>Ga0209057_1003895_pt1 | contig 10845 bp, 7 predicted proteins | sample GraSoiAngelo_146_FD_185903 | JGI IMG/M metagenome (GOLD analysis project Ga0209057, IMG submission 185903) | Grasslands soil microbial communities from the Angelo Coastal Reserve, California, USA - 14_1009_05_30cm (SPAdes) (version 2) | ecosystem: Environmental > Terrestrial > Soil > Grasslands ... | reverse complement strand
CTTCCACATGAGGCGGGACAGTCCGCAGGGTCCCGAGATGGGGCACCGGCTCGCTGAAACGCTTGGCGATGATCGCTTGCGCAGTGGGCCCGGTGTACGGCGGCTCCCCGCCCAACATCTCGTACAGCACCGAAGCCAGACTGTACTGGTCGCTGCGACCATCCAGCCTGGGCTCGGCGCTCGCCTGCTCCGGGCTCATGTACGCCGGCGTGCCGAGGGAGAGCCCCGTCTCGGTGAGCCGCTCCCGCCCCGCCATGCTCACCGCCAGCGCGATCCCGAAGTCCGCGACCATTGGCTCACCCTGGTGGAGCATGATGTTCTCGGGCTTGATGTCCCGATGGATGACACCCCGGCCGTGCGCGAAGTCGAGGGCTGAGGCGATCGCGCCGGTAATGCGCAGGGCCTCGTCGAGCGGCAGCTGGCCTTCCCGCTCCAAGCGTTGGCGGAGGCTCTCGCCCTCCACGTACGGCATCACGTAATAGAGGAACCCGTCCGCTTCCCCGGAATCAATGAGTGTCAGGATGTGCGGGTGCTGCAGTTGCGCCGTGAGACGGATCTCGCGCAGGAACCGCTCGGCGCCGAGGACGGCGGCAAGCTCAGGGCGGAGCACCTTGAGCGCGACGGGGCGGTCGTGCTTGAGATCGCGAGCCAGATAGACCGTGGCCATCCCGCCGCGGCCGAGCTCGCGCTCGATCGTGTAGCGGCCCGCAAGGGACGCCCGCACGCGCTCTGAGAGGTCGGCCATGTGACGCGAGACCAACTATCAAGAATACGACGGCGATGGAGATCTAGCGAGCAACCTAGTTGCGCAGCCCGGCCTTCGTCAGGATACGAGCGAATCGGGGATCAGAGCGCACGAGGTCCCACTGTGGATCGCCCAGGGTTGGCCCAAAGTCGAAGGCGCGGCGCTCGACCGCCGTGTCCAAAGCGGCCAGTGTACGCTCACGATCGCCCAGCGCGGCATACAGACTTGCCACGACGGACCATGAGTCGGGGGCGCCTGCGTGGCGCTGGAGTTCCCTGAGGAGGTCGAGCGCCTCGCCCCGCCTCCCCATCCGCGCGTGGACGATGGCAACGGCGGAGGAGATGTTGGTAGCAGCGAGCCGCCGCGCCGTCTCGAACTCGGCCAGAGCTTGATCGTACTTGGCGATGCCCAGATACGCCCGACCCAGCCCCCAATGCGGGTCAGTCCACTTGGGCAGCAGGTCGACACTTTTGCTGTAATACTCAATTGCGTCGGTGTAGCGGCGCGCGCCCAGCAGAGTGAGTCCGTGGTTGTTGTTGAACGCGCCATTCAGAGGATCCAGCTCGATTGCCAGGCGGCCCTCCCGGATTGCCTCGTCAGCCCGGCCTTTGACGGACAGCACCGTGCCCAGGAACAACCCGTACCAACTGTGGGCCAAGCCGTACCGGGGATTGAGCTCAATCGCCCGGCGGAACGCCTGCTGCGCTCCCGGCCAGTCCCAGTCGTAGTTCTGTCGCACCCGGGCCAGCGACACGAAGCCCTCGGCCAGCCCGCTGTCGAGCGCCACCGCCTTGAGCGCCGCCGCCTTCGCCTTAGGATACGCCTCGCGCCGCGGCAGATAGCCGAACTGGCCCGCGAGGACGTAAGTGTCAGCCAGGCCGCTGTACGCCAGCGCATAACCCGAATCGAGCGCAATCGCCCGCTGGTAGTACTCGATCGCTTTGCGCATGCCGTCGGCCGTACGCCGATACCAAAAATAACGCCCGCGCAGATAGAGATCGTAGGCCTCTAGGTTCTCCGGGTGGCGCCGAGCCAGAGCCGCTACGTCAACCCGCCGGAGTTTCACTTCGAGCGCACCGGCAATAGCGCGGGCGATTTCCTCCTGCACGGCCAGTACCCCCCGTAGATCGCGATCGTACGTCCTCGACCAGACATGGTAGCCGTTGGCAACGGTGATGAGCTGCGCTGTGATCCGGACCGTGGTGCCCTCGCGTCGGACGCTGCCTTCCACGACGTTCGCGACGTTGAGCCGCCGCCCGACCTCGCTGATGTCCGCCGTCCTGCCCTTGAACGCAAACGTGGAGGTTCGCGCGGGCACTCGGAGGCCCTCCACCTGTACGAGAGCGTTGATGAGCTCCTCGGTCATACCGTCGCTGAAGTAGTCCGTCGCCGTGTCGCCGCTCAAGTTGGTGAAAGGCAGTACGGCGACCGAAGGGAGAGCGGAGAATCCGGTCGAGGCTCGCGCCCGCCACTGGAGCACGCCCACTGCGGCGACTGCCAGGACAGGCACACCGAGCAGCACGACGAGGCGTCGGCGACGAGGGCTTGCGGCCGCGCGGACGGCCGGTCGCTCGTCTGCGAGCGCGCTGCCAAACTGCGCCGCCGTGGCAAAGCGAGCCGCCGGCACCTTGGCCAGTGCTTTCGTCACCGCTTGCTCCACGCCCTCAGGGACGTCCCGCACTGTACGGAGGTGTGGTGCGGGCTCGCTGAACCGCTTGGCAATTATCGCTTGGGCCGTGGGCCCAGTGTAGGGAGGTTCCCCGGCCAGCATCTCGTACAGCACGCACGCCAGGCTGTACTGATCGCTCCGGCCATCGAGCCTGGGCTCCGAGCTCGCCTGCTCCGGGCTCATGTACGCGGGGGTGCCGAGCGAGAGCCCCGTCTCCGTGAGCCGCTCCCGCCCCGCCGTACTCACGGCCAGGGCGATGCCGAAGTCCGCTACCATCGGCTCGCCCTGGTGGAGCATGATGTTCTCGGGCTTGATATCGCGATGGATGACGCCGCGTCCGTGCGCGAAGTCGAGGGCCGAGGCAACGGCACGTGTAATGCGCAGCGCCTCATCGAGCGGTAGCTGGCCTTCCCGCTCCAGGCGCTGGCGGAGACTCTCGCCTTCGACGTAGGGCATCACGTAATAGAGGAAGCCGTCCGCCTCGCCCGAGTCGATCAACGTCAGGATGTGGGGATGCTGCAGTTGCGCCGTGAGGCGGATCTCTCTGAGAAACCGCTCGCCGCCGAGGACGGCCGCAAGGTCGGGGCGGAGCACCTTGAGCGCGACGGGACGGTCGTGCTTCAGGTCGCGGGCGAGGTAGACCGTAGCCATGCCGCCGCGGCCGAGCTCACGCTCGATCGTGTAACGGCCCGTCAGGATCGCCTTTAGGCGTGGGAGATCTTCAGCCACGGGGCCTTCCTACGGTGAGTGGAGGTCGTGAGCGTCGGACGGCCGCGCTTCTTCTACCAACCGCTGGAACCGGGGATCCGCGCGGATGGGGTCGAGCCCGGCGTAGCGGAGGCGGTATGCGAGCTGCCAGTCTCGCGGCCGGACGCGCTCGAACAATTGGATCGCCCGCTCACGCTCGTTGAGCGCCACCAGTGCCAAGCCGATGAAGAGCGCTTCGCGGGAATGGGGGCGAAGCGAGTCCACCCCTTCACGCAGGACGCTGTTGACTCGTCGGCGCGCGCTCACCACGTCACCTTCGTGTGCTTCGACCGCGGCGAGCGCCGCCTCCCCGTACGCCAGGGAGCCCAAGCGGATGGCGAGCTCCGCATCTCGCCGAGCCTCGCTCGCGCGTCCGACAGTGAGACGAGACAGGGCGCGCCATGCATAGAGGTAGGCGAGCCCGGGCTCCCCACTTAGGGCGCTGTCCATCCACCGGAGCCCCTCATTGTAGCGGCGCTGGACCGTGCGCAGCGCCGCGAGGTTAAGCATCGTGGCGAAACGTGCGGGGTCGAGCTCTAGTGCTCGGAGATTAGCCTCAGCCGAAGCCGAGTCCCGCTCGAGTCCCATCAATACCCACCCGTATTGGTGATACGCCTCGGCGTTTCTCGGGTCCAGCGCGATTGCCCGTTCGAACGCGGCGATTGCTGGCGCCGTCGTCCTTGTGCCGCTCATCGCGAGCACGTAGGCTCGTGCCATCCACGCGTCTGATGAGGTAGAGTCCTGGCGAAGGGCACTGTCGGCGGCGGCGAAGCCCCGCGCCAGGAGACTCTCCGGCGACGCGTTAGGGTAGCGCCATCCCCAATCCAAGAACAGCGCGTAGGAGTAGGCGACCCGGGCCAGAGCCTCCGTGAAACTCGGGTCGAGCTGCAGCGCCGCGCGATACTCGTCGATCGCCCGCCCGACTGCTGGCGCCGTGCGCTGGCCGAGGAAGTAGTTCCCCTTGACGAAGTGATCGTAGGCACCGGGGTCCCGAGTGGGCCGCTGGGTGAGCGAGGATCGCTCCGCTGGGAGCAGCCGGCCCCCGATGGCTGTAGCGATGGTGACCGCGATGTCCTCCTGAATGCCGAGTAGATCGGCCTCGGCGCGGTCGTACTGCTGCCCCCACATGCGGTCTCCGGTCGCCGCGTTGACGAGCTCGACGGTTACCCGCAGGCGAGCCCCGGCATGCCGAACGCTGCCGCTCACGAGGTGCACGACGCCCAGCGCGCGCCCCACAGCAGACGGGTCGTCCGCCAAGCGTCCACGAAAGCGGCGCACGGCGTTTCGCGACTTGACTGTGAGACGCGCAACTTGGCCCAAGCGAGAAATGAGTTCTTCGGTGAGTCCGTCGGCTAGGTAGGCGTCGGCCGTGTCCCTGGAGAGATTATCGAAGTAGAGCACGGCAACCCCGTTCGAAGCAGGCTCACGGGCACCGTGGGTCTTGCTCCGCGAGACCAAGACCGCTCCGAAAATGGCGAGAAACGCGGCGGCTACTCCTCCCGCGCGACGCCATGAGAGCCGGAATGCGGTGGGACGCGGCGCAGGACCCCCTGGTGTTAGCGCATCGGCGAACTCCGCGGCCGTGGCGAAGCGATCGGCCGGGAGCTTGGCGAGAGCCTTCCCGATGGCCTGCTCGATCTGTCGGGGGACCGAGTCTCGTACCGCGTGGAGGGATGGCACGGACCCGGCCAGCCGTCGAGCGGTGACAACCTGCGCCGTCGGCCCGGTAAAGGGGAGAGCCTTCCCGATGGCCTGCTCGATCTGTCGGGGGACCGAGTCTCGTACCGCGTGGAGGGATGGCACGGACCCGGCCAGCCGTCGAGCGGTGACAACCTGCGCCGTCGGCCCGGTAAAGGGAGGCTCGCCGGCGAGCATCTCATAGAGCACGCAACCGAGGCTGTAGATGTCGCTCCGGCCGTCGAACTCCTCCCCGGTCGCCTGTTCTGGGCTCATATAGGCGACTGTCCCCACGGCCACGCCGGTTTCCGTGAGTTTGGCGCTTTCGGCCGCATGCAGTGCTCGAGCGATCCCGAAATCGGCCACAACCGCTTGCCCGTCTTCGAGCAGTATGTTCTCCGGCTTGATGTCCCGATGAATGATCTGATGCCGATGGGCGTAGTCGAGCGCGCCGGCGACAGCTGCGGCAAGCCTGACGGCTTCGTCCACCGGTAATTGTCTTTCCCGCTCCAGACGGCTACGCAGTGATTCACCTTCGACGTACGGCGTGACGTAGTACAGGAACTCGTCGGCGCGTCCCGAATCGAGCAGCGGGAGAATGTTGGGATGAGTGAGGTGCGCGGTGACTTGGATCTCGCGCAGAAAACGGTCGGCACCCAAGCTGGCCGCGAGCTCTGGACGGAGCACCTTGAGTGCGACGGGACGGTCGTGCTTCAGATCACGCGCGAGATAGACTGTGGCCATCCCGCCGCGGCCGAGCTCGCGCTCGATCGTGTAACGGCCCGCAAGGGACGCCCGCACGCGTTCTAGGAGATCGGCCATGTGGGGCCAAGCCCGGCGTACAAACGATACGACCCAGGCGGGGAACTAGCGAGAGACCGGCGTCACGCAGCCTGGATAACCGAGCGGCGTCGAGGTCCGGTGTGCGTAGAACTCCTGTCGCACGTCGCCCGGGCGTTCGTATTCGCGTTGCCTGCAACCGGTCGGTCGTGCAACAGCCAACGACCCCCCGAGGACCTTTCAGGGGGTCGCGTGCTGTGAGTTCTGCTGTGAGTCTCTCACGACACTGGGTTGATCTTCGGGCTTGCTGTTGCGACACCGATGCCCAGAACCTCGCGTAATTGCTACTGGGTGTCGTAACTCGGTCCCTTAACGAGTCGCATGGGGTTCAGGGGGTCGCGGGTTCGAGCTGCCGACGGCGTTTGGAATCACGATTCTTGCGGCGATCCAGATCTGGGGGAACGCCCCAGCCGGCACCCTCGCCGAACATGCCCACCGCCGAGAGCGTGACCGTTCCCCGTGCGCACCCCGCGCGTGGCTAGCCCTTGCGCACGGCGAGCCAAGGCATGCCGCGGTAGGAGTCCGCCACCACCCACGCGGCGGCCGTCAACGCCCATGAGACGACGAACTCGCTCCAATCGGAGCCGCTGGGTGCTGCCGCCACGATGGGTACCCACACCAGCAGCGTGAACAGGCCCAGCTGCAACGCCGAGAGCGTGGCTGCCAGCCGTGCATAGACGCCGCTGAGCATTGCGAAGCCCGCCGCGATGAAAGTACAGCCGAAGAAGTACGCCCAAGCCAAATGCCATGGCAGCCAACCCGGCACCATCGAAGTGGTTCTCTCGATATAGGTGAAATGAGCTATGCCGAAGGGGATCAAGGCCAGGCCGTAGAGCGCCCGCGCGATGTGCAGACCCTTGTCGCCGGTGGCAAAACCGAGGCGCTGCCCGTCCCGGTCCCCGGCGCACCAGACGTACAGAACCCAGGCGGCCGCCACCATCACCACGGTCTTACAGGCTGCCCAAGTAAGCTCCATCCCGGGATGCAGGAAGAGTTGGGGCACATCCAACAGCAACAGCCAAGCGAGGAGAAACCCGAGCAGAACGCGCGCAGCGACGGCGGCTGTGCGCTGCCAGAATAGGCCGATGCCAGATACCAGGGAGATGAAGGCGCAGAGATAGGCTAGTACTTCGCGTGCGGGCACACCCTTAGGCACGGGCAGCCATATCGGGGTGAAACCGCCTTGGATCAGGCCCAAGATCCCGAGGGTGACCATGGTCGCAGCAAAGACTGCATGCCCCAAGCTTGCGATGCGCATGGCCCCTCCTCTGGCGCTGTTCCGGTTCATCGATCCGTTTTGCTGCATATTCAAACTCCGGCCTAGCGGCTTCTGAGTCTCAGCGGTGTGGCTCCCTTCGAGTATAGGCCACGCCGAAGGCGCTGATAGTGCTCCCACGTTTTCGGCGTTCGAGCACCGCGTTCCGGCGGCCCTTCCGCGACATGCGTGCCCCCGTATGTTGGAGTGGACTCCGTCCCCCCGCGCAATGCATGATCGGCCCTGGTTCCAACACTACGATCCCGGCGTTCCCCGCAAGGCGACGTTCGAAAACCTGACGCTGCCTCAGTTCCTCGAGCGCGCGGCGGCCGCCCATCCCGACACGATCGCCGTCGTGTTCCTGAACGGCCGGCTCAGGTACCGCGAGCTCAAGGATAAGGTGGATCGCTTGGCTACCGCGCTGGCCGCGCTCGGCGTCGCGAAAGATCAGCGGGTCGCCATTCAGCTGCCGAACCTGCCCCAGACGGTCATCGCCTATTACGCGACCTTGCGGCTCGGTGCCCAGGCCGTGCTGACGAATCCGCTGTACACCCCGCGCGAGCTGGAGCACCAGTGGAAGGACGCCGGCTGCCGCGTCGCGATTGTGACGGACTTCACCTTCGACCAGAAGATCAAGGACTACCGCGCGCAACTGCCGATCTCGCACTACGTGATCGCGCGGATCCCCGAGTACCTGCGGTTCCCGCTCAACCTGCTCGCGCCGCTCAAGCTGAAGCGGCAGAAACCCCATCCCGCGATCGCCAAGGTATCCCCCGGGCCGGGGATCCACTTCTTCAAAGACCTCATCGCGCGCACGGAGCCTCGCCCGCCCGCGGTGGACCCGCCCATCGGCATGGACGACGTTGCCGTACTTCAGTACACGGGCGGCACGACTGGCGTCTCCAAAGGCGCGATGCTCACGCACCGCAACCTCTCGTACAACGTGCAACAGGCTCGCGCCTGGTTACCCGCGCTCCGCGTCGGGGAGGAGGTCATGCTCAGCGCCCTCCCGATCTTTCACGTGTTCGGGATGACGGTGTGCATGAATCTGCCGGTCTTCATCGCCGGCACGATGGTCCTGCTCCCCAACCCGCGCGACGTTCCGATGATCGTCAAGGAGATCGAGAAACGTCGCGTTACTATCGCGCCTCTCGTCCCCGCGTTGTTCAACGCGATCAACCAGTTCCCGAGTGTGGAGCGCCGCGACCTATCGAGCGTCAAGGTGTGCGTCTCGGGCTCGGCCCCGCTGTCGGTAGACGTGCAGCAGCGCTTCGAGGCCCTGACCGGCGGCAAAATCTGCGAGGGGTTCGGGCTCACCGAGACGTCGCCCGTGACGCACATCAATCCCCTCCAGGGACTGAGGAAGATCGGCACCATCGGGCTGCCGGTCGTCGATACCGATTGCCGCATCGTGGACATCGCGTCGGGAACTCGCGACCTCCCACCTGACGAGGAAGGCGAGCTGCTCATCCAGGGACCGCAGGTGATGCGGGGATATTGGAACAGACCGGAAGAGACGGCGAACGTGCTCCGCGATGGCTGGCTGTGCACGGGCGATCTCGCCGTCATGGATGCCGACGGCTACTTCAAGATTGTCGGCCGCAAGAAGGAGATGATCGACGCCAGTGGTTACAAGGTGTACCCCGACGAAGTGGACCGCGTGCTGATGAGCCATCCCGCCGTGCTCGAGGCGGCGACGATCGGCGTCCCCGATCCCAAGCGCGGGGAGACGGTGAAGTCGTTCGTCGTGCTCCGCGTTGGGATGAGCGCCACCGCCGAGCAGATCCTGGCGTACTGCCGAGAGAGCCTGGCCCCTTACAAGGTGCCCAGGGAGGTGGAGTTCCGCACGGAGTTGCCCAAGAGCGCCGCGCTCAAGATCCTGCGGCGGGAGTTGCAGGAGGAGGAAGTGCGGACCCGGACGACGTCGCGATCGTGAGATGCTGCATACTGAGCACCCTCACTAAACGGGGACTGCTCCTTCAGAACGGGCTGAGGACGGCGCGAGCACGAACAGCAGCACGGCCGACAGGCCGGTCACAGCCACGCCAGCCAGCAGCTCGCCGCGTTTGTTGGGCAGTTGAATCGCCATCAGCGCCATGACCGCCGTGTGCGCGAAACTGGACCATACGGCGTACGCAATCAAGCTGCGATGCGCGGAGGGGTTGCGTGCCGCGAGCACCAAGAAAACGCCGAGCGTCGCCAAAATGGTATAGAACATCGGCGCTGTCGTCCCGCCAGTCGGACGCAGCCCGGCCAGGAAAGAGGTCACCAGAGGATAGATATTGGCGACGATCGTCAACAGACCCAACACCACCAGAACGACCTGCAGCGCACGTTCTCGCTTAGACGTCACGGCCATTGGAGCCCTCCCGGGGTAGATGCGCTGGCTTTGCTGCCACTCCGACGCGGATCGCCTGCAGCGCTACGTTGTCCCACTGCATCGCGACGTTGTCCGTGGCGGCTGCAACGTGCTGGGGTGCGGCCGTGCCGCCCCGGTCGGGGTACGGGGACGCCGCGTCCCGGGCGCAGCTGGTGGCACCAAGGACGACTCCGGCCACGAGCCAAACGCTCCTGCGCGGAATACTCAGCATGGCGACCTCCTAGGTCCTGCTCAGCGACTGCGACGTCAGTGGATCGTGATCTGTCCCGTCGTCAGCGTCTCCCTGGCTAGATCGTAGTTGCCATTTCCGGGCGCCACATCCCCGGCTACACCATCGAACACCCCCAAGACCGTGAGCTGCAACGTGGCCACCCCCGGGCCACCGGGCGTGACCGTGACGAGAAACGGAATATTGCGAAAGATCGATTGCACACCGGGGCCGAACGCGTTCAGCACTTTCACGGTGGCTGTGCCACGGAAGCTGCGCCCGTCGAGCGCTCCGCTCGTGACGGGGCCCTGCACGGCCATGAGGTGCAGCCCGAGGAAGTTCGCATTGCCTGCCATGAGGCACGTGAAGTGTCCTTGCGCCGATCCGTCCGCGGCGATCACTGCCGTGAAGCCGAAATGTGACCCGTCGATGTCTCCATCGCCGTCGAGATCGGCGCCGAAGGTCGTGGTGCCGCCACCCGTAACCTGGATTGCATGCGCCAACGGCGCAGCCGCGCGGTCGCTCGAGATGGCGGCGGGCGGAGCGAAGGCATCTCCGGGAGCGGCACACGCGGCGAGCCCGAGCGCCGCTGCCACTACTGCGGTGTAGTGCAGAGAGCGTTGCATGGTTCCTCCCTGGCGTTGACGGGGGTGGGTTGCGCACCCCCGTGAGTGCGTGCCCTAATCGATCACGTGGAACGCGGTCCGGTTTCCCTGAACGCCTGGAGCAGGCGCCGCGCGGTTCCAAAAGTCTGTGCGGCCCTTCGACGCCGTGACCCCTTCGAAGACGTCGGCCGTCGCCGTTCCCGCGAAGTTACAGCTCACGACGAGGCTGCCCTCGCTGCCGTCCGAGTAGGCGACGCGCACTACGAGCAGGCCCGCACGGCCGTCTGCGGGGTTCCCAATGTTGTCATGCGGCAATGGAAACGTGCCGGGAGCGAGCACGTAGCTCACCAAGCCGGTGACCTCGTAGGTGCCGCTTCCGGTCACCGAGCCGCCGGAGGCATAGGTGGTCCAGCTCCCCCCGCCGGTCACGTCCTGCGGGTTTCCCGGGTTCGAGCGAAACGTCCCGGTGCCGGTGAGCGTGATTTTCGAGTTGTCGTTGGCAAAGGCCGACGCCACGCCGCCGGCGGAGACGGTGCCCGTGCCGAAATTGACGCTGATGAGGTCCCACCGCATGTGGTGGTTGCTGGCTGAAGCGCTGAAGTTTGGGGAGAGCCCGGCGGGCCTCGACGCCAGCATTGTCGAGGCCGGGGTTCCCCTCTCACATCCAAGGGCGAGGCTGATCAGCCCAACGCCCGCGAGTCCTGCGCTCAAGGTCCGCG
>Ga0209057_1003887_pt1 | contig 10856 bp, 6 predicted proteins | sample GraSoiAngelo_146_FD_185903 | JGI IMG/M metagenome (GOLD analysis project Ga0209057, IMG submission 185903) | Grasslands soil microbial communities from the Angelo Coastal Reserve, California, USA - 14_1009_05_30cm (SPAdes) (version 2) | ecosystem: Environmental > Terrestrial > Soil > Grasslands ... | reverse complement strand
AGCTCCGCCAACCGGCACAGTCCTTCGAGATTCATCGCGCTGTACGAGAGCGAGCGGGTACGGACGAGCTCGTAGGGCTGCCGGCCGTCGCGCGTGACCTGCGCGCCGATCCTCCTGGCCTTGCTCGCCTCCAGCGTGGCGCGCGCGAGCCCGGTGTCACCGGTGAACAGCGCCAGCGCCGCGACCTGCGCGTCGTACCATGTGCCGTGATTGTTCCGCGCGCCCTGCTCGGCCTTCCCGATGTCACTGGTTTGCAGCCATTGGAGGTAGGCAGACATCCATGTACGCATCGCCTGCGCGTCCGCGTCCCGCCAGGAGGGGGAGCGGTCGAGCAAGCCGATCGCGTCGACGAGAGCGACGAAGGACCGCGTTTCGATGACTCCAGCGGCGCGGCCTTGGGTCATACCTGGTATCGCCTGTCCGTACCGCAGATGGGGGTTCATGTGTGTGGCGGGATCGAGGAACCACACGCGCAACAGCCGCGCGGCATGGTCCGCGTACCGCTCGTCGGCCGTGAAATAGTAGCCGAGGGCGAGCGTGCTGACGGCGCCGGTCAGAGCCGCCAGTCGTGGGGCGTCGTAGTCATTCCGGATCTCGGGGTTTCGCTCGCCGTCGCGCCGGAGGTAGGGGAGGCCGTTGGGTTTGGTCGAGTCCGGCCACCAGTACGGCGCCATGCTCACATAGTCGTGCTTGTCACGGCTCGGCGGCGTGCGCTGCTTGTCCATCACCGAGAACGGTCCGGCCTTGAGGGCGGCGTCGGCCTCCCTCACGAGTCGCTCGTAGGCCGGGCGGAGCGCCGTGTCGCCGGTCGCGAGCAGCTGCCTGGCCTGCTCGAGCGCCTCCGCGCGCAGCGAGTAGACCCGGAGCCGCGCGACGGTGGGCGTCGTCGCGACGGGGGATTGCGCCGCAACGACGCCGAGCTGGAAGCCAAGGCCCCACAGGGCGAGCGTGGCGGTACGGGCCGACACGCGGGTAAACCCGCGGCTCGGCCCTGCCCGTAAACGGGCGCGCCCGGGTCGAACATCACGAGAGATCGATTCCACTAACGGGCCCCCGCTCCCGCGCCGCGCAGGTATTCCGCCGCCACCGTCGCGAACTGCGCGATCGCGACCTCGGGCTCCGCGATCTCCGGATGCCAGCGCTTCTCCCACTCGAAGCTGTAGACGCCGCGGTACCCGATCCTGACCAGCGCTTCGATCTGACGGCGGACCGGCACCTCGCCGGTGCCGGTGAGCACGTAGCGGCGATCCTTCCCACCGGGCCCGGCGGGCACGGAGTCCTTCAGGTGCGTATGGCGGATGTAGCGCCCCAGCTGAAAGACCGTGTCCTCCGGCGCCTCCTTCCCCGAGACGAACGTGTGGTGCGCGTCCCAGAGCAGGGCCACCGCCGGGGAGTCCGCCTGTCGGAGAATGTCGAGCAGCGTGGGCGAGTCGGTGAAATCACCGTGGGATTCGATCAGGACCGTGACGCCTTTGGGCCGCGCGTAATCGCCCAATTCGCGCAGCCCCTGAGCGATGTGCGCGATGGTGACCTCCCGCGGCACGCCGCTCACATAATTGTTTCCGAACACGCGCACGTAGGGGGCGCCCAGCACTTCCGCCAGGTCGATGAACCGGCGCGCCTCGTCGAGCTGGGCGGCGTGCTTCGTGGGGTCCTGCTCGTGCAGCTGGGCCGAGGCGCCGAGGCAGGAGAGCCGCAGCCCGCGCTCGCGAAGCTGCTGCTTCGTCAGGTCGACCCGGCCTCCCTCTCGCGAGAGCTCGGGAGCCCGGCTCAAGTCCATCGTTGCCTGGAGGCCCCGCAGCTCGACGGCGACGTAGCCGTGGATGGCGGCGAAGTCCACGATCTGAAGCCACGTCCACGCCGGGCACCCGAGCGTCGAGAAGCCGAGCGGGAGCTGGTCCGCGGGCCTCACGTTCCCCCTCTCCCGAAGGGAGAGGGGGCCAGGGGGTGAGGACAGGAGCGCGGCGGAGGCCTCGAGGAACTCGCGGCGGGTCGTCATGGTCCGGCTCCTTCCCAGAGCCACAAGAGTGGTTGGCGAATCGGGTAGTTGCGGATCACCTCGGCCACGGTGGGATCGGGGTCGAGCGTCTTCCACAAGTCCACGTAACGCGCCTCGCGCAGGGCGAGACCGCCGAACAGGAGGGCGGGATTCCGCACCGGCCACTGGTCGTCATACATCACGTCCGGCGGCTTCGGCCAGGTGCGCTTGTCCTTAATGAAGGGGTACATGTACGCGAGCGCCCTCCGCATCCCGCGTCCGTCGCGAGTCGTGTACGCCCACGAGTCGAGTATCCATGCGAGCGTACCCATGACGTCCAGCTGAAACAGCGAATACCCATATGGCTTGGTGCGCGCGAGCTCCCGGGGAAAGCCGCCGTCGGGGGCCATCTGGCCGGAGACGAGCGTGTCTTCGAAGAAGCGCCGCATGCGGGACAGCCGCTGCTCGTCGCCGACGAGATGCGCGAACTCGGCTACCTGCAGGGCCCAGGCTGCCGCGTGATTGTTGCCGCTGTTGCGCTCGTCGAGCCCGTAGGGATGGGTGGTGATCCAGTCGAGATATTCCCGGAACCAGCGCTTGGTCCCGACAAGCGTCTCCCCCTTGAGATATCCGAGCCGCTCCAGCACCCAGACGGCCCGCGCCACTTCCACCAGATGAATGGTATCGATGAGGCCGGTGCCCCGCCCCGTCGCCCGACCCCTGATCGCCTGCGCGTACAGGAGACTCGGGTTCATTCGCGTGCGCGCGTCCACGAACCAGGCCTCGAGATGCGTCCCGGCGGCCCGCGCGTAGCGCACGTCGTTGGTGATCAGATAGGCCGCCACCAAGGCCGGCACGATCTGGCTGAGCCGACGCATCGCGTCCCGGTGGGCGACAAAGTTGTCCGGGTTCGTCTCCCCGTCACGCCGCACGTACGGGCTGTCGGGGCTGCGCGGATCGGGCCACCAGTAGTCGCCTTCCGAATAGAAATCGTGCGGCCCGCCGGCGCTCCGCTCGGCGCGTACGGCGGTGATCGTCACGGGCGCCTCTCCCAGGTAGCGGTCCGCGGCCGCGAGGACACGCGCGCGCTCGAGCTGCACCAGATCGCGGCGCGTCAGCTGCGCCTGGACCGGGACGGCCACCATCGTGAGCAGCAGAACGAAGCGGCTCAAGGCTGGACCGAAAACGCGTAGATAGTCCGGGAGCGGTACTCCGCCCCGGGACGCAGAATGGTCGACGGGAACGCGGGCTTGTTGGGAGAGTCGGGAAAATGCTGTGTCTCCATCGCGAAGCCGCCGCGGTGCCCGTACACGACCCCCTGCTTCCCGCGCAGCGTGCCGTCCAGGTAGTTGCCAGAGTAGAACTGCAGTCCCGGCTCCGTCGTGGAGATCTCCATCACCCGTCCGCTGGTAGGTTCATAGACCCGCGCGGCGAGCGTCAGACCCGTGCCGCCCTTGCCGCCCTTGTTCAGCACGAAGTTGTGATCATAGCCCCGTCCGTGGCGGAGCTGGAGGTCCTCCGCGTCGATGCGGGCGCCGATAGAGGTGGGCGAGCGGAAATCGAACGGCGTGCCCGCGACGCTCCTGACCTCTCCCGTCGGGATCAGCGTGGAATCGACCGGGGTGAAATGGTCCGCATTCAGCGTGACGACGTGACCCAGAATGTCCCCCCCCCGGCCGTGACCTGCCAGGTTGAAGTAGCTGTGCTGCGTGAGGTTGACGGGGGTCGCGCGGTCGGTCGTGGCGTGGTAGTCGAAGATCAGCTCGTCGCGGTTCGTCAGGGTGTAGGTGACGGTGGCGTGCAGCATGCCCGGGTAGCCCTCCTCGCCGTCCCGGCTCGTATACCGCAGGATAAGGCCGACCGAGTCGGGGCCGTCGAACGGCGTCACGTCCCAGACTACTTTGTCGAAGCCCCTCGCGCCGCCGTGGAGGTGATTGGGCCCGTTGTTGGTGGCCAAAGTGTAGGTCCGGCCGTCGAGGGTGAACCGGCCGCGGGCGATGCGGTTGCCGTACCGCCCGATAAGGGCGCCGAAGTAAGGGGATGCCCGCTCGTAGCCCGCCAGGGAGTCATAGCCAAGGACGACATCGTCGAACTTGCCGGCCCGGTCCGGCAGCTTGAGCGAGACGATGATGCCGCCGTAGTCGAGCACCCTGAGCTCGATGCCGTGGGCATTCTTGAGCGTGTACACGCTGACGGACTCTCCGCGAGCGGTGGTGCCGAACGGCTGGGGACGCGGTGCACCACGTGCACACGCGCCGCTAGATGCCAGGATCAAGACCCAGCCGCGGGCGGTCAGGATATCTTGAATCATGGCGAGACACCGGCTCTTCACGATCGCACTTGTCGTCGCGTCTCTCCACACCCCTCGGTCCGCTCTCAAGTCCTCACCCCCTGCGCGGATTCCCCTCGCCGAACATCCGCGGCCCGACTTCGAGCGGGATGAGTGGCAGAATCTCAACGGGACGTGGCAATTCCAATTCGATCCCGCGGACCCGGGCGAGAGCCAGGGGTGGCCGCGAAGCGGGCTTCCCGCCCCCCGCCCGATCGTCGTGCCGTTCCCGTGGGGCAGTCCGCTCTCCGGCGTTCCGGACAGCGGTTCCATCGGCTGGTACGCCCGCACCATCGAGATCCCCACCCGCTGGTCGCAAGGCGGTCGCCGCGTCTTCTTCGTCGTCGGCGCTGCCGACTGGCGCACCACGGTCTGGCTCGACGGCCACGCGCTCGGCACGCACGACGGCGGCTACATCCCCTTCGAGTTCGAGTTGACACGGTACGTGAAGTCGGGGCCGAAGCACCTGCTCGTCCTCCGGGTCGATGACGCACCGCGAGCCTTCAAGCTCGAGGGCAAGCAGGGCTACGGCAACGCGCGCGGCATCTGGCAGACGCCGTACGTCGAAGCCCGCGGCGGCACTCCCTTGCGGGTGCTCCACTTCTCGCCGGACATCGATCGAAAACGGGTCGTGGTGTCGGCCCAGCTGCTCGAGAGGGCGCCTCGAGATCTGGCGCTGACGCTCCGCTTCACAAACGTCGAGCTGCCGGTGGTCACCCGGCGCGTGCCGCGCGGGGCCGACCAGCTGACCTTCGAGGTGCCGATCCCGCACGCCCATCTCTGGTCGCTCGACGATCCGTTTCTGTACGAGGTCGAGGCGAGCGTCGGCGACGACCGAATCGAGAGCTATTTCGGCATGCGGAAGATCTCGGTCACCACGCTGCCCGGAACCGATGACCGCTATGTCGCCCTCAACGACGAGCCGATTTACCTCCAGCTTACGCTCGACCAGGCGTTCCACCCTGAGGGGTTCTATACATATCCGAGCGACTCCTTCGTGCATGCCGAGATCCTGCGCGCCAAGCAGATCGGGTTGAACGGATTGCGTGAGCATGTCAAGGTGGAGGCGCCGCGCAAGCTGTACTGGGCCGACCGGCTGGGGCTCTTGATCATGGCGGATGTGCCCAACTCGTGGGGTGAGCCCGATTCCGCCATGCGACACGAGGCGGAGTCTACGCTGCGCGGGATGATCCGACGCGACTACAATCACCCCGCCGTCTTCGCCTGGGTGCTGTTCAACGAGACGTGGGGCTTGCTCACGAAGGCGGGACCACGTGAGGTGTACCGCCCCGAGACCCAGGCGTGGGTCGCATCCATATACCGGGAGGCCAAGAGACTCGACTCCACCCGGCTGGTGGAGGACAACTCGCCCTGCTGCGGCCGCGGCCACACCGAGACCGACATCAACTCGTGGCACTCCTACCTGCCGGGGTGGGCGTGGGAGCGCCACGACGAGATGGTGAGCGACAGTACGCGTACCGGCTCCTCGTGGAACTTCGAGGCGGGGTACCGGCAGGACCGACAGCCCAACATCAACAGCGAGTTCGGCAACGTCTGGGGCTACGAGGGGAGCACGGGCGACGTCGACTGGAGCTGGGACTACCACCGCGCGGTGAACGCGTTCCGCCGCCATCCCCGCATCGCCGGCTGGCTCTATACCGAGCTGCACGACGTGATCAACGAGTGGAACGGCTACTGGCGCTTCGACCGCTCGGAGAAAGAGACCGGCCTGGGCGAGCTGGTCGACGGTATGTCGCTCCGGGACCTCCACGCGCCGTTGTACCTCGCGGTGGGCGAGGAGCTGAGCCAGAGCGTCCCGGCCGGAGCGCGGGTGAGCGTGCCGTTGTACGCGTCGTTCCTGTCCCCCAGCAACGGGCTGGGGGACAGCTTGACGCTGCGCGCCGAGTTGTACGGCTGGAACTCGCTGGGCCAGAAGCGCGCGTATTTCGAGACCGCTCGCCGTGTGCCGTACCGCCCTTGGATGACCGGGCCGCTCGAGCCGCTCCTCGTCCCCATGCCCAACGAGCCTGTCGTCGTGATCCTGGCCGTCCGACTCGAAGATGCCAGCGGGACCGTGCTGCATCGGAACTTCTGTACGTTCGTCGTCGAGGGCGACCTGCCGCAGGAGACGCGACTCGACGACGGGCGTCGCGCCCGGCTGTTGCGCATCGATCCGGCCCGGTTCTCGGACGCGTCCTGGTCCCTCAAACAGTGGAACGTACTGGACGGGCTGAAAGTGAACGGGGCGGGCGCGGGATTCTTCGAGTATCGGCTTTCCTGGCCCGCGGGGTTGCGCCCGGCCGATCTCGATAGTGCCTTCTTCCTTGCGGAGGTGTCTGCGAAGCAGCTGCTCGGCAAGGATCGCGACAGCGCCGGACGGATCGAGGGCGATTTCATGCGAGGTCGCGGCACGTACGACCCGAGCCTGAATCCTAACGCGTACCCCATGACGGACGCCCGGCGCTTCCCGAGCGCCGTGACGGTCCGAGTCAACGACGCCGTCGCCGGACATGTGAGGCTCGAGAACGATCCAGCAGATCATCGCGGCATCCTCTCCTGGCATTCCCAGTTGCGCGACCGGCACCTGCGGGAAGCCGGCTCTTACGGGACGCTGCTGCACGTAACGATCCCGCGGGACGCGCTCGAGCGGGCCGCAGCGCGCGGCGAGCTGGTCATCCGGCTCGAGGTCGATCCCACCCTCCCCGGCGGGCTTGCCATCTACGGCCGCCGCTTCGGCCGCTATCCGGTCGATCCGACGGTGGTGCTCGTGTCGCAGCCGTGACCTCTCGGTCACGCGAACCGCGCGACGAAGCCACCACCCGCGCGGAGGTCCACCTTGAGCGAATCGTCCCGGCGCACGGTCGAGTGGTCGACCCGCACCGCCGCGGGGTCGTCCAGCTGATCGGCGACGAGCAGCGCCTCGCACGCCCCGCCCCCGAGAAAGGAGAGTGGAACCGCGACCGATCGCGCCGTCGGACCGTTCGCGACCACCAGGAACCACACTGCGCGGTGCCGCCGGGCGAACGCGACGACCTCGCCGATCTCGCTGAACGCCAGCACGCGCGTTTCATCCCAGACGGATGGAATGCTCTTGATCAGGTCGGCCGCCGGGTGCTCGAGAATCGCCTTCGGGTGCGCGCCGTACACGAGCAGGGGAGCCGTGAACAGCGCTGCCGTGGCGATCTGGTGCGCCCAGGACGTCTCGCGGCGACGCTCGCCGAAGAGCATCGGCGTGAAGTCAAGATGCCCGGCGAGCATACGGGTAAAGGGAATGGTCGTGTCGTGCTGCGACCATGCCGGCATGCTCCTCCGCTCCATCCCGGACACAGCCTCGCGGTTCAGCTCGTTCGGCCAGGTGCGTGACTCGCCGGTGGGCTTGTTCGCGCCGTGGAAGTCGACCATCAGTCGGTGACGAGCCGCACCCTCGAGCGCGGCCCGGTAGAGGTCCATGACCTCCTTGGCTTCATGATCGAAGAAATCCAGCTTTACGCCGACGGCCCCCACTTCCTGCACGTGCCGGAAGAACGCCTCGCGTGCGTCCGGGTCGCGAATCTCCTTGCTGTGTTGCCACAGCCAGATCCCGACGTTGCGCTGCCGCGAGTAGTCGATGAGCTCCCGCAGCCGGCTCTCGTCCCACTGCCGCCAGAAGCCCTCCACCAGGTTGTATTCGAACCCCAGCTCCCCAGCGAGCCGCGAGAACTCCTTCATGGTCTCGAGCGTGTTCTCGCCGCCGCCGTCCAGGTACTTCCAGACGGCGCGCCCAGGCCTGATCCAATCGGTGTCGAAGCCTTTCGGGAACAGCCGCGGGTCGGGCGGCGGCGCGAGGTCGTGTACGATGTCGCAGTTCACGAGCGTGTTTAGATCGGAGCCGATCATCACCACCCGCCACGGCGTCGTGATCGTTCCGACGATCGCCGCCGGCTGCGCCAGACGGGCGGCCTCGGCATCACCGTAGCGCAGCGTGAACGGATGGCTCGCGGGGTGAGCGTGACCGAGTCGTACCTGGAGCCCACGCTGTCCGTCCGCCTGCAGGGCCATACCGCTGTAGTTGATCACGGCCGCTTCGGTGATCGAGGCGTACCCTGCTCCGTCGGGGAGCTTGAACGTCACCGGCGGGGCGGCCCATTCCCCCGCCTGGACGTCCGCGATCTGCTTCCGGACGTGGGTGCCTTCGTAATGGCCCTGGAGGTCGTGATACCAGACGGTGGTCTGGGCGGGGAGCACGAACGTCGTCGCCTCATCCGGCACTCTGCTGCCCTCTCCGGGAACGATCCAGCGGAAGCCGATCCCGCCGTCGAAGACGCGCACCTCCAACGTGTAGGCGGTGCGGCTCGCCGTGTGCCGGAGGGCGATGCTCGCGCCCTTGAAGCGGTTGACCGCCTGTCCATGCACGCCGCGCCAGGCAAAGCGCTCGTTCCTCTCGTACGATTCCACCTTGCCCACCGTGGCACCCTGCGCGAGGTCGACGCCGTCCACGAGAAGGCTGAGGGGCGAAGGCTCGATCACGGCCGCCCTCCGGAAGGTGACAGCGAAGCGCAGCTGGGACTCGTCGCCCTGGAGCAGAAGCTCAACGGCGCCGTCCGGACTCGAGATCCGAACCCCGTCGTCACCGTCCGCCGCGCACCATGCCCGCTCGACATCGGTCGCGAGCGCGGGAGCGATGGGGGCGATGGGGGCGGCGAGCGCCGCGGCGAGAAACTCCCGGCGCTGCATCAGTAGAGCTCCACGGAGCGCGTCAGTACCCGGAGTTCTGCCCGAGTGCCGGATCCAGATCGATCTCCCGCTGGGGAATCGGCATGAACACCATGAAGTCCTTGATGCCGATCTTCGCCACGGGGTCGTCCTTGAGCGTGCTGTAGAACTGCCCCCAGCGCTTCAGGTCGAACACACGTTTGGACTCGAACGCCAGCTCCCAGCTGCGCTCCTGGTGCACGGAGTCGCGGAACTGGTCCTGACTGAGGCCCGCGGTGAGCGCCGGCAACTTGGCCCGCCCGCGCACGTCATTGATCGCGCCGTAGGCGAATGCGTCTGGCCCCACGGCCTCGTTCTCCGCCTCCGCGTACATCAGCTCCACCTCGGCGTAGCGGTAGATCGGCCAGTTCAGGTCCGTCCGTGAGTTGTTGAGCGCGATCGCTCCGGGGCCGCCAGCGTCGTAGAACTTGCCGTAGTATGGCATCGGCTGCTCGAAGCCCGCGCCGCGCTTCTGGAAGTCGCCGAAGCCGGTGGAGTCGGCCTTGTGATAGGGGTACGTCTTGGTGCCGGCGATCACCTGGGTGAGGAAGGTGACCGGCTTCCGGGCGTCCAGGGCGTTGAAGCTGTTCATGAAGGCCGCGGTCGAGAACCAGTAGTTGCTGCAGGACTCGATGCCGACCCCTGACGGCCGCGACTGGCAGGTGTACAGGTTGCGTTTCGTCCCCTGGAACTGGATTGAATAAATGTGCTCGGGACCGTTCTTGTTCTTGATGAGCCACAGGTCCGCAAAGTTCTGCACCAGGCTGTACGCTTTGCTGTCCATCACCGCCTGGGCCGCGCGGGCCGCATCGGCCCAATGGTTCTCCTGAACGAGCGCCCCCGACATGTTCATGTACACATCGGCGAGCATCGCGTTGGCGGCGCCGCGCGTGGGCCGGCCATCATCCGGGGTGGCCGAGTCGGGCCAGCGAAGCGGGAGCAGCGTGGCCGCGTCCTCGAGGTCTTGCGCGATCGAGTCGTAGATCTCCGCGATCGGCGCGCGCGTGATCACGCTGGCCGTGGCGAACTCGCTCGTCGGCCGCATCATGAGGGGAACACTGCCCCATACCCGCACGGCGTTGAAGTGATTGAACGCGCGGTGAAACTTGAAGGCGCCGAGGTAGCGGTCCTTCACGTCCTGCGGCAGGGTCGTCAACTGCGGGATCCGCTCGATGACGACGTTCGCCTGGTTGATCGCGCCGTAGATCTGCTGCCACACGCGCCACAGCCACTCGTTCGACGGGCCGAGCGTGTAGCTGTCCTGCTCGTAGCGTGAGCCGCTGGTCTGTGTGGTGATGGTTTGGTCGGACGGCACTTCGGTGAGGATCGGCCAGCCGCGGATGAAGTACGGCTGGTTCGAGCCGCCGGTGTACCAGTCGTCGATCCCAGCGAGCGCGATCTTCAGATCCGGCTCGGTCGCGGGGAAGTCGGTGGGCGTGAAGAAGTCCTCGGGCGCCTCGGTGAGCCAGGCGTTGCAGCCCGCGAGCGTGAGCGCGGCCACCAGGGGCAGGAGGGGGTTGCGCCTCATCGTATGCCTCCTAAAAGCCGACGTTCATGCCGAAGGTGACGGTGCGCGTGCCCGGATAGCTCGAGTCGTCCCAGCCGAGGTCGCGATCGCCGGTCCCGCGGGAGCTGACCTCGGGGTCGTACCAGGAGTATCGGGTGGCGGTGAAGAGGTTCTGGCCGCTCACGTAGAGCCGGACTTGGCGCGCCCCGACCCGCCGGGTGAGCTCGGGGGGCACGGCCCAATCGACCGTCACGTTCTGCAGCCGCACGAACGAGCCGTCCTCGATCCAGCGCGACGACATCCGGGCGTTG
>Ga0209057_1003884_pt1 | contig 10858 bp, 12 predicted proteins | sample GraSoiAngelo_146_FD_185903 | JGI IMG/M metagenome (GOLD analysis project Ga0209057, IMG submission 185903) | Grasslands soil microbial communities from the Angelo Coastal Reserve, California, USA - 14_1009_05_30cm (SPAdes) (version 2) | ecosystem: Environmental > Terrestrial > Soil > Grasslands ... | reverse complement strand
GGTCATATCTTTCAAGCTTAGTTTGAGACTTCTCTGGCGTGAGAATCGTCTTAATAGAACTCTCTAGAAGGCCGTCCTGAAGGTGCCCCGACGACATGCTGGGACCAATTGATGTCTTGGTCATTTTCCTCGTCTCCATAATTGCAGGGTTCATAGGCGCCCTTTTTGGATTGGGAGGAGGAGTCCTCATCATTCCTTTCTTGACTCTTGTTGAAGGGGTCCCGGTACCTCTTGCCGTGGGGGCGAGCATCGTATCGGTTGTAGCGACTTCTAGTTCATCCGCTGCCACGTACGTTCAGGACCATCTCACAAACCTTCGGCTGGGAATGTTCCTGGAAATTGGCACAGTGGCGGGGGCTATCACAGGAGCTTTCGTGGCTGTGTTCCTGCCTGCCTCTGTACTCTTCGTACTCTTTGGGCTAATCCTGCTATATGCCACTATCATCATGGTTAGGGCGAGAGGAATCGATTTTCCTGCTGATGTGAAATCCGACACGACTTCTAGAATTCTTTCACTAGGAGGCCAGTACGAGGACCATAGCTTGAATCGAGTAGTCAAGTACGAAGTCACCAGAACGCCCCTTACAGTCTTTATCGGATATTTCGCGGGGATAGTTTCGGGTTTACTCGGCGTGGGCGGCGGGATCATCAACGTCCCAACAATGAATCTCGTAAGTAAGGTTCCTGTCAAAGTGGCATCTGCCACTAGCAACTTCATGATCGGTGTTACAGCGGCGGCCAGCGCCTCTGTCTATCTGTTAAGAGGGGACGTTAATCCATTGCTCGCCGCTCCACTTATCGTAGGAGTCGCCGGAGGAGCCCTGCTGGGAACTAGAGTCCTGAAGGTGACCCCTCCAACCCGAGTGAAGGTCGCGTTCGGAATTCTGCTCGCCGCTATATCTCTGCTGATGATCTTGAAAGGATTCAATCTGCCAGTGGTCTTGTAAGAGCCGTGGACCTCAACAGACTCGTCTCCTACTCACTGCGTATCGGAGTATTAACGAGTGCTCTACTAAGCCTAGTCGGACTCTCTGTCTGGGCGGCCCAGGGTTTCGATAACGTTGTCTCTGCTGCCGGATCAGATATTGCCAACACGCTTGCCTCTGCCTTTCGTGGAAACGATTCGGGCATCATCTATCTCGCGATCGTTATTCTTATTGCCACTCCAGTGTTTCGAGTGGCAATATCCTCCGTCTATTTTGCCAAGGAAGGAGATGGAAAGTATGTTCTGATAAGTCTCGCAGTTCTCTCGATGCTACTGTTCGCCCTATTCTCAGGCTATGCGGGCTAAGGGAGACGTGAGCGTTGAGAATCAATATCCTCATCGCGGGTGGACTGATTCTTGCCGTAAGCATTCTGCTTCTCTCCTCAGAAATTGTCGCTTCACTTTTTGGATTCGCGCTCGGAGGCTTGAACGTAGTCATCGGAATCCTAACTCGAAAAGCAGTAGGAATAGTCGTCCCAGCCGACCAATTGGGTCCTTTGAAACTATCGCTCGACAAAGGAGTCATTAGAACCAACATTTACACGATAGCGTTCTCCGACAAGAAGCTAGTTCTAAGAAAGCTGAGCTCGGCAAACCTAACAGTCGCAACCGCCCTAATCCTAGCTCTCTTGGGAGCGGCTCTCGCAGGGCCATTCGGTATCATCGTGGGGGGCATCACGGCTTTCTCCCTGCAGGAATTTGTGACCCAGACACGGAGAGACGAGATCAAGAAGAATCTTCTCGACCCATCAGGCCGGGGCGATCTTGAGTTTTCTTACGAGGACTTGGGGCAAGTCCAGTTATTTGGGAATAGGATTCAGCTCCGTCTGAAGGATAGAATTGTGAGAATCGCGGTTTCTAGAAAGTACTCGAGGATGCTGGGACCTTTGCTCCAGAGGATTATTCCCGCGAAGATTCAGTCGGAACCGATTCCTTCTGAGAGAGCCCCCTGAAGAAAAGGACTAGAAGAGCGATCATTCCTGTCGCTACAGTCGCGAGCTCTCCAGCAGCTAAGACGCGATTGGGCTCGATGAATAGCGCGCCTCGCCCGGTGGTTTCGACATAGAATGCCCATGCCATGAAGATCATGCTTGCCAACCCTGTTGCGAGCGAGTAGATCCAGAGGCTGCTCCAGAACAAGTTTCGAGAGATCCGTGATGAAGCCATGACGGAATAGGATAATTGCCGTGCGGCGTTATTAACGTGGCGTAAAGCCTAGAGTCCACTCGACAGTCTCTGTCCTTAACAAGAATTCTTCCAAAGGCGTTTCAGAATCCTGCCTGCGAAACTAGTTTTTATTCCGACAAATCTCCACCTCAACTAGGGACCGTAGTCTAGATCGCACTCGGACAGCCTCATGACTGGCGAGGACAACCAGGATAGGACATCGGGCTCCGGCGCTCCTTGCGGCGAGACCCGAAGGTCGTGGGTTCAAATCCCACCGGTCCCGCATCACGGTGGCCTAAATCTGACTCTAATCCTCGATCACCAAACACTGCTTCTGGGCGGAAGCCGGTTAATCTGGGCTTAGAGTGGTCCGGTCGGGCAATGCAGAAAGCGCTGATTTCTAGGAGGAAAATGGCTCAGAAGTAGAATCGCAACGGGAGACTCTGGGATCAGGGCTTATACCAGACGATTTCCCAAGCCGAGAAATCGATAAAGTGTGAAGGACTTTTCTAGATCAGGCATACCCCCGGGCGGGTCGAGAAAAAGATGGCAGAAAAAATAAGATAGTAGAAAAGAGCAAAGATAGTAGACGACGCATCCTCGGAAGAGAAGGTTTCCGAAAGAGCTGTTTTGTGTCGTGGGAAATTTTTATTTTCAAAATTCTAGGAAGGGTCCATTCGCTTACTGAAGCGTTTCTCGGCGAGAATATCGGTTTTTCGCGCAGAACAGCCGAATCAGCCATTTTCAATCGGGGCATTTATCGGATAATGCAAGCGTGAACTGGGCATCGTATGGAACTCCCCTCCCAGATCGCAGATCAGGGTTCATTCTGCGCCCATCTTCGCGAAATCTTAGGGAAAAGCTCGCTAGGTTCTCCCTATCGACATCTGCGACCAGTGGCTGAGTAAACTCTAAGGACCAATCTAGTAGCAGGGGGGACAGATTCTCTGCTCCAGGCGGGACTGGAGTGGCATTCCCAGCCCTTGCTGGAAGTAGAGGTATCCGTCGACATAGTTCTGGTGTGAAGAGACGAATATGAAGTAGATGTAATTCCATGGTAGCGGGAACGCTCCCGACGGCGCGGTCCAGCCCATCGTAATCTCAGCCATATCTCCCACCGGAATTACAATAGGAAGCTGGTTGCAGGTCGCGAGCAGTGCGTTTCCACACTGCGTTGGGTTTCCAGACGCAAGTTGCCATGAAGGACTCCCGGCCAGAGGGATGTTGGTCATGTAGACTGCGACGAACTTCGTCGGTATAGAGCCCGTGTTGCTAACGTCCACTTCAACATTACCAATACAAGTTCCAGTAGTCGAGCCCGAGATCTGATTGTTTCCCGTGCCACACCAGCCATTCGTGCCGTACTTCGCGGTGCCATTCACAATATTCCCGGCGATTACGATCGTCCCGTTCTGGTCGAGATCGAGGCTACCGACTACATTGTTGATTATCTGACCAAGATCGGCACTTTCGATCTCCAATCTCCCGGTGATATGGTTATTATTGACAATAGTGTTATGGCCAACTTCGTTCTCCACTTGTCCTGTTACATTGGAGTTGGTCATACTAAAGTAGCCCCGACCACCTGCGTACATGGCTGCACCACACGCATCGGTGCAAATACCTAGGTTCCCAGAAGTGTTGAATCTGCTACCCGTGATGCTGACCGTCTGAACATTGTATAGACCCGTAAAGCCGGAGATACCAGCGTTCGTCAGGGTCACGCTTGATGCGGAGTCGACTTCCAACCCCCCATTAATTGTGCCGCCTATCACGGTCAAGTTGGCCCCATTGGACACATACACGTTCCCGTTTACTGTTGAAGTAATCAAGCAGACGCCGTTAACAGGGACAAGGACATCACCCGTATGAGGGGATATGATAGACCCGCCGCAGGTCAAATACGAACCACTAGGGGCGCATCCGATCGTGTCCTGCGATCCGCATGCTGCCACAGTCTCAGGAATTGATACGACATAGGTTGCGAATTGAGCCCGTACCGTCTCGAACTTTTCAGCATACGCAGCACCGGCATTATCCTTGCTGGCCTGAGATGTGAATGCCGGAACCACCCAGACATAGACAATAGCGGACATGAGTATGACGATGAGAACCATCATTACCTCGGCGATAATCGTGGCTACTCCTCTTCGTGAGCGCCGGAGGTTAGAGAGCATAGCCACCACTTGACGCTACGCTATCGTAGAGCAAAAGGAACTTGTTACAATCGCTAAGGCCCGATCAAGACAACCCTCGTGGTTTCCATCTCTTGACGCTCGCGTAGTGAATCGTCGAAAGGATAAGGGACCGGGGGATCTATTGCGAAACACACGTGCGACTATCTTCAGCCCTGCCTTTGCCCACATGAGGGGCAGAAGAAGAGGCTGGAGTCGTACCCATGCCCACATTTCTTGCATATGACCTTCACCCCAGACTGCTGGGGTACGGACCCTCCCGAGGCAGCTGACGAAGCAGTTGGGAGAGGATCTGGAACGAAGACACCGATTATCGCGGTTATTACTCCAGCGACGAATATTATCCCACCGAGGACGAAGTAGACAATGTCCGTCACACAGGCACGAACGTTCCCGGACAATATGGTCCCGAGACACGATGAGAAAGCGGACAGGGTGACAAGAGGACCCAAGATAACCATGCCGATTCCGACGAAGAAAATTACCGGTCGCATTTGTTTCGAGACACGCTACAATGGCTCGAATTGATTTGTCTGCCTCCGGGGCTTTCTAAGCCTCCGTTACTAACCTTCTAAGCTAGTGGGAAAACGATGGGAGCTTTGATTCCATGGCACCTATGCGTCGCGATGCTACGACATGGACTGACTCAAGAGGTGTGCCTGTCGATTGAAACGTTCAGTTCCTTCAGATAACAAGGCGAATCGGCCGATCCTCCGGCAAGCGAGAATGTTGCATCTGCCCGGACTTTGAAACGGACGTTCTTGGTCTCTCCACCAAAGACAGCCCTGACCTCCCCTAGTTTGGCACTGTTGACGGATTCAGCAATGATCTTTAGATTCTTGTCCCGTCGACCGAACCACGCAATGAGACTATCCCCCAGGATATGTCCGGTCTTGTTGAATGGAATCCCCTTGTGCTTCTCGTTAAATTCCAGCGTCAGGGCCTTCCGCGATTCCTTTGCCACGGATTCAACGTAACCGAGAAGCCTTTGGGAATCATCTTTCCCCGCCAGTTTGTCAGTCATCCTTGACTCCCCTTCGTGTACTCTCCAGCCTGCGGTCTTTCACGTACAAATCTTCTAGTCTTACCATCTACCTCGACGGCCGCGAGACCTTCCTCGCTGGTCGTAACGTCGTTGAGGTCTCCTACCGCCACCACCGCCCATAGGCCGACCAGGAAGGTGAATCCGAGGAATATTGAGGCCGGGAACGTCGGGTGGACTAATCTCATCAAGCGTCGCGGAGGTCATACGCCTCAATCCCTCGAATACAGCCCAATCCTCCCTGGTGAGAAAAGAGATAGCGATGCCTCTTCTTCCCGCCCGAGCAGTCCTACCGATCCTGTGAAAATACATCCCAGGCTCTTCCGGCATATCATAATTGATGACGTGACTTACCTTCGGAATATCCAGACCCCGCGCCGCTACATCCGTGGCAATCAAGAGACCCGTCTTGCCCGTCCGGAAAGCCTGAATGGCCATGTCTCGCTGCCTCTGGGACAGATCACCATGGATCGCCATCGCATCATAACGGTTAGCGTGCAGTGCTTGAGCAAGCCTGTCGCATCGAATCTTAGTAGCGCAAAACACAAGACCTCTACTAATCAGGTCCTTTTCCAGAAAACTGCATAATACTCTGAACTTGTCGTCTTCTTCAACTTGCACAATTTTCTGGTCAACGGTGTCAACTGACAGCTCATCGCTGTCAATGAATATCGTGATAGCGTTGCGAAGATACCGATGGCTAAGTCGGACGATCTCTTCGGGCATAGTAGCCGAGAACAGAGCCGTCTGATGGTTCTTCGGGACCTGATTCAGTATGTAGTTGATGTCATCGATGAAACCCATGTCCAGCATTCGGTCCGCCTCATCTAGAACGACAAACTTCACGTTATCGAGCTTCACGGTTCTCCGCTCCATATGGTCCGTCAACCTGCCCGGAGTAGCGACAATAATCTTAGCCCTTGGGTCCTGCAATCGGTCTATCTGCAGGTTTATGCTCTGGCCTCCATAGACTGGAACGGCCCGAATCCTAAGATGCCGAGCTAGTTTCGCGAACTCCCCCGCGACTTGTTCAGCCAGTTCGCGTGTCGGGGCGAGAACGAGCCCCTGTATCCCATTAGCTTCAGGCCTAATGTTCTGAAGCATAGGAACCGCGTAAGCGAGCGTCTTGCCGCTCCCGGTGTGCGCCTGCCCGATCAAGTCCCGCCCCTTGAGAATGGGCTCGATCGCTTCCGCTTGAATTGGGAACAGTTCGTCGAAGCCCATATCCTTGATACCTTGCAACAGCCGAGGGTCTAGGTCGAAGGCCTCGAACTGCCCCACCGTACTCAATCTGCTTCAGAATGCCCCAATAAGGGGAAGATAAAGAATCGTCAATCCGGGATTAGGCTTAAGCAGAAGCGTTTCAGAGTATAGAGTAGTGGACTCACTGAATGGTGAAAATCACTAGACATAGAATCACACTATTCCTTCTCCTCGCATTCGTGTTCCTTACAATTCAGGCCTCGCTCCCACAGAAGGCTCACGCTCAATCTAACGTATACGTAGCCTGGCTGGACCAGAATATTGATCCCGGAGCTGAAGATTTCGTGGTCTCCTCAATCAACGAGGCTACCTCCGCGGGAATTCACAACTTCATCCTCATTCTCAACACTAACGGTGGGAGCGGAGCCAACATGGAAAACATCATCAGCGCAATCTCCGACTATGAATACAGCGGCAACAACAATTTCACCACTCTGATTGCTCCCAGCAGCGCCCATGCATTCAGCGCGGGAGCATACATCGCGGAATCATCAAAGTTCATCGTTATGATCCCCGGGACTGTAATCGGGTCCGCCACACCAATAGTGAGCGGTATCCCGACTGGCGAAGAAAATACCACCCTAACGAAAGATATCAGTGCATTCACGCAATACATGGTAACACTGACGAAGCACAACAATCGAAACTATAACGCTACAGCCCTCATGGTTACCAAGGGCGTATCGTATGACTGCGGAACGGCAACATCCTGTTCAGCTTATCAACAAAACGTCATCAATGCGGTCCTGCCTGCAAACAACACACAGCAAGCCCTCACCACGCTACACGCGGGCGACGCCCCGATCCATACCGCTGGAACCAGATCAATCTTCCTTTCGGTCATTAGCGATCCGAACCTTGACAGCATACTGTTCCTAGCAGGGGTCTTCGCCATACTTGCCGACCTATACCATCCAACCATCATTTTTACGGTTGTAGGAGCCTCCGCGATCGCCCTCGCCCTCCTAGGGCTAGGAGTATTCGGAGCTCCTATAGTCTCGATAGTACTCATGATGATAGGAGCCATCTTCATCTTCCTAGAACTCAAAACGCATCATGGCGTCAGCGCGATCGCCGGCGTCATAATCTTCATCGTCGGCTTCCTCCTCATCTTCAGCCTACCTTCATCAACGCCTGCACCCTCGTCGGCTCCGTCGGGATCAGGCACCTTCATCCAGATCGGCGTACTCACATACACAATTCTCGGAATAGTTGGGGGCGGAGGAGTCCTTGGGAGTATCTACCTCTACCGCGTACGCGAGACACTAATGCATAGGCCTCCGGCCCAAAATCCCAAGGCTATAATAGGGAAGACCGGTCGCCTGACCAGTGACTTGAAAGCCGGGGAAGTGGCGACAGCAAACATTGGCGCCGAAGACTTCACTGTGACCGGCTCGACAGACTTGCCTAATGGCACCCTTGTGAGAGTCAAGGATATCCAGGGTCTTAGGTTGATAGTCGAAAAGGCAGGGGAATAGGAAATGCTCTTCAACTCAGTAATCCTCCAAGCGAGCGACATCACACTATACGTCGAGATATTCTTCATCATCATTCTCCTAATCATTTTCCTCGCACTCTTCGCCGCTTCTATCAAGATCGTACGAGAATACGAGCGCGTGGTCCAATTCCGGCTCGGTCGACTGACCGGCTCAAAGGGCCCCGGAATAGTCCTCATTCTACCCGTCATCAACAGACTGGTAAAAGTCGACCTGAGAGAAAGATACCTAGAAGTGCCTCACCAGACCGCAATTACCAAAGACAACGCACCCGTAGACATTGACTTCCTCATCTACTACAAGGTCGTCGACGCCTCAGCGAGTATTGTCCAAGTGCAGAACTTCACCGGCGCCTCGGTAGGACTCGCCACCACCACGCTGAGAGCAGTTGTCGGTGACATTCCTCTTGACGAGTTGTTGTCGAAGAGGGAACAGATCAACTCTATTCTGAGGACAAGGCTGGACGAAGTGACCGAGCGATGGGGAATCAAAGTCACCAACGTCGAGATCCGAGAAATCAGACCTCCAAAAGACGTTCAGGACGCAATGGTCAAGCAAATGACCGCCGAGAGGAGCAGACGGGCACTGGTCACAGAATCCGACGGCATTCGGGAGTCCTCAGTTCTCAAAGCCGAAGGGGCCAAGAACGCAGCTATCCTGCAAGCAGAAGGACAAAAGCAGTCAGCGATCCTGGTAGCCGAGGGCAACAAGCAGTCCCAGATTCTTGTAGCTGACGGCTATGCCCAAGCACTGGGTCTTATTTTCTCCGCTGCAAAGAACATAGACTCGAAAACTATGGCTCTCCAATACCTAGACATGCTCAAAGCGTTAGGCGCTGGGGCATCGACAAAGTACATCCTGCCAATGGAGTTCACCAGCATGATTTCCAAACTGAAAGAATTTGTTCAAGAATCTTCGAAGGACTAGGCCAGTGAACGATAACTAAATACCGTCGCGCTAAGACCGAACTCTGACCTTAAGTTTCATTAAGCTTCCACGACTTGACAGCCAAACCCATGACGTCGGAGAAGACCGCTAGGCTCGGAACGAAGGCCATTCAATACGTAATCATTCTAGTGTTAGTCATCGCCATCGCCGGTTCTGCGACATACGCCGTCATGAGCGACACCTCAATTCACGGACTAACCGTGAGATTCTACAATGTTTCTAGGTACTGCCCCGACTCCACGACACCCGTTCTCACATTCAACTTCAGCCAAGTAGTAGTCTACAGCAGTGCATCACTCGAAACATCTCTCTCGCACGTGCAATTCACAATGTCCGCCGACGGAGTCCTAGTTGGAAGCGTGAGCGCTCAAGACTCAAGGTTCGGTCCCGGGCAAAGCGTCTCGTACTCCCTGACATTCAGCAATGCAACCCTCGATCCGCATTCTCAACCTCTCAAATCCAACATATTTCTAGGAATCACGGCTCTGGTAGGTGCCGGACTTTACAGTTCGACGACCACTGCATCGGACTCAGAGCTCGTAACATTCTCCGGCCCACCTTGCTAGTGCGAGAACAGTCTGCAAAGTCAGATCTTGGTGCGAGCGCCTCAAGTCTACCAACTTCTGGCGGTTTCAGTCCTGACAATCCCCACGCCATTATGAGGGGAATGACAATCTCGAATCCGTCCGCGGAGGACTGTTCTCGTGGGGCTAACGGAGGTTATCGTCCACAATCACGTCAAGAATCCGATAACTTGGAGTCATGCGGAATGCTTTTCTTCTCATCACTAACACCATTGGGCATGCCGAAGAAGAATGGAATACCAAAGTCCCTCCTCGCGGACATCAAATCAGTAAAGACACGACTCTCAGGCCTAGAGAGGCCAAAGGCTATCCTCTCCGACATTGGCAGCCTAAAGTCGAGACTAGCAAATCTCGAGAAGGCGCACGCATCCATCAACAAGGAACTCAAAAACGTCTCAGAAGCGCTGAAACGACAGGACAGCACTATCGCCCAATTGGGCAAGAAACCAGCGAAGAAAGAGAAGCGCAAACCCAGCGAATACAACCTCTTCCTGAAGGACAAGATGTCGGCTGGCATGAGCATGGTCGACGCTGTCAAGGCGTGGAAGGAGAAAGAGGGCGGATCGTCCTCCACTTCATCGTCCATGAAACAGCCCGGTCAAGACTGGCAGTCCCCATCACAGCAATACTAACGTAAACGTCTCAGTCGAGGAGCAATGGCGCGAGGAAAATAGCTAGCGCCCTCGACAACCCCCCTTTTCGTTTCAAAATAGTCTCGGAACTCATTTCTCACGTTCAAAAAAATGGGGAGTAAGTCGTAGAGCCATTGACCTGCATCAGTCGAGAAGCTTGACTGCTTCGGCTCTTGGAATAGCCAGTAAGGTTTCAATGCTTAAGTGATCGCCGCCTCGCATCAATGCCTTGAGCGCTGTCTTCTCGTTGGGGGCCTCAAGGATAACTACTGCATCATATCGTCCAAATGTCCAATAGGCTTGCAGCAAGTTGCCGCCCTCGCGTTTCAGATGCTCCCAGTTCTTGTCCATCTCAGCAATAGTTTCCTTAGTCGGCTTCTTTCTCCACTTTGCTAAGCTCACAAATATCGTTCTGTTCTCACCTTCCTCTCACAGTTGGGTATTTTTCTAGCACCTCCTCGGCATCCAAATCCCGGTCAGTCCTCGATGCCGGATAAGCTTTCGACGATAATTCGAATAGATCGAAGCGGGCGTGGCGTCATGCCG
>Ga0209057_1003878_pt1 | contig 10863 bp, 10 predicted proteins | sample GraSoiAngelo_146_FD_185903 | JGI IMG/M metagenome (GOLD analysis project Ga0209057, IMG submission 185903) | Grasslands soil microbial communities from the Angelo Coastal Reserve, California, USA - 14_1009_05_30cm (SPAdes) (version 2) | ecosystem: Environmental > Terrestrial > Soil > Grasslands ... | reverse complement strand
ATCACAAACAGGGAGCCGGATTTATTTCGAGTATCCGGTCGTTCCCGCGCTTGTGGTCACGGTCTCTTTTCTTTGAGCGCAAGCACCGAAACTCAAAGCAGTGGCCAAAATGGCCACGATCATGATTGCTCTTACAATTTTCAATCTATATCGCCTCCTTTCGCCGCAAGCTGCAGGTACCCGTTTAGGATCACACGGGAAGCAACGTTTCTCTTAGGTTCTTTGGATGTATGCAAGCACAATTTGCAGTTTCTGCATACGACGGCTGCAGTCGCTCAAATCCCGCAATTTTATGCCTCGATTACGACTGGCGTCCCCTGGTCCACTAAATCGAATAGCTCAATTACATCCGCGTTTAGCATTCTGACACAACCGCAGCTGTCCGGCTTGCCGATCTTGTGCTCATGTTTCGTGCCATGGATGTAGATGAAGCGGTCGCGCGTATTGGCATTCTGCTCGTCTAATCCGTCGAGCCATAAGATACGCGACGTGACCAGATCTTCCGTTGGCGGAAGCGGATCGCTGGGCTTGAGCGGCATGCGACTTTGGAAAATTGTGCCGCTCGGCATGTCGCCGCCAATCTTTTTCGCTACCGAAAATCGACCCGTTGGCGTTTTCATGCTGCCTTCTTCCGTTCCGATGCCGAATCGCGAAGTGGACACCGGGTAACTGCGGATCGGCGTCTCATCCTCCTTCAATGTCAGTCGCTGATTACGAATTGATACATGGATGCTCTTCATTCCACTGTTCGGTCACTGCAAATCTTATAACGCATGTCGCACTGAATCGTGCTTAAGATTGAGAGCAAATTCTCATTGGTTGCTACGATCCTGGCCACGATTCGTTTTGATGTCGATTCTCAGCCTCGCTTTCACGCTTTTCGCAATCCTTTCACTCCATCTTACACTTCCGAAACGTTCTCACGTCCGTGGCGAAGCACACGTGCCATCCATGTTAATTCATTCAGAAATTTGTCCACACGTCGAACATAAGCTTGATCGAGTAATTTTCCCTGCTCGTCGAAAATATTTCGCACGTTCCCGAAATTGACGTCCTCGAAAATTGTAACCAGACCCAACTCCCGCATGACCGGCAGCAGGCCCTCGATCACGCGAGCCCCGCCAAACGGCCCCGCCGACACGCCGCAAATTCCAACCGCCTTGTGAATGTATTCTTTCAAATTCATATCGAGCGCGTGTTTCAGAAGCCCCGGATAACCGTGATTGTATTCGGGCGTGACAATGATCAGCCCGTCGCAGCGATCGATCATCGCCGAGAACGTTGGGTCCTTCATTTGCTCGCCTGCATCATCCAGTTTCATTGGGAGTTTGCACACATCGATCAGTTCCGTCTCCACATCCGCGCGCTTCTTTGTCTGCTCAAAAACGAAACGCGCGACGTTCTCGCTCTGCCGTCCCTAACGCGCAGTTCCGAGAACAATGGGAATAAAAAGAGGGCGCTCCATCTATCCGCTTTCCGCTATCCGAAATTGAAAAACTGCCGATGGCCGGACTCGAACCGGCACGGGCCTTTTACGGCCCAACGGATTTTAAGTCCGTTGCGTCTACCATTTCGCCACATCGGCGCTGTGCGGCGCATCTTAAGCTTGTTATGCAATCGGCGAAAACGAATTTCGCACTTGCGGATCTACATCTGGAGCAGCCGAAAGCGTTTCGTTGTGCACGTCATGAAAAGCTGACTGCGTTTGCTGAGGTTGAATCAGCGATGCGCGCTTACAGCGAATTGATTTGACATATTGGCGAGATTTTTCCAACCTCCGCGTCGCTACGCGCATCTGAATCAGGCGGAGGCCATTTCCCCGCTAGGTTCTTGTTAGCTGACCCTCTGGGCAGGTACAATGACATTGACAGCGCTTGGCACAAAACTGATCTCCGCCTTCCTACCTACCTTCACCCTTTCTCCATCGAGAAGTATCGGAATATCTTTGCTTGATTGCACAGTCACCCGTTTGGTTTTGCTGACGCTTATCTTTTGGGCGTCGCGCCATTTGCCAACGGCAGCGGCAGTCGCAAGGCCGATTAGTTCGATTGCGTTCTCCACATTAATGAAAGCGGCTTCAAGCGCTTGCTCCGACTCAGCCATTTGTTCCGATATGAGCGGGCAGATAACAGCGACGACTTCAACTTCGCCATTCGTTTCCGATGAAATGAAATACTGAATCTTCGCATCGAACATTTCCTGGAAAGCGAAGGTGCCTGTTTTGATTGCATCAACAATGTCACCTTCGCGAAGAGATTCGCGAGCCTCCACCCACAGCGCAGGCGCACCTATAATGGCGGCAACAAAAAACTGGTTGTCTTCGACGCGGCCTCCGGAAAGGATCTTTATTACAGGATCAGCGAGCGTATTTTTAAGCGCGTTTTCCCATGAAACCTCTCCATACAACGCTCGAGGGAGCATATTCATCGTTCCGCCGGGCAGCGGCAGAAGGTACATGCCGCGCCTGCTACACGCTTCTGCAGCGGTCCGAATGGTGCCGTCCCCTCCGAGCACGATGAGCACCTCGAGCTTCTGCACCGCTGCTTCGGCGAACGACCGCTCCATTTGATCTGCCTCTCCACACCAGGTTTTGCACTCTGTCACGCCCGCACTCCCAAGGACGCTAAGCAATTCTGCCTCAGATCCGGAGTCGCAGCCTCCGCTTGAGGTGTTGATTATGACTCCAAAGCTTAATTCTGAGAGACGGATGGCGGTCGATGCCATACACAGATCTAATCCAATTGAACTATTTGTTCATGTGAACGGCTGGAAAACTTCGCGTACCCGATTCCATTGCTAATGAATCGATTTTCACAATTTTGGGCGCTCTGCGCGATCTTCATGGCCTTGAGCGCCTGTAGCACTATGACCGACATGGTCACATCGAATTTACCAGAGCGTCATTCAGGCCGGCCGTCGATCGTCGTGAGCTTGCCAGAGCAAGAAGCCTATCTCTACCGTGGAGGGTATAGAGTTGCGTCGTCTCGCATATCGAGCGGCCGGGAAGGATACCGCACTCCGACTGGTGACTTTCAGGTGATCCGTAAGGACGAGGATCATCGGTCCAGTCTCTATGGTGATTATGTTGATGACTCAGGCCATGTCGTGAAGGCCAACATCGATAGCCTGCGTGACCGTAGACCGCCGCATTCGCACTTCGTGGGCACCCCGATGCCCTACTTCCTTGAATTCTCGCCGGGCTACGGATTGCACCAGGGTTACCTGCCCGGCGTGCCTGCATCACATGGATGCATTAGGATGCCCTATTGGAAAGCGCGCCAGTTTTATAACGCCGCTCACATCGGGACACCTGTGCTGGTAAAACGCTAGCCAAGTAAGCAAAGTCATCGGCTACGTCCTTCACAATCCACCACTGAAACGAACGAACTGAATTGCTGACGCGCATCGCGGCGACAGAAAGCGTTTCGTTGTGCACACCGATGAAAAGCTGACCGCGTTTAGGGAACTCGAATCTGCGATTCGGGGGCGGCTTTTTGGCTTGACAAGGCGGCGAGGTTTTTCCAAACTCGGCGTCGTCAAACGGATCTGAATCAGGCGGAGGACATTTCCCCGCTAGGTTCTTCGCCCCTTCCGGACCCGCAATCCCAGAAAGTAACTCAGCGGGGAAAAGGAAAAGAAAGGAAGAACCATGAATCCAGTGATCCAATTTAAAACGACAACTCTACCACTTCTCATCGCGCTCACGTTTGCTTGCTTTGGGCCTTTGCCTATAACGCTAGCACTCCTCCCGCCGCCAGACGGGGGTTATCCCAACGGAAACACCGCTGAGGGTGATGATGCGCTCTTGAACCTCACAAGCGGCACCAACAACACGGCAATTGGTTTTGAGGCGCTCCTTAACAACACAACCGGCTTCCAAAACACGGCCACCGGCTTTCAGGCGCTCGAGAGGAACACCACCGGCTCCGACAACACGGCTAACGGTTTTTTTGCGCTCGGTGGCAACAGAACCGGCTTCGTGAACACGGCCATCGGTGGTTTTGCGCTCGGTGACAACACCACTGGCGGCGGGAACACGGCCACCGGTTTTGAGGCGCTCGAGAGCAACAGGGCCGGCGACTTCAACACGGCGACCGGTTTTGAGGCGCTCCTAAGTAACACGACCGGCAGAAATAACACAGCGGCGGGTCTTGAGGCGCTCGCTGCCAACACAACCGGCAACAACAACACCGCAATGGGTCAGCGTTCACTCTCTAGTAACACCACCGGCAACTTCAACATCGCACTCGGCCCTAATGCGGGCGACAAGCTCACCACGGGCGCTAACAATATTGATATCGGCAACCGCGGTGTTGCGGGCGAGGCCGACACAATTCGCATCGGCGATCAGCAAACCCAGACGGCTACCTTTATCGCCGGAATTATTGGTGCTGCAGTTGCAGGCCCGGTAGTTCACATAAACAGCAGTGGTCAACTTGGCGTGCCGCCTTCCTCGGCACGTTTCAAGGATGAGATCAAGCCAATGGACAAAGCGAGCGAAGCCATCCTCGCGTTGAAACCGGTCACCTTCCACTACAAGCACGAGCTTGACCCAGATGGCATCCCGCAGTTTGGCCTCGTAGCTGAGGACGTAGAAAAGGTCAATCCTGATTTGGTGGTTCGCGATGCCAAAGGCGAAATCTACACCGTCCGCTATGAGGCGGTGAACGCGATGCTACTCAACGAGTTCCTTAAAGAGCACCGCAAAGTGCAGCAACAAGAAGCGACGATTGTGCAGATAAAGAAGGATTTCCGAGCAACCGTGGCGCAACTTGCTATGCGACTCGACGAACAAGCAGCGCAAATCCAAAAGGTGAGCGCTCAGCTTGAGGTCAACAAAACTGTCCCGCAAATCGTTCTCAACAATCAGTAAAGCAGCCGGGCCGCTAGGAAGAGGCTCCGGTCATTGACAAAAGAAAATTATGAAAAACATCATGCGTCTCTCCTCATCAATATCACTCGCGGTGCCTCCTCCGCGTCCGCGCCTACGATTGCCGTTATTATTTGTGACGGTAGCGACGTTGCTGCTTCTGCTTTCAACGGCAGGCAGCACCTTTGCCAACAGCGCTACGTGGAAGACCAATCCCGCTACGAGCGATTGGAACCACGCCGCAAACTGGAAGCCGCACACTGTCCCTAACGGCGCAACAGACACGGCGTCGTTTGCCACCTCCAATACAACCAATGTCTTCCTCTCCGCTAACACGGAAGTGAACGGCATCATCTTTAACGCCGGCGCGAGCGCGTTCACCATCACCGTCGGTCCCACATTGACGTTGACCGTCAGCGGCGCGGGGATCACGAATAATTCAGGGGTCACGCAGAATTTTGTGACTATGGCCGATATCAACGGCACACAACATGGAACGATACAATTCACAAACGGCGCGACCGCGGGGAATGGGACTCGCATCACTGACAGCGGCCCCGAGGCCAGTGATAATCCAGGCGGCATCACACAATTCTTCGATAGCTCCAGCGCGGGCAGTGCGGGTATTGCCAACACCATCGGTTCGGGCGGCGGGTACGGCGGTGGCGGTGTGGAATTCCACGATAACTCGACCGCCGGCAATGCTGGTTTCTTCAACGCGGGCGGGTTCACATTTATCCGCTTTTTCGGAAACTCGACCGCAGGCAGCGGCGACTTTTTCAACGGCGGCACAGTCTCCTTCTCCAACGCTTCCACCGCGGGCAATGGCACTTTTCACACCGAAGGCGGCGATGTGAATTGCCAACCATGCGCCGGCTCCGTACGTTTCGCCGACAGTTCGACCGCGGGCAATGGCACTTTCACCTACGCCGGTGCCGACACTAGCGACGGAACGCCGGGTGCCACCTCTTTTTCTGGCAGCTCGAGCGCAGGCAACGGCACCTTCACATGCTCGCCTGGGCAGGAAGGCGGTGAAGGTAGTGGCGTCGGTTTCTTCGACGCTTCGACCGCGGATAATGCCACCTTTACTCTTGAAGGCGCCACGGACATCAGCTCAGGTGGTGGGGTCGGATTCCGCGGAGCTTCGACCGCGGGCAACGCCACGCTGATTGCCAACGGCGGCTCGGGCGGAGGCGGAGGGGGCACCATTGATTTTAGCGATGATTCCAGTGGCGGCACGGCGCGCGTGAAGGTTTTCGGCAACGGGTTCCTGGACATCAGCGGCCATAACGCTCCGGGTGTGGCCACCGGCTCGATCCAGGGAAATGGGCTTGTGTTCCTCGGAGCCCTCAATCTGACCGTGGGCAGAAACAATCTCGACACGATCTTTTCGGGTTCGATTCAAGACGGCGGAAGATTCGGCGGCAGCGGGGGTTCGCTGACCAAAGTTGGAACTGGCACGATAGTTCTCCGTAATTCAAACACCTTCACCGGAGGCACCACCATTAAACAACGCGGCAAACTTCTGGTCAATAACACGAGCGGCTCTGGCACGGGCACTGGCGCGGTGCAGGTCAACGCCGGTACACTCGGCGGCAAGGGCACAATTGCCGGGGATGTAACCGTCGGAGATGGAAGTGGTCGCGGAGCGGTTCTCTCCCCCGGCGAAACTGCGGTTAGACGCGGGACTCTTACTATCCAGAGCACACTAACGTTTAACTCCGACGCAAGCTACGACTTCGGATTGAACAGTAGTAACGCGACGGCGGATGAAGTTGTCGCCCTCGGTGTCACCATCAATAGCGGCGCGCAATTTTCCTTTACTGATTTTGGAAGTAACACCCTTACACCTGGCACAGTGTTTACCGTGATTAACAACACCGCAGCGGCACCGATCGCAGGCACATTCAGCAACCTTCCCAACGGCTCGATGTTCACCGTCAGCGGCAACACTTACCAGGTAAATTACGAAGGTGGCGACGGCAACGACCTGACCTTGACGGTCGTGCCTTAGGCGAAATCAATTGTATGAAAACCACGGTCTCTCTTGTAATCAGCACCCTGCTCGCTTCCACCACCGCCGCCGATACACTTTGGCGCCAGTATGGCTTCAACGCAGCGCACACCAGCTACAACGATTCCGAAACAATCCTGAGTCCATCCAACGTGTCTCATCTGACTTTGCTCTGGACCAGCGACACCTTCAACGCGCAAGCCACCGCCCCCACGCTCGGACCCACCTCCGTCTTTGTCGCAAGTGATGGCCGCGTCCGCGCGCTCAAGGAGAATAGCGGTGTGCGGCGTTGGGTGCGTCTCTCATGTTCGGGCGAGGAGACCGTGCAGCCTGCCTTTAGCCGTGGTCTACTACTTGTAGGCGATGGCGGCGGCGACTTGGCTGCTTACGATCCAGCCACGGGCGAACAGCTCTGGTGCGACGACGAGTCAGGCTCGATCACGTCCGCGCCCGCCGTCACTGATGACACCGTTTACATAACCAATGGCGGCGATGCCATCGCCATCGATCAATTCACCGGGACTCGCCGCTGGACATTCACGCCTACGGACTTCAGCCCGTTGACGGAGACACCCGCCATTGCCAATGGTGTGGTTTACGTCACCGGCGGCAGCGCCGTCTTTGCGCTCGACCAAGCCACGGGTCACAGAATCTGGCGGCACAACCTCGAGGCACAGGCCAATATCTCAGCGCCCTCTATTGCTAACGGCATAGTCTACGTCGGCGGCGTCGCGCTTTACGCGTTGAACGCCGTCGATGGCCACATCGTTTGGAGGAATCGTAGTGCCGGCGTCAATGTTAGCACGCCGGCAATTGCCGAGGGCAGGGTTTTCATTAATGCCGAAGACCCGCAGTTCGGGTTGTGGGCCTTTGATGCGCAAAACGGCGCGTTTCTCTGGAGGAGCGAAATGCCGGGCGAATCCGAAGCCACTGTCACCGTCGCCAACGGCGTCATTTACGACATTGCCGATAGCGGTGAGCTGATGATGTTCGAGGCCGCGCTCGGCGCCTTCCTCGGCTCGCTCGCCGACCCGGACGGCAAACCATTTCGCTCCGTATTTGGCGCTCAACCAATTGTCGCCAACGGCACCGTCTATGTTGCCACTGGCGCCTTCCAATCGCCCAACCGCGTCGACGCCTTCCATCTGCCGTAACTACCGCAGCGCAGCAAACGTCTGGGGCGCGTCTGAACACCTAATGAGAATGGAGTAGACTGGCAAGCCACGATATAGTTGGAGAGCAGCCGCGTTGATAGCTGAGTTACTGACGTTCCATTTTCATGACCGGGTGAATTTCCCATGCAGCGTACCCCAGTAGGTCAGTTCTCCGGTTCGACTGATTTTTAGGGCGTGGCCGATATCGAAGAAAGCTTTACCGGTAACAGTGATGACGCGGCTTTGGTTGATTCTAAGCGTTTTGTTAGCCCGAATGCGAAAAGGAAACTTCGTTCGCGTCCAACCAAACACAACTTTCCGAATCGGGCACCATTGTGTTTTGGCGGGTACTTCAACGGCAACAATTCCCGGTTTGTTGCCTGTCGCACGCTAAGCGCAATGTGAACGCCACCGTCCGTCCACCGAAACTGGGGTATCTGTCGCGACGCGACACCGGTATGACGGCGGCGATTACCACGTAATATCTGGGCGACGGATGGGCGCAGAGAACTTCTTATTTATGCCTTGTAAATCTACTCCGTTAGAGTGGTCACCTACTTCGTCCAGAGCACAGCATGGAACTCGCGTGAGCGATTCTCGCTAAAGCCAGCAATCTGGCCCCGTTCGTTAATTGCTTCGGCATTGCTGAAGGCTCGGCCGAGTGTCCCTAGGTCAATCATTATGCTATTCTGCCACAGGAAAGCATGAACCACATCTTCCTCGCTGGTTAGGCTTACACCAACGACCTGCCCGCGATTGTTGATACTTTGGGCAACACTACCCTCGCCGCCGAGCGTCCCGAGATCGGTCAGCATGTTACCTTGTAATAGGAAGGCGCGGTCCGCTGTCCCGGGGTCAATCTCAGCCTCGCCCACTATTTGCCCGCGGTCATTAATATCATAGGGGATCGAGAATCTACCCGGAAGGAGGTTGGTCAAAGTGCCATGTTGCCAGAGGAAGGAGTAGCCCTCCCCGAGGCCTACAATCTGCCCACGCTCGTTGATGCTGATAGCAGAGCTGAAGGTATGGATCAGCGGTGTAAGGTCGGTCATTGTGCCATCCTGCCAAACGAAAGCATGCAAATCTCCCGAAGCGGTCCCACTCCCGCCCACAACCTGCCCACGATTGTTAATGGCGTTGGCACTGCTGCCGATAGAGGGTCCACCTAATGTTCCAAGGTCGAACATCGTCCCATCTTGCCAAAGGAAGGCGCGGGACTCGCCCGAAGCCGTTGTGCTCGAACCCACAACCTGTCCACGCTCGTTGATGCCACGGGCACTGCTGGACGTTCCGCCGAGCGTCCCGAGGTCAATCATTGTGCCATCTTGCCAGAGGAAGGCGTGCAATTCTCCCGAGGCGGTAGAGCTCTCGCCGACGATCTCTCCGCGATTATTAATCGCTTGGGCTGCGCTATAGGTTCCGCCCAACGTCCCAAGGTCAATGATCGAGAGTTGCACGGAGGCAGCTGCTCTTCCTGGGAATGCCAAAAGTGCCACAACCATCGCCGAAATCACAGCTGGGATCACCAGTGGCGCATCGAGGTTGGCCCTAAATCTGCGTGGCGCTGGTTTGGTGACGTTCGTTATTTTTTTGGCAGATTGCACCCTCATGAAATCCCCCTTGCCGATTGACACGGTTTTCACGTTATTTGTCTAAATAGCAAGGAAAATCTTAAAATATTTATCGCTGTTAGCCGGAACGGTTGTACTGCCAGTCGATGACCGAAACACTTTTAAAGAGATGATTAAGTCACCATGGAGTGAGAGACCGGTATGTGGGATCACCGTCCGTTTTGGCTTTTACAGCAACTACGCGGCCCGTGAGGGCGAACCATTTATTTTCAATCCCGGTGCGCTCTGATTGTTGAGTCAAACGTACGTTCGGCCCCGGCCAACTGAACATATCAGAAGGCGTGACGGCCTGTATTGCCCCGGCATCTGTGGGCGGAAGCGGGGGATCGGTTTTCGCTGAGATTCTAAGCTGGCTGGAAGTGGGCTGTATGTCGGCGCTTATTTCTTCCCTGCTATCACTTCCTTCCGTTCATTCATGTCTGATGTGCATTTTGAGCGATGATGTCAGTGGCGATGGGAGACCCGACATTCTGGTGAGCGCCCCGGATCAGGATGTAAATGGTCTGCTCAACGCGAGGAAAGTTTTTATTTTTGAGGGCGCGAACGGAAAACTTTTCAAAGCGTGACTGACGCAACGCGTCAGGCGTTCGCCGGTTTTGGTTACAGCTTGGCTGCTGCAGATTTCGATGGCGATGGTATTCCCGACCCCCTAGTCGTCGCTCCCTTTGAAAACGTAGATCTTGTTGCCGCAGATGGAGATATTGAAACCCATCTCCAGATTGGCCAGATCGAGCTTAAGCAGTTGAAAAAAAACAATGAAAAAAACTATGAAACCAATACGACTCTCGCTTCTTCCTTGCTTCGTCCTTTGCGCAACCTTCCTGACATCGACGTTCGGCAACCATCGAAGCGGTAGCTTCGCACTGCCAGAATTGGTGGTGGCCGGCGATTTTAACGGAGACGGCAAATTGGATCTGGCAGTCATTGTGCCGAATTATTCGGCATTTTGAAAGCGGCATGGTTTCGGAACGGTGACAGGTACGCTCCGGTTTTTTGAAATCGCCCGTTTGCTCGTGCGTTTCGCTCACGTTGCCAGCCTCATCGTAAACGTGAATCACAGCGTCATGTGAGCGACTGTAAAACTTTGCGCAGCCGATTGATTTCACAAAATGCAATTCAACCCGTAAGAACCTCGCTTTGTGTCTTCATCACGGACCATGAATGGGTGTTGCTCCGCAAAAGAGGCTGGTCATT
>Ga0209057_1003866_pt1 | contig 10887 bp, 8 predicted proteins | sample GraSoiAngelo_146_FD_185903 | JGI IMG/M metagenome (GOLD analysis project Ga0209057, IMG submission 185903) | Grasslands soil microbial communities from the Angelo Coastal Reserve, California, USA - 14_1009_05_30cm (SPAdes) (version 2) | ecosystem: Environmental > Terrestrial > Soil > Grasslands ... | reverse complement strand
TTCCTTCACTGCCTAGTACGGCTTTCACCTTCTTCGCCCGCTCGAGGTCCAGATGATAGTCAGAACCCGGTGAGAGCGGCTCCGGGCTGCTGCCGCCGCCTGCGGTTGGATCGGCGGTAAGCGCGCCGGCGGCCAAAACACGGATCACCGCGACGCCCATGCCTTTCGCCGCGGCCTTGTCGATGATCAAACTGTAATCGAGCGCGCTGAAGCCGCGCGGCACAGGTTGTCCGGCGCTGGGGTTGAGCAAATTGTAGTAGGCTTGAAAAGAATGGAATTCGCCGCTGGCAACGACTTCGTGCAATGCCTGGGGCTCGCCCAGTCCGCTAAAACCGAAGTAGCCCACCTTGCCCCGCTCTCTCATGACTTTGAAGCCGTCCAGAACTCCTCCTGTTCCGTAAACATCCTTGGGGGTCAAACTAAAACGTTTGCCCAGATTTCTTTCCATGGTGATTCTATTGTGCAGTTGGATTAGATCAACGCGCTCTCGTTTTAATCGCGACAAGCCCGCCTCGACGGCATGGATGGTTGCTGTTTTGATGTCGCTCGCCGAATACGGTTCAAGCCGAATTTTGGTGGATACAACGGTAGAGGTTCCAAGTTCGTTCAAAATCCTGCCGAGATTCTCCTCCGACTTTCCCAAACCGTAAGCAAAAGCCGTGTCGAAATAGTTGATTCCGCGATCCAGCGCGTGGCGCACCGCCTTAACTTGTTCATCGTAACTCGCCTTGACCATAAGGACAGCGTTGTTCCCGCAGCCAAAGCCGATTTCTGAAATTTTCACGCCGCTTTTACCCAGAGTCCTGTATTCCATGGTTTTACCTCGTCCATCGTTAAGAAAGATTTAAGAGCGTCTTCAGTACTTCGGCCGTGTCGACCAGGTCCGAGAGACACGCATCGGGTTGCCAGAACATTAGCTCTTCCACCGGGTATCGCCCCGTCCCGACTAAAATACATTTCATCTGATTCTGGCGGGCCGCGTCGAGATCTTTCGGCGTGTCGCCGATGATGAAGCAATGCTCCGCACGAATAGATTTTCCCGTCGCCTGCTCCCATCTTTTTTTGGCGATACTCGGCAAAGCAGGGCGATGAGGCGAATCGCTACCATAAGCACCCAGGCGCAAATAGGAACTCAGCCCTGCCGTTTCGAGCTTAACGCGGGCGGTCACAGCAAAATTACCGGTAACGACACCTTGACCAAAACGCTTATTTGCCGAAAGCGCTCTGAGCAACTCCAGCACACCGGGAAGAGCGCGCACCGTCATCGTTCCCTTTCTTACCGCATTCGCGTAGCTGAGTCGCAGGTTGGTTGCGAATCGCTCCCAGTGCTCGTCAGCAATACTGATGTCAACTTTGGCGGCGGCGAAGATTTCCTCCACGATGTGTGGGTCTGTATTGCCGTCAGGAACGACGGTGCGGATATCACCGGCGATGCCGAAGCTCTGAAAGATTGCTTCGTTAAAAGGAACGTAACCGTTTTGCGTACGCACGAGCGTTCCATCGATATCGAAAAGCACCAGCCGTTCCATGACGCAAGCGAATATTCGCACAATCCAGACTTGCTTCGCAAACCGCCGGAAGCGGTTTCCTGAACCGCAAAGCCGTTGACAAGCCCAGCCTTCTCATATACAAAACTGCTAGGTTTTGCGCGACTGGCGTCAACGTGGAATCGACCACGAGGGAGTGCAGAGCGTTAAGACGGCCGAACGCCTGGGTCTCTTACATAAAAGAGGTTCAGGCTTTTTTTTGTGCGCGCTGCGGACAAACTGCGCGTAAAGTCGTTAATCCCTCCTGGTGGCGCTTGTTTCTCCACGCTCCGCCGGTTATGCATTGAGTGAAATCCAGAGAGACAAAACGATGATTAAGCAGTACTTACTTTCACCGGGTCCGACTCCGATCCCCAATGAAGTCGCATTGGCGATGTCGGAGACGATGATCCACCATCGTACGCCTCAGTTTAACAAAGTGTTCGAAGAGGCACGCCAGGGACTTAAAAAGCTCTTCGGCACAAAGAACGATGTCCTGATGTTGGCATCATCGGGGACGGGCGCAATGGAGGCGGCCGTTTCCAACCTTTTTTCGCCCGGCGAAAAGGTACTGGTCATTAACGGCGGCAAATTCGGCGAACGCTGGCTCAACATCGCTAACGCCTTCGGCTTAAATCCGGTCGAGATCAAAGTCGAATGGGGTAAAGCAGTCAAAATTGAAGAGGTGGAAAAACAGCTCAAGGCTCATCCCGATACGAAGGGTGTCATGGTTCAGGCGAGCGAGACCTCGACAACCACGCTCCATCCCGTCAAAGAGATCGCCAAGCTCACGCGCGGCGGGCCGCTTTTTCTCGTCGATGGCGTAACCGCCGTTGGCGTTCTTTCCGTGCCGGTTGACGAATGGGGCATCGACGCTCTGGTCACCGGCTCACAAAAGGCGCTCATGCTGCCGCCCGGCCTCGCTTTCATCGCCTTGAGTGACCGAGCCTGGGAAAAAACTAAAGGTGCGAAGCTTCCCCGCTTCTACTTTGATCTCAACCTCGAAAGAAAAAACCAGCAGACGGGCTCCGGTGCTTTTACGCCGGCAGTTTCGTTGATCTTCGGTTTACGCGCGTCGCTCAGCCTGATGGAGCGCGAAGGCCTCGATCAGGTCTATGCCCGGCATGCCCGCATGTCTCGGGCGACTCGCGCCGCGGCCACAGCGCTCGGGTTAAAGCTGCTGGCTCCGGAAAACCCGAGCCCGGCGGCGACGGGCGTTTTCTTACCCGACGGCATCGATGCGGATCAGGTGTTGGACTACCTCCGCGATCAGATGAACGTCACTTTGGCGGAAGGACAAGACCAACTCAAGGGGAAGGTCATTCGCATCGCTCACGTCGGTTATATGGGCGCCTTCGACGTGATCACGGCGGTTGCGGCGCTGGAAATGGCGCTCAGGAAATTCGGTGTGGAAATTCCGTTCGGTCGGGGCGTCGCGGCGGCGCAAGAGATCCTTATGGAAGCATTGGCTTAAGAATGAAGATTCTGGTCAGCGACTCTCTGGCTCCACAAGGTTTGGAAGTATTCGAGCGCGCGGGCGGATTCGAGGTGGATGTCCGGGTTGGCCTCAAGCCGGATGAACTCAAGAAAATCTGCGCCGACTACGACGGCTGGGTGATCCGCAGTGGGACGAAAATCACGGCGGAATTGATCGAAGCGGCCAAGAACTTGAAAGTCATCGGCCGCGCGGGGGTCGGCTTCGAAAATATCGACGTCGATGCGGCCAGCAAAAGAGGGATCGTCGTGATGAACACGCCCGGCGGCAACAACGTTACCACCGGGGAGCATACCATCTCCCTCATGATGGCTCTCGCTCGTCACATTCCGCAGGCGGTGGCCTCACTGAAGAGCGGCCAATGGGACCGCAACAAATTCGTCGGAGTCGAGCTCTGCAACAAGACCATTGGAATTATCGGCCTCGGCAACGTCGGTCGTATCGTAGCGGAACGGGCGGCCGGACTCAGGATGAAAGTGATCGGCTACGACCCATTTATCCTGGGCGAGAATATTGCGCTCATGGGCGTCGAACCGGCCAGCTTGGAAGAGATCTTTATCAAGTCCGATTTCATCACCGTTCACGTGCCGCTGACCTCAGAGACCCAAGGTTTGATCAACCGCGAAGCCTTCGCGAAAATGAAACCCGGCGTGCGCATCATCAACTGCGCCCGCGGCGGAATCGTCGACGAAAAGGATCTCGCGGATGCCATCCGCGAGGGAAAGGTGGCGGGGGCCGCATTGGACGTTTACGTGGATGAGCCACCGCCGGCTGGCCATCCGTTGGTCAAGATGGACCAGGTGATCACCACCCCTCATCTCGGGGCGTCGACCGATGAAGCGCAACTGAATGTTGCGACCGCCGTGGCGGAACAGATGGTAGATTTTCTCGCGAAAGGGGTTGTCCGCTACGCCGTTAACGTCCCGTCGGTTAGCCCGGAACTTTTGGAGGTATTGAGACCCTATCTCACCTTGGCGGAAAAGCTCGGCAGCCTCCATGTGCAGATGGCCGGCACGCTTCCGAAAGAGGTCCAAGTCGACTATCGCGGCGATGTGACTCAGTACAACGTCGCCCCTTTGACGCTCGCCGTGCTCAAGGGACTACTCACGCCAGTCATGGAGTCCGGCGTTAACTACGTCAATGCTCCGCTCGTAGCGCGCGAGAGAGGCATCCAAATTGTAGAATCAAGAGGCGAACGCTCCGGCGATTTTGCAAGCTCGATTACGATCAAGGCCAAAGCCAAGACACGGGACCTGGAAGTCGAGGGCGCAATCTTCGGCAGCAAGCATCCGCGCATTGTGAGAGTCAACAACTTCTACCTCGAAGCGGTGCCTGAAGGCTACATTTTGATTCTTCACAATAAGGATGTTCCCGGGGTGGTCGGCACCGTGGGAACCCTTCTTGGGAAGAACGGGATCAACATCGCCGGGATGGAGCTGGGGCGGAGCGAAAAAGGCGGCAACGCAATTTCTTTCATCCACGTCGACGACGGGGTATCCAAAAAGGCGCTGGAAGAACTGCGCGCCCTACCCCAAATCGTTTCCGCGGACCTGGTAAAACTATAACGATTTTGGATTTGAGATTTTCGATTTTAGATTGACTCCAAAATTCCAAATCTAAAATAAAAACATGGCCAACGTCGCGATCATCGGCGCTCAGTGGGGAGACGAAGGCAAAGGGAAGATCGTCGACCTCTTCACCCACGATGCGGATATCATCGTCCGGTTTCAAGGCGGCAACAACGCCGGCCACACGCTCGTCGTCGATGGGAAAAAAACGGTCCTTCACCTGGTTCCCTCCGGCGCGCTCCATCCCGGCAAACTCTGCGTCATCGGCAACGGCGTCGTAGTGGATCCGGAGGTCCTGCTCAAAGAGATCGCCGGATTAAAGCAAAACGGCTGGCTCTTGGATGACGCTTCGCTGCGCATCAGCGAGGAAGCCCATCTCATCATGCCGTACCATAAGGCCATCGATCAGGCGCGCGAACGGTTGCGCGGTGAAGGGATGATCGGAACGACCGGGCGCGGCATCGGTCCCGCTTACGAAGACAAGGTGGCGCGCATCGGCATTCGCTTTATCGATCTGCTCGAAGAAGAGACGTTCCAGGAGAAACTCAGGCGCAACATAGAGGAGAAGAACATTTATCTGAAGGCCATTCTCAAAGAGAAAGCCCTCGACTTCAACAAAATACACGACCGCTACAGCGGTTACCGAGAAAAACTCAAAACCTACGTCACCGACACCGGCCTCCTACTCGACCGGGAGATGCGAGCCGGGAAGCGCGTGCTGTTTGAAGGAGCTCAGGGGACGCTCTTGGATGTCGATCATGGAACTTATCCTTTCGTAACGTCTTCCAACACGGTCGCCGGCGGAGTATCGAGCGGCACGGGTGTCGGGCCGCGCCATATTCACCAAGTCATCGGCATCTCGAAGGCCTACACGACGCGGGTCGGAAGCGGCCCCTTTCCCACCGAGCTGCACGGCTCGGAGGGAGAAATATTAAAGCGCGAAGGGATCGAGTTCGGCGCCACCACCGGCCGGCCACGCCGCTGTGGCTGGTTTGACGCGGTGGCTGTGCGCCATGCGGTACGGATCAGCGGCATCACCGGCCTCGCGTTGACGAAGCTTGATGTATTGACCGGCTTCAAGAAAATCCCCATGTGCGTCGCCTACCGCTACGATGGCAAGGTCCACGAGGAGTTTCCCGCCAGCATCCGAGCCATGCAAAGCGCTCAACCCATCTTGGAAGAGATGGATGGGTGGGATACGCCTCTCACGGCCGTCAGAAGATTTTCCGATCTTCCGGCCAACGCGCAGAAGTACGTTCGTCGAATAGAAAAAATCTTGGAGACCGAAGTGATTTTGGTTTCGGTCGGCCCCGACCGAGAGCAAACGGTGATGTTGAAAAATCCCTTTGAAGCGAGGCAATAGCCATTAGTAGGGAACGGTCGCGACCGTTTCCTACATCTCACGCCTATCGCCTTAGCGTAGTTTGAAAATCTCCAGATACTGCTTCACTGTGGAGTCGAAGTCCTTGTAGTCCTCGGGATTTTCAATGACGTATTTAAAGCCCCTGAAAAGCCGCGGCGGATCCGGCTCCACGTCTTTGCGCACGGGAATTCTTTGATAGCTCCGCAGCTCTTCCTGCCCTTCCTTGGAAAGGATGTAATCATAAAACAACCGGGCCGCATTCGGATGCGGAGCCTTCGACCCGATCATGACAGGATTCACCTGCGTAACAGCCGGTTCAAGCGGCAGCCAATCGATCGGCGCGCCTCTTGACGTTAATCTCTGAATGGTCTGATTGTAAGCGATAATCAAAGGGTATTCACCGGCGACGACGAGTTGCACCCTTTCTGTGTTGCCGCGCTTTAGAACGGGGTCCAAAGCAGCGAGTTTTTTAAGATAGGCGATGGCTTTCTCTTGGCCCCAGGCCCGTTTGAGTCCTTCCACCATCCCGTAGGCTTCCGTATCGAGCGAAATTTGCCCGCCCTTCCATTTGGGATTGAGCAGAGCATCGTAGGTCTTCGGCACGTCCTCTCGTTTCACCAGTTTGGTATTCCAACCCAGCACGTAGCTATTTACATAGTACGCCGTCCAGAATCCTTCCTTGTCCACCAACTGCTCGTCGATCATCTTGCTTTCCGGTGAAGGATAGGAGGCCAGGAGCTTTCTTTGCATCATCGGTAGCACCATTTCCCCTCTGCCCACGACCACGTCCCAGTCATGCCTCCCGCCGCGAGATTCTGTGAAGATCTTGTTCAAAAGCGGTCCGCCTCCGGTGCGAAAGAGCGTGACCTTGATGAACGGATATTTTTTTTCGAAGCGATCCACGGTCTGTTTGCTCTGATCCAGAGTCATCGTCGTGTAATAAACGATCTGCCCTTCTTTTTTGGCCCCTTCGATAAGTTTTGGGTCCGGCTTCCCTTGAGACCAAGAAACCGACGGGATCGCCAAAATGGAAAAAATAAGCAGGCTGACAGTTCGACTCCAAGCCCATAAAATCATGCAGTTTTGCCTCCTCGTCGCTGTGAAATAATCGTTGCTATTACGCTATGAGATGCGCATCGCTAAATCAACTGCCGCCAAAAAATCTGTCCCTTGCGCCGTGGCAGCTTGAATACCCCCGGACGGCTGTTTATCATATCGGTCATGCACGGCACGAACTGAAGGAGGTTAGTATGGACGGGGAAACATCCAAAGATAAACTCACGAGCGATCTAAAAACATTGGTCGGTGACGCCGAAGAGCTGCTAAAAGCCACCGCGAGTCAAGCCGGCGAGAAAGTGACGGTGGCACGGCAGAAAATCGAGCAAAGCCTGATTGAAGGCAAGAAAGCGTTAGCGGACGCCGAGAAGGTGCTGATCGACAAATCAAAAGAATGCGTCGACATTGCCGACGACTACGTCCGGGAAAATCCCTGGAGTGCGGTGGGGATCGCGGCTGGGGTCGGCTTGGTGCTTGGGCTATTGATCCGTCGCAGCTAACCTCAACGCCATGACCGAACAGGAACGCAGCGCTGGCGACGCTCGTCACCAGGGATTTCTGTACTCGTTGAAATCCGGTCTTGCAGCGATGAGTTCTGCCCTTCACACGCGGTTAGAGCTCTTCGTCACCGAGCTTGAAGAGGAACGGGAGCGTTTAAAGCAAACCCTGCTCCTCACGTTGCTGGTATTTTTTGGTGTCAGCTTGGGATTCATTTTGCTTAACATCTTTGTGGTAGCTCTTTTTTGGCAACTAGACTGGATTTATGCTATCGGGGGTTTGGCAGCACTCTATTTGGCCATCGGCGTTACGGCGGGGCTCATGCTGCGCAATAAAATTCTCATGCGATCCGGACTTTTCCTTACGACCTTGGCGGAACTGGCCAACGACTGCGACCGCTTGAGGTCATCTTCCCGTGAATAAGCGATTGAAGGAAATCGCCCGCCGCAAACAAGCCTTGATTGCTCAATGTGAACGGGAACGCGAAGAATTCGCCGCATTGTGCGGCCGTCTTCGGTTGCCCGCTGCGGCTTCCATAGGATTGCTGCTCGGCAAAAGGCTTAAGGCACACCCGCTCTTGATCACAGGGGTGACGGGATGGTTGGTGAGCCGCCGGGTCAACATCTTTACCCGCGCGGTAAGAGGTTTAAAAGGTGTGATGAATTGTGGCGCGCGGCTTACCGAGGTGGTCATCATGGTCCAAGCGCCGCACGCGAAAATAAATCGCGTCCCTAAGTCTCGTTATTAAGCCTATTCCGGTAGCCCCCTTTCCGTTTTTCTCGGGTCCGGCGCTCCGGTGACCTTCGAGCGTTTCACTAAAATCGCCTGTACTACGCCCACCGTCCCTCTTTCCCTGACGGCGTGGCCGCGCCGCTCTAAGGACTTCTTGGTTTCCGGCGCCAAGGTTGCTTCGACCATCAGGTCCTCCGGTATCCACTGGTGATGGATACGCGGCGATTCAACGGCTTCTTTAGCCGACAAGTTAAAATCCAAAACGTTAAGAATCGTTTGTAAGGTGGCGCTGATAATCCGCGGCCCGCCGGCAGCGCCGACGATCAGCTCGGGTCGATCTCCCCGAAGAATGATCGTCGGTGTCATGCTGCTGAGCGGGCGCTTCTTGGGCTGCAACGAGTTGGCCTCATTGCCGATCAAACCGTAAATGTTGCCGGAGTTTGGATGAATGGAAAAATCGTCCATCGTATTGTTTAGAACAATGCCCGGTCGCGGCACGAGCATCTTCGAACCGAATCGAGTGTTGACCGAAAGCGTGCAGGCCACCGCGTTGCCGAAACGGTCGAGGACGCTGAAATGCGTTGTCCCACCTTGCTCGCCTTTGAAGTTGACAAGACCGTAGTATTTTGCCGGATGCGTTTTTGCGGAGGAAATCCGTCCGCGAATCCAAGCGGCGTAATCCGCCGAGGTCAACGTCGACACCGGAGCCTTGACGAAATCCGGATCGCCCAAATACTGCGCCCGATCGGCAAAAGCATGTTTCATCGTTTCCGCCAGGAGATGTAAGTAGGTTGCGGAGTTGTACTGTAGCTGGTTTAACTGATGGCCTTCGAGGACGTTCAGCATCTCGATCAGCGCGATGCCTCCCGAACTAGGAGGTGGCATGGTGATCACCGTCCGCTTGCGATAATGGCCGATCAACGGCTCGCGCCAAATCGGTTTGTAGCTCTTGAGATCATCTAACGTCAGGACTCCGCTCTCTTTTTTCACCGTCTCCGCAATGGCTTGCGCGATCCAGCCCTGGTAGAAAACCTCAGCCCCTTGAGAGGCAATCGCCTTCAAAGTCTCGCCCAGTTCCGGCTGCCGAATAAGCTCGCCTTCCGCCGGAACCTCGTCCTTCGCGAGAAAAACCCGCGCGAGATCAGGAAATCTCTTCATGGTCGAACGTTGACGTTCAATGGCGAAACGTAGAGCGGCATCTAACGGGAATCCTTCGCTCGCATACCGGATCGCCGGCGCTATGAGCACCTGAGGCGGCATGGTGCCGAAGCGTTTCATTGCCTCCATCAATCCTGCGACCTCGCCAGGGACCGCCACCGCCAAGGCTCCCGTGAGACTCAGTGATGGAAACGGCTTTCCGCCCTTTACATACAGCTCGGTTCGTGCCGCTTCGGGAGCGGTCTCACGGAAATCCAAAGCGTGGGCGCGATGATCTTTGGCATCGTAGATGACCATAAAACCCCCGCCGCCCAGACCCGATGAGGCCTGATCCACGACCGCAAGGACAAAGGCAGTCGCGATGGCCGCATCCACGGCGTTGCCGCCGCGGTTGAGAATCTCCGTTCCAGCTCTGGTGGCGAGCTCGCTGTCCGCCACCACCATTCCGGAAAGTGTTTGTTGGGCATACGAGGGAAACGGCCCGACAAATAGAAAAACAAAAAAGAAAATAATCGGCTGGAACTTGCGCCTGAAGAACATAGGAAAAAGAGTCCCCTCTGTTTAAAACTTTAAGTCGGCCTTTGCAACTTTAAAGCTAATCTTCTTGAAATCTTTTGACCCCAAGGAGGGTTGTGTTAATCTCAGCGTTAAAGGTTTTCATGAAGACGGTCCTAGGTCCCTTTCATCCCCATCTGGAAAACGCTCTCATTGAGGACGTACGCAAACATAAATCAAATAATCCTTTCTCGCCACTGTTGATTCTCGTGCCTTCGGATTCCCTGCGTCGAAGGCTAAAAATTTGCTTTGCAGCTGAAAATCGAGTGAATCTTCTCAATGTCTATATTTTGACCTTTCACCAGCTCTATCTCCGGCTCTCCGAGGAGATCCAACCCGGGTCGGGCGCATCTCTGGCCGATGACTCCATTCTCGAGGAGGCCTTGAGCCATTGGATCAAGACGGGGGACTCCCAGACCGCGGGCTTTTTGCCCGTCGCGGAGAAAGCCGGGGGTTGCGGTGCCCTCTGGCAAACACTGCGCGACCTGAGGGACGGCGGCGTCAATCCGGCGAGCCTTGGGAGCGCTTTGGACGAAGGCCTTTGCGACGATCGTGACAAAGACAAGGTGGCTCCGCTGGTCGATCTTTATGAAAGCTTTATCGAAAGCTGTAGACAGTGGGGCATCCGCGACTATGCGGACTTTGTCTCTTCAGTGCGCGACTCCGTGAGATCGTCATCTTTTCTAAGTCAGTTCAAGCGGATCTTCTACTACGGTTTTTATGACCTGACGCAAGTGCAGCTGGATGTCTTGCATGAAGTGGTGCGCCATTATTCCGCTACTCTTTACTTTCCACTGCTCCGTGGTCACCCTGCGTGGATTTTCGCGGAGCGCTTTTATGAGAGATATCTCCAAGGCTGGGCAGCCGAGGAAGAGCACATGATCCAGCCCGGCAGCGATGCTTGCTTGTTACCTCTGTTCAGTGACCAGATTCCAC
>Ga0209057_1003865_pt1 | contig 10893 bp, 8 predicted proteins | sample GraSoiAngelo_146_FD_185903 | JGI IMG/M metagenome (GOLD analysis project Ga0209057, IMG submission 185903) | Grasslands soil microbial communities from the Angelo Coastal Reserve, California, USA - 14_1009_05_30cm (SPAdes) (version 2) | ecosystem: Environmental > Terrestrial > Soil > Grasslands ... | reverse complement strand
TTTGCGGCGCGTTTTGAATTTCGGCTAACGGCAGGGACGCAATGTAGGCGACGTTGGCGAGTACATAGAGCACGACCACAATCCCACAACCGTAGAGTAACGCGCGCGAAAGATTGCGGCCCGGCTTGCGCACTTCGCTGCCGATAAAGGTGACATTGGTCCACGCCGTCTGCGCGAACAGCGGTCCGACCATTGCTTTGCCAAATAATAAGGCAACCGCGAGTCCGCCGATGATGGCGAATCCTGGTTGCGCCGCCTGTGCACTCCAGCCGTTGGCCGACGCATCCCACCAGTGCGATGCCAGCGCCGCGCAATTCGCTTTCCACCCGAAGACGAGCCCAATCACAATTACACCGATGAGTGCCGCGGTTTTGGTAAACGTAAAACTGTTCTGCACAATCTTGCCGACGCGAAGGCCGCGTGTATTGGAAAAGGTGAGGAGGGCGATCAATAGAATTGCAACCAGCTGTTCGGTTGAAAGACTGATCGCATACCCGGGTAAGAGCACGAATGGCGCGATCAGATAATGATCGCCCGCAACACTCGGCGCGAAGACGCCGAGAAACCTCGCAAATGCGATTGCCACCGCAGCGATCGTTCCGGTTTGCACGACGAGAAAGAGGGTCCAACCAAATAAAAATCCAAGCGCTGGTCCGTAGGCCTCGCGCAAGAAAACATAAACGCCGCCTGCACGCGGCATCATCGTCGCCAGCTCCGCGCAGCAAAGGGCCCCGGTGATCGTCAGCAATCCAGCAATCGTCCACGCCAGCAACAACCAGCCCGGAGCACCGATTAATCGCAACGATTCCGCCGAGACAATGAAGATCCCCGACCCGATCATCGAGCCAATCACGATCATGGTGGCGTCGAGCAACCCAAGACCGCGGACGAGCGAAGAAGATTGATCGCGTTCGTTATTCATGGACAGACACGATTACACGGTCATCTCGGTACCCATTACACTGTCATCCCGAGCGAAAGTCGAGATCCCGCCAAGTTACCTTAAAGGTTTCGCAACGGGTTGCCTCGGCCTCGCTCGGGATGACAGTGCGGCGCTCTAGCTCTTTCCCGGCGCCGCGATGATAATTCCTTCCCCTTCCAGTCGCGCCCGCAATGCCCGCACAAACTCAACCGCGCCGGGCGTGTCGCCATGCACGCAAATCGTCTCGGCCTGAACACGAAGGTCGCTACCATCAACCGCACGAATCTTTCCTTCTCGCAACATTCGGTGCACGCGCTCCGCTGCTTCATCTGGATCATGCAACAGCGCGTCCGGCTTTGTTCGGGAAACGAGCGTGCCGTCGCTATTGTAGTTGCGGTCCGCGAAAACCTCGGCCGCGATTTGCAGCCCCAATTCTTTCGCCGCCTTAAACAGCTCGGTCCCAGCGGGTGCGAACAAGATTGCGCGAGTATCAACGGCGAGCACCCCGTGCGCGATCGCATCGGACAATTCACGATCACGCACCGCCATATTATAGAGGGCGCCGTGCGGCTTGACATGGTTCATCTCCACCCCCGCCGCGGAGCAAAGGGCTTGAAAGGCCCCGACCTGATAGGCAACGAGCGCGTAAGCCTCCGGCGCACTCACTTGCATTTCAGTTCGCCCAAAATTTTTTCGATCGTCGAGACTTGGGTGCGCCCCTACTGCGACACCTTTCTCTTTTGCCGCGCGAATGGAATTGAAAATTGAGGCCGGATTTCCGGCATGAAATCCGCACGCGATATTCGCAGAGCTAACGAGGCTTAGAATTTCGTCGTCGTGACCTGCTCCTTCGCCGAGATCGGAATTTAAATCGACTTTCATCCGAAACGGACCTCCAACCCGGCGCGAAAAAGCGCGACGTCGCGTTCGCGTTCCCGCAAAAGATCGCGCGCTTCTTCCAACTCAATCAATTCGAACCGGACTTCGTCGAGCGGCTGCAATTGTGCCGCGTCTGCGAGATCAACCGTGATCACGTGCGCGATCTTCGGATAACCCCCGATCGTCTGGCAATCACCAAGAAGCACGACCGGCGCCCCGCTACGCGGAAGCTGAATCGTTCCGGGCGCCACTGCTTCGGAAACAAGCTCGGCCGGGTTAGTCGATACCATCTCACCGCCTTCTAATCGCAAACCCATCCGGTCGGAATTCATCGCCACGCCGAATTTTTGCGCGAGCAATTTGGCTTCGATATCATCATCCCAATTCTTCCCGCGAATAACGCGAAGAAATCTTCTGCGCGAGCCGAATCGCGGTGCGCTCCAATCGGAAACGACATTTGGAATCGCGGCGCGAATACGCGGGCAAAGTTCTGATTCCGCACCCAGCGGAAGCAGATCCCCATCGCGTAGCGCGCGGCCTTCCCATCCACCGAAGCGGGCGCGCAAATCGGTCGCCCGGCTTCCCAGAATTTCAGGAACATCAATTCCACCGGAAATGGCCAGCCAGGCGCGGCCACCGCGCTTCGGCGAAATCTCGATCATCCCGCCAGCTGAAACGCGCGCGCAATGCAAAATCGGAATTGGCTCGTCTCCAATTCGCATCTCGAATTCGCCGCCGCTCCACGCGACCAATCGGTTGACGTTAAGCTTCAATCGTACTCGACCGCTCGTCACTTCGAGACCAGCCACGCATTCCGGATTGCCCACCAGAAGATTCGCCAGTCGCAAAGAAACGGAATCGAGCGCGCCACCAGGCGTCACGCCAAACTTACGGAGTCCGGCGCGTCCGCAATCCTGCACCGTAGTCTGAAATCCTGCAGAAATGACTGACGCCGTCATCCCGAGCTTTCTTTTACGCGCGCTTCAAATTCATTGCGCGTAATACCACGAAAGCGAACGCGATCGCCCGCCTGCAACAAAGCGGGCGGATTCGCATTCGGATCAAACAAACGCAACGGCGTGCGACCGATCAAATTCCAACCACCCGGAGACTCAACCGGATAGACTCCGGCTTGGGTCCGCGCAATCGCAACCGAACCCGCGGGGACTTTCGTCCGCGGAGTGGCCAGGCGCGTTGTCCGCAGTTTTTCCGGAAGCCCAGCGAGAAAAGGAAACCCGGGCATAAACCCGACGCACGCGACAACAAATTCGGCGGATGAATGCAACGCGATGATCGTCTCGGCAGACAAATTTGTTTCCGCTTCGACGCGGGCGAGATCCAGAGCAAAGTCGGCGTCGTAGCACACTGGAATTTCAATTCTTCGCCTCTTTCGTGACACGCGAATCCGTGCCGAGGCAACCAACGCGCGAATCTTCTCTTCAACGTCTCGTTCAATCCGCGCTGGATCAAAAAACAGCGCCACCGACTCGTAAGCGGACGTAACATCGATTACTCCAGGAACGTTCGCCCTCTCCAGAGTCTCCGCCACCGAGAGTGCACGCGCCAATAATCGCTCGCGATCGGGGGACTCATCAGTGAAATCAACGGTGATTGCGGAATCACCCAGCGGGGAAATCTTCATCAATTACGATTTATCCCGTCATTCCGAGCGAAGTCGAGAAGTCCCGCATTAGTTTCTGTAGCGGCAGCCATCTGGCTGCGCACGCGACATGCGTGCCATTTGTCATTCCGAGCGAAGTCGAGGAGTCTCTGACTATTCCTCTTTTAATGCGACGCAAAGACCGACTTTCAAAATAGCTAGAGATGTCTCGACTCCGCTCGACATGACAGGAAAGCAATGAGCGCCTGGAAATTTCTTTTGATCGCGCTGGCGGTCATCACTCTGCTTTGGTTCCTCAATCCCGAACGTACGATCAAACGTAACGAGCCCGGCATAGTCGAAATCGTTTATCTGGCGGAGAGCGGGCCGGATACAGCGTCGGTCGAAGAAGCAATGCGCGAGTTCGAAGCCCAAAGCCGCGCTGCTCATCAAGAAAATCCATCGCACCCAATTTACAAAATTATCAAAGGCCAGACCGCCTCGCGTGATCCGACCGCCGATCCAACCCGTTTTCTCGTTAGTCTGGCGGGGGGAATGCCCCCCGACTTGATCCTCTTCGATCGTTACGCCGTGAGCGAATGGGCGGCACGCGGCACCTTCACCAAACTGGACGAATTCGTTGCCCGCGAATCCTCGAGCCCTGCGCCCGACGCAATTCGCCCGGAAAATTTCTACAAGTCATGCTGGGACGAAGTTGTTTATGAAAATCCTACCACCCACGAGCGCGGCATTTACGGAATCCCGGAGCACGTCGATGATCGCGCGCTTTTTTACAATAAGGATCTATTGAAGCGAGCCGGCTTTGTCGACGCAAACGGGGAAGCGCAGCCGCCCCGCACTTGGGATGAGCTCGAGCGAATGGCGGTCAAATTAACCGAACACGACGCCCGCGGACGCATTACCCAGCTTGGCTTCGCGCCCAATTTCGGCAACGCCTGGCTTTATCTTTACAGTTGGATGAACGGCGGGCAGTTCCTGAGCGACGATCGCCGCCGCTGCACCTTGAACTCTCCGGCCGTGGTGCGGGCCCTGGAGTGGATGACACGCGTCTATGATTCGTTAGGCGGCGCCCAAAAGGAATTCGCTTTTGAAGGAACGGCACAGTCCGGGCAACGAAGCGCTCCGCCTGGTGAGCTCGATCTTTTTGTCCAAGGCAAGGTGGCAATGAAGGTCGACGGCTACTGGATTTTTCCAGAAATGCTCGCGCAATACGGCCAAAACTTGAACTACGCGGTCACCCTTCCACCATTGCCCGCCAGTGCCGCTGGCAGGGAGAACAATGGACACAGTTGGGTAAGCGGTTGGTGTTACGCCATTCCTTCCACCGCGCGACAAAAAGAAGCCGCGTGGGAATTGCTCAAGTTCATGTGCAGTCAGCACGCACGTGAAATCATCGGCGAAAACGAGCGGCTCCGACTGCAAAGCATCGGGCGCATTTATGTGCCGACGCAAAACGCAAACCGGCGTATCAACGAATGGGCTTTCCAAAAATATATCGCATCCGATCCAGCCATCCCCGCCAAACTTCGCGATGGCGTTAAACTGCTAAATGATTTGATCGACACTTCGCCTTTCCGGCCAGTAACGCCGGTCGGTCAATTGCTTTTCAACGAACAGAAGCGCGCGACTGAGAACGCGATCTTCCACAAAATGTCCGCTCAGGAAGCGCTGAATGAAAGCACGGCAGTGGTGCAGAGTGCCCTCGATCGAGTGCTTAGTCCGCCGCCGGGCGCGGTTGTGCCGTCGAAGTATTTTTTGGTTGTCTACTTCTCGTTAATAACCGCGGCTGCCATAGGAATTTACCTCTGGGAGACGCGAATGGGCTTTCCTCCTGCTAATGCTCTTACGCATGCTCGAAAGAAGGGAATCGAGCAGGAGCAGGAAACAGGTGGGACTCGCGCCGGCTATTTCCGCTCGCAATGGGCCGGTGGTTGGCTCTGCGCCTCGCCGTGGATTATCGGTTTTATCCTCTTCACCGGCGGCCCGATTCTCTTCGCCATCGTCGTCAGCTTCGCCGATTACGACATTCTGAATCCCGCGCGCTTTGTCGGCCTGGCAAACTATCGCTGGATGTTTACGCGCGACCCGCTGTTTTGGAAGGTGCTTGGTAATACCCTCTACATGATCATCGGTATTCCACTCGGCATGGCACTAAGTCTGGCCATCGCTCTTCTGCTCAACCTTGAAGTGCGCGGGGTCGCGGTCTGGCGCACGTTTTTTTATCTGCCGTCAATCGTACCGGCAGTAGCTTCCAGTATTTTGTGGATTTGGATTTTTAATCCGCGAATCGGACTACTTAATAATGTGCTCGCTGCTTTCGGCGTTCACGGACCTAACTGGTTGCAAGACGAACACACCAGCAAGATCGCGCTGATTTTGATGGGACTTTGGTCGGCCGGCGGCGGGATGATCATCTGGCTGGCCGGACTCAAAGGAATTAGCCCGAGCTACTACGAAGCGGCCGCGCTCGATGGCGCGAATGCCTGGCAACGCTTTCGTACCATCACCCTGCCGTTACTCACTCCCTACATTTTCTTCAATCTCATCATGGGTTTGATTGCTACCCTGCAAATCTTCACCCAGTCATTCATCATGACTCAAGGCGGCCCGATCGATTCCACTCTCTTTTACGCCTACCATCTTTTTAACAACGCGTTCCGTTTTCTACAGATGGGCTATGCCAGTGCGCTTGGTTGGTTTCTTTTTCTAGCAGTTTTCACGCTGACGCTACTTCAATTGAAACTATCGAAACGATGGGTACACTATGAGGAGTGATGGAGCATTAGCTCGAGGTAGCGCACGCGTCTCGCGTGCTGGTTACGGGGTCTCGCTGCACCAAACTTCACTTCGTGCTGCACGGGTTGAAAAGTCCGCCATGGCGGGAACGCCATCGCCAGCACGCGAGACGCGCGCGCTACCCGGAGAGATTCGCACCGCAAGTATATGATGCGTCGCCTCCTCATCTACGTTTTGTTAATTGCCGGTTCGCTCTTGTTCGCCTGGCCGTTCATCTGGATGGCTGGGACCTCAGTCAAGCTCGAACGCGAAGTGCTTTCCAATCGCGCACGCGCCTTCCCCGAGCGCCCAATTCCGCGAGTGAAATCACCTTACCTCGACGACCGGCTGTTTTCGCAAGTAACCGGACCGCATCGCGACAAAGCAATCGCCATTATTGAAGAACAAATTCGCGGTCATTTCTCGCCATCGGACGTCAACAATGAAGCCGCGCGCGAACAAATTGCGCGCGGGATTTACGAGCGTTTGCTTGGTTCAATTCCGTACGAACGCTGGAGCGAATCGGCCGACCAAGTACGCGCCACAATAGCTGGCGCGATCACACCGGAATTAATCGATAGCGTCCTCGCAGAATTACGCCGTGCCTTCACCATTGGACAACTCCGCGCGCGTTCCACCGGCCTCGAAGAAGATCAACTGGTTGCGGCAAAAGAAGTGAAATGGAACGTCACCGGTCCGGCGAAGTTAGCACAGCAACCCGACTTTGCCGAACTGCGCTACGATTTCTCTTCGGGCGATATCATCACTTTGTCGCGAACTCTTACAACTTCATTTCCAGTCGAACATTTGCGTCGCCTGCAACTGTATTTCCGCCCGGACGACACCTGGCACGCGTTACGGCTGACGGTAGAGAAACTCGGTCGCCGTTTTGTAGCTGAACGAGCCATTTACCTGGCAGATCACGACTGGCAGATTGCAACCTGGCAGGGACCGAGCGCAGACGACTCGCTTACAAAAATCAAAACCTGGACGCTACTGAAGGATGCGGGAAAATCGGAGGTTCGCGGCCCGAATGAAGTTAGGATTACGCTGGAACTAGATCGCACCAGCGCGCTTGGCGCGTGGCTGGCAAAAATTTGGCGCAACTATCGCCTCACCCTCGATTACATTCCATTTTGGCGTTACGTCGGCACCGGTCTATTTCTCGTTATATTGAATCTAATTGGCACGCTCTTCAGCTGCTCGCTCGCCGCTTATGCTTTCGCCCGTCTGTACTGGCCTGGCCGCGGTATCTGCTTTGCCGCCTTGCTCGGCACCATGATGATTCCGGTGCAAGTTACGATAATTCCGCAGTTCCTGATCATGCAAAAACTTGGCTGGTACAACACGCTTAAGCCGCTTTGGGTGATGAGTTTTTTTGGCTCCGCCTTTAGCATTTTTCTCCTGCGCCAATTTCTCAAAGGCGTTCCCCGCGACTTGGAAGATGCCGCGCGTCTAGATGGCTGCGGTTTTCTCCGCATCTACTGGCATATTATGCTGCCGTTGGTACGTCCAACCCTTGCCGTGATCGCCATTTTTACTTTCCTCGCGACCTGGAACGATTTCATGGGGCCGCTCATCTACCTGAGCGATCAACGGCTCTATCCCCTCTCTTTCGGCCTTTACGCCTTCCAGATTCAATCGCTCCAGCCTGGCACCAACGCCGGCATCGGCATGTTAATGGCCGGCTCACTCTTGATGATGCTGCCGGTAATCGCAATCTTCTTCTTCGCCCAACGCTACTTCCTCCAAGGCGTCACGTTGACTGGGATGAAAGGCTAGGAATACAGGCGTGCAGGCGTGCAAGCCTGCGCGCCGCACAGACGTCTAACCGAAATTGACCATCTCCGACGCCAGATGTCTCACTTCGTTCGCACCGCCTCGATCTCGATCGTCGGAGTGACGTTGCTGCTGATGCCGGAAATGGATTCCGTAGCGCTGCTGAACATTAACCCGAAATCTTTACGGTTAATCGGATCCGTGGTGACGATCCAGCGAGTGCGGTCTGGAAGGGATTCGCCGCTTGGCGGTGTGCTCAATTTCACATGCAAAGTCATTGGCTTGGTCACGCCGTGCATGGTGAAATCGCCAACGATGTCGCCGCTGCTTTCGCCGGCCCGTTTCACATTTCGACTCTTAAATGTGATCTCGGGGAATTTTGCGGCATCAAAAAACTCGGCGCTGAGCAAATGATGATCCCGTTTTTGAATTTTGGTATCGATGCTCCCGACAGAAATTCTGGCGGTAACGGATGACTGCTCGGGATGGTCGCGGTCGACTTCGATCGTTCCACTGAAGCGATGAAACTCGCCACGCACATTGCTGACAAATTGATGCACGCTAAAAGCGATTTTTGAATGCGCGCTGTCGATCTTGTAGGTTTCGGCGGGCGCAGCGAGTGGCGCCAACGACAGCAGGGCAAGAAAAAGACGGAAAGCCTTCATGACTCATTCTTATCGCGCGCCAGTAATTTGAGCAACGTCGGACGCGACGACGGCAAACGACCAAAGAGGTGTCCCAGAGCCATCGCCGCGCTTGGTCTTGCGCCGTGCACACCCGTGATACGCGCAAGTTCTGTTTCAAAATGAGTAACCGCTCGCTGGTCGGGATCATGCTGATCGAGATAGCCGAAGGCGCGCTCGAGTAGATGAAAAATCTCGGGTTCGTGATGTTCGATCTCGGTACAGACTTCGATCAATTCGACGAAATACGACGCGGTTTGAGTGCGCCGATGATCGGTTCGAATTCCGGCGAACGCATTGAGCACCACAACCTCGCGCAGGGTATGCAAATTCGATTTACGGCTTTTCGCAATTGATAACTCGGCGTCAAAGAACAAATCGAGCTGTCCGCGGAAAAGACTCTTGGGGCGTCGTGCGCCGCGGGCAACGGTTTGGATAATACCAAGTGAATCAGTGCACCAGGAAACGATAAGGCTGGTATCGCTCAGCTTGCGTTTGCGCAAAAGGATTCCGCGCGTGGTCACGTTCACGCATGATACTAAACGCACACCGCCGCTTTTGTAGGGCAACCATTCTGGTTGCATTTTACGGATCGGCAGCGAGGAATCGCTGCCCTACAATTTCGCGCAGCGTGGGAGGAATGCGCGGTCATAATTCCACGATGGGCGCATCTGTTTCTGGATAGCGCGCGCGTCTCACGTGCAATACCAGTCCGGCTCGGACTTTCGGCGTCGCGCCGAAGCAATCTCCGAGACGCGTGCGCTACCCGTTCGTCGGAATGACGATTTGCGGTCTGCGCGCATCACTTCATTTTGGACCAATGCAAACGCGCAAGATTGGCTCGCTCGAAGTTTCTGTTGTCGGACTTGGTTGCAATAATTTCGGCTGGCGCATCGATGCGGAGGCGAGCGCGAAAGTTATCGATGCGGCAATTGAATCGGGCATCACGTTTTTCGATACCGCCGATCGCTACGGCAAAGGCCAGAGCGAAGATTTCCTCGGACGCGCCTTGGGATCGCGACGGGATCAAATCATTCTGGCGACGAAGTTCGGAATGGAAATGGAGAAAGGACAGCAAGGCGCGTCACCGAAATATATTCGGGAAGCGATCGAAGCGAGCTTACGCCGGCTAAAGACAGATCGGATCGATCTCTATCAGTTGCATCAGCCCGATCCCAAGACGCCGATCGCCGATACCCTCGGTGCGCTCGATCAACTGGTGCGTGCTGGAAAAGTGCGCGAGATCGGTTGCTCGAATTTTTCCGTTTCGCAAATCCGAGAAGCAGCAGATGCAGCTGGCAAAGACGGCGCGCATTTTGTTAGTGTGCAAAACGAGTTCAGCCTGTTTCATCGCGAGCCGGAAAAGAACGGCGTGTTAGCCGAATGCGAAGCACGTGGCATGGCGTTTCTTCCCTATTTCCCGTTAGCCAGCGGATTGCTCACTGGGAAATACCGCCGAGGAAAGAAACCGCCGGAAGGAAGTCGCGCCGAGGATGCCTGGGGACCAAAAGTATTTACGGAGAAAAATCTGGCAATCGTCGAGTTGTTGATCGAATTCGCGGAATCGCGTAATCACACGGTACTCGACCTGGCCTTCGCCTGGCTGCTTTCGCGCAAACCAGCCGCATCGGTCATCGCCGGCGCGAGCAAGCCCGAACAAGTTCGCGCGAACGCAAAGGCAGCGAATTGGCAATTGACGCTGGACGACCTCGCCCGGATCGATTCGATCGTATCAAAAAGCTGACAGCGAGAGCGTGTGCCTTGGAGGGCGGAGCTCTGCGACGCCGCAGGAAAGGGCTCGCAGGGGCTCGCCCCTCCAAGTGTCGTTCGATTAGCGAGTCGCTCTTTGGTCTGGATAGCGCACGCGTCTCGCGTGTTGGTTTTGGCGTCTCGCCGAAACAATCTTTACAGAAAAAGTCAGTGATGACGAGACGTCATCGCCAACACACGAGACGTGTGCGCTACCAAGACCAAAGAAGAGCAGTCTCCCCGCTCCATGTTACGAATTGTTATTGCGCGTCGTAACCCTTTGGCGACACCTTAGAACATGCCAGCCTACATCATTGTCGAAATCGACATCACCAACCCTGTCGGCTACGAGGAATACAAGAAGCAAGCGGCCCCAACCGTGGCGCAATATGGCGGAAAATACATTGTCCGCGGCGGCGCGTGCGAAACGCTGGAAGGCGATTGGAAACCAAAACGCATTGTAGTTCTACAATTTGAAAATATGG
>Ga0209057_1003858_pt1 | contig 10907 bp, 14 predicted proteins | sample GraSoiAngelo_146_FD_185903 | JGI IMG/M metagenome (GOLD analysis project Ga0209057, IMG submission 185903) | Grasslands soil microbial communities from the Angelo Coastal Reserve, California, USA - 14_1009_05_30cm (SPAdes) (version 2) | ecosystem: Environmental > Terrestrial > Soil > Grasslands ... | reverse complement strand
AGAAACGTATGTAATGCCCGAGCATGAGCCATCTTTCGAAAATATACGGTCTCACGGATCACTTCATCGGCTGAATCGTATTTTGGCGTTGCAAGCAAAGACTCAATCTCATAGCGAATATCTTTAAGTAGCGCTATTTTTTGTGCGCGAGTTGGAGAAAACTTACTCATTTTAGCGGACCCTAACTATAATTAGACGGCGGCGATGGCATCATGGCCGCATCATTTGTCTTCGGCAATCAAAAACGATTCTTGGCGCTATTCTAACGGGGCATTGGCCCTTTAATTCTTTCCTGTCGGCGGACAGCCTGTTAAAGAACGCGCTGTGAGACGCGCACCGTTTGCTTTGTTCGCGTTTGTCGTTGCGTCGATATTCGCCAAATCGACAGCGCCGGAAGTCACGTTTGTCTCGCCGTTCGAGTGTGTGGGGTTTCACGGCAAAAATCGGTGGGTCGCTAAGACTGATCTTACGCCTGTCCCATTGGATAAATCCGCGATTCAGTCGGTGACACCGTCGCAGATTTACGCACGGGAAGGGCTTGGGCCGGATGTGGACTTAACGCAGTACACAGAAGCGCGAATGGCGTCTGAGCAAAAATGGTACGCGCTGACTGGTCGCATCGTTGACGCTAAGGTCGAAGCAGACGGCGACATTCATATCGCGCTTGTTTATGCGACCGGAAACAACGCCGGAACGGTTAGCGCCGAGATTCCCGTTGGCCGAAAGTGGTGTGAGATTCGCCAAACTGTCTTTGGATGGACGACGCAGAACTTTCCATTCGGCGTCAAAACTGCGCACACGCTGAAAATTCGCGAGCCGCATGTAATCAGGGTCACGGGTAAGGCGTTCTACGAACATTGGACACGCGCCCGCCGATCATTCAAACCGGAGAAGCACGCCGAAAGGTTACGTGGTGTGGGAGATTCATCAGGTGATGAAAATGGAAGTGATTCAATGAATTACTGGGAAGTTATCGCGGACAATCTGAGCAAAGCCGCGTCAGAAGAGGAAGCCGTCTAAAACTGCGAATTGATCGCCGAATGGCTCACGGAGCAGCCACGGCTTTCATCGGCGATTCTCTTCGCGCCTGCTTAGGTAGATAGCGAACCCGACAAGGTGATTGCGGAACCACCCATTAAAAAGACAGACGTATGCGACTGCGGCTGTATCGACAAGAACCCAAAGCACGCGATGGTCCTTCGCAACATCGACCGAGAGACAGATAGCGGCCACTAAACCACTGATCGCGGCATATGTTGCATAGAAGTATCCCATTGAAGTCTCGCCACGAATAATTTGCCTGGTTGCTTCGCTGTGTCTGGCGTTTCTAACTGCAATCCAGTCTCGGAGCGCAGCAAATAGCGCAAACAGCAAGAGGCTCACTTGCAGCGCCCAAAACAGAACAGCATCAGAAAATAGGTGGCAGGGATTTGCGGTCATGGAAACGTGGATTCTCAGGGGCCGAACGGGACGCACATGCTATTTCAGTGTCCTTGAAGCGCCTTGTCTCTCGCATCGCGAAGTTTCGCCGCAGAGGATGAAAGCGAATCCAAGCCACTGTCCGTATCTCGAAACGTTTCAGCTCCGAAGATAGTCTCTAATGCGCGTCGTTTTTCGGGTGTGGCTGTGCGGTAGCCTCTCTTGATGTTGCCAAGGGCATCCAGAGTTGAACGCAGTCTTTGTGCTTCGTCGGCAGTCAACGGTCCGCTTTGCGTTTGTTGTTTGTCACGAAGAAATGCGCGTAAGTCATAGACGGTCTGAGCCTGACGGCTGGTCGGATATTCGGAAACAATCCGGTTAAGCAATTCCGCGCCTTGCGCAAACTGACCGCTTCGTAACGCTGATTCCGCTTGCGACATCAAAGCCGCTGAGCGTTGGGGGTCTATCGCAGCACTAGAACTTGGATTTGCAGGGGCGGTGTAATGAAAGCGTTCCTGTACATCTTTAGGCAATTCAGTGAAATAAACCTTGGATATTCCAAACTTACTACTTAGCACGATGCCATCAGCTTCGACACGCTTCACTGCGATGTTTTTGTATTCCTTCCCATTAACCGTTTTGAAATCGTCGGCGACGGCGAGCGATCCGAAACAAAAGATTAAAAAGATTGCAAGTATTTTCACTACTTCGACAACGAGTGTATTACCTTAACAGTGTTGAGGCATACACGAATCGACTGTGCTTCAATGCTTCGCGCCCGGCGTTTCTTCCGTCCAGTCAGGGCACATGGTTTCGCTTGGAAAATTACGGGCGAACTTTCCGGCGTTCGCATCTTGGACAATTTCCAATGCTTCATCGAATGAATATCGCCCAGCATCGGCGAGACGATTTGTGTATCCGTGACGGTTTGGCTTCGACCACCCGCCGTAGTCGCTAGACCATATTAGCCAATTCACTGTCCGTGTTTTCAGTTTCAAGCAGTTTAAGAATCTGATTCACTTTGGCCGCAATCACGTCCGGCACTCAAAAACGATTCTAGCGCGCGCTCCCAAGTGAAAAGAGCGAGGCCGCAGTCCGCCAGCATCCAAGGGGAAATGTAAGCAGGCGGAGGGTGGCAAGTGTAATAGTGAGGCCGTAAAAGAAGCGGCGACGACCTTCGCGCTTGTGCAGCATAGCGTTTCCCGCGAAGTAGTCGGCCCCACGAGCGAGCGCATTTGCAAACACGCCAACCGAAAAGTAATAAAGAGGCTCTGTCAGCCCGGTGAATTGACTTCCACTTGAATGGCAGCGCATCGGAGATTAGATCAACGCCGCGATGATCTTTACGTGGTCGGATTTCGTAGACGTGGATAGTAATCACTTTACGATCTTGCGTCCGGGGATGGCGAGGCGCTAACTGGCGGCCTTGTGCAAAATGCTTTATTGGTCACTTGTAAGTAGCTGTTAGGTCCTCGCGAATACTGTCGAGCGTATGCAGAAGTTCGCCGAATGCAGGTTGTCCTTTGAAGTAGTAGGCAGCTTCGGCTTTGTACTGTCGCTCAAGAAGTTCGATCTGCTCGCGTTTTAAATTCAGAGCGGGACTTTTCGAGAGGTTTAAATCCGGATCTGTGTTACTTCCGAAATTCTTGTTCCCAATCTCGATCGCGTTACGAGCGAGCTTCCGGAACTCGGGTCCGCGGATGAACTTCTGCACCCCTGGGAAGCGGGTATACACTGAACAGACATCGTAGTAGTGGCGTGTTCGGACATAGCCAATGCCTTTGGCCAGGCCTGCATCGAGGGCAAGGAGCTTTTCAACGAATGTTCTGCTAGGGTGAAGCACTACAAACTCAAAGGGCCGGTAGTCCTCAGCATAATCACTTAGGCGGTTTGGCTCTCCAGTTTTGCCGACGAGAATCGCTTCTCCAATGAAAGAATTAAGGCTTACGGTTTCGATGGGATCTGGTCCTCCTCGAAAGCCCATTTCCAAAAACACATGGTCAACCGGATCGCTGTCACGGCTTACTTCGCGGCCGGGAAGCGGTAACCGAACGCTGCAGTTGAACTTGCCCTTGAAGTACAAAAAGTCTCGCTCCGCTTGTGGCAAGCCTTCAATGCTTGGCTGCTTGAGCGCGGTTTCACGTTCAACGCATTCGACAATTCGCCGAAATAAGGCGGTTCGCGCACCTTTGCTCGGGCAAGCAGAAAACCCAGGTCCCGTGGTTAATAAATCGACATCTTCGGAAAAGCGATCTATGAGCTTCCAACCTTTCGACAGACTTGTTCCACCTTTGAAGATTATCTGTTTCTCCAAAGAGGAGTCCCCGGCGAGCGCCCGCAGCACGCGAGTTACCCAGTAGTCCTTTTCGACCAGCTCCGGGATCATCCTCATCTCGCTGGAGGTAATGATGATCAGATCCCGAAAGTCCGGATGCTGGTCTAGTGTCATTCCAAGTGCCACGCGGCCGCGGTCGGCAGAACGTCGTGAGGCACATGTACCTTGAACCTCGTTAAAGGGTTGAGGCTGTTGTGCAGCGCTTCCACTGTTTTGTCGCGGTGACCAGCTGTTTCTACTAACGCTCCGACAAGGGCTCGCACACGTGGCGGTTCAGCTGTCGCGAAGCGAGTAAGGCGGTGTGGCTCAAGTGCTCCAGTTTTTATCAGCGATTTAATTCGCCAAAGCGTGTTGTTGACGTTCGTATTAGGTAACCGCCTGATGTTGCGTAATGCATCAAGTGCCGCTCGCTCATCTTCGCGGATGCCCTTTTGGCGCGAAATAGGGCGGGTGACCGTTCGAATTTTTATGCCTGCAATCGGTCTCACACGCGTTGGGCGATCCACGGCCCGTTTCAATTCATTACTCACTTGCGTCGTTAGGCCTAATCGATGATATGCGGGTACTGATACGGATCGCCGATTCTTAAATACTGCTTCAGCGACTGAGGCCGGATCTGGTCGGCTGACTCCGAAGGCTGTAGGGTGCGGGCGATGATAAATTCCCTTTCGGACGCGGCGAAGTTCGCCATGTCTAGAAAGACGTGACAAAACCGCAGCCACAGCTGAGGTATCAAGGTCAGAAAAATCGCTGTACGACCAGAGCGTCTTGCCGGGGCGACGCAATATCCGCGTCTTTACAGCGGTCGCGGTAGAGTCATTACGTGCTCGATTCATGTAAACATCTATAACAAAGTTTGCAATAATGTCAAGTTATTGCATGCATTTACTTGACATTAATCTACGCAATTTCCTTACAATAAAACAATTACGATATACAAGACTATTTCAATCTTTCTCAGTTGTTGTTGGTTGCCGGGCAGGACATGGAGTCCTGATAGACTCGGATACGGATGAAAAATCTTCCGAAGGTGACGTGTCCAGCAACGTCGCGGTTAAGGTCCCCGCGGATTTGCGGGGTTGTCATGCTCTAGTCTCCGCAAACCAAGCGGCACTGGAAAAAGAGAAGGCGTGCAGGATTCGCCCATTCGGTTGGCGCTACCCGTTTGGCGCATTCGGCGATCAATTCGTAATCTAGCGCGATCCTGCGGCAGGGTTTTGTTGCCATTGGCAATAGTCACGAGCAATCGGCTGACCGGCGACCGTTCTACCCGGTAAACGGGCAGCTGATACTAAATCTGATACTCGCGGTGATAAATTGGGTCGAAGGTATTTTGAATTTTACCTATGTAGAGAGCATTTGAGAACATCGTGAGAAATAGCTGAAAAACGCGCTCTACCAACTGAGCTATGCCCCCTGTGAATTTTCGATTTTAGATTGTGAATCGCGGATTGCAAATGCGGGGAGCACATACGCCTCGCATCCGCGGTTTCGGCAAATGCCGAAGCCGGATGCCGATCTTGTCAATCGCCATCCGGCATTCGTGCGCTTCTTCGAACGGGCGAAGCTGCGTTCGTGTGCTCGAGAACCGGTCCTGTTTTCCCTTTGGTTAATGTCCCCCTGCAGGTACCGCCAAATAGACAATTAACGAGCCCGTAGTTGGGTCGATAGCTCTACCCGTAATCTCTCCCTTGTTATTTATGTCTTTCGCAAGTGCGAGAAAGCCAGAATAGCTGCCTTTGAAATCGTTTAGGTCTGTTGGTGTGTTGCCGTGATCCCAAATAACTGCACGACAATCAACCTGGTCCGCGTCGCATGAGACACCGACTACCTGCCGCGCTTCATTAATACCGTAGGCCTCACTGTCTACATGTTTTGGTGTACGGTTTGGCAAAGGTTTTAGCTGTCGGATGCCGTCCTCTCTGGTCCAAATGAAAGCGTGTAAGACGTCGCCTTCAACAAACGCGGGGTCGCCGGCAAACCCGACTAAATCGCCTCGTTGATTGATCGCCGTTGGCGTATTCCACCACGGGGCTGGCGGATTTGGATAAATATCAGTCACAGTGCCGTTTTCCCAAAGCACGGCGTGTTTGGCCGTACGTCTTCCAACAGCCTGGTCGCAGATACCCGAGATGCCCACGATTTGACCATTATCGTTGATCGCCGTGGCGGCTCCTGAGGTGTCGCCGGGGATCAAAGGGAGGTCGTGGATCTGGTCGGGTGGTCCGAGTTGCCACACGGCTGGACGAAACTGGAGTACTTGGTGGCAAGTCGGGCCACTGCTGCAACACGTGGGGTCATGAACGCCATTCTCCGCCCATCCCACCACCTCACCGAGGTTGTTGGCTCCGGTTGCAAAGCCGTTATTTCCACCAGGAAAATTGGGAAGTCCCCTCATCTGGCCCAGGCTCTGTTCCCAAACGAACCCGAGATTGATAAAGCCGATATTGTTAGGCGTACTGTAGAAAGCGAAGCTACTCCACCACTCCCCCAACGGCTCTGGCGTGAGAGTTTGAGAAATACCCACGATGATTCCCGCGGTATTTTTCACGTTCCATGTTACACTGCTGTTTAGTCCCCCGAGTGTGCCGAGGTCGAGTAGCGAGCTGTTTCGCCACAGCGTAGCGTGCCGGTTCCTATCCGGCCGTCTGGAATAGCCTGCCACCCAGCTCTGGTCATTGATGCTGTTTCCCCCGCTACTCGTGCCGCCGAAATCGGGGAGGGTCGACACCTGGTATTGCTGTTTGGCTTTTACGTGCTCTGCTCGCTGTGCGAGCGCGGGCGCCAAGAGCGCTCCGCAACAGACTGCGATCAGAACGAGGAACAGGGTTTGGCTAGCTCTTTTGGTTGTGAATTGTATTGTCATGTTTGTCTCCTTTGTTGAATTTTCATGACAACACCTTAGGGAGTGGCTGCGGGTCACCACCAGAGCCACTTCACACGTTTGGTACGGACCATTTCTAATTTATGGTTCGACTAACGAATCGGCGAAGATATTGAGAGGCTCTTGGCAAGATTCAGCTCAGCGCAACGATGCCCTCCTGCTGGTGAAGACAAGCACCTGCCGAGACCCGGCGGTTCGTAAGAATTACTTAATTCAACTTCGAATTTAGCGCCGCCGCGAACTTGCTGAGACCTTCGCGAATCTGTGCACGTGACCATGCGGCGAAGCCGAAAGTGAGCGCGGGCGCGGGCTCGGCTTTCATAAAGCAGGACGACAATGGCGACGGTCTGAAACCGATCTCACTGCAGACACGAGTGATTAAGGGCAAGTCTGTTTTCCGTCGTAGCCAGACAACGAAATGTAACCCAGCTTCCGGAATCTCGAGGATAAAGTATTTAATCAACAATTTATTGAATTGCTCGATGAAAAATTCTCGTCGATCGGAATATAGTTTTCGCATCCGCTTGATGTGACTCAGGAAAAATCCCTCAGTCAGGAATCGAGCCAGCGTCGCCTGATCAATCGCGGGAGAGTGTTGATCCATCACGGCACGAATCTTGATCATCGGTTCGACCAATTTTTCCGGCGCCAGGATATAACCCAGGCGCAAGGATGGGTAGAGGATCTTACTCATTGTGCCCGCGTAGATGACCCGGCCGGCATTATCAAGCCCCTGTAAGCACGGGAGTGGGGGACCGGTATAACGAAATTCGGAATTATGATCGTCCTCGAAAATGTACGCGTCGCAGGTACGCGCAAAATCGATCAAAGCCGTTCTTCGCGAGAGACTCATCGTCATGCCGAGCGGAAATTGATGAGAAGGAGTAACATAGATGATTTTCGGCGAGTGCTGTTTCGATGACCGCGCGATTGTGATCCCCTCCCTGTCGACGGGTCTTGGAACGACGGTCGCCCCCGCGAATCCGAAAGTTCGACGAGCCTGGTAAAATCCCGGATCCTCAATCCAGGCAACCTCTCCCCGATTTACGAGGGCCATCGCGCTGATCATCATTGCCTGCTGCGTGCCGGCTGTGATGATGATCTGGTCCGGATGACAGCGCGCGCCTCGATGATCGCACAAATAAGTTGCGAGCGCTTTACGCAGGTCGGGCTCGCCACGGCTTGACGCATACTGGAGCAGGTGCGCTCCCTTTTGTGCGAGGACTTCCGCTCTAAGTCGCTCCCATATTGCGATCGGAAATTCGTCAAGCGCTGCGACAGCGGGGACAAATGTGACACCGGGTGGGCCGGCGATTCCGAAATCAAACTGGTGGCCGACCCGCTGATCCGGAATGCCTCTTACTCGATCGGAAAGCCGAGTTGGGCGTTCTATGTGTGCCTCTGCTTTTGCCGTTCGGGCGCTCAAGAAAGTTTCCGGCAACGGCTCGGCGACGAATGTGCCCGATCCGATTTTCGATTGAAGGTAACCTTCCGAATGAAGTCTGGAGAAAGCGACGTTCACCGTGAATCGCGACACTCCCAGGTCGACTGCAAGCTCACGAGAGGAGGGGAGTCGGGAAGAGTTGTTGTTGAAAGTTGCCGCTACCAATTCATCGCGAATCTGCCGGTAAAGTTGCTCATGGAGCGGTTCATGGGAAGCGCGGTCCAGCCGAATCATTTCAAAGGCCATGATCGAATGGCGTCGTCGCTGCTTCTTATCTGGCTTTTTGCCTACAACTTTTTTCACGATTCAGATTGTGCTCATTAAACCAACTGACGGTATAGGCAAGCTCGGGTCGAAGTGGTCTGGCCACTTCGCGTGAAGTGGACCGTTGACACTTGACCACAGGGCTAGGAGGTTTTCTTAGCATGCAAACTCAGACTCCTTGTAGCGATCACATTGAGACCAAAGGCCTGATCTATTTCGCTCGAATGCTGGACAAGATCAGATTAAAAGCGCGAGGCGAATTGCCCCCGGATTATTTTGTCGGCGTGGACGAGGATCCAACGATGTTCGACGCGCGTTGCACGAGATTTCTCGGGGTAAATTACCATGAACTTGTGGAGCGAACGTTGAAGGGCGGATCGGATGAGGAAATTCTCGAATGGTGCTTCGAACGTGGCCGCCGGCCTAACGAAGAGGAAATCGTTATCTGGAATGCGTTTCTAAATAAACGCGGCTGGCGAGATGAAGCGAGCGCAGATCTGCGAGCCGCCAAGGAGCGATCCGGCTTAGGTGATCGCGAAGACATTCAAACATGGATCGACCTGCACGATGCTGAGGAAGGAAGAACGCCAGTAGCGTTCTTCGGGCATTAGGCGTTAAGCCCGATACTTTCACGAACGAAAAATGCCTGTCCTGAAATTATCCGTTCATTCGTTCTGTCATTGAACGAATGTATATCGTCAACCGATACACAATAGCGAGTCCGTACCGACCGGGTTTGATCGTTTGGAGACTGACTCCATTTCGGGCAAACCACCGTCGTCCTTCCTCATTCTCGATTTCATAACGTTTACCTTCTCCGCGGATAAGCCAGCCCCGCTTTTCCAGAGCACCCGCGATCGCCACTGCCAGTTCTCCGGCCAAATGATCATAACAACTGCGGGCATGACGGAGCGCTTGAGCGGCAACTGAAAGCGGCAGCGTGCGAAAAATCGCCGGTTCTTTAGTAAGCAGCGCCAGGTCCTCCATCACGTGAGCAACGCCGGCATTGGCCAATCGGTAATATCGATGCCGGGCCTCGACTTCCACCGCCAACAGCCCCCGTCGATGAGTTTTGTTAAATGCGCGCTTGCGGCGGTCGGACTCACGCCGGCCAGATTCGCCAGTTCCCCTGCGGGCAAGGCACGGCCATCCAGCAGCACGGACAAGATCGCGGCGCGGCTTGGCTCGGCAAAAAGCGCGGCGACCGGAGCTGTGTTTGCTTCAATACGCATGGGTTTTAGCCTTACTCGATGCGATAGAAATATGATCGCTCTTCGGTTACAATACATCGCGACTTTTTCGCTGCCGCCAAATTTGCGCGGGAGTCCGGATCATCACCAAGTCTGACACGGTACTGTTCATAATCAGCCAGGCTTTCAAACCCGAGAAGGGCAAGAGCGATGTTATCGGCGCCACCCAAACCTATCTTGGGAAGAAAATAACCGAGCGGCTCGGCGCCGCACCGGCGAAGGATGTCACCCTCCATCCATCTACGAGCGTAGACTTCGAAGTCCGCGAGCTTGTGTCGATCGATCGTATAGCGAATGCAATGATAAATCATCGATCACGCTAGTACTCCCGCTGGCGGTGAACAATTCAACCACGCGTGAAATGTGCGTCGGAAGAAACGAGTCGTTACCGTATTAGTCGGTTGGTGCGGATAGAGGCCGAGCACATTTAACGCCACAAACTTTCCATTTCTCAGTCTTGGAGTCATACCGATTCCTTTCGCTTTATTGCGGCGCTGATTGTCTCGATAGAAAAGAAAATGCCGGATGTCGACCTTGTGAATCGTCATCCGGCATTGCAGTCGATGTGCAGCAAAGACTGAATTGTGCGTTACCCTGATCTCCTTTGAAGCTTTGGTTTCTTTCGATCCCAAAGTCTTCACGGCATGTCCGGGAAGTGATCAATTGATTCACTCCGCGGATTTAGCCGTCGACCTGTGCTGACGCTTCCATTTTTCGCTTCAACGCTTTGACGTTTCAACGAATCACGGGGCGCAGCCTTTCTCCTTAGAAAGGAGGTGATCCAGCCGCAGGTTCCCCTACGGCTACCTTGTTACGACTTCATCCCAGTTACCGCTCATAGCGTAGGCGGCTGCCTCCTTGCGGTTAGCACGCCGACTTCGGCTACAAGCGACTTCCATGATGTGACGGGCGGTGTGTACAAGGCCCGGGAACGTATTCACGGCGCCGTAGCTGATGCGCCATTACTAGCGATTCCGGCTTCATGAAGTCGAGTTGCAGACTTCAATCTGAACTGGGCCCAGTTTTAGTGATTTCCTCCACCTCGCGGTCTTGGATCGTTCTGTACTGGGCATTGTAGTACGTGTGCAGCCCAGGCCGTAAGGGCCATACTGACTTGACGTCGTCCCCACCTTCCTCCCCGTTAGAGCGGGGCAGTCTGAACAGAGTGCTCGAGCCTCACGGCTCGGTGGCAACAGTTCACAGGGGTTGCGCTCGTTGCGGGACTTAACCCAACATCTCACGACACGAGCTGACGACAGCCATGCAGCACCTGTGCAAATTGTCCCTTTCGGGACTCACGCGCTTTCACGC
>Ga0209057_1003848_pt1 | contig 10916 bp, 10 predicted proteins | sample GraSoiAngelo_146_FD_185903 | JGI IMG/M metagenome (GOLD analysis project Ga0209057, IMG submission 185903) | Grasslands soil microbial communities from the Angelo Coastal Reserve, California, USA - 14_1009_05_30cm (SPAdes) (version 2) | ecosystem: Environmental > Terrestrial > Soil > Grasslands ... | reverse complement strand
GGGTGCGCCGCACATGGGAGTGAACGCGCTCTACGCGGCCCAGATCGGCCTCATGGCGATCAACGCGATCCGCGAGACCTTCAAAGACGAGGACACGATCCGCGTGCACCCGATCATCACCCACGGGGGCTCGCAGGTGAACGTGATCCCGGGCGAGGTGCGGATCGAGACGTACGTGCGTGGCCGGACGGTCGAGGCGATCCTGGACGCCGACAAGAAAGTGGACCGTGCGCTGCGCGCCGGCGCGCAGGCACTCGGCGCCAGGGTCGAGATCGAGACGTTGCCCGGCTACATGCCCATGACGTGTGACGCGACGATGGCGCGCTGGTTCAAGGAGAACGCGGCGGCGCTCGTGGGCGAGGAGCACTACCGCCAGATCGGCCATCGGACGGGCTCGACCGACATGGGCGACCTCTCCATGGTCATGCCGGTCCTGCATCCGTACGTCGGGGGCGCCCGCGGCACCGGCCACGGGGCGGACTACGAGATCGTCGACCAGCCGCTCGCGTACCTCGTCCCCGCGAAGGCGCTCGCGGCGATGGTGGTCGACCTCCTCTGGGAGGGCGGAGCCGGCGCGCGCGAGGTCCTCGCCCAGGCCCGGCCCCCGATGACGCGCGAGCAGTATCTCGCCTTCCAGCGCGGGCTCGCGAAGCGCGAGGTGTACGAGGGCTAGCCGGTTGTACGGCAAGACGGCGATCGAGCTCCCGCAGCGGATCGTCTGCCTCACCTCGGAGACCGCCGAGATCGCCTACCTCCTCGGCGCCGGCGACCGGGTGGTCGGCGTCCCCGGGACGGCGCGCCGGCCCGAGGCGGCGCGCGACAAGGCGCGCGTCGGGGGCTTCACCACATTCAGGCTCGACAAGATCCTGGCGCTCGAGCCCGATCTCGTGCTCGCATTCTCCGACCTTCAGAAAGACGTCGTCCACGACCTGATCGGAAGCGGAATCACGGTGCTCTGCACGAACCAGCGCTCCTTCGACGACGTGCTGCGCGCGATCCTCCTCATCGGCGGGGCCATCGGGCGCTTGGAGGCCGCGCACGCGCTCATTCAGGACATGCGCGACGAGGTGAAGCAGATCCGGGAGTACTCGGCGGTGTGGCCCGACCGTCCGCGCGTCTACTTCGAGGAGTGGCACGATCCGCTCATCGCGGGCATCCGCTGGGTCTCCGAGCTGATCGAGATCGCAGGCGGCCGAGACGTCTTCGCCGAGCTGCGCGACCGGCGGCGGGCGCAGGACCGGATCGTGCCGCCGGAAACGGTGAGGGAGCGAGATCCGCAGATCATCCTCGCTTCGTGGTGTGGTAAGCCCGTCGATACGGCGTCGATCGCGGCGCGCGCGGGTTGGGACCGGATCTCGGCGGTGAAGGCGAGCGAGATCCACGAGCTCGAGGGCGCCGACGTCCTGTCGCCGGGGCCGTCGCTGATGGTGGGCCTCAGGCGCATCCACGAGATAATCCAGGGGTTTCAGGCCCGCCGCTAGGCCCGACCCGCCAGCGACGATCGAGACCGCGGAAAAGTTTGAGGGAGCGCGAGGCCCGCGCTAGGATTGGAGCCCTCTGTGGCCGCCGACGGGAGCCGACTGACGAATGACTGAGCTTGCTCGTACACGCCCCGAGAGCTTCTTCGCCGACCGCTTCAACGTTACCGGCGGCCTTCTCGAGCGCGTCCTCGGCTCGAACCTCCTCGGACGCGCCGACGATGCCGACATCTACCTCGAGTATCGTGTGAACGAAGAGTTGCAACTCGAGGAAGGGACGGTGAAAAAAGCCTCCCGCCACGTGAGCCAGGGGGCCGGGGTCAGGGCCCTTTCCGGAACGCGCACCGGCTACGCCCACACCGACGACATTTCGCTCCAGAATCTCGAGGAAGCGGCGCGCCAGGCGCGCGCAATCGCCGATCGCGCGGGCGTCTCGGGCGCCGTCGCCGTTCCCTCGCGCGGCCGACCTCACGACCTCTACGCGCTCGCCGAGCCTCCGCTCGTCACCGACCTCGCGAAGAAGCTCGACCTCTTGAGGAAGGTGGACGGCGCCGCGCGTGCGGCCGATCCGCGCGTCAAGCAGGTCATCGCGTCGCTCACGAGCGAGGAGGTCGTGACGCTGGTCGCGACGGCCTCGGGCTGGACCGTGGGCGACGTACGGCCCCTCATGCGTCTCAACGTGACCGTGATCGCCGAGGCGGGCGGCAAGCGCGAGATCGGCGCCTACGGCGGCGGCGGGCGCGTCGCGTTCGACTTCTTCCTCGAAGACGGGCGCTGGCGTCGGTTCGCGCTGGAGGCGGCGCGCCAGGCCGTCCTCAAGCTCGGCGCCGTGAACGCCCCGGCCGGGACGATGACCGTCGTGCTGGGCCCGGGCTGGCCCGGCATCCTGCTGCACGAGGCCGTCGGTCACGGGCTCGAGGGCGACTTCAACCGCAAGGGGACGTCGGCGTTCGCGGGACGGATGGGCCAGAAGGTCGCCTCCGAGCTGGTGACCGTGATCGACGACGGGACGATCCCGAACCGCCGCGGCTCGCTGAACGTCGACGACGAGGGCACGCCGACCGGGCGGACGGTGCTGATCGAGAAGGGAGTCCTCGTCGGCTACATGCAGGACCGCCTGAACGCACGCCTCATGGGGATGGCGCCGACCGGCAACGGACGGCGCGAGTCCTACGCGTACCCGCCGATGCCCCGAATGACCAACACCTTCATGTTGGGGGGCGAGGACGAGCCGGAGCAGATCATCAAATCGGTCAAGCGCGGGCTCTATGCGGTGACCTTCGGCGGCGGGCAGGTGGACATCACGAGCGGGAAGTTCGTCTTCTCGGCGAGCGAGGCCTACCTGATCGAGGACGGGCGCGTGACCGCGCCGGTCAAGGGCGCGACGCTGATCGGCAACGGTCCCGATGCGCTGACGCGCGTCGCGCGCGTCGGTCGCGACCTCAAGCTCGACGAGGGCGTTGGCACCTGTGGCAAGGAGGGCCAGTCGGTCCCGGTGGGTGTGGGGCTCCCGACGATCCGCATCGACGAGCTGACCGTGGGCGGGACGGCGGTATGAACACCGATCTCCTGATCGGCGTCCTCAAGCGCGCCGTCGCGACGGGCGCGACGGCGGCGGACGGTTACCTGATCGAGGAGAGCGCCTTCGGCGCCACCGTCCGGCTCGGCGAGGTCGAAACGGTCACCCACTCGCGCGACCAGCGGCTGTCCCTCCGGGTGTTCGCCGGCCGGGCTTCCGCCGGCGCCTCGACGTCGGACCTCTCGCGCGAGTCCCTCGAGCGCGTCGTGGACGAGGCGACCTCGCTCGCGAAGGTCACGGCCGAGGACCCGTTTGCCGGCCTCCCGGACCCTGAGGAGCTGATCACCGGCGTGCCGGACCTCGACCTCGCCGACGCGAGCCCTGCGCTCTCACCCGAGGAGAAGATCGAGCTCGCGCGCCGGTGCGAGGCCGCGGCGCTCGAGAGCGACCCGCGCATCACCAACTCCGAGGGCGCCGAGTGCCACGACCGCCGCGCGCGTTACCTCTATGCCACCTCGCACGGCTTCGCCCGGGGCTACGCGACGACAAGCTTCGGGATCAGCGTCGCGCCGGTCGCCACCCGGAACGGCGAGATGCAGCGTGACTACTGGTACTCGAACGCGCGCAAGCGCTCCCGGGTCGAGGACCCGGCCACGGTCGGCCGCACGGCCGCGACGCGCGCCGTGAGGCGGCTCGGCGCCCGCAAGGTCAGGACCGTCGCAGTGCCCGTCGTCTTCGATCCCGAGACGGCGGCGAGCCTCGTGCGCTCGATCGCCGGGGCGGCGAGCGGCCCGAGCCTCTACCGGCGCGCGTCGTTCCTGCTCGACCGTCTCGGGACGAAGATCGCGTCGCCGGCCGTGACGATCGTGGACGACGCGCTGATCCCCGCCGGACTCGGCTCGCGCCCGTTCGACGGCGAGGGGCTCTCGACCGGACGCACCGTGCTGGCGCGCGAGGGTGTGCTCGAGTCGTACCTGCTCGACACCTACAGCGCCCGAAAGCTCGGGATGCAGTCGACCCATCACGCCGCCCGCGACGGCAGCGGCGTCACGGTGTCCACGTCGAACCTGATGCTCCTGCCGGGCCGGGCGACGCCGTCGGAGCTGATCGGGTCCATCAAGCGCGGGCTGTACGTCACGGAGCTGATCGGGTTCGGTGTCAACAACGTCACGGGCGACTACTCGCGCGGGGCGGCGGGCCTGTGGATCGAGGACGGCGAGCTGACGTATCCGGTCGAGGAGGTCACCGTCGCCGGCAATCTCCTCGAGATGTTCCAGGCGATCGACGCGGTCGGCGACGACCTGGTGCTGCGCGACCGAACCGCGGCGCCGACGCTCATGATCGGCCGCATGGTGGTGGCGGGGAGCTAGCAAATCGGAGGGGGCCGCCGCGGCCCCCTCCGAGCCACCCCCAGGACGGCTGCGCCGGCAAAGCCGGCGCTCGAACGGAGGTTATTCTGACGCCCTCCTAGGGGCCGACGGGAGACGCTCGGAGATGATCATCGACAGCCACTGTCACTTCTCCGAGTTCGGCAACCTCCGAGAGACGCTGCGCACGGCGCTCGCGCACGGCGTGTGGGGTGTGGTCGCGGTGGGCTGCGACGCGGAGACGAATGCGCGCACGCTCGCGGCGGCCGCCGCGGCGCCCAAGTCCGTCTGGGCGTGTCTCGGGTTCCACCCCGACTGGACGCAGCTCACCGACGAAGACCTCGACCTCGTGGCGGCCCAGATCGCGGTACACCACTCACGGATCGTCGGGCTCGGCGAAGTGGGGCTCCCGTGGTACTCGCTCGAGGGCCGAGCCGACGCCGCGGCGCTCATGGCACGTGGCCGCGCCCGCCTCGACCGCCTGCTCCGGCTCGCGTCCCGCTGGGACCTCCCCGTGGCGCTCCACGCGCCTCACGGCGCCGCCGTCGGCGCGCTCGGGGCGCTGAGGGCGCACGGGATCGAGCGTGCGGTCTTTCACTGGCACAAAGCGCCGGCCGACGTGACGCAGGCGATCGTCGACGCGGGCTACTACGTCTCGGTGACGCCGGAAGTGGTCTACCGCGACCGCGACCGCGAGCTGGTGGCACAGGTGCCGCTCGACGCGCTGCTGGTCGAGAGCGACGGGCCGTGGCAATACGGCGGTGAGTTCGAGGGGTTGCCCTCCGGGCCCTGGTTCGCGAGCCGCGTCGCCGAGGAGATCGCGAAGCTCAAGCAGCTGCCCGCCGACGACGTGATCCACCAGCTCTCCACGAACGCCTGCCGGCTCTTCGACCTCGTCTGGGCGTGAGGCTCCGCGCGGGGGGATCTGATGGCGCCGAGAGCGGTGGTTCAGCCGCGGAGGACGACGAGGAAGATCGCGAGGGCGAGCAGCAACCGGTAGATCACGAACGGCCTCAGCGAGCGTGTCCTCAGATAGCCGACCAGGAACCACACCGCGCACCAGCCCGAGAGAAACGCGGCGAGCAACGCGGCGAGAAGCGGTCCGAGCTCCCCGGGCGGGAGGCCGGTCTTCGCGAGGTGGAGCGCCTTCAGGCCGCCGGCGCCCGCGGTGATCGGGATCCCGAGCAGAAACGAGAAACGCGCCGCCGTCGCCCGGTCGAGGCCGCCCAGCAGCGCGGCCGTGATCGTGATCCCCGAGCGCGACGTGCCTGGAATCAATGCGAGCGCCTGGGCACACCCGATCACGATGCCCTGCCCCCAGCCGATCCTCTCGAGCGGATCGCCGACCCCGCCGGGGGCGCCGCGCGCACGCCGATCGGCGGCCCACATCACGAGTGCCCACGCTCCGGTCGAGATGGCAATCGCGAGGGGCCATCTCAGGTGCTCCTCGATGAGCTTGCCGAAGAGCACGCCGGCGAGCGCGCCCGGCAGCGTCGCAACGACGACGATCGCGCCGAGCCCGCGCGAGAGCTTACCCGTCGCGAGCGCGATGAGCTCGCGCCGGAAGTAGGCGAGGAGCGCCACGAGCGTGCCGAGATGCATGACCGCGTCGAAGGCCAGACCCTGGTCGGGCCAGCCGAGGACGTGCGGGACCAGGATCAGATGGCCGGAGGAGGACACGGGGAGGAACTCCGTCAGCCCCTGGACGACGCCGAGCACGACTCCCTGGAGGTAGGTCACCCGACGACTTCTTCACCGCCGTCGACGCCGATGACGTTCCCGGTGATCCAGTGCGTGTCGGGGTGCGCGAGCACGACGATGGCGCGCGCAACGTCCTCCGGCGTCGTCAGGCGGCCGCTCGGGTTGCGCCGCTGGGCGCTGGCGACGATCGCCTCGTGGCCCGGGATCTTCTGGAGCGCGGGCGTATGCGTCACGCCCGCGCGGATCGCGTTGGCGGTGATAGAGTGCGGCGCGAGCTCCAAGGCGAGCTGGCGGATGTGCGACTCGAGCGCGGCCTTGGCCGCCGACACGGGACCGTAGAAGGGCAAGACGCGCGCGCCCCCGGAGGACGTCATCGCGTAGACGCGGCCACCGCTCGTCATGAGCCCGCGTCCCACGACTTCCTGAGTCCAGTACACGAGGCTGTGCGCCATCACGTCGAGCGTCATGTCCATCTGCGCCTGGCTGACGGCATCCTTCATCGGGTTCGCGATGTACGGCTTGAGCGTGCCGAACGCCAGCGAGTGGACGAGGACGCGCAGCGTCCCCCCGTCGCCGCGCTCGACGAGGACCCGCTCCATCTCGCCCACGGCTTCCGCGCAGCGGTCGGGGTCCGCGGCGTTCACGTTGAAGAAGCGCGCCTCGCGGCCGAGCGCACGGATCGCGGCGAGGATGCGCTCGGCATTCGCGAGCGTCGCCTTGCGGTCGAGGTGCACCCCGAAGATGTTCATGCCGGCGCGTGCCAGCGCCAGGCTCGTGGCTTCGCCGAAGCCGGAGGAGGCGCCGAGAATGAGCGCCCAGCCGGTGAGACGGACCGGAACGCCGTCGGTCACCGGCGCATTGTAGCATCGCGGACCGCCGGTGATAGAATCGCGTGAGACTATGCCGAAGACCGCGGGCATCATCCTCATCGGCAACGAGATCCTGTCGGGCAAGATCGCGGACGTCAACGCCGCGTACCTCTGCCGCGAGCTCCGCCAGCTCGGCGTGGACGTGCGCCGGATCTCGGTCGTCCCCGACGAGGTGGAGCTGATCGCGCGCGAGGTGGTGGCGCAGAGTCGCGACTTCGACGTGGTCTTCACCTCCGGCGGCGTGGGGCCGACGCACGACGACGTGACGATCGAGGGCGTCGCGCGGGCGATGGGCGTGCCGGTCGTGCGCCATCCGCGCCTCGTCGCGACCCTCGAGGGCTACTATCGCGGGGAGCTGAACGACGCCCATCTCAAGATGGCGGAAACGCCGGAGGGCGCGGAGCTGGTGGGCGGCGAGCCGGTGCGCTTCCCGACGATCCTCATGCGCAACGTGTACGTCCTGCCGGGCGTGCCCGAGATCTTCCGCGCGAAGTTCGAGGCGCTGCGCGAGCGGTTCCGCGACGCCCCGATCCACTTGAAGAACGTCTTCGTGTCGATCGGCGAGGGGGAGCTGGCCGACTACCTCAACGGGCTGCTCGCCGACTTCCCGCTGCTGCTGCTCGGCTCCTACCCGGAGTTCTCGAACCCCGAGTACCGGGTGAAGGTGACGCTGGAGTCGCGGGACCCGGGCTATCTGGAGAAGGCGCTGGCGGAGTTGCTCCGTCGCTTGCCCGTCCGCGCCGTGGTGCAGGTCACCTGACCGCGTCCCCCGGGTAGCCGCGTCCGGTGCGAGGCGTCCCCTTCGGCGTCGCCGTCGTCGCGGTTGGCCTGTACCTCGTTCATCGATCCTCCCGAAGGCTTGCACGCGGAGGTCACGCGTCAGATGGCGGCGCTCGGCGACTGGATCACGCCGCGGGTCGACGGCGTCCGCTACTTCGACACCCCGCCGCTCCTCTACTGGCTCACGTCGGGCTCGTTCGCCGTCGCCGGGACGACGCCAGCGGCGGCGCGGCTCTGGCCGGCGCTCGCGGCGGTTGGCGTCGCCGCGGTCACGGCGCGCCTGGGCGTGATGCTCGGCGGCCCGCGCGTGGGTCTCCTCGCGGGCCTCATGGTGGCCACGAACCTCGGCGTGTTCCTCTGCGGTCGCATCGTCGAGCCGGACCTCGTCTTCGTCCTCTGGCTCACGCTGGCGTGGGCGGGCTTCGCGATCGCGTACAGCGGCCGCGGCCGCCGGGGCCTGGTGCTCTTCTACGCGGCGCTCGGTCTCGCGGCGATCACGAAGGACATCGTGGGCGCGCTGGCGCCGCTGGTCGTCGTCGCCATGTTCTTCTGGCTGACGGGCGAGCGGCCCCTCACGCCGTGGGTTCCGTGGTGGAGCGTCCTCCTCCTCGCCGCGATCGCGCTGCCCTGGTACGTGCTCGTCGAGGCGAGGAACCGCGGCTTCCTCTGGTACACGCTCGTCGACAACCACGTGCTGCGCTTTGCCCGGCAGCGCGTCTTCCCGGACGAGGACGTGCCGCTCGGCTCGAGCGCGTTCCTCCTCGTCACGCTGCTCGCGTTCCTGCCGTGGGCGCTCGCGCTCCCGTGGGCCCTGTTGCGCGCGTTCCGCCGCCCTTGGGAGGACGCGCCCTCACGGCTCTGGCTCCTGTTCGCCCTGTGGGCGGTGGTCGTCGTCGGGTTCTTCACCGCGTCGCCCTTCAAGCTTCCCCACCACGGCCTCCCGGCGTTCCCCGCCTTGGCGCTCCTCGTCGCGCGCGTGTGGGACGAGACGATCGACGCCGCGCCGGGCTCCGCCGGGCCGCGCGCGCTCCTCGGGCCTCTGCTCGTCCTCTTCGCCCTCGCCACGATCGCGCTCGTGGCGGCGTGGAGCGGCGTCGTGCGGATCCCGCCGGACGTTCTCGCGACCCTCGATGGGTCCGCACGGAGGCTCGCCGCGACAGGCCAGAGCGCGCCCGGCTCGCCGCTCGACGCGTGGCGCCCTCTCCTGGCGCGGGGCGCCGTCATCTTCGGGATCGGGACCGTCGCGATGGCGGTCGCGCTGTGGCGGCGGGCGGCGGCGCTCGGCGTCGGCGTGGCGCTCGCCACGACGATCGCGTTCCTGCCGACGGTGGCCGCGGAAGGGATGGCCCAGTTCGTCCGGGCGCGCTCGGTGCAGCCGCTGGCGGCGACGCTGGCGCAGCGTCTGCGACCGGGCGACGTCGTGCTGCACGAGGGCGCCATCGAGCACAGTGCGTCGGCGCTCCTCGTGCTTCCGGCGCGGGTCGGCATCGTGAACGGGTTCCAGTCCAGCCTGGCGTTCGGCGCCACGTTCCCCGAGGCGCGAGAGGTTTTTTGGGACGCGCCGCGGCTGCAGGCGACGTGGTCCGGGCAGAGGCGGCTGTTCCTCCTCTCGGCCGTGGACCCGGCGCGCTCGGTCGTGCGCACCCTGGCGCCGGCGAGCGTCCACCTCATCGCGCAGACGGGTGGGCGATGGCTCTATTCGAATCTTGCCGATCCGGGTACCTCCGTCCGATGATGGTGCGATGAGTGGACTGACATCGCGCTACGTCCTCAAGCCCGACCCGCACTCGAGCCACTCGATCATCTTGCGCTGGCTCGGCGAGGGGCGCGGCCGGCGGCTCCTGGACGTGGGCGCAGCGGACGCGCTGCTGAGCCGGAAGCTCACCGAGGGCGGCTGGCGCGTGACCGCCATCGAGGGGGACCCGGCGCTCGCCCAGGCCGGGGCTCAGCACTGCGAGCGGATGATCGCCGCGAACCTCGACCGCGAGATCCCCCGGCTCGAGGCGCCGTTCGACGCGATCGTGTACGCGGACGTGCTCGAGCACCTGACCGACCCGCTGCGCGTGATCTCCGACCTCGACCGGCACCTCGCGCCCGACGGCTTCGTGATCGTCTCGGTGCCGAACATCGCCCACCTCTACATCCGGCTCCTGCTGCTGTTCGGCCGCTTCGACTACATCGACCGCGGCATTCTCGACCGGACGCATCTGAGGTTCTTCACCGCGCGCTCGCTCCGCGACTTCATCGCCGACGCCGGGCTCGTGGTCGAGCGCTTCACCGCGACGCCGGCGCCGCTCTATCAAGTGTTGCCGACGAGCTGGCACAAGCGCTGGGTCGCCGCGACGCACACGATCAACGCGGTGATCGCGCGGAGCCTCCCGCGACTGCTCGGGTACCAATTCATCGTGCGCGCCCGACCCAAGGGTAGCGCGGTGACGGCGAGCCATGAGTGACGAGGCGCGGACGCCCAAGGTCGTCGTCGTGATGCCGGCCTACAACGCCGGGCGGACGCTCCGGATGACCTACGAGGAGCTGCCCAAGGACACCGTCAGCATGGTGATCCTCGTGGACGACGGCTCGACCGACACCACGCTCGAGATCGCCCGGCAGCTCGGGCTCGAGATCTTCGTCCACAACCGGAACTACGGCTACGGCGCCAACCAGAAGACCTGCTACGCGGAGGCGCTCCGCGCCGGGGCCGACATCGTCGTCATGGTCCACCCCGACTACCAGTACGACCCGCGGCTCGTCCCCCAGATCATCGAGCCGATCCTCCGCGACGAGGCCGACGTGGTGCTGGGCTCGCGGCTCAAGACGGGCTCGGCGCTCCGGCAGGGGATGCCGTGGTGGAAGTACGTCCCGAACCGCTTCCTCACGGCGGTGGAGAACTGGGTCTTCGGCCTCAGGCTCTCCGAGTACCACACGGGCTACCGCGCCTTCCGCCGCGAGGTGCTCGAGAGCGTGAACTTCGGAGCGAACGCCGACGGCTTCGTCTTCGACCAGGAGATCATCGCGCAGGTCGTGGCCACGCGGTTCCGGATCGCCGAGATCGCGGTGCCGACGCGCTACTTCCCAGAGGCGTCGTCGGCGGGGTTCGTCGCCTCCACGATCTACGGCCTCCGGATCCTGGCCGTCCTCTTCTGGTACACGCTCCACCGCCGGGGCCTCCGGCGCTCGCGGCGTTTCGACAGCCTGCGCGCCA
>Ga0209057_1003845_pt1 | contig 10922 bp, 10 predicted proteins | sample GraSoiAngelo_146_FD_185903 | JGI IMG/M metagenome (GOLD analysis project Ga0209057, IMG submission 185903) | Grasslands soil microbial communities from the Angelo Coastal Reserve, California, USA - 14_1009_05_30cm (SPAdes) (version 2) | ecosystem: Environmental > Terrestrial > Soil > Grasslands ... | reverse complement strand
CAAGAACTGAGCTTGCCGGGATGGACGCCCTTTCATCGCGCCGCAACAGACTGAGGCTCTACAAGATCGCATGGCTACCCGTCTGCGCGCTGCTGATCTATCTGGTCGTTTCTACGGGTGGGATGGGCTGGCTCGAGACCGCCGTCTTGATGGTCCCACTGGCGGGCCTGGGTGAATTCATTTCACTCTCGGCGTGGTACTCCTGCAAATTCCGGCCGATCCAGAGGTCGACGATCCTGAATCTGATTGGAACGCACCTTGGTGCTGCGCTACTCCTGAGCCTTCTCTGGGTCGGGATGGGAAAGCTGCTCGCCCATTTCTTGTCCATCTTGCCCTGGTTCCAAGGGCTGGATGCGCGCTTCACGCCGAAAGTGGGGCTGGTATATGGAGCGGGATGCATCCTCTATCTTTTGTCAGTGGCGTTTCATTACGTGGCGTTGGCTCAAGATGCTTCCCGAGAGGCAGAGGCCCACGCGCTGAAGTCCAGCTTACTGGCGCGGGACGCCGAACTCAAAGCGCTCAAGGCTCAGGTCAATCCACATTTTCTTTTCAACAGCCTCAACTCCATCAGCGCTCTCACGAGCATTGATCCGGCCAAAGCTCGTGAGATGTGCATCCTGCTCGCCGAGTTCTTACGCATGACTCTCGGCCTGGGAGAAAAGAGCAACATCCTGCTGGCCGAGGAAATGGCTCTGCTCGATCGTTTCCTGGCCATTGAAAAAGTGCGCTTTGGCGCGCGGTTGAAATTGGAGGAAGACATTCAGGAGCAGTCGAAGCCTATGCTCGTCCTGCCGCTCTTGCTCCAACCGCTGGTCGAAAACGCCGTCATTCATGGCATCGCCAATCTGCCCGCGGGAGGATCGATTCGTCTGGTCGCACATTGCCATGACGGACGATTGTCCATCATCGTGGAAAACACATTTGATCCCGAGTCCAGGCCGGCGCGCCGCGACGGCCTAGGCCTGGCCAATGTTCGCCGACGACTAGAAGGCCGCTACGGCGAAGAGGCGACGATGCAAGTGAGCGCGGAAGGGGATTGTTTTCGAGTCCACCTATCGCTGCCCGCAGAATCAGGAGCGTCACTCAATTGAGTGCATTCACCAAGAAGATACGAGCGCTCATTGTGGATGATGAGGAGCTCGCGCGACACGTCATTCGCGAACTGCTCCAATGCCATCCGGAAATTGAGATTCTTGCAGAGTGCGCTAACGGCTTCGAAGCCGCCAAAGCTTTCGCCGAGCACCAACCCAGCCTGATCTTTCTCGATGTACAGATGCCCAAACTGACAGGATTCGACGTCCTGGAACTGATCGGCACGGACGTCTCCGTGATCTTCATCACTGCTTACGACCAATACGCCATGCGCGCGTTCGAAGTGCATGCCGTTGACTACCTGCTGAAGCCCATCGGCCGCGAACGCTTTGAGGCGGCACTGGAACGAGCGAAACGCCGGATGGGCGAGAAAATGCCCCCCGCGCACGAACTCGCGGCTGCCGCACGGCCCCCGCAACAATTCCTGGAACGGCTGGTAGTAAAAGACGGCACGAGGGTCACGCTGATTCCGGTTGGGAAGCTTGACTACGCGGAGGCCCAGGACGATTACGTGGCGCTTGCCAGTCAGGGGAAGAAGCATCTCAAGCAGCAAACCATCGCCGGTCTGGAAGCCGGCCTGAACCCTGACAGCTTCGTGCGCATCCATCGCTCTTACATCGTGAATCTGGAACGTGTAGTGCGCATCGAGCCTTACGGTAAAGATAGCCGGCTTGCCATTCTCACTGACGGCGCCCGCTTGCCCGTGAGCCGCGCAGGTTATGCCCGCCTCAAGGCGCTTCTCGATGAACGCAAGTAACCAACTGCCGTCCGCGCCCCACTGGCACGGCATGGCGCAAATAATTTCCGACCAGAAGCTGCAAAACACCAGCGGGATATTTCTCTTGCCAAAAACTAGTGACTGGAGACGCCATCCTCACTCGCCGGAATAGCTGTTGGCAACAAGCCGTACCGAAGACGTCTCACTCGCCTCCTGACAGGATGTCGATAACTGATCAGTGATAGCTGCTTCCCTTTGTGCTGAGCCGCCGCACCCAGATGCGCGTCGTGGCCGGCTTGCCGATATGCATCGTTTTCCCGCCGGAACGCAGAGTCATGGTTTCATCATATTCGCGCCTCAGCACCTCCACGGTCGTCGATGGCCGCAGGCGCAGTCCCTCCAGGAACTCCAGGAACCGTGGGTCCTTCTCGTAAACGCAGAGAATCTCACCCGCTTCATTCGCCCGCAATTCCGCGAGCAGGACCGCACCCTGTTTTCGAAGCTGCGCGATACCTCCGCGCATCGGCACGCCATGCGGACAGCTCTTCTTGTCTCCAAATCGCTTGAGCAGCAGCGCTTCCACTTCCGGAGAAATCGCATGTTCCAGCCGTTCTGCCTCGTCGTGCACCTTGGCCCAGGAGAGTCCGATCACTTCCGTCAGCAGCATCTCGGCGAGCTGGTGCCGCAGTGCCAGGCGTTCCGCGAACTTTCTGCCTTTTTGCGTCAGGTCGATCCGCCCGCTTCGCTGCACGCGCACGTGTCCGTCGCGCGTCATGCGTTTCAAGGCCGCGGTCACCGCCGGGGGAGTAACTTTCAATTCCTCGGCGAGCCGCGCGCTAATGGGCGTGTGGTCCTCTTCCAGCATCTCCCAGATGGCCTTCAGATAATCTTCCTGCGATACACTTGTCTTTTCTCGCCGCAAGGCAACTCCTATTTTACCGTTGTCTTGTGCTCTCGCTTCTCTCTCAGGCCCAGAGCGAGCTGGTTTATGCGCCGTTGGATGCCTTCGAACACCCTTTGGTAGGTCTCCGGCGCAGCGCCGTAAGGGTCTTCGACCATCCAGTCCTCGACTTTCTCCTGGTCCCAGAAGGCTTCTTCCCTGGGCCTGCCAGTCATGTTGATAATAATGTCCGCGGCGTCGGCAGCTTCGCGAGTGAGCGCATCGGAAGTCAATCCGTTCGCGGAATAGCCATTCTGGAGCAGCGTTTGCCTTGTTTGTTCGGCGACGGATCCCAGCGGACTCAAGCCCGCGCTGGTGGCTTCGATCACATCCGCGGCGTCATAACGGGCGATGGCTTCGGCCATGGGGCTCCGGCAGGCGTTCCCGATACACACGAAGAGAACTCTCGTCCGGCTGAAATGCCGGGCACCGGAATCAGCCTTCTTTTCTTTTTCCACGATTAGGATATCGCGCTGCCCGCCGCGTGATTCGTTCCCACCGCCACAAGTCTGAGAAAATGCTCATGCACCGTGGTGTCGTCTGTCAATTCAGGATGAAAGGTGGCCGCCATAATATTGTCACGCTGCACCAGCGCGGGCTTTCCGGCATACTCCGCGAGAACCTTCAAGTCCGGGCCGGCCCGCTCAATAATAGGGCCGCGAATGAAGACCATTTCCAGCGGTTGCTTCTTCAATTTCGTTGGCCCGTTGACCACGTCGCTGGCGATCTGCCGCCCATAAGCATTCCGCAGCACGGTCATGTCCAGCAGTTTCAGGGAATCCTGCCTCGGATTTCGCACTTCCGCAGCCAGTAGTATAGCCCCGGCACAAGTCCCGAAGATCGCCCCACCCTGCTTTGCGAATTTCCCGATCGCGTCCGCCAGGCCCTCTTCCTGCAGGAACTGCAACTGTGTCGTGCTTTCGCCGCCCGGCAGAATCAACCCGTCGCAGCCCTGGAGTTGTGCGGGCGTACGCACTTCGACCGTTTCTGCGCCCAGTCGCGCCAACATCGCCGCGTGCGCCTCAAAATCTCCCTGAACCGCCAGAATTCCGATCTTCACTCCACGCACTTCACATCTTCCTTCGAGGGCACCGCATGCTGCGCCTCTTACGCCCAGGCTGAAAGTGCTTGAGAATCGCTTACCATCCGCGCGTCGACAGCATGTCCTTCTCCTCCATCTGTCGGACATCCAGTCCCCTCATGGCTTCGCCCAATTCTTCGTGGGCTTCGAGCACGGCCTTGGGATCCTCGAAATGCGTCGCCGCCTTCACCACCGCCTTCGCGCGAGTCTCGGGATCGCTGGACTTGAAAATGCCTGATCCGACGAACACCGCTTCCGCCCCCAGGCGCCGCACCAGCGCCGCGTCGGCTGGAGTGGCGATGCCGCCCGCGGAGAAATTCGGCACCGGCAGCTTGCCTGTTTTGGCGATCTGGCGAATCAGTTCGAGCGGCGCGCCCAGTTCTTTCGCTTCGCGCATCAATTCGTCGTCGCGCATGGTGGTCAGTTTCTTCATCTGGCTGACGATAGCACGCATGTGCCGGACCGCTTCCACCACATTTCCGGAGCCCGCTTCGCCCTTCGTACGAATCATCGCCGCGCCTTCGGCGATGCGCCGCAGCGCCTCACCGAGGTTGCGCGCACCACAAACAAACGGCACGCGGTAATCGTGCTTCCAGATGTGGTTCTCTTCGTCGGCCGGCGTCAACACTTCGCTCTCGTCGATAAAGTCCACTTCCAGCGCCTGCAGCACATCCGCTTCCGCGAAGTGCCCGATGCGCACCTTGGCCATCACGGGAATGGTCACCGTGGCCATGATGCCATCCGCGCCACGCCACCCTCTTTGCGGATATCCGAAGGCACGCGCTCCAACGCCATCACCGCGCACGCGCCGGCTTTTTCGGCGATCTTGGCCTGCTCGGCGTTGGTGACGTCCATGATCACGCCACCTTTGAGCATCTCCGCAAGGCCGACCTTCACTCGCCACTCATTCGATCCCTTGCTTCCCGCACCGCTTCCATTCACCTTGTTCGCGTCCATCTCCCGTCTCCTCTCGCTGCTTGAACTTCTCGATGGTCTCTGTCCGTCAAATCTTTTTCACTCGATAATCACAAACCGCGCCCTGCTCCTCGCCAGCACCAAACCGGCAGTATCGCGAATCTCGCCGGTCATAAAAATGTTTCTTCCCTTCTGTTCCGTCTTGCGCCCCTCCACAACAATTTCATCCTGCACATTCACCGGCTTCAGGTACTCGACCGTCAATTCCGTCGTCACTGCGCGAACCTCACGGAACCGACAAACCTTCGCCATCGCTTCATCCAGGAGCGTGGCGATAATTCCTCCATGCACAAATCCCCCGCCACCCTGGTACCGCTCACCCAAAACAAACCGTCCCACAATCCGCCGATTCACGTTGTCCTGTTGGAACGTCAGCTTCATCCCGCCGGCATTGTCCCCGCCGCAGCCAAAGCACTTGTTCACCGAACTCGGCGCCAGCATAATCGTTTTGCTCAATTCCTGGTACGCCGCCCTTCCTTCAATTCGTCACCTGTCTGCTTTATTTCTTCACACCAGCGCCACCCGGCTGCGTTCCGCCCTACGGACTCCGCGCTGCCGCTTGCGCATTTCAATCTTCAGCAATTCCGCCAACGTAGCTACGCCCCGCGCGATCTGTGTTTCATCGAGGCTCGCAAATCCCAGCCGGAGCGTGTTCGGCTGCGGTCCCTGCACGTAGAAATACCGCCCCGGCGCAAACAGCACGCCACGTTCTTTCACGTGGATCAGCAATTCGCTGGCATCGAACCCCGGTGGCAACTCCAGCCATAGACACATTCCCCCCTCCGGCCGTGTCCACTGTGTGCCTTCGGGCATGTGCTTGCGTAGTGCTTCATCTAGTGCAGCCAGACGCGAACTGTAGACCTTGCGCATTTTGGCGAGATGCTTGCCGAAGAGTCCCCGCCGTAGAAATTCCGCGAGCGTAGCTTGCGCGAGCTGATCGGTATGCAGGTCGGTCGTCTGCTTCACCACGCGCAATCGTTCAATGGCCGCCGCCGGAGCAACAATCCATCCAACCCGCAAGCCAGGAAAAGCCACTTTCGCAAAGCTGTCGATATGAATGACCAGGTTCGAGCGGTCGAGTTGCTTCAACGAGGGGATGCGTTCCTCGCGCGCATGCAACCGCGCGTAAATATAATCTTCCACCACCGGGACCTGGTGCCGCCCAGCAAGTTCCAAAACCTTGCGTCGCGATGCCAGCGGCATCGACGTTCCGGTCGGATTCTGGAAGTCCGGTGTCAGGAGGATAAGCTTGACGCGATTGGCCGCCAGCGTCGCTTCCAGCGCTTCCAGATCGAGTCCCAGCGGCATTCCCGGCTCCGCGTGGGTTCTCATCGGAACACTCAGGCACCTCGCGCGAGCGCCATGGAAGATCGCCACCGCTCCCGGATACGTGGGGTTTTCCATAATCACGGAATCGCCCGGACGCACAAAGGCTTTGCTGATCAGATCGAAGGACTGCTGGCAGCCGTCGGTAATGAGCAGATTTTCATCCTTGGCTGCAATACCGTCGCGGTGCAACATCTCGAGCAGTGCCGCTTTCAAAGGCGGATAGCCATCCGACGGACCAAGATTCAACACCTCCGTCCCTTCGCGGCGAAGCACGGCGTTCACGCAAGTCTGGAGTTCTTCGATCGGAAAGAACTCCTCTGCCGGGCGGGCCATCACAAAAGAAAGTGCATCTTCCGGAACATTGGCAGTGAGACGGCTGAGGATTTCTTCGCCGCGTTCATCGGCAAAGAGCAATTCCCAGCGGATGCCCCCGTTTCCATTCAGAACTGGAGGTGCAGGCGGGGTGATCTTCAGGCCGTTACCGTTTCCCTTAATGAACGTACCGCGTCCCACGTGGCCCTGAATGAGACCTTCCGATTCCAGCTCGGCGTAGGCATTGGCTACCGTGGTGCGATGAACGCCGAGCATGGTCGCGAGTTCACGGCTGGCAGGAATGCGGTCGCCCGGGCGCAAATCTCCGGCGTGGACGAGGGCCCGCAATTGATCGCGAAGCTGGATGTACAGCGGAACGTGGCTCTGCGGCTGGAGATGGAGTGGAAGCATTGTCTCTCACCTTCGGCCAATTCTACCAGGTATTGGCCTGATGCAAGAGCCAATTTGTCTTCGCCCTGCGACCCTTTCTGGAGCCTGCGTACGGTCGATGGCGGGCCTGCTAGACCCTCCAGGTCCTACCGGGAGATCGCGGGACGAACGGCCATCCGCCAACCGCTTAGCCCCACTCCTCGACACGCACTACCAGATGGAGGCCGAGAGCAAATCTTGTCCTGTCTAGGGGTTGGCAGTAAATCACGCGCGCCAGCGACCTGACACCTTGGTCTGAAACAGTGACCAGCACGCGCTTCCCCGGAGCGCAATTGTATTCCGTCACGATACGCGCGCCTCGGGGGCTCACGTTTTCAGTTACCGCCGTCCAATTGAGTCGCGATTCGTCCAGGTGCAAAACCTCTACTGCCACTGCCCGGGCAGCGCGCTTTTCATATCGGCCAGTCGGGATATACATCTTGCACCTGCTCCCTGTCGGTGCCTAAATCGGATGCCGGCCGAGTTGCGTCCGAAAATGCGTCCGAACAAGGGATAAAGCGAGTTTGGTCTGGCATTCCTGCTTAAACCAACAATCCTTCTAAGCAGCCTCCTATGGTTGCCGCCGTTCGGCAACCGCGAGAATCTCGTAAATCGAAGTGACGGTCTGGGCCAAACGAACTAGGTTGCCGCAACGTGTCGCGCCAGCAAGAGAGTGCCCCGAACGGGGAAGGCACGCTCTGCGTACGCTCCCAACAAGTGAGGCTACGTCCATGTCGAACGAACCGACAATCAGGGAAATACCGCAATTGAACGTCGGGAGAACTAGCAACAACAGTTGCCATTCGGAAGTCTACGCAAATGAACCAGATGCGGGAATGCACGCGCTATAGATGCCGGGGAAGATCCTGGGGCCGGAAACCTGTTAGAGACAGAAGGCAGGTGCCACTTGACCTACCGTTTCGGTCGGCAGGAGTTGCGTTCAAGAAGAGCAGAGTCAGCACCTTCGGACATTCCGCAAGCAAACGGAGCTCCGCCTGCCGGGCCCCCTTGGGGAGTTCGATTCCTTGCGCGATGAGCCGGAAACCGTCCGCCCGGCAGCTGGAAACTGCGTTTGGTGGGCTAAGTCCGCGGTTCTACGAAGAACCTTTTGAATTCCGGTTAGGGTGTTGCCCCGACGTCCGATTGGGGTCTTTCCTGAATTGACGGGTCAGCCTTGTATGTTCTTATGTGGTGGCCCGGAGGGCGCTAGCCTCGAAAGGGGCTAGCGCGAGCAGGTGGCTGTGAAAATCGCCCCAAGCCAGCCCAAAGTGTTGATGCTCGGCGCAAATGCGCTGGTGCGCGACAACGTGCGCATTTTGCTCGGGAGTATGGGGTATCAGTACCTCGTCGCTCAGACCCTCAAAGAAGCGCTCACGCTGCTGGAGCAGGAAAAACCGGATGCCGCGATCCTGGATCCGCAGCAGGCAGATTCTCCGCCCGCTCAGATCGTGGCTGCCTTCCACAAGATGGTTCCGTATCTGCGAGGACGCACCATTGTTCTCCTAGGTGAAGAGAGCGACCAGGAACTTCGCCAAGTGCTGGATGCCTATTCCCTTCCCAGGGTTCCCCAAGATATCCTTTTACAAGAGCTGTGGCCGAGCCTGGATTCCCTGCTCCGCCGGATGTCCACGACCCAACAGGTCACACGTAGCGCGCCACTGGTCTTTGATAGCTTTCTTCGACCGTCGCTCGCCGGCGCCCGATCCTCACACCCTGCAGTTCGCCGACTCCTTTATGAATCCGGCAGTCTAGTGGCTGATCTTTCCCTCGAAGGGCAGAGAGATTCGCAGCGCGTCACGCTGGTCGGTCAGCTCTTGGACGCCGCCAAGCCCGAGCCTCACCTGAGCAGCGTTCCGGTAGTGCTTCAAGGCCTTGCGGGGTTGATGGGCATGGCTAAGACGAACGAGTGGGGCGAGTTTCGCTTTGAATTCAATTTTGAGCCGGGCGTCTCGCTGGAGATAGGGGCTAGGAGAAACTACTGGGTATCGGTCGGCTTGCCCGACTCGACGAGCGTCATGGGTGGGACCACGAAAGTCCCTGAGACACCCGGTGACGCTGAGGCTCAGAAAGACGTGCATCCCAAGGGGAAGAAAAGAGGACGGTAAGCTATGAAGTTCAAAGTGCTCTCTGTGCTCCTGCTGCTCGGTGGACTCTGGCCCTCCGGAGCCTCTGCCGACAACCGGTTTATCGTCCGCTCGACACTCGATCTCCAGACACTTCAAACGGCGTGCAACCCTCCCCTATTGCCCCCCATCTGCACTGTGGTGCGGGGGCTTGGCGATCCCCTGGGGCAACTTTTCCTGATCACCAGTCCGCTTAGCTTAGGCGATTTGTTAGATCTCCCGGGCAATCCGCTGGGAATTGTGCGTGCCGAAGTGGACCAGTTGCTCAACTTATTTCCGGTTGGCGCACTGAATGTGCTCCCGTCGCCCTTGCCTGCAGGGCTGATGGCGGACAGAACTCCGGTGCCTTATCCCGATTCCGGCGGAACCGTGTGGACTAGCTATCAGAACCAACCCGCCGCACAAATAGTCCGCGTCTCGGATGCGCAAAGCCAGTTTGGAGTCAGTGGCGCCGGAATTGTCGCGGATATTGACACCGGGGTGGATCCCACTCATCCCGCGCTACAGAGTGTGCTATTGCCAGGCTACGACTTCACGCGCAATCAGCCGGGTGGTTCAGAATTAACAGATATTTCCTCTTCGTCCTGCCCTTTCACTTCGTGTCCGCCTCCACCCTGCCCGAGTTGCTCCTCGGCCCAAGTCAATCAATCCACTGCCGCTGTACTGGATCAATCCACAGCTGCTGTGTTAGATGGCAACGATCAGTACGCCGCGTTCGGACACGGCACCATGGTAATGGGTGTGATCCACCTGGTCGCTCCGACGGCGCAGCTCTTGCCCTTGAAGACCTTCAAAGCGGACGGCACAGGGTTTCTCTCCGACATTCTGCAGGCCGTCTATTACGCTGTGCAGAACAACGCCAACGTGATCAACATGAGCTTCGACACCCGGACGAGGTCGCGAGAACTGAGGAAGGCGCTGGACTACGCTGAACAGAACAACGTCATTTGCGCGGCGTCGGCCGGGAACCAAGGCCAAGCAGCCCCGCCCCTTACTGTTTACCCTGCCGAGTGGCAAGACGATGTGATAGGAGTCGCCTCTACCAGCGACCAAGATACGCGGTCTTCGTTTTCCAATTATGGCAATGCCATCGTGTGGGTTGCCGCTCCGGGCGAGGCCATTGTCACAACCTATCCCTTTGGCACCTACGCCGCGGGATGGGGAACTTCGTTCAGTGCACCTTTTGTTTCCGGCGCAGCCGCGCTGCTGCTAAACAAGCAGGCGAATACCAATGAGTCTCACGCGGCCGCCGCTGTGGCTCATGCCGTGCCCGTAGGCCCCGATATGGGCAACGGCAGGTTGGATTTGGTCCAGACATTGGCCGCAGTAGATGTACCGCCCACGGGATCGATTGACAGTCCCTCGGGCTATGTGTTTGTCGAAGCTGGGCAGTCCGTGTTTTTCTCTGGATCGGGTACGGACCCAGATGGAACAGTCACTGCATATTCCTGGTCATTCCCTGGCGGCAGCCCCGGGTCTAGTAATGTGGCTACGCCCGGCAATGTGACATACTCGACGCCCGGCATATTCGTTGCGACTCTCACGGTGACCGACAACGCTGGCCTAAATGATCCATCGCCGAAAACACGCACCATCATCGTCTTGCCCGCGTTCTCGCTCTTTTCGACACCATCCGCGGCGACTGTGCCGCCGGGAGCCAGTGCAAATCACACCGTGACCGTGGTGCCAGGAGACACCTTCACGGGAACAGTGAGCTTCAGTGTTGAGGGTCTGCCTTCCGGCGCCACCGCTTCGTTCTATCCCGCATCGTTGACTGGATCGGGCTCGACGACACTAGCGGTGACGACGGGCACGACGACGCCACCAGGTACGTATAGCCTGACCATCAGGGGCAAGAGCGGCAGATTCTCACACACCACCCTGGTGACCCTGGTCGTCAACGCCAGCGACTTTTTTGTTTCC
>Ga0209057_1003843_pt1 | contig 10928 bp, 10 predicted proteins | sample GraSoiAngelo_146_FD_185903 | JGI IMG/M metagenome (GOLD analysis project Ga0209057, IMG submission 185903) | Grasslands soil microbial communities from the Angelo Coastal Reserve, California, USA - 14_1009_05_30cm (SPAdes) (version 2) | ecosystem: Environmental > Terrestrial > Soil > Grasslands ... | reverse complement strand
GCGCCGGCAGCATGCGTGTTAGTCGCGACTATCGAGGGTTTTTGGCCGCCTAGGCGGTCGTAAAGACCTCGACCTTCGGCGACTCGTCGAGGGTCCGCTCGAGGCTCGTGTACTCGGGTCGGGAGTGGAACCTCTCCATCGCCTCGGGCGACTCCCAGCGCTCGATCAAGACGACCTGCGTGGGCTCGCGGTCCGAGGTCGCCACCTGGGCGCCGAAGCAGCCCGACGCGTCCCGTGCGGCCTGGGCCGCCGACTTCAGCACGCCCGCGACCTCGTCGCGCCTGCCTGCGCCCGGCTCGTGACGCTGGACCCTGACAACTGCTGCGTGGTCGTTCATGAGTTAGAGAACGCTTCGAACAGCTTCAGCGGCGACTGGGGCATCTCGGTGATGGGCACGTGGAGAGCGTCTTCGATCGCCGAGGCCAGCACCGCGCCGACGGGAATCACCCCCGCCTCCCCAGCCCCCTTCACGCCCAGCGGGTTCAGCGGCGACGGCGTCTCGATGTGGTCGATCTCGATCGGCGGGATCTCGGTGGCGTAGGGCATCAGGAACTCCATGAACGACGCGTTGCGCAGCTGGCCGTCGGCGTCGTAGGCGAGGCGCTCGTAGAACGCCCCGCCGATTCCCTGCGCCACCCCGCCTTCGATCTGCCCCTGGAGGACGAGCGGGTTGATGACGCGCCCGCAGTCGTGGACGACCACGTACTTGAGGATCTCGAGCCGGAACGTCTTCGGGTCGACACGCACGTAGGCGGCGTGGCAGCCGGCGGCCCACGTCGAGCCCGGAGGGCTGTAGTACCCGGTGGCCTCGAGCCCTGGCTGCTCGCCGTCCTGAAGCGGCGGCCCCGGGCGCGCCTTGCGCGCGAACTGAGTGGCGGCCTCGGTGCCGCCTCCGAAGGCGTAGCGCACCGGGTTGGAGAGCACGGCCACCGCGCCGAGCGGAATGCCTTTGTCGGGAGCACCCTTCACGCGCACTCGGCCGTCGACGAGCTCTAGGTCCTCGGGGGCCGCCTCGAGCTGATCCGCCGCGATGGCCTTCGCCTTGTCGGCGACCATCCGCGCCGCGACGTACATCGCGTTGCCCGCGGTGACCGCGCCTCGCGACGCGAACGTGCCCACTCCCCACGGAAACCGTCGCGTGTCGCCGCTAGAGACCTCGACGTCCTTGACGTCGACGCCCAGCTCATCGGCCACGACCTGCGCCCACACCGTGGCGTGGGCCTGGCCCTGGCTCGGTATGCCGGTGGCGGCAACGACCTTGCCGCTGACCAGGACCTGCACGTGCGCGCCCTCGTAGGGTCCGACCCCTGTGCCCTCGACGTAGATCGCAAGCCCCATGCCGATGCTGTCGCCTTCAGGTTTGGGGCCCAGCTTGGCCAGCGCCCGATCCAGCAGCTCGGGGTAGTTGCCGCTGTCGTAGACGACCGTGTTCCCGTCCTGCCACGCCACGCCCACCTCGTACGGAAACTCATCCGCCTGGATGAGGTTGCGGCGCCGGATCTCGACCCGGTCCAGCTTCAGCTCCTGGGCGATGGAGTCCAGCGTCCGCTCCATGACGAAACAGGCGTGCGGCCTTCCGGCGCCGCGGTAGGGCGAGGTCGGGGTCGCGTTGGTGTACATGTCCCGGAAGCGGACGCGGTAGTTCGGTAATCGATACGGACCCGGAATCTGGGCGGCGCTGATGATCGGCAGAATGATCCCGTACGGCGTGTACGCCCCACCGTCATGGATGAAGTCGTCGCTGAGGGCCAGGACGCGGCCCTCGTCGTCGAACGCGACCTCGACTTCGTGCACCTGGCCTCGCTCCTGGTTGACCGCGGTGAAGTGCTCCTGGCGGTCCTCGGTCCACTTGACCGGCTGGCCGAGCTGCATCGCGGCGTAGGGCACGAGCAGCTCGTCGGGGTAGAACAGCATGATCTTCGGCCCGAATCCTCCGCCGACGTCGGGGGCGATGACCTCGACGTTCGACTCAGGCAGCCCGAAGAGCACCGCCAGGCCGCCGCGGATCGACGTCGGCGACTGGGTCGAGTCGTAGACGGTCAGCTTTCTTTCTGACTGCGACCAGCGCGCCCACACCGCGCGCCCCTCCATCGGGCTCGCGGCGCCGCGCTCGTAGCGGAGGCGCAGCTGCTTGCGATGTGGCGCCTTCGCCATCGCGGCGTCGACGTCGCCGACCTCCTGCAGCATCTCGGCGGCCACGTTGCCGGGCACGTCGTCGTGCACCAGGTGCTCGGCTCGTTCGGCCGCTTCCGGCGTGATCACCACCGGCAGCGGCTCGTACTCGACCTGCACCAGCTCAGCCGCGTCCTCGGCCAGGTAGCGGTCCTCGGCGACGACGAAGACGACCGCCTCGCCCGCGTAGCGGACGCGCTCGGAGGCGAGGCACCGCTGGGTCCTGCCCTGCGTGAGGTTGGGGTGCGGAATCAAGAGCGGCAGGTCGACGCCTCCAAATGGAAGGTCGGCGGCGGTGTAGACCGCAACGACGCCGGGCATCACACGCGCCGCGCCGACGTCGATGGACGTGATGCGTGCGTGCGCATAGGGAGAGCGGACGAAGCAGCACTCGAGCGCGCCCTCGCCGATGTCGTCGGTGAAGCGACCTTTGCCACGCAGCAGCCGCTCGTCCTCGAGTCGCTGCACCGGCGCGCCGAACCAGCGCGTCGTCACCTGGATAGTTCCGCGGCCAGTCTCACCGCTCGCCTGATCGACGCGTAGCCCGTGCAGCGGCACAGGTTCCCGGCGATGCCTTCGTCGATCTCCTCCGCGGTCGGCTCTGGGTGCTGCGCGAGCAAGCCCACGACCGACATCACGAACCCCGGCGTGCAGAACCCGCACTGCAGGCCGTGCGCATCGTGGAACGCCTGCTGCACCGGATGCAGTGGCTTGCCGTCCCGCGCCAGGCCCTCGATGGTCGTCACGTCGTGGCCCTCGGCCTGGACCGCGAGCATCAGGCACGAGCGCACCGGCGCGCCGTCGAGCAGCACGGTGCAGCACCCGCACACGCCGTGCTCGCAGCCGACGTGGGTGCCGGTCAGCTTGAGGTCGTGGCGGAGGTGGTCGGCGAGCAGGCGGCGGGCGTCGTGCGGCACGGGATGGTCGACGCCGTTGACCCTCACGCCGCGAACGCCTTCTCTGACAGGGCCCGCACGAGGTGGACCCGGAAGTCCGGCGTGGCCTCCAGGTCGCCGCTGGGCCGCAGGCCGCGGCCGGGATCGCGCGGGTCGGCGAGAACAGGGGTGGGCGCGACGCCGAACAGGGCGAGCCTGTCCCCGGCGCGAACCACCCCGGCCAGGGCGAAGTCGCCGTGGCGGCGCGACTCCTCGAGGATCGCGGACGGCTTGCCGGAGGCCGGGAACCACGCCTCGACCAGCAGCTCGTCCTGTGCCAGCGCTGTCTCGAACACGCCGGCGAACAGCTCGGCCGCCGGGATGGTGCGCTCGCCGCGCGTGGAGCGCGCGACCACGTGGCCGCCGAGCGCGAGCAGCACGGCGGGCAGCTCCGACGCCGGGTCGGCGTGGGCGATGCTGCCGCAGACGGTGCCGCGGTTGCGGATCACCCGGTGCGCGACCAGGCGCAAGGCGTCGACCACCAGCGGGCAGACCCGCGCCACGAGCTCGGAATCCTCGACCGCCGCCTGGCGCGCCAGCGCCTGCACCGCGACGCCGCCGTCGCGCTCGTAGATCCGGTCCGCGCCGTCGACGCGGTTGATGTCGACCAGGTGGGCGGGCCGCGCCAGACGGAAGTTGAGCAGCGGGATCAGCGACTGGCCGCCGGCCAGCACCTTCGCGTCTTCCAGCGATCCGAGCAGCGCGCACACCTCGTCGACGGTGGCCGGCGCGTGGTACTCGAACGGAGGTGGTTTCAATCGATCATCGCGACGGCGCGGCACAGCGCGGCCTCGCCGCCCTGGAACCGCCACGGAAAGCAGCCGAACAGGATCTTTCGGTCGAGGACCTCGTCGAGCCGGCCGCCCAGGTTCTCGATGTGGATGACGTCGTGGGGGAACAGCAGCGTGTGCATGATCTGGTAGTCGGCCTTGGGGAAGATCTCGTCGAGGCTGCGGCCGAGCTTGCGCTCCGCTTCTTCGGCCTCGTCGGCGCGGATGCGCCGGATGACCGTGTTCATGGGATGGTCGGCGCTGCCCGCATCGATCGCGATCCAGCGCACGCCGCGTTCGAGCACCCACTCCGCGAACGCCCGCGTCGGCCCTGGGTGGCGGATGAAGTACGTGGTCTCGTCGACGCGCGAGCGGTCGGTCCAGTTCTCCGGGTAGTAGCGGTGGTAGCCGGTGCGGATGATCAGGATGTCGCCGTGCTCGATCTCTAGGCCGGTGTCCTTCTCCCAGCGCTCGAAGTGCTCGGGCCCGTACACGTCGTAGTCGCCGATGCCGTAGCGCTGCAGGTCGACCACGCACGCGGGACCGATGAGGAAGTCGAGCGGCAGGTCGCCGATGAATTTGCCTCCGGTCATGAAGTGGGCGGGGGCGTCGAGGTGAGTGCTGACGTGCAGGGTCATCGTGATCTCCTGCCCGCCCGCCTTCTCGAACGCGAGGCGCTTGATCCAGCGGATCGCCGGCCCCGGGTAGCCGGCGAACGCCGGCGTGTGGAGCGAGAAATCCTGCGTGAGGTCGAGGAATCTCATTTACCGAGCAAAGATCGTTGCACCTTGCCCATCGCGTTGCGCGGGAGCTTGTCGAGCATCACCACGCGCTTCGGACACTTGTAGGACGCGAGGCGCTCGTGGGCGAAGGCGATGATCTCCTTTTCGTTGGGCGGCTTCGAGCCCGACGGCACCACGAACGCGGTGACCTCCTCCCCCCACTTCTCGCTTGGCACACCGGCGACGGCGACCTCGTGGACCGCGGGGTGCTGCTCCAGCACGAGCTCGACCTCGCGCGGGTAGACGTTGAAGCCGCCGGTGATGATCAGCTCCTTGATCCGGCCCCGGATGGCGAGCGAGCCGTCCTCGCCGATCTCGCCCACGTCGCCGGTCTTGAACCAGCCGTCGGGCGTGAACGCCTCCTTCGTCGCCTCGGGGTTGCGCCAGTAGCCCTTGAAGACCTGGCCGCCCTTGAGCAGGACCTCGCCCTGCTCGCCGAGCTTGACCTCGACGCCGGGGAACGGGAACCCGACGCGGCCGGGCCGGCGCGGGCCGTCGTACCGGTTCGTGACCACGATGCCGCCCTCGGTGATGCCGTAGCGCTCGACCGGAAGCTGACCCAGCAGCTTCGCGCAGCGCTCGAACAGCGCGGGCGGCAGCGGCGCGGAGCCGCACACGAAGACCCTCACGTGGGATAGGTCGGTCGGGTTCTGCTCCAGCCACTCGCAGAGCCGCTGGTACATCGACGGCACGCCGAAGAACATCGTCCCGCCGCCTTGCGTGAGCTCGCGCACGACGTCCTCGGGCGTGAACGGGATAAGGACGGCGCTTCCACCCCCGAGCAGGGTGCCGTGGAGTCCCATGCCGAGGCCGTGCAGGTGGAACAGCGGCAGGGCGTGAACAAGGACGTCTTTGTCGGTCCAGCGCCAGACCTCGAGCGCGCCCCGGCCCTGGGCGAGGAAGTTGCCGTGGTCGAGGAGGGCGCCTTTCGGACGGCCGGTGGTGCCGGAGGTGTAGAGGATGGCGGCCGGACTTTCGGGCGAGAGCGCAGGCATGGGCGGAGGCTCTCCACGCGGCAGATGCTCAACCGGCACCGCTTTGAAGCCGAGCTTGCTCACGATCTCGCGCCGGGCTCCGTCGGCGATCACAAGCTTTGGCTCGGCGTCGCGGAGGATGTGCTCCGCCTCGGCCGAGTGGTAGTCCGGGTTCATCATCACCGCGCAGGCGCCGGCCCGGATCACACCGAGGTAGCCGACCACCCAGGCCGGAGAGTTCGCGGCGTAGATCGCGACGCGGTCGCCAGGGCTGACCCCCTCCGCGACGAGGAAGCCGGCCACCTTCGCGGCTTCGCTGCTCAGCTGGTCGCGGGTTAGCTCGCTTCCACCCGACCGCAACACCACCCGATGCCCGGGCTTCAGCAGCTCTTCGGCGAGGTTGCCGGCGCGGAGCGATTCGGCGGTGATCAGCGGACGCTCATCGGCGACGGACGGCTGGCGCGCCGGCGCTGCCAGAGCAGCACCGCGCCGAGGACGATCAGCGCGAGCAGGAAGGGAACGAGGATGGGCGTGAGCGTTGCGGCCAGGGACAGGGCGGCCGAGGCGGTGTCCTCCAGGAACGAGAGGGGCGGCCCCAACAGGACCACGTTCGCCACCGGGCGGACGCCCGCCCGCATCACGTGGACCGTCGACGACACGCCGGCGCCGGCGAGCACGCTAATGATCACCGCCAGGCCCGGGTGCACGTCGGTGACGGCCCCCGTCTGGGAGGCGAACAGGATCGCGCCCGACGCGGCGGCGAGGGGCAGCATGACCGCGTGCCCGACCGAGTCGAGCGCCGGCACCTTGTCGATCGCGAACTCGACGACGGCCAGGACGATGAGGCCGTAGAAAGCGACGTCGGAGGCGAGCGCGTCGTAGGGCGAGCCCAGGTGGATGAGGCCGAGCCGGGCCAGGAGGCTGACGATCAGCAGCGGCAGGGTCGCGTTTAGACCGCTCGCTCCCGCGAGCCCGAAAGCGGCCGGTAGGGAGAGCAGCGCCGGGTTCAACTCAGCATTGTTCTACCACGCCGACAGCTCGCTAACCCCTGGCGACGACCTCCGGCGGCTCGCTCTCCGCGTCGCGCACGTGCCCGGGACGGAGCAGCTGGTACAGGACGATGGCGCTCAGGGCGCCGAGGCCGAGGTTGTTGAACGTCAGGGTCAGGCCGGCGAGATGGATCGGAATGGCCTGCGTGGCGGGGATGCCGGCCGCGATGACCAGGGGGATCGCTGCCACCGCGAGGTTGGCCCGCTTGGAGAAGTCCACCTTGGCGTCGACCCAGATCTTGCCGCCGATGACCGCGATCAAGCCGAAGAGGTACATCTCGATGCCGCCCTGCACGCTGACGGGGATGCTGCGAACGAGAGCGCCGAAGATCGGGATGAAGCCGAGAAGGATCGCGAAGACCGCGGCGACGACGAACACCATGATCGAGAAGACGCGGGTGATGCCCATGACGCCGATGTTCTCCGCGTAGGTCGTCTCACCGGTGCCGCCAAGGAGGCCGCTGATCGTGGTCCCCAGGCCGTCGCCGATGAACGTGCGGCCGAGCATGGGGCTCAGGTCGCGCTTCATGATGCCGCTGATCGCGTACACGTGGCCCGCGTTCTCGGCGACGAGGATCACCGGGATGAAGAAGAACAGGCTCAGCTCGGTGCCGAACTGGCTGAAATCGGGAAAGCTGAACGTAGGGAATCCAAGGATCGGGGCGCTGCCGATCGCGCCGAAGTCGATGTGGCATGCCGACTTGGCGCCGGCGCACGGCGGATAGACGGCGGACACGACGTAGCCGACCACGATCCCGATCAGGACCGGAAGCAGGCGGGGAAAGCCGCGCAGATAGACGGCGGCGCCGATCGCGGCGAGAAGCGTCACTGTCGCGGTGAACGGCTCGCCGGCGTAGTTACTCGTGGCCGCGCTGGCGAGGGCCAGGCCGATCACCGCCACCACCGTGCCCGTCACCACGGGCGGCAGCAGGTAGCGGATCGGGTTTACGCCCACGACGTGGACGATGGCCCCGATCGCCAGGTAGATGACGCCGGCGATCACGATGCCCGCGTAGGCGAGGCCGTGGTTCGGGTTCTGCGCGCCCTGCACAGCGAGCACCGAGCCGATGAAGGAGAAGCTCGAGCCCAGATAGCTGGGGACCTTGAAACCTGTGACGGCCAGGAAGATCAGCGTCGCGACGCCGCTGAAGAAGATGACGGTGTTGGGGTTGAAGCCGAGGATCAGCGGCACCAGCACGGTGGCCCCGAACATGGCCATCACGTGCTGGAGGCCCATCAGGATCGTCTGCGGCCAGCCGAGGCGGTCCTCGGGATAGACGACGTCTCGCTCACGCGCTGCCGTTGCCACCGCCATGGCGCTCCCCCTCTCGAATGCGCCCGGCCCACCCGGGCCCGGAGCTAAGTTAAGGCCGCCTTGTGGGCTTTGCAAGATGCACGTCTCAGCGACGGCTCAACCGCGGACGTCCTTGTCGACGGCGACCGGATCGCGGGCGTTGGGCCGGGCGTGGCGGCCGATGTGGCGGAGACCGTCGACTGCGCCGGCAGGCTCCTGCTGCCGGCGTTCATCGACGCCCACGTCCACCTCGACAAGGTCCTGATCCGGGACGAGCTGCGCGAGCACGACGGGACCCTTGCGGGGGCCATCGGGGCGATCCACGAACGCAAGCGGCGGTACACGGTGGACGACGTGCGGGCGCGGGCCACGGCCGTGATCGAGGAGTCGGTGCGCCTGGGCACGACGCGGCTCCGGTCCCACGTGGACGTGGACACCATCGGCGGCCTCACGCCGCTGAAGGGTGTGATGGAAGCGGCGCGCGACTGCGCCGGCGTCGCCGAGGTGCGGACGATCGCGTTCCCACAGGAAGGGTTGCTGCGCGATCCGGGCGCCTACGCGCTGATGGAGGCCGCCCTCGAGGCGGGGGCCGACGTCGTTGGCGGGATGCCCCACTGGGAGCTCGACGAAGCGTCTCAGCGCGAGCACGTCCGTCTGTGCTTCGACCTGGCCGAGCGCTTCGACCGCGACCTCGACATGCACGTGGACGAGACGGACGACGGAGCGGTGAGGACGCTCGAGATGGTCGCCGACGAGGCTCTGGCGCGTGGTTTGATCGGCCGGGTGTGCGCTGGGCACGTCTGCTCGCTCGCGGCGGCGGACCACGAATACGCCGAGCGGGTGATCGGAAAGTGTTTGCGCGCGGGGATCTCGATCGCGTCCAACCCGGTGACCAACCTCGTGCTGCAGGGTCGGGGCGACCGGGGCCTGGTCCGCCGCGGGACGACTCGCATCGGGGAGCTCCGCGCCGCCGGGGTCAACGTGCTGTTCGGCCAGGACTGCGTGAAGGATGGGTTCTACCCCTTCGGTCGCGGCTCGATGCTGGAGGTGGCGTTGATCTCCGCCCACGCGGCGCACCTGACGACGCGGGAGGACCTGGACTTCGCGCTGCGCGCCGTCACCGAGGCGCCCGCGGTGGCGATGCGACTCGACGACTACGGATTGCGCGAGGGCGCGCGAGCGGACATGCAGCTGCTTCCGGCGCCGAGCTGGCCTGAAGCTCTGCGTCTGCAGCCGCCGCCGGTGAAGGTGTGGTTTGCCGGCCGCCTGGTCGCCGAGAGCTCGGTGCGGTCGGAGGTCTACCGGACTACGCGGCCCGGCGCCACTCGCCCCATCGACGCCTGATCATCACCGGCTGATCCGGGGGAAGGAACTGGACGCGATCGCCCACTCTCACGACCTGCCAGCCGCCTTCGTGTACAAGGCGGTGGTGGAAGTAGCAAAGCGGAACCATCTTGCTAAGGTCGGTCTGCCCGCCCTCGCTCCAGAACTCCAAGTGGTGGGCGGAGGTCCAGCCCACCGGCCGGTCGCAACCGGGAGCGGCGCAGGTCTTGTGGCGGGCTTTCAGGGCTCGCCACTGCGCCGGCTGGGCAGTGCGCACCGCGCGACCAAGGTTGATGACCATCGAGTCCGCCTTCAGCACGCGGTGCATGACGCCGTCGCAGGCGAGGCGCTGAACCGTCTTGCTCGAGACCGGAATCCCGTTCTCGAAGTGCGACGCGCTCGCGCCCAGCGCTCGCTTCAAGCCCTCGATGGTGGTGTGGACGGCGACATGCGGCCGCGCGCCGTGGCGCCTCGGCAAGCTGCCCTTGTCCATCGCGTGGTGAACGATCTCGGTCAGCGCGTCCGCGCGCCGCTGCTTGGGCAGCCTGGCGTCGCCCGCGCCGAGCGGCTTCGCCAGCGACTCGATGGCCGTTCTGAGGGCGGTGCCGCCGTTGCGATCCAGCACGCCCGTGATGTGAAACATGCCGCCTGACTCGCTGATCTTGAGGAACCGCTTATCCCAGTCCTCTTCGATCTGGTGGTCGAAGCTGTCTGGGTCCACGACGTAGCGCGTGTGCTGCTCGAGCCATCGCAGGTCCTCGACCGAGCCCTCGTTGGCCTTTTCCACCCAGAACTCTTGATTGATGTTCGGGCGCAGGTCTTCACGCAGCTTGTCGCGAAACCCGCATATCACAGCCGTCGCCTGGTAGCCAATCTCCCCTCGGCGCGCAGCCTCGGCGACGCGCGGCATCGACTGCAGATGATCGCCGACACGCAAACGCTCAGCGGCCGCCGGACCGGAGACCCGGCAGGCGGCCTTGACCCAGCCGGTAGGTGTCCTGCCCTCGAGGAGGTGTTCACCGCGCGTCGTGGCTCGGTGCGCAACCTCGCATAGCTTCGCCTGCTGGCGATCTATGAGAGCGGAAAGCTCGCGGAGGTCGATCCGATCGACATCCTCCGCCTCGAGCTCAAGCACCGCAGCACGGAGCTTTTCCATGCTTCAATTCTACGAACTTCAGTTCGAAAAGTCCAGCAATGCAATGTCAATTTACGTTGATTCTTGCAACCCAAGCCCTCCCCTGTCACCCCTTCACAGTCTTCCTACGTTGATTCTTGCAACCCAGGCCCCGCCCCGTCACCCCCTTCACAGTCGTCTAATCACCAGGACCGGAACCTGACTCCCCACTCCAGCCACCGGGCGTCGCGACGCCACCCCTAACCCCACCGCCCGGAGCACCCGCTCGAGCTCCCTCATCTCCGGAAACCGCCTGAGCCGGAACGCCCGCCGCACGTACCTCATCAACCCCGTCGCCACGAAGTCCGCCAGCAGCCACCGCCCCTCAGGCCGCAGCAGCCGAGCGACCTCCGCGACCCCGCGCCGCTGGTCCGCCCAGTGGTGGAACGTCATCGTGCTGAACACCAGGTCGAACGACCCGTCCGCGAACGGCAGCCGCTCCGCCACCGCCTGCT
>Ga0209057_1003833_pt1 | contig 10945 bp, 8 predicted proteins | sample GraSoiAngelo_146_FD_185903 | JGI IMG/M metagenome (GOLD analysis project Ga0209057, IMG submission 185903) | Grasslands soil microbial communities from the Angelo Coastal Reserve, California, USA - 14_1009_05_30cm (SPAdes) (version 2) | ecosystem: Environmental > Terrestrial > Soil > Grasslands ... | reverse complement strand
TGACCAACTGCGTTGTTCCCGCGCGCTCGAGCCCGTGCTTCCGCAGCGCGTTCAAGACCTTTCCGACCCCAAGGATCACCCTCCCGCGAGCTACTTCATCAAGCGAAGCTGCGTCCATGGCCAATAGCGCGGGATGCTTTGTGTGAGGACTGAGGATGCCTAGACCTATCCGTATACTATTGGTCGAGGTCGCGATGACGGTGGCTCTAACAACCGCGCTTCTAGAATGGTATCCCTCTGAGAGCCAGAAACTGTGGAAACCTAATGCATCAGCCTCCTTAGCCAGCTCTAGCGTCTCGGCCATGGAGGTCGTGCCGTCAATCCCAACGCCTAAATTTGCGAAGCTTTCGACAGCTGTCATCAACAGGATACCTAAGATGTGCAGGCGTATTGGGAACGCCCATCAGACGGCAATCAAAAATCAGAGCTGCATGATATCCATCGTGGTTGGAGCCGATGGCGTCGGCTCGATTCTCAGCAGACGCGCGAGATTCCGACCCAGGATCAGATCCAGTTGCTCCGAATTCAGATGCGCGTATTTGACGATCTTCCCGAGCTCGAAGCCGAACGGCAACGTTGGATGATCAGACCCATATAAGACGCGCTCGGGGCCGAGCTCGCGGACGACGTTCGAGGTGATGTCAGGATAACCATTCGAGGCTGTATCGACGTACAGGTTGTCTTGGTGACGGGCGACCGCGATAGCCTCCTGATGGCCCCCAAACCCCGCTGAGTGCGCCATTACGAAGTTGGTCCTGGGGAAATTGCGGGCGAGGTCGGCGATGAGTGACGGCGAGCAGTTCCACCACTCGCCACTATGAACGAGCACCAGCAGGTTCGCCTCTTGAATCGCCTCGATTAACGGGAACATCAATTCTGGATCGTTTACCCGGTTACCGGAGAAGTCTCGAATCGGGTGAAGTTTGATACCCCGCACGCCCATCGCGGCATACTCCCGGATATCGGCAACCGCCTTGGCGCCGAAGTAGGGGTTGATCCTTGCAAAGGCTACGATCCGAGTCGGATGCTCCTTCATCGAGGCGATGATACGCTCATTCTCGACCCGGTAGTCGGTGTGCGGGTTCGCCTTTGGGAACGCCACCACCATGTCGACGCCGTTCGCGTTCATATTGACGATCAGCTCGTCCGGTAAGTACGAGCTCGAGGCCGTTGTCGACCGAGCAGGCCTTAGCCCGACATGCACATGCTGATCCATGACGAAGTGAGCGCGGCCCGCTTTATCAGTGATCATCGGTGGATCCCTCCTCAGATGCGAGTGTGTCCCTAAAGGACGATTGTTCTAGCGCAACCTATACCATGCGATTTGCGCGCTCTGTCAAGCGAGCGGATCTCTGCGACTCCGGTGAAATTGACAGGAGATCTCAAAGTGAACTACTTTCGATTAGAGGGGTTCGGCAAGAAAAAAGGGATTCATCCGATGAGAACGTTCTCGACACTTTTGTCGCTCGTGATTTGGCTTTTTTGCGCTCATCCAAAGGTTTTAGCTGAAGACAAGCTCATGTTGCCGGTAACCTTTTCCGCCTTCAATGCCAACATGCTGAGTCTTTGGGTGGGAAAGGACGCAGGATATTTCGATGAACAGGGACTGGATGTCCGCATGCTTCTTATCCGCGGGGGCTCTCTCGCCGTCCAGGTGCTGGTGTCCGGCGAAAGTCCCATCGGCCTGGTCGGGGGAACCGCCATGGGTTATGCGTACCTTCAAGGCAACAAGGACGTGGTGATAATCAGCAGGCTCCAGAATGTCATGGCATATATTTTGGCCGCAAAGCCGGAGATCCAAAAACCGGAGGACATCAAGGGTAAGAAATTAGCCGTCAGCCGCTTCGGCTCGACGTCTGACTTTGTTGCTGAGTACGGGTTAAAGCACTTGGGGCTAAAAAAGGGCGACGTCTCCATGATTCAGATTGGTCTTGAGGGTGATCGGCTGATCGCGATGCAAAGAGGAGACATTTCCGTGTCGGTTTTTTCTCCCACCATTGCTCCCGCGGTGAAGAAAGCGGGGATGAAGATCCTGCTCGATTTGGAGGAACTTAAGGTTCCCTATTTGCTTACCGGCCACGGGACGACGCGCAGCTATCTGGCAAAAAATCGGTCGGTTGTTGTGAATTTTATGAAGGCATCCATCAAGGCGATCAGACGGATCAAGAACGACCATCCATTCGCTGAGAGGGTTCTCGCCAAGTACGTGCGAACAACGGATGAGGAGACTGTAAAAGCGGCGCTCGATCACCAATTGAGAATTCTTCCTGACCTCCCGTATCCATTCGAGGATGGGATAAAGACCATTTTGGAAGACCTTGCCAGAAGCAGTCCCGAGGCTCGGAACATTCCCCCGAGCGCCCTGATAGATACGACGGTGGTCCGTGATGCGATCAAGGGTCTGTGAGGCGAAACCAGTTCTAGTTGATACATGGAAAGTGTTAAAAATTGGACAAACTTATCGGCAACCCTCGGACTTTTCCTGCCTCGACGAGCGACGATTTTTTGCTTTATGATCAACTTGGTGCGCCCGATCGAGAAATATAATTTTCTTCTAATAGCCAAGGAGGTATCGCAGTTATGATGGCCTATCCTTTTGACGATGGTCGGATCCTATTGGCGCTGCAGATCGATCACTCCCGAGTTGCAGGATATTCCGCCGCTCATTGGGGTAACAAAGACTTCGACAGGCCGCAGCCCTACTCTTCTGTGGTGTTGGCTGCCGGCGAGCACGACATCGGTTGGTGGGAGTGGGAGATGAAGCCGTCGACTCTCAATGACCAAGGCTTGCCGATGGACTACCATGACGGCAGCAGGATTGGATCGTAGTCAGAGCGTAAAAGACCCGTGGCGTATATCGGCTCGAGAATTAAGCGCAAAGAAGATCCAAGGCTCCTACGCGGAGTGGGCAAATACGTTGGAGATATCCATCGCGTCGGAATGGTTCATGCCGCTATCCTGCGCAGTATTCATGCTCATGCGCGCATCTCCAAAGTTGACACCTCCCAGGCTCTTCGGTTGGAGGGCGTCATCGGCGTACTCACGGCTGCGGACATGCCGGGATTGAAAACGATACCCATGCGCACGGGCCGTATTCCAGGTTTGGAACGGTCACAACAATTTCCCATCGCGACAACCAAAGTGCGTTACGTGGGCGACCCTGTCGCCGTCGTCGTGGCGGCGAGCCGTTACATCGCCGAAGATGCCATCGAGCTGATTGACGTGGGATATGAGGCGGTCGGCCCGGTGACCGACGCGCGGCAGAGCATGCAAGCAGGGGCACCACAACTTCACGACGCGGTGCCAAACAACATCGCGGCCAACTTCCATGTCGACGTGGGCGATGTCGATGGCGCGTTCGCCGACTGTGACCTGATCTTGGAAGAAGAATTCTCAACCCAACGTCATGGGGCCGTGCCCTTGGAAACGCGCGGCTTAGTCGCTGAATTCGACGAAGGCCGCGGGCTCCTCACGATGTGGGGACCGACCAAGATGACGCACACCAACTGGCGCATTCTCTCCGACCTCATCGGCCTGCCGCAGAGCTGCATTCATTTCATCGAACCCGAAGTCGGCGGCGGCTTCGGGGCCCGCGGCGAATTTTATCCGGAAGATTTTTTGATTCCCTTCGCCGCGATGCGTTTTCGCAAGCCCGTCTGTTGGATCGAAGACCGCTCGGAGAATCTCAAGGCGATGAACCAGTCGCGCCAGCAACAGCATCGCGTCAAGATCGGCGTCAAGAGAGACGGCACGATCATGGCGATGGATGCTGAGATTCTATTTGACATGGGCGGCTACACCCGGACCCACGGCGGCGTTCCGGCGATCGCGGCTTCCGCCATGCTGCGCGGTCCCTTTCGCGTGAAAAACTATCGCTGCAACGTTTTCTGCGTGCTGACCAACAAAACGCCCGTCGGGACCTACCGTAGCCCCGGGCGCTACGAAGCGAATTTCGTGCGCGAGCGCTTGCTCGATATTGTCGCGCACCGGCTCAACTTGGATCCGGCGGATATCAGAAGACGCAATTTGATTCGCCACGAAGAAATGCCCTACGATCTCGGCAAGCACCCGTTTCACTATATGGTTTACGACACCGGCGATTTTCCCGGCCAGTTCGAACGCGCGCTGGAGCGCATCGGCTATGAAAAGCTCAAGACAACTTGCGCCGACGCTAAGAAGGAAGGCCGCGCGATTGGTGTCGGGATCGGCTGTTTCGTCGAAACCAGCGGCATCGGACCATGGGAATACGCCCGAGTCGAAGTCGACAATGCCGGCAAGGTGGTGCTTTACTCAGGCTGCAACTCGGTCGGCCAAGGCATCGCCACGGCCTTGAGCCAAATCGTCGCCGATGAATTGCAAGTTTCCATCGATGACGTGCGCGTGGTGCACGGCGACACCGCGAAAGTGCCGTACGGCAACGGCAGCAACGCCAGCCGCTCGACGGTAATGGCGGGTAGCGCCGCGGTGGGCGCCTCACGCAAGGTAAAGGATAAGCTTTTGCGCTTGGCGTCTAGCGCACTGGAAATCGATGCGGGCGATCTTTTTCTCCGCGATGGCAGGGTCGTGGCGCGCGGCGCACCGGAGCGATCCCTTGGATTTGCCGAAATCGCTGCATTGGCGTTGCCAGGTCCAGCGCTCAAGAGCGGCATGACCCCGGGAATCTCAGAGGAAGACTTCTTTGCGACCGACAAGCGGCCGTTCCCTTACGGCGTGCATGTGGCGGTGGTGGAAGTGGATCGCGAAACCGGCATGATTACGATCCTGGACTATCTGGTGACCGAGGACGTCGGACGTAAAATCAATCCCATGATCATCGAGGGCCAAATGGCCGGCGGCTTGGCCCAGGGCATCGGCGGCGCGTTGCTAGAAGATTTTGTCTACGATGAAGACGGGCAACCGTTGGCGACAAGCTTCATGGACTACTTGATGCCAACGGTGATGGAAATGCCCCAAGCACAGTTTATTTCCACTGAAGATTTTCCGACGCCGCACAATCCACTCGGGGTCAAGGGCGCGGGCGAGGGGGGCATTACCGCCGCCGGCGCGGCTTTGGCAAATGCGGTTTCGAACGCGCTTGGCGTTGAGGTGAAAAAGCTGCCGTTAAGGCCCGACTATATCTTGCAACTCATCCAAAGCAACAAATCCCTTTCGTTAAGCTGAAGCCGTATCAATCGCTGTGCTTGCCGCCGAAGCCGGCGGCGATGCGGCCCGCGATCAATTTGTTCTCGAGTTCACGCGTAGTCACCGCTCAGCAACACTCCGCCGCCGGGCACCGGATTTTCGATCTTCAGGATATGATAGGTCAACCACATTTCGGCGGCCAACGCCCACACGACTTTAATTTTTAGATCGCGTTCAAGGTATTCGATCGCCGGTGCCGCGTCCCAACCACCGCCGTTGATATACAGCGCGTCTACCGGCGGCATATTCGCCAAAGCCCTCTTGCAGTGGCGGTAAACATCCATATGCGACACTTCATCCAAAGCCAGAAGTGAAGTGGTATAAAGCCCCGAACTCTCGCCGGTCATGCTCAAACCCGGCATCAGTTCCGACTGAAGGCCGAAACGGGAGAAATAGTTCACGATCGCCTGATTCAGTTCGTTGCCGTAATACGTCGCCACCGCCACTTTCCGCGCACCCAGGGTCTGCAAAGCGATCGCATGCGGTTCCATCGGCGTCACCACCGGCAGACCTATTTTCGCCGACAGATCCGCCGCCCACTGCCGTTCATAATCCAGGCCCTGGAGCAAAAACGGCGGCGTCCCGCTGACCGAGACAATGTCGCAACCGACTTCCTTCAGTTGCACGGCCAGCGCTTCAGCCTTTTTGAAACCTTCCAGAAAGCTTTCCCGCTTCTCGCTGCGAAAGCCGATAAACGTCGGAACGATCTCAACGCCTTCCGGCGCATGTTTGTACCAGTAGGCGAACGACTTGCCGCGATGGGTCGGCTTGATCAAACCGATGCGGGCGCGCCATGCAACCATTCAGGAACCCTCCAACCGGAGAGACGCAACTTATTTTTTCCTCGGTACAACGGCCCACGCTTCGATTTCGACAAGCATGTCTGGCAAGTCTATTCCCACTCCTCGAAGTAACGTGGCCGGTCTGGGATGTTGGCGCAAATCAGGCTCATTCTCCTCAAAGAAGCTGTACATCTCATCGCGCATGTCAAATACATCTTCTCTCCGCTTAAGAAAATAACGGAACATGACGATGTGTTTGAGCGTGGCACCCATCAATTCGAGACTGTTCTTAATGTCTTCCAGTGTCTGGCGTGTCTGCTCCTTTATGCCACCTACGACTTTACCTTTCCCGGCCCGCTCCTCATCGGGAGTTCTACAAGGACCATCTTCAAAGGGATCCCTTCCGGTCGATCCGGAAAGGAAAAGAATATCGACGTCTCCTTTGGTTCTAAACCCTGTCGCCCAGTTCATCTTTTCCTTATGATAGTGCGGCCAGAGCGTGCCCCACTCATATTCGACTTTTTGTTCTTTTTGCAGATCGATTGCCTTTCGGTTCGTGGCCATGTTGAACACCTCCTATATGTGGTTAAGTGAGTTAATTAGCATCTCTCTTCGGTGGCGCGGTTGTTTGCAAATACCGTGTAAGCTCGCCGAACGATCCGCGCAAAGCTTGCGAAATTTTGCTTAACTGCTCAGCAGTTCATCCAAGGGCGGCTCAGACAACTAAAGAACAATGATGCGGAGTTGGTGAGAAGTACCGGGCTATATTTACCGCAACTGCTCCGGGAGCCTCATGAAGAGACTAAGAAGCGGCTCGTAATAGACCAAGCTCCTCTAGCATATTTATGACGACCAGGGTTTGGAATTGTCATAGCGCGTTGGGACCGCGAAGTAACGGATTTATGCAATGCTTTGCTGATTCTACTGCCGCAATTTTTTTCCTCATGCCCCTGGCTTGCCATCTGGAGGGATCAGAAGTTGCTGTCCGATGTACAGATAATGGGGATTTTTTAGCGTGCTCGCATTGGCCTGGTGAATCTGGGGCCACTTATTCGACGAACCGTAAAATCGGAACGCCAAATGGCTAAGTGTATCGCCAGCCGTCACTGTATACGTTTGCGGCAGACTCGACGCACCACGTGCTATCGAAGCGGCTTCCTTGACGGGTGCCGGTTTGAGTTTTTCTTTAATGACCGGAGAAGCAGGAGAAGAACCGGCGTCTTCACGACTCGCCACGACCGGCTGGGTTTTATAGAGACGGTCAATAAATCCAGAGCTATCCAACTCTTTGACAAAAGTTAGGTCAACAAACTCCTCGGGCCGTGCCGCCTTGACCTTCGGATCTCGGGCGGCTAATTCCCGGAGCATAACCTCGATTCCGCGCAGCGTGGGATACGGCTTCTGGGGAGTAAGGGTAAGTCCTATACCCTGGTAAACTTCAGTCAGAACTTCGGTGTCATTTGTCTTCAGATACTTTGCCAGAATTGCGAACGACTCGGCACGATGGGTCTTGTAGTAATGAATCCCTTCCGCATAGGCTTTCATGGTGTTACGAACAAGGTCGGGCCGGGACTTGATCAACGTCTGGGTCGTCGCCAAACCCGTGTGTTGGTATTCGAGTCCGAGCATTTGAAGATCGGCCAGAGCATGAAAGCCAAGAGCCTTCGCCTTCAGCGTTAGAGGCACCGCGATCATCGCCGCCTGAATCTTTCCTGTCCCAAGAGCGGCAAACCGGGCCGGCTGACTGCCAATCTCTAGAATCGTCACGTCCTTTTCGGGCACCAGCCCGTACTTGTCGAGGGCATAGCGGGTGGCGAAATCCGACGAAGAGCCAAAGCGGCTTACAGCCATGGTCTTGCCTTTCAGTTGATCTGGCCGGGTGATGCTCTTATCGACCATGAGCTGATAGTCCATCGTATTGAGAAATCCCGCTATCATCACAACGTCGGTTCCCTGGAGGCGGCTTTGGACGACGCCCGCCCCTGCCATCTGAGCGAAAGCTACCTCTTTCGACATCAGGCTTTTCACGGCAGTGCTTCCACTCTCGATAAAAACGAGCTGGACATCCAACCCGTATTTACGAAAAAAGCCGCGCTCGTAGGTTACCCACAACGGAGCCATGTGGCCCGAAATAGAGCTGTAGGCGATAGTGACCTTTTCCAAGGGACGATCTGACAGTTGTTCTGCCGCGCCGGCGGTACTAACGAAAAGAATTATAAGCATGAAGACCAGGGTCGCTAATCTAATAGGATACTGTTTGTTTTTGAGGTACATATTTTTTCCTTATCCGCTAACTCACGCTGATTTCGGACCTAGACGCAACATGGCCGCTTTAAGACTCGCACGCATGCGTTCCAGAGAACGGGCCAAGTCTCCAATCTCGTCACGCGATTGTACGCATTCTCCACGTGCTTCCAGATCACCCCTGGTGACCTTTTCCGCGACTTCCGTTAGCCGAACAATCGGCCGAACAAACCAATGGGCCACAAGAAACGAGAGCAGCGCGCCGATGAAGGGCACGATGGCAATTATTCCGATGAGAGGAAGCAGAGCGCCTTGGATCTCTTTTTGTATGGCATCTGCCCAAAACCCGACATGGACGATACCAACCTGCCCCTCGAGAACTGGGACGCTGGTTTCGTATACTGTTTTGTTCTGCAATGACAATTCGCGCCGGTAGGGCAGGCGCTGTCCGCCGACAGGAAGCCCTTGGCGGAGTTCCGGGGGAAAGCTTCCCAGTGTTTGGGCAACAATCTCTCCTCCACCATCCTCGATAAAAGCGTACGCCAGGCCATCGAGAAGCGTATACTTTTGTATCAGAGCGTTAAGCGCTAGAAGATTTTTTCCGACGATGTGGCCTGCGGAGGCATCGCTCAAATTGGTGGCTATGGCCAGGGCTCGCTTATCGAGTTGATCTCGAAGCGTGTGTTGGATGATCTGGTATGCCGCGGCAGCCACAAAAGTGCACAAAATTAGCATTACGCCTGTAAAGGCCCCCCCGATCTTCCACTTGAGTCCGATACGTGTTTGGAAACGGGTCTCATTCACCCGCCCAACCAATGCGGTCAGCTCTCCAAGTTTTTTCTGCCGGAAGGTATCCCGCGATTCGCCGCGCGTAGTGATTTGATCATCGGACATGGGTGCCGTAGCTTCGGTCGCTGCGTGAGTCCTGTGATCAAAAAATTCTGGAGAGACAGCGGATGGTTTAGCCTCCGTGGCGGAGACCGCCACCGGCTCAGGCGCCCGAAGAGAAACGGGTGGGGCCTCACTTCGATCGCCCATCTTTGCCTCGGTTTCGTTTGTTTCAGTTTCCGAGTTGATCCTTGCCGTTGGAGCCACTGCTATCTCTGGGGCCTCACTTCGATCGCCCATCTTTACCTCGGTTTTGTTTGTTTCAGTTTCCGGATTGATCCTTGCCGTTGGAGCCACTGCTATCTCTGGGGCCTCACTTCGATCGCCCATCTTTACCTCGGTTTTGTTTGCTTCAGTTTCCGGGTTGATCTCTGCCGTTGAAGCCACTGCTATCTCTGGTGCCTCACTTCGATCGCCCATCTTTGCCTCGGTTTTGTTTGTTTCAGTTTCCGAGTTGATCTCTGCCGTTGGAGCCACTGCTATCTCCGGGGCTCCGGTCTTCGGGACTTCGGCTTCCCGTTCCAACTGAAATCCGCTGGCCGCCTTCATGACCATGTAGGCGGAAACCTTTTTGTTAGCAGCCTCGCAGGCTAACGCGAGAGAGTTGTCGCAAATGATGTTGACTAGCCGGGGCGTTCCTACGGAATAGAGCCAGATAGCTTCGATGGCTTCTTTAGTGAAAATCTGTGGACCGTCGTAGCCCGCGACGTGCAGCCGGTGACGAATATAATGTTCTACCTCATTCATCGTCTGCAAGGCGCAGAGACGGTGTTGAATAGCGATTCTTTGCTTGATCCGCCGCATCGAGTGTTTACTCAAATTAGTCACTAGTTCCGGCTGTCCCACCAACACAATCTGGAGCAGTTTTTCATTATCTGTCTCCAAATTTGAGAGACCGCAGAGACTTTCGAGCGCCGCATCGCTAAGATTTTGCGCTTCATCGATCAGTAAGGCGACCGTATGCCCGTTTTTGAGTTGCTGTAGTAAGTAGCTGTGAACCTCGTGGATCATTTCTGATCCGGGTTTTTCTTTACTCGCCAGCCCAAGGTCCTGGACCATAAGTTCAACAAGGCCATGAGAAGTAAGATGGCTAGCGGAAACGAAGACAAACTGGACGGTTGCCTCGAGGTTACGCATAAGTTTACGCAGGAGGATCGTCTTGCCGGTCCCCACTTCCCCCGTGAGGAGCATAAACCCCTTCTTGGCTTTGATCCCATAAACCAGAGCAGCCAGAGCTTTCACATAGACCGGGTTGCTATAAAAGAATCGCGGGTCCGGCGTTACGCCAAATGGCGTCTCTCGAAACCCAAAGTGACTCTCAACGTCTTCATCCAAACTAAGAAATTCGGTCATTTTCTCTGTCTCCTTTACAAAAAGGAATCATTTCCCACAGTCTTTGCAGACTCGTCTGTATTCGCGTCCGATTTTTGGGACAACCAAGACTCGTACGAGAAGAAAATGTTTTTGCTGCAAGTGGCCCGAGAACCAACTCATAATCCATTTCATTTTTCATTGTCAAGAGGGAATTGTTTGGTGAATCAACACGGATATGGGCACGTTTGCACGCATGAAGGAGTTTTCCCGCCGGGAACGCGAGGCACGGGAGCAGAGACATGGACTCTGGCAGTTGCCTGAGAGCCTTGACTCTTCCTCATCTCTGGCGATATATATGCGCCAGTTTCATGGCCAAATACCTAACTCCGCGCCGTTGTCCAAAGTGTGGTAATTGCTTCGGCGTGATCATCGGCGAAGTTCCGCGCCTCTTCCGTGAGATTCCGGTAACCGGTTTGTGCTTTGGTTGTCACTACCAAATTCACTGGACGTTAATTCGCACATCCACCACCCGGACG
>Ga0209057_1003829_pt1 | contig 10948 bp, 8 predicted proteins | sample GraSoiAngelo_146_FD_185903 | JGI IMG/M metagenome (GOLD analysis project Ga0209057, IMG submission 185903) | Grasslands soil microbial communities from the Angelo Coastal Reserve, California, USA - 14_1009_05_30cm (SPAdes) (version 2) | ecosystem: Environmental > Terrestrial > Soil > Grasslands ... | reverse complement strand
AGCCGTCGCGCGGGCACGGTCGGGCGAGGGACCGACGCTCATCGAGTGCCTGGTCGACCGCCTCGGCGCCCACTCCTCCGAAGACGACCAGCGTCGATATCGCACGCAGGAAGAGATCGAGCTGCTCGCCGAGAACGATTGCCTCGCGCGCTTCAAGAAGCGGCTGCTCGATGAAGCCGTGCTGACCGCCAGGCAGGCCACCGAGTATGAGGACGCGGTCAAAGAAGAGGTCACCACGGCCACCAAGGCGGGGATGGACTCCGCGGATCCGGCTCCCGAGGACGCGCTGAAGAACGTCTACGCGATAGAAGTCCCCACGGCGATCGAACCCGCGAGCGGCGTCGAGACCGAAGACATGAACATGGTCGCTGCGCTCCGCTCGTGTCTCGCTGAGGAGATGGAACGCGACCCGCGGGTCATGGTGATGGGCGAGGACGTCGGCAAGAAAGGCGGCGTGTTCCTCGTCACCGACGGATTGCGCGCCCGTTTCGGCGAGGCGCGCGTGATCGACACCCCGCTCGCAGAGTCATCGATCGCGGGTGTCGCGCTCGGCCTTGCCATCGCGGGCAAAAGACCGGTCGCCGAGATGCAGTTCACCGACTTCGCGCACATGGCCTTCAACTCGATCACGAACGAGATCGCGAAGTACCGCTACCGCAGCGACGGCGACTGGTCGGTGCCGCTGGTCGTGCGTGCGCCGATGGGCGGACACGCGCATGGCGCGCTCTATCACTCGCAGTCGATCGAGGCGCGCTTCGCAACGCCGGGATTGAAGATCGTGATCCCGTCGACGCCCTATGAGGCGAAAGGGCTCCTGCTCGCCGCGATCCGCGACCCCGACCCGGTCCTCTTCTTCGAGCACAAGCGGCTGTACCGCATGTTCAAGGAAGCGGTGCCGAAGGGCGAGTATCTGATCCCGCTGCAGGTCGCGCGCACGGCGCGAGACGGAACAGACATCTCGGTGTTCTGCTACGGGCTGATGGTCCACTACGCGATGGAGGCGGCGAAGAACCTCGAAGCCGAAGGCGTGAGCGTTGAGATCGTCGACCTGCGTACGGTCTATCCGCTCGACAAGGAGGCGATCCTCGCCTCCGCGCGCAAGACGGGCAAGTGTCTGGTGCTCTACGAGGACAACTTCAGCGTCTCGGTCGGGTCGGAGGTTGCGGCGATCATCGCCGACGAGGCGTGGCGCTGGCTCGACGCGCCGGTCAAGCGATTCGGCGGGCTTGACGTACCGTCGATGCCGTACGCAGTGCCGATGGAGGAGTACTTCATGCCGACGCCGGACAAGATCACCAAGGTCTTGAAGGACCTGGCGGCGTACTGATGGCCGCCAAGACGACGCGCGTCGTGATGCCTCAGCTCGGCGAGTCGGTGCACGAGGGCACCATCTCGAAGTGGCTCGTCAAGCCCGGTGACAAGGTGGTCGAGTTCGAGCCGATGCTCGAGGTCGACACCGACAAGGTCAACGCGGAAGTCCCCGCTCCTGTGTCCGGCATCCTGCGCGAGATCCTGGCCAAAGAGGGCGAGACGGTCCAGGCCGGGGCCGAGATCGCGGTGGTCGAGACGGGCGACGGCGCGGTCACAGCCACTCCCGAAGCACCGGCGCCGGCTCCCAAAGTGGCTCCCCCTAAGGCCGAACCGGAGCAACTCCTCCCCACTACCACTGGGGTCCCCGCGCCTCAGGCGCGGGAGGGCGCGAAGGCGCCGGAGGGGCCGAAAGCCGATAGCGGTCCGCACCGCTACTCCCCCGGCGTTCAGATGGCCGCCTCGGAGCTGAAGGTCGACCTGGCGAAGGTGACCGGCACGGGACTCGGCGGGCGCGTGACCAAGAAGGACGTCCAGGACTATGCCGCCAAGGTCGCCGCAGCCCCGGCGGCTGCTCCGGCGCCGGCGGCTCCGGCCAAGCCGGGAGAAGGCGACCAGGTCGTGCAGCTGACCCGCGTCCGCCGCCTGATCGCCGAGAACATGACCCGCTCCAAGCAGACCATCCCTCATGCCTGGCAGACGCAGGAAGTCGACATGTCGGGCGTGGTCGCCAACCGCAACGCGAACAAGGGCCTGTTCCAGAAACAGGAAGGTTTCTCGCTGACGTATCTGCCGTATGTGATGGCAGGAACGATCTCGGCTTTGCGCGAGCATCCGGAGGTCAACTCGACGTTCAACGAGACCGAGCTCATCGTGCACCGCGACATCAACCTCGGCGTCTCGGTCGGCATGGAGGACACCCTGCTCGTGCCGGTGGTGCGCCGCGCCGACGGACTCTCCATCGCCGGGCTCGCCCGCGCCCTCAACGACGTCGCGACGCGCGCCCGCAGCAAGCAGCTGAAAGCCGACGACCTGAGCGGCGGCACGTTCACCGTGAACAACTCGGGCACGTTCGGCACGCTGTTCAGCTACTCGGTCATCAACCCGGGCCAGGCGGGCATCCTCACCATGGAGGCGATCGTCGAGCGGCCCATGGCAGTCACCGGCATGATCGCGATCAAGCCGATGATGTACCTCTGCTTCTCCTTCGACCACCGGGTGCTCGACGGCCTGCAGGCGGCGCGCTTTTTGACCTCCTGCCGCAAGTGGCTCGAGGCCGTAACCGTGGAGACGCCGATCTACTAAGGGGCTGAACCCGTGGCCCGCGGATTCAAAATGTGCCGCGATGCGATCAGATGCAGCCGGAGATCCACGCGTCGACCTCATGAGCGGCTGGCTTTGGAATCAACGGCGATGAGCCGGTGACCGTGCCGGTGTCGCAGCCTGTGGCCGGGCGAGTGGTCGCGTTGCCGGTTCGGTCGTCCCGGCTCAATTCGTGGATCAAGGATCGCGTCTACAGCGGCCAGGCTTGGTTCGGAGCGTTACTTGCGCTCGCCTTTGTCGCCCGTCTCTATCACTTCACGAGCCCGCCCGATGACGCTCACGAGTGGCGCCAGACGCAGACCCTGATGTACGCGGCGAGCTACGGGCATGGAGCGGGCCTGCTGACTCCATACGGCAACTGGAACGGCATGCCTCCAAAGATCGATGTCCTGGAGTTTCCTATCTACTCGATCCTCGTCCACTGGCTGTCTGGATTGATCGACCTCCTGATCGCGGCGCGTGCCCTTTCAATCGTTTTCGGCGTGGCCGCAATTCTTGTCTTCGATCGGCTTTGCGCTCAGATGGGTCACCCGAGGCGCCGCACCGCGACCGTGCTCTTCGCGCTCGCTCCGTTGACGGTGTTCTACGCCCATGCGACTCAGCCTGAGTCATTGGTGTTGCTCATGATGGTCGCGTCAGCCTATTTCGCCGTCCGAGGTCAAACCAGCTGGCGATGGTCGGTCGCTGCCCTCGCGTCGATTGCCGTGGCCGCCGTGATCAAACCGACCGTCTTGATCATTCTGGCGCCACCTGTGCTTTACCTCGCGTGGAGCCGCAAGCAATGGGCTCGCCATCTGGTCGTTCTCGCAGGCGCTGGCATAGCCATCCTGGCGTGGGGAACGTTTGTCCGAGGCGTGCTGCTCTCAGAAGATCCGCTTTGGTATCACGTCAATACGGATCCGGACTGGCTGTGGGGATCCGTCTCCCTCCGTTACAGCCTGGATTTCTATGTCGTACTCGCCGTCAGGCTGCTGGTGGCGATTTTGCCCCCATTTGCGGCGCTCTTTATCGTCGTGGCGGTCTGGAGGCGGGCCGGGGATCCCTTCTGGTGGTGGATGGCGGCGGGATGTTTGGCCTCCTATCTGGTGTTCGCGAAGCTGAACGCGGTCCACTTTTACTACCAGCTGCCAATGGTTCCTGCACTCGCCGCGCTGGCTGCCTACGGCGCGCCACGGCTGCCGAAGCGATTGGCCGTCCGTTTTGTCCTCGTCGAGCTGCTCGCTGTTGCTGTGCTTTTCGGATGCGCGGGGCTATACAACGAGCAGCCTGTCTACTCCACGGCCGGCGCGGCTATCGCGGCCGTATCGAGTCGCAACCAACCTATCATCGTGATCAGCAAATTTGGGGCTGACCCCTGGTGGCCTTCTGTCCTCTACTACGCCGACAGCAATGGATGGAACTTGCCCCATGGGACTGATTCAAGTCGCATCGCCTCCCTTCCAGGGGCCACCCCCTGTTGGCTAGTGAATGTTCGCGATGAGCCGGGAGCCGCCATGGTTCCGAACGGATGGGTCGTCACACGTCTGACATCGGACTACCTGATCGCGCATAACGATGCGTGTGGAACGCCTTGACGTGACCCGATCGGTGACGGTGGACGACGCTCGCGCGCCTCGATCCCGCTGGTCCCTGCGCCGGATCGCGCCTGTCCTCCCCGCCCTGCTGTTGGCGGTGATAGCGGTCGGCTTTCGTTACACCGCCGACTTCGGGCTCGCATATCAGGGCGGCATCGAAGCATGGACCAGCGGCCACCCGCAGCGATTGCTGACCTGGACGGCCACCCCGTTCTTTGCGCTCGTGATGGCGCTTACGTCGCGGGCCGCGCCTTTGGAGGTGTCGGTGCGAATTTTCATGGCTGTCGACCTGGTCGTCTGGGCCGCACTCCTGAGCGTGGTCTGGACTCGTCTCAGCGACAAGGTTCGAGCCGGATGGTGGTGGGCGACCCTGGCCGCGGCCGCCGTCTTCGCGCCCGCTGTGTCGACCATTTTTTGGCTGCAGCCCAACCTGATCGTGTTCGCTCTGGCGCTTGGTGGTTTTGCGCTGGTCGGCCGGCGCAACCGGTCGGCCGGCTTTCTGATCGGTCTATCCATCGCGTTGAAACCTATCGTCGTGTTGTTGCCACTCGCCCTCCTGCTGCGCCGGCAGACGCGCGCCGCCGGAGCTTGGTCGGTCGTCGCTGCAGCACTCTTGACCGTGGCGGGTCTGGGCTTCCTGGCGTGGCGAGCCGCCGATGTGGCAGTCCTCAACCCGTTCGACTACCTTGCGGGGTTCTTGAGCAAGGGCCGTGGTCCGATCGCGGCCTGCGTAGTCGAGAACTACTCGCCCGTGGCCGTGCTTTGCCGCCTCGGCCTTGCGCCTTCAGTTGGCATCACATTGGCCGTGGGGATGGTGATCGTCGTAATCGGCTGGCTACTGCTGCGCGATCTTCCGATGACAAAGGTGACGCGGTGGCAGGTGTTCGCGGCATCGTGCCTGTTATCGGGAATGTTGGGGCCAATCGACTGGGCGTCCTACGGAATCCTTATGGCGCCGCTCTTCCTGGTCCTGGCCTACGAGTTCTGGCGCGAGAGCGCACCACCGCCCTTCTGGATTGGGCTCGGCCTTGCCTACCTCCTGGCGGAGCTCGTCTGGGATCCACTGGAGAGCCTCGCCCAGGCCCCGGTGGCCGTGGTAGTCGTCTCCTACAGCGCGGGTCAGTTCAGCCAGTATGTCGTGCTCCTGTTATGGATCCGTTGGCGCCAGATCCAATCCAGGGCCGGGTGGTCGACGTGACCAAGGCCGTCGTTTCTGTCTTGTTGTTGACGAAGAATGCAGGTCCCCGTCTGGATCGGGTATTGAATTCGGTCCTCGCGCAGCGGATGGTCGAATTCGACGTGCTCGCGGTGGACTCTGGCTCGACCGACAGGACACTCGAAATGCTGCAGCGCTTTGGCGTTCAGTTCCATCAGATCCCCAGCGACACGTTCAGCCATGGAGGAACCCGCAACCGCATCGCGTCTTTGGCCACGGGCTCGTTGCTCGCCTTCCTGTCGCAGGACGCGGTGCCTCTGGGCACGACGTGGCTGGCCAGTCTCGTCCACGCCTTCACGGATGCAAACCTGGCCGGGGCTTTCGGCCGGCAGCTGCCGAGGCCTGGAGTACGTGAGTCCGAGTCGTACTTTCAGAGCGTCCTCTACCCGTCGACACCCCGCCGGATGCTGCTGAAACCTGGCGATCGGTACCGCATCGGCGACTTCTTCTTCTCGAATGCCAACAGCATGCTGAGGAAGTCGGTGTGGGAGCAGATCCCATTTCCTGACCACGTCGTGATGAGCGAGGACCAATGGTGGGCGCGCGAGGTCTTGCAGCGCGGCTACGAGCTGGCTTACGTTCCGGACGCGGCCGTTGAACATTCCCACGACCACGGGGCGATAGCACTCTTCAGGCGCAATTTCGACTCGGGCGCTTCGCTGCGGGGCCTCGACGAGAGTTCGCCGTTGGAGAGGATGGCGCGCGCCATCACGTACGTGAATGGCGAATATCGCTTCCTGTCGCGACGGGGCAAGTCGCTGGCTTTCCCGCGCGCACTCGGTCGTGAGCTCGTGCGAGCGGCCGGCCTGGTGATGGGAGCCAACGTGCGGCTGATTCCGCGACCCGCGCGAACAAAACTGAGCATGCACTCATACCACTGGACGTGAGCCGTCGCCTCTCTACTGCAACAGAGGATCGACGTTGACGTCGATCAGGACGTCGCCCACGGCCGCATAACCGTTGACGGCTACGCCGGCAAAGCGCAGGCGGACAGCCTCACCGCGATGCATGAGGTGGGGATCCAACTGCACGAACAGCCAACCGGTGAGCTTCTGTCCCGAGTCGACATCTCCCGGCAGCGGCGTGGATTTCGAATAGTCGCCGTGGGCGACTTGCGAGCCGGTCGACACTGCGGGTGCCGGTGACCACTCAGCCTCATCCGGTCCCGAGTTTTCGACCGTGACATGGAACCACGTCGCTTTTTGGGCGGGGTCGAGGGCGACGCTGTCGATGGTGATAGAGAATCCGCGAAGCGAGCCATCGGCGCCGCTGGCCGCGACTCGGCTTCCATCTGGCGGCGCCTGAGGACCAGGCTGGGCCGGCGGCGACCCGCCAGCTGCCCCAGCGACGATCACCGCGAGAGCCACGACACCGTATGCCGACCCCAGTACACGCCGGGCGAGCTGGTGGCGGATCGCAACGTAGAGGCCCAGCGCGCAGAGAGCCGCCTCGGCCGGCAGCGCCGGGTAGGCGTACCGTCCGGGGCCGGCGAACCTGAAAGCGTTGGTGGCCGGGAGTATGAGCGCGAGCGCGACCAATGCACCCCCCGCTGCCATGGCCACCGCCAGCGGTGCGCCGGCCACCGTCCTGGGGCGGGCGGAAACCAGCCTAATCAGGCCCGCGCCCGCTATGAGGCTGACAAGAACGCCAAGGGCGGCCAGCGGAGCTGCGAGGGGCAGCACCCCCAGCGGTTCGCCACTCCAGAAGGTAAGGCCAAAGAACGCGAGGTCGACCAGCAACAGGCCAGGAGTCGGGCTCATGGCCGCGGTGTCGATGAGGCGGCTCGTCCTCGCGGACGGAATCGGCACGCCGTACAGGTGCAGGTTGACCAGGAACCAGGCGAGCAAGCACGCGGCAGCGATCGCCGCAGGCACCGCCGCTCTGACGAATCGTTGCGCCCATGATGCATCGAGGGCGGGCCAGATCATCGCGAGCGCGATGGCAGGCGCAAGCCCAAGCAAAGTGATCTTGACCAGCAGCCCGGCGCCGAAGGCGAGCCCAAGCAATATCGAACACCGCCACGTAAACCCTTGCCCCGCCCCATTGACCGCCAGGAGGACACAAAGTCCCCCGAGCGCGCCGGCGAGAGCATCGTTGCTGACTCGCGTGCCGTTCAGCGCGAGGCCAGGCAGCAGGATGGCAAACATCGCGGCCATCGCGGCGACCTCGGCGCCACGCCCGAAGAGCCGCCACGCGACGGTAACAGCCATTGGTGCGAGCGTCGCGATGAGCAGGGCATTGATAACGCGCAAGGCGCGGACTGCAAACGTCGTACCACCGAGCGTGTCGGCGACCGACCATGCCGGCACCATGAGCAAGTAGTAGCCAGGTGTCTGCTGCGACTCGTAGGAGAGCTGCCACATGTGTCGCGACATCCAAACCGCGTTAGCGGCGACCGACATCCCGCCGGGGGGTGGGCCTATGTCGGAGAGGTCGGGCGCCGGATAAGTGCCCGGATCGTCGAAGCGAAACACGCCGGTCGACTGCATGACGCGCACTGTTTCCGGGTCGATCAACGTGGTGTCCGCTGTGGGGTAGATGCCGTGGCTCAGTTGGATGATGAAGTCCGCGTGCTGCGCCTCGTCGACGCGGGACCAGATCGGTTGCGTCAATGCCATCAGCACCGCGGGTATTAGCGCGAGCAAATACGCGATGGCCAGGGGATGCCGCCTCGCGAGAAGCAGGATCCTAGACCGACTCAGTTTCGCTGTCGATGCCGAGAATGCTGAGGAAGAAGCTTGCAAATATTGTCTGGACGCCAAGCGTCAGCAAAACCGCCGCTGGGATGATCTCGCGCATGGTAAGGCGTGGGTCGAGGGCGCCAAATCCGACTGCCCCCCAGCTGAGCACCGCGACGATCGTGCCCACGACCCCGAACAGGAACATCAGCACGCCCAGGACGAGTCCTGTTTCGAGCTGGACGTAGCGAAACATCGCGGCGTAAGACGGGTTGGGTGGATGAAATCCCATCCGCATCGCAAACACCTTCGTGAAGACCGCGAAAACGATCAGCTGGTATCCGATGAGGCAGCAGAAGCCGGCCAGCAGAAGCGTGTGGATGTCGAATCCGAACGGACCGATCCTTTTCGGTCCCGTCTCCAGCCACAAGCCCGTGACCAGGCCGACCGCGAATAGCCCCATCCCCGGATAGAGGAACAGCCACCGAGGGCTGAACAGCAACATGAAACGCAGGTGTCGCCAACCGTCGCGCCAGGTGCGAAGGTGCGGCGGGCGCGAGCGGCCGTCGGGACTGAGCGTGACCGGGACCTCTGCGATCTTCATGCCCTGCAGCGAGGCCTTGATCACCATCTCGCTGGCGAACTCCATCCCGGTTGCGCGGAGTCGCAGCCTCTCGTATGCGTCCTTCCGAAATCCACGCAACCCGCAATGCATGTCGCCGACGGGCGTGTGAAAAAACACGCGGCTGATGTACGTGAGCACCGGGTTGCCGACCCACCGGTGGGACCAGATCATCGCGCCGGCTTCGATACCACCATCGAATCGGTTGCCCATGACCAGGTCAAAGCCCTCGCGCAACTTGTCGACGAGCGGACCGATCGCCGTGAAGTCGTAGCTGTCATCCGCATCGCCCATGATCACGTAGCTGCCTCGCGCCGCGTCGATGCCACCGATCAAGGCGCTGCCGTAGCCCCGTCGCGTGACGTCGACCACGCGCGCGCCAAGCTCCTGGGCGACCATCCTCGAGCCGTCGGTGCTGCCGTTGTCGGCGATGATGATCTCCGCCGCAAGGCCGTGCCTGGCGATCGCCTCCTGCGCTTTGCGGATGCAGGTCGCGACCGTTTCCACCTCGTTGAGACACGGCATGACGATCGAAAGCTCGACTTTGGTTTTGGGCGTGTCTTCCGTCTGCTTCCGGGGGCGCTGCGCGACGCTCATGGTGGTGCAGCGTAACGTCGTGGCCGGCAATTGATTGCCGGAAAAGCAATGACCCCGACGGATCGCCTCTCGGGAGCGGGTACATGGCCTTGCGGCCCTGTTCCTGCCCCCTTGAACGTTTCCCTCGGGGCCAGGCGGAAATGTAAGGGCAGCCGGTCGGAGGCGCAAGTCCGAAAGTCAGTTCGCCGCCAACCGCTAAGAAGTAGCCTCAGGCCAGCGGCTGGTAGAGGACGTTCTTGCCGCCGTCGATGACGAGGTCCTGGCCGGTGATGACGTCGTTTTCGAGGAGGGCGATGACGGCCTGGGCGACGTCGTCAGGCGACGCGACCTTGCGCACGGGGGTCGCTTTCGCAAACGCGTCTTCCTGCGCGGCGGCCGCCTCGTCGCCAAAACTCTTGCTGAACCATCGGCTCGACACCAGGCCCGGTGAGACCGAGTTAACCCGTACTTCTGGGGCCAGGGCGAGCGCCAGCGCGCGCGTGAGCTGCACGACTCCAGCCTTGGAAACCGCATAAGCGATCGACGAACCCGACGCACGGTGGGCGGCGATCGACGCGACGTTGACGATCGCGCCGCCCGCCTTCTTCAGCTCTGAGGCCGCGGCCCGGCAGCAGAAGAAGGTGCCTTTGAGGTTCACACCGAGGATCTCATTCCAGACCTCGTCTGTAAGCGCATCCAGGTCGGGATGCGGGATGAAACGGGTGGTGCCGGCATTGTTGACGAGCACGTCGAGTCGTCGATACCGCTCCACAGTCGACGCGACCATGGCTTTGACCATCGACTCGTCGGCGACGTCCGCGCGATATGGGATCGCCTCGCTACCCAGGGCTCGCACCTCTTCGGCCGCGGATTCGGCCTCGCCTGCGGAGCGGGAGTAGTTGATCACCACCGCCTTCGCGCCGGCCCGCGCCAGGCGCATGGAGGTCGCTCGACCGATGCCTGTGCCGCCTCCGGTGACGATCGCGACTCGGCCGGCCAGGTCCATGCGAGACTAGAGCCTAATGCCGCTGACGCTCGTCGACGCGCAAAAAGCGATCACCGGCGCGCACGCAAAAGCAGGTCAGCTCGAGATCCGCGTCACGGCCGCGATTGTGGACGAGGGCGGGCTGCTGATCGCTCTTGGACGCATGGACGGCGCCGGTTCTCTCACGCCCCAGATCGCCGAGGCAAAGGCGGTCGGCGCGGCGATGCTGCAGCGCGACGGTGCGGGACTGGCCGAGCTGGCCAAAGACCGGCCCGGATTTTTCAGCGTGGCCGACCGCCTGGTCCGTGTACCGATCGTCCCGGGCTTGGGGTCGGTCCTGATCCGTCGCGACGGCAAGGTCGTCGGGGCGATGGGAGTCAGTGGCGGGCGGCCGGAGCAGGACGTCGAATGCGCGGAGGCGGGCCTCAGCTCAATCTGATTCGTCGCAGCGGCTCGTACACCGAGCCGGCACGACCCAGCCGGCTGCGATACAGGACCAGCTCGTCCGCGCGCCAAGCGTCCAGCTCGGGCGGCGCCGCCAGATCTGGGATCGGCGCGCCATCGCGAGCCCGCGCTCGCGCCAGCGTGAGGTGGGCGTTGAACCGGCGCGCCTCCGCCTCCAGGCCTGCCCTCACGCACTCTGCCTCGACCTGCGCGGCGAGCGCC
>Ga0209057_1003827_pt1 | contig 10949 bp, 8 predicted proteins | sample GraSoiAngelo_146_FD_185903 | JGI IMG/M metagenome (GOLD analysis project Ga0209057, IMG submission 185903) | Grasslands soil microbial communities from the Angelo Coastal Reserve, California, USA - 14_1009_05_30cm (SPAdes) (version 2) | ecosystem: Environmental > Terrestrial > Soil > Grasslands ... | reverse complement strand
GGTCTCTGCTGGTGCGTCTTCTTCAACCCCGGCACCGGTCTCGAGGCGGAAGTCGCCGAGGTCTACGTCGATCCCGGCTTCCGTTCCCAGGGAATCGGCGGGAAGCTGCTGCGCCAGGCGGTGCAACTGTTTCGTCAGCGGAACGTCACCTTCGCCGCCGTCTGGACGCGCGAGAACAATCCGCAGGCGGTGCGGCTTTACGAGGAGGCAGGATTCCGGCGGACCGAACAGTTGGTCCTTACGTGGCTTCCGCTGCCGGGTCGCTGAAACAGGCCAGCGTAGAATTGGGTTGAGTTCGATGGCCAGCGAACCTCAATTCCTCCCACCTCCTTCCGAACCGGCACCCCTTTCGCCGCTGCCGGCGGTCAAACCGGCCACGCCGCGCCGCCGCATGGGCATCCTGGGGATCATCGTGATCAGCGCGCTGGTCGGCGCGCTGGCGGGTACCGCCGCCACGATCCTGGTCGCCCCGCGCTTGATCAAAGTAGCGCCGACCGTTGTCGGCGGTGGCATCGGTCCACTGGCTCCCATCACCAACAACGTCACCGAAGAGTCGGCGGTCATCAGCGTCGCCGACCAGGATGGCAAGGCGGTCGTGGAAATCAAGACGACCATCTCGTCGCCGGACATGGTCCTCCAGTCGGAGCAGCATGGAATCGGATCCGGCTTTATCGTCCGCTCCGACGGCTACATCGTGACCAACAACCACGTGGTCGAAAACGCGAGGCAGCTCCAGGTCATCTTGCGCGACGGGGCGAAGAAGTTCGATGCCCGCGTCATCGGCACCAGCCCGGAGGACGACGTCGCGGTCATCAAAGTCGACGCGCAGGACCTGCCGGCGCTGAGCTGGGGCGACTCGAATGCGCTCAAGGTCGGGCAGCTCGCCATCGCGATCGGAAGCCCCCTCGGCCAACAGAACAGTGTGACGAAGGGCGTCATCAGCGCGCTCCACCGCTTCATCTCGATCCCGAACCCCTCGACGGGCCAGGTGGAAAACATCCTCAACGCCATCCAGACGGACGCCCAGATCAACCCGGGGAACAGCGGTGGTCCGCTGCTCAACTCCGCCGGCCAGGTCATCGGTGTGAACTTTGCGATCGAGCAAGCGCAAGCGGGCCCCGGCCTCGGTTTCGCGCTGGATGGCAACGCCGCCCGGGACATCGCCACCCAGCTGATCCAGACCGGACACGTCAACCGTCCCTTCTTGGGCGTTACGTACAACCAGATCGATGAGACCTCCGCCGCGGCCAGCGGGCTCGTGGTCGGCGCCGTGGTCACGGCGATCACGCCCGGGTCGCCGGCAGACCGCGCGGGGATCAAGGTCCAGGACGTGATCACCAAGGTGAATGGTCAGTCGATTGACGATTCGCATCCGCTGAAGGACGTGCTGCGCCAGTACGCGCCCGGGACCAAGGTCTCGGTCACGATCAACCGCGCCGGCAAGAACCAGACGCTCCAGGTCACGCTCGGAACGCACCCCTGATCGCGGCGCCCCCGAAATCGCCGTCGACGATCATCGACCAGGCGGTCCGTCACGCCGTCAGCTCGATCACCGGCTGGCCGCCGGATGCCGAAGAACTGCCGGCGGTGCTGGTGGAGCGGACCCAGAACCCCACCCATGGCGACTACTCGGTGACGCTGCCGCTGAAGCTCGCCCGGACGCTCCGCCGGCCGCCGATCACCATCGCCAATGAGCTGGCGGCGGCGATGGCGCTCCCGCTGTCGTTCGGCCGCACCACGGTGGCGGCGCCCGGGTTCATCAACGTCACGCTCGAGCCGGCCTGGCTGCAGGCCCAGCTCGCATCCATCGCGGACGCCGGGAGCCAGTGGGGGAGAAGCGAGATTGGGCGCGGCTTAAAAGTCCAGGTCGAGTTCGTCAGCGCCAATCCCACTGGACCGCTGCTCTTCAGCCACGCCCGCGGCGCGGTCGTTGGCGATGTGACGGCGCGAATTCTGGCGGCCTCGGGATTCGACGTCCAGCGCGAGTACTACGTTAACGACCGGGGGAGGCAGATCCGCCTCCTCGGCGAATCCATCCAGGCCCGCATGCTCGACCGGCCCGTCCCCGAGGGCGGATACGGCGGGGACTACATCGCGGAGATCGCGACGGAAGCCACCGCCCGGGCGATATCGCCGGAGCCGGTCACGTTGTCCGAGTTCGGCGTCGAGTGGGTCCAGCGCCGCATTCAGGAAGACCTGGCACGGCTCGACGTCCGTCATGACCAACTCTTTCTCGAGAGCAGCCTGTACGCGGGATGGGACACGGAGACGATGGCGAAGCTGACATCGCTCGGTCGCATCGTGCAGTACGACGGCGCCACATGGTTCAAGTCCGACAGCGGAAAGGACGAGGTGATCATCAAGCGTGACGGCTACCCGACCTACTTCTGGTCGGACGTCCTCTATCACCGGGATAAGTTCGAGAAGCGGGGGTTCGACCGTGTGGTGGACGTCTGGGGCGCCGACCACCAGGGTCAGATCGGTCGCGTGCGGGAGGCGCTGGCGGTACTCGGGATCGATCCGCAGCGACTCGCCGTTCTGCTGGTCCAGCTGGTGTCGGTCAAGCGGGGAGAGGAAATCGTGCGGATGTCGCGCCGCGCCGGCGTCGGCATCTCGCTGAAGGAGATGCTCGACGAAGTCGGGCCTGACGCCGTGCGCTACTTCTTTCTGCTGCGTTCGGCCGATGCGCAGATGGAGTTCGATGTCGACCTGGCGCGGCGCCAGTCGAGCGAGAACCCCGTCTACTACGCCCAGTACGCGCATGCGCGGCTCGCCAACGTGCTGACCTTCGGCGCCGGCGTGAGCGCCGCGGCGGCGCTCGACCGGCTCGACTCCGAGTGGGAGCTCGAGTTGATCCGGGTGATGTTGCGCTGGCCCGATGTCGTGCGCGAAGCCGCGGAGGCGCGCGAACCTCACCGGCTGGCGTTTTTCACCGATGAGCTCGCTGCCGCCATCCACCGCTTCTACAAGAACTGCCGGGTGGTCACGGAAGATGCCCCGCTGACGTCGGCGCGGCTCCTGCTATCGCGCGCGGCCCGAACCACGATCGGCAACGCCCTCGGATTGATGGGCGTCGCCGCACCCGACCGAATGTAGACTACGGCCCGATGGAGATCACCTATTTCGGCCTGAACGCCGTCCGGCTCCGGGGCCGCGAGGCGACCGTGATGATCGACCCCTACGAGCCGAAGCTTGGGCTTGCCCCGGTCCGGCTCAACGTCCAGATCGTCATCTTCACCCACGAAGACCCGACCCACTTCAGCCTGCAGGGCTTGGCGGGGGACCCCCACCTCGTGACGGGCGCCGGCGAGTTCGAGATCAAGGCCGTCGCCATGACCGGAACGCAGACCTACCACGACGCCAAGAAGGGCGCGGAGCGGGGTAAGAATTTCATCTACACCGTCGAAATCGACGACCTTCGGATCTGTCATCTCGGTCACCTCGGGCACGGGCTCAGTGAGGATCAGCTCGAGGGGATCGGCAGCAAGATCGACGTGCTCTTCGTGCCGATCGGCGGCGGCAGCCATATCAACTCCGCGCAGGCGACCGAGATCGTCAACCAGATCGAGCCGAAGCTGGTCGTTCCGATTTCTTACAAGCTGCCAGGGCTGACGCTACTTGCGCAGAACCTCGAAGGCGTGGAGAAGTTCGCCAAGGAGATGGGCGCAACCGACCTCACGCCGCAGCCCAAGTTGCAAATCTCGGCGACGCCATCGGTCGACGAGACCAAGCTGCTGATCCTCGAGCCGCGCGGTGCCACGGCCACCGCCTCGGTGGATTAGCCGGCGGCTTCCTGCGGCTCGCGCGTCGGGGCAGCGGCCTGTTCGGCGGCGCGAGCCCGCTCCAGGCGCACCGCGCTGTCGATGACCCCCAGGTGGCTATAAGCCTGAGGGAAGTTGCCTCGCGGCGCGCCGGAGACCGGATCGTTGCCTTCGGCGAGCAGCCCCAGCGGTGAGGAGAGCGCGATCAGCTCGGCGAGCTGGCGCTCCGCGGCGTCGAGCCGGTTCATGCCGATGAGGCCGTCGACATACCAGAAACTGCAGAGCAGGAACGCCGCACTCAGGTAGCCCTGATCGTCCCTGCAGTCGTAGCGGCGGACATAGGGGCCGTTCAGCAGCCGCTGGCTCAGGGTCTCGATGGTGGCGCGCATCCGCGGATCCGTCGCCGGCAGGAAGCCCAGCACCGGCATCTGCAGCACCGCGGCGTCGAGGCACTCATCGTCGTACGCCTGGGTAAAGGCGCCGATCTTCGGATTCCAGGACCGCGTCTCGATCTCCGCTCGCAAGGCCGCCGCCTGCTGCTCCCAGGTCTCCAGATGGGAGGTGTTACCGGTGCCCTTCGCCAACGTGATCGCCCGGTCCAATGCCACCCAGCACCAGAGCTTGCTGTGGGTGTGGTGCTTGCGCTCCCCCTGGAATTCCCAGATGCCGTTGTCGGGTTCGCGGCTCAACTCCCAGATGCCGTCGGCCAGGCGCTCGATCACGTGCCAGAGCTTGGTGGAGATGAAGCCACCCTTGCGCTGGTAGACGGCCATGCAGTCAATCACCGCGCCGAAGACGTCGAGCTGCCGCTGGCCGGAGGCGCGGTTACCGATGCGCACCGGCCGGGCCCCTTCGTAGCCGGCCAGGTGCTCGAGAAACGATTCGGGAAGGTGCGGGTCGCCGTCGACGCGATAGAGGATCTGCATCGCGAAGTCGTGGTCGTAGGCGCGGTCGCGAATCCAGTTGATGAAGTCGACGGCCTCCTGCGAGAAGCCGGCGCGAAAGAGCGCCGCGATCCCATAGGACGCGTCCCGGAGCCAGCAGTACCGGTAATCCCAGTTGCGATCCCCGCCCGGGTCTTCCGGGATGGAGGTGGTTGGCGCCGCGCACAGGGCACCGGTCGGCGCGTAGGTCAGCAGCTTGATCACCAGGGCGGAGCGCCGGACGGCCTCCTGGAATGGTCCTTGATAGAGGCACTGCTCCAGCCACGAGGCCCAGAAGGCGCGCGTGCGCTCGGCGAGCTCGGTGGCGTCGCTGCTGCTCGGGAATTTCCGGCCGAGGGCGAAGTAACGCTCGCCGAAGCCCAACGTCACCCAGACCTGCGGCCCGGGCTCGACCGTGAAGCGGAAGACGTAGCGCGGCCGGCCGTCGACTTCCTCGACCATGCCGCGCAGGGGGACGGTCGATGAAAGGATCACCTCCTGTGCACCGCCCGACGCGATGACGATGCCCTCGCGCTCGGCAAAGCTGGTGCGCGCCCGACCGTAGGCGGGGGCCGGGTCGAGCACGCACTCCACCTCGACGGGCCCGCCCCGTGCCTCGAGGCCGCGGCAGATGCGCTTCAGCGAGAGGAAGCGCTCGCCCTCGGTGAAGCAGGGCATGAAATCGGTCACCACCAGCGTCCCCTCGGAGCGGTGAAAGGTCGTCGTCAGGATGTTGGTGTCGCGCAGGTACGCCTGCTCGCCGGTGGGCACCGGGTTGACCGGCGAGACCCGGAAGCTGCCGCCGCGCTGCCGGTCGAGGATGGCGGCGAAGATGGAGGGGGAGTCGAACCGGGGGTAGCAGAACCAGTCGACCGAGCCGCTGGTGGCGACCAGGGCGGCGGTTTCACAATTGCCGATCAGCCCGTACGGATACACGGCTTGACCTTACAACGTCAGACGAACAGCGGACTAACGTCCAAAAATAATTCCGCTCGCCAACGGCGCTGACCCGGCGTAGAATAAAATCCCGGTGCCGAAGTACGTCTTCGTAACCGGTGGCGTGGTTTCCTCGATCGGCAAGGGGATCACGGCGGCGTCCATAGGGACCATCCTGAAGGCCCGCGGCCTGAGCGTCTCCCTCCAAAAGCTGGATCCGTACATCAACATCGACCCGGGCACGATGTCGCCCTACCAGCATGGTGAGGTCTTCGTCACGGACGACGGTGCCGAGACCGACCTGGATCTTGGCCACTACGAGCGCTTCATCGACGCCAACCTGAGCAAGGCGAGCAACGTCACCACCGGCAAGATCTACGCCGAGGTGATCGCCAAGGAGCGACGTGGCGACTACCTGGGTGGGACGGTGCAGGTGATCCCCCACGTGACCAATGAGATCAAGGAACGCATCACGCGCGTCACCTGGGAAGACAACCCCGACGTCGTGATCGTCGAAGTCGGTGGGACGGTCGGCGACATCGAATCGCTCCCCTTCCTGGAAGCGATCCGCCAGCTGAAGAACGATCTCGGCCGCAAGAACGTCTTTTACGTGCACCTGACGCTGGTGCCATTCATCGAGGCCTCCGAGGAGTTCAAGAGCAAGCCGACCCAACACAGTGTGGCGGCGCTGCGCAGCATCGGCATCCAGCCCGACGCCATCGTCTGCCGTTCGGAACGGGCGATCAGCCTCGCCCTCAAGGACAAGATCGCGCTGTTCTGTGACGTCGACCGGCGAGCGGTCATCTCGGTTCCGGACGCGGCCTCCATCTACGAAGTGCCGTTGATGCTCGAAGATTCCGGCCTGGGCAACGTCATCGTCGAGGCGCTGGAAGCGCCCGCCCAGGCGCCCGACTTGAGCGACTGGAAAGAGCTCGTGCACCGCATCCAGCACCCGGCCGGCAGCGTGCGCATCGGGGTGGTGGGAAAGTACCTACCTGCGCCGGACGCCTACATCAGCGTGACGGAAGCGCTCCGTCATGCGGGCGTACACCACAATCTCCGGGTCGACATCAAATGGATCGCCTCCGAAACCCTGGAGACCGGAGACCTGCGCGCTCTCGATGAGGTGGACGGCGTGGTGGTCCCGGGAGGGTTCGGTCATCGCGGCATCGAGGGCAAGATCGCCGCGGCACGCTTCGCCCGGACCTCGCTCACGCCCTACCTTGGGCTTTGCCTCGGGATGCAGTGTGCCGTCATCGAGTTCGGCCGCGACCTGCTGGGCCAGCCCGATGCCAACAGCACCGAGTTCAACGCCTTCACCAGCCACCCCGTGATCGACCTGTTGCCGGAGCAACGCGACGTCGCCGACAAGGGGGGCACGATGCGGCTCGGTCTCTATCCCTGCAAGCTCCAGCCCGGCACCCTGGCGGCCCAGGCGTATGCGGAACCGGTCGTCTATGAGCGCCACCGGCATCGTTTCGAGTTCAACAACGCCTATCGAGAGGCGATGTGGGAAGCGGGCATGATCTTTAGCGGGACCTCGCCCAACGACCGGCTGGTCGAGATCATCGAGTTGCGCGACCACCCCTGGTTCGTCGCCTCGCAGTTCCACCCGGAATTCCGCTCCCGGCCGAACCGTCCGCATCCCCTCTTCCGCGACTTCGTGAAGGCGGCGGCAGTCAGGGCCGGCGTGCTGCCCGCCGATGTGGAGGCGCTCAAGAAGCCGGCGCCCTCAGCGGACAAGAGCTCGCAAAGCGCGTGAAGTCGGACGTCTCCACGCCCTCCTCGGGCGGTGTGACCACGCCGCGAACGGTCCAGCCAAACCTCGGCCTCGAGCTGCTGCGCGCCACCGAGGCCGCCGCCCTCTCGGCCGGGCGCTGGATGGGCAACCTCGATCGAGAGGGAATCCGCGGGACCGCGGCCAACGCCATGCGCGAGGCGCTGACCGGTGTGCACGTCAAGGGCACCATCGTGATCGGCGAGGAATCGGTGTCCGCGCCGCTTGGGCTGGGGCAGACCGTCGGGGACGGAAGCGGCGATGCCTGCGACGTGGCGCTCAAGCCGCTCGACGGCTCCACCCTGGTGGCGAAGGGCCTTCCCAATGCCGTATCGGTCATCGCCACGGCGGAGCGCGGGTCGCTGGTGCGCGCGCCGGTTGGCATGTACGCGGAGAAGATCGCCGTCGGCCCGGAAGCCCGCGGCTCGGTCGATGTGACGGATTCCGTCGAGAACAACCTGCAACGTGTCGCCTTCGCCAAGAAGGTCCAGGTCTCCGATCTCACCGTGGTGATGCTCGATCGGCCGCGCCACGAACCGCTGATGGAGCAGGTGCGCCAGGTCGGCGCCCGGATCACGCTCCTCAGCGACGGCGACATCGCGGCCGCCATCATGGCGACACTCGAGGGAACGGGGATCGACGTGATGCTCGGCATTGGCGGCTTGCCGGAGGCGGTGCTCGCCGCCTGCGCACTGAAATGCCTGGGCGGAGACCTCCAGTGCCGCCTCTGGTTACGATCCCGCGACGACGAGGAGAAAGCGCGCGCCGCCGGCTACGAGGACCTGCGTGGTGTCTTCTCGGTCGACGACCTGGTGCGCGGTGAGGACGTGGCCTTCGCCGCCACGGGCGTCACCGATGGCGAGTTCCTGCACGGCGTCATCTATCACCACTTCTGGGCGGAGACCGAATCGATGGTCTTCCGCAGCAAGAGCGGGACCGTCCGGCATTTGAACACCAAGCACCATTACGCGCTCAAGTCAGTCGAAGGCGCACACCGGAAAGTTCGCTAGCCGCGCGCATGAATTGTGCAAGCGGTGGTGAATCGGTTGACGCCGGGACAAAAACCCGGCTAGACTGCCGAGGTTTGGCGAGAGGAATCCCAAGACTGGCCGCCCACGGCTGGGCGCTCGCAGTCGCGCTTCTGGTGCTGGCCCTGGGGCCGCTCGGATTCAGGCACCCCGTCGCCGATGTCCACGCGAGCTCGCGGGCCGGCATCGTCGTCGGCTACAAGACCAGCGTCGACGATGCCTCGCTGCGCTCGGTCGGGATCGCGGACGCCGAAAGCCAGCTCCATACACCCGGGTTCATCACCGCCGCCAGAGCCAATGACGTCGCCGAGCCGTCGGCCCCGGCGGCGGACAGCGCCCATGAGCGCCTTGTGCGGTTCCTCTGGCCGACGCACGGCGTCCTCACCCAGGGCTTCTTCGACTACCACCCAGGGATCGATATCGCCAACGACGTCGGAACGCCGGAGCTTGCCGCCGATGCCGGCCAGGTCGTCTTCGCCGGCTGGGGCACGTACGGCCTCTACGTCGAGATCGACCACGGCAACGGATTCCACACGATCTACGGGCACCTATCGGCGGTGATGGTCAGCACGGGACAGGTTGTTGCGCAGCGTCAACTGATCGGGCTGATGGGAGCGACCGGTCGCGCCAGCGGCCCTCACCTGCATTTCGAGATCCGCTACCAGGGCATCCCGCAAAATCCGATGGACCTGCTTTCGTAGAAGCCTCGCACTTATCGCGCGCTTCTTTCCCACGCCGGAGCGCGCTTATGTGGGAAAGCGCGCGTGATCGATAAGGTAGGGGCTGTGAACCGCCTCCTCTACGCGACCCACGACGGGCGGTTGCGCGTTCATGACTCGCTCCAGGCAACGGCTCGCAGTGGTTGGGAGATCGGCTTGGCCGATCGTTTCATCCCCCTGCCGGCGGGAGCCACACTGGTCCACCTCCCGGGCCGAATTCCACAGGGGCGGGCGGCCGGCGGTGAGATCGGTTCGGTCGACGACGCCGGCGCCGTGGCGGTCGCCGCGGTTTTACCACCCGGTTACCTGCGGACCTGGTTGCCCGCCTACGCCGACGATGGCCGGCCCCCGGTCCTGCCCCTCTATGGATACGCCGCGGTCGCCGCCATCGATGGTGAGCCGCACGTAGCTGCGATGCGGACCGACCGCTGGAGCGCGTGGGATCCACAGGCCGACGACCGCCGGCACGTCGAGCGCGGGATCCGAGCGGCGCGAGGCCCGCTGCCGGACAGCCGGCTCCTCCGCCACCTCGAGACCTGTGCGACGGACTACCGGTGCCTGACGGCGCAGAACATCTTCATTCGTCGCGGCGAAGGCGCGATCCCAGTCTCGCCGGCGTGTAATGCCGCCTGCCTGGGTTGCATTTCCGAGCAGTGGGGCGACGTCGACTCCCCCCAGACCCGTCTTGCCTTCGCCCCCACCGCGGCGGAGATTGCTGAGCTCGCAGCCTGGCACCTGAGCGCGAACCCGGCGAACTTCGTCAGCTTTGGACAGGGTTGCGAGGGCGAGCCGCTCACCCGGGGCGCCGCGCTCGTGGAGGCAACCCGACGAACCAGGTCGGCGTGGCCCCAGTCGACCATCCACATCAACACCAATGGATCGCGGCCGGACGTGCTCCGGCGCCTGATCGATGCCGGACTGAATTCGATCCGCATCAGCATCTTCAGCCTCGACGACGAGCGCTTCCGTGCCTACTACCGGCCGGTCGGCTATGGGCTGGAGCACGTCGAGCAGTGCGCGGAGCTGATGGCGGCGGCCGGCGGACAGGTCACCATCAACCTGCTCACATTCCCAGGCATCAGCGACGCCCAAGCGGAGATCGATGCGCTGGTGGCGTTCGTCCACAAGCATCGTGTCCACCAGATCCAGCTGCGCAGCCTCAACGTCGACCCGCACTGGCTTCTCGAGCGGATCCCGCATCCGACCCGCGGCATCGGGATGCGTCGCTTCGTGAAGGAGCTCACCGCCCGCTGCGCCGGGCTGCAGCTAGGCAACTTCACCCGCCCCTGGCGGGTAGCGGAGCCGATCTCGGCGTAACGGCCGGCTCGCCTACCCCGTTTGAAGTGATTGAAAGGCCCAGGCGGTGGGCAAGCTCAAAGTGATGGCTGATCTGTATTCGCCAAACCAGGATCCCGCTGCCGGCGGGGCCGACTACGGCTACCGCACGGACCGCCCGGTCCAGGCCGATATCCCGGCCCAGCCTGGCAACCGCGGACGGCGCAACGGCGGGCTGGCGGCGGGGATTCTCGCTTTCCTCGCGTTCATCTTCGGCAAGCTCTCCTATATCGGTCTCCTGCTCCTCAAGTTCAAGGGGCTGTGGTTCACGGTCGTGTCCACCGGGCTGACGGCGCTGATCTACGCGCAGCTCTTCGGCTGGGCCTTCGGTGTCGGCATCGTGCTCCTCATCCTGATCCACGAAAGTGGCCACGTCGTCGTGGCCCGGGTCATCGGCCTGCCCGTCACCCTCCCGGTCATGATCCCCTTCCTCGGTGCGTTCGTCAGCATGAAGCAGCCGCCGCGGACCG
>Ga0209057_1003824_pt1 | contig 10962 bp, 6 predicted proteins | sample GraSoiAngelo_146_FD_185903 | JGI IMG/M metagenome (GOLD analysis project Ga0209057, IMG submission 185903) | Grasslands soil microbial communities from the Angelo Coastal Reserve, California, USA - 14_1009_05_30cm (SPAdes) (version 2) | ecosystem: Environmental > Terrestrial > Soil > Grasslands ... | reverse complement strand
GACCACAATCCGGTTGACTCCCGCCACCGGCTGGAGCTGCGATTCGACCAGGCTCTGGCCATCCTCGTAGACGTAGACCTTCTTGTTGTCGCTCTCGAAGTCGGCGTCTACGCAGTGGCCGTCACACCCGAAGAGGAAGCCTGTGTAGCCGGGTGTCGAGGACGGGACGAAGTCGGCGACCAGGAGCAGCGGCCCGGCATCGAGCTTGCTGCTCGACTCGAAGTAGCTCTCGATCTGGTACGCCGGCGACTCGAAGTGGCAGCCGTCAGTCCGCACGGCGATCGTCGCCCCGCCGCCGTCCGCCTTCTTGTTCAGGTCATAGCTGCCCTGGTCCAGCGAGTTGGGCAGCGAGGCGATGGTGCGGCAGTCGAGCTGGAAAGCGGTCGAGGCAGCCGAGAAACCGGGGCACTGAGTGCCGACGGCGCTCTGTTTCAGCTGCGTGCCGGGCTGCAGAACCGTACAGGGCGTGGCGTTGCTCGTCGAGTCGCTGCCGCCGGCATCGCTGTGCGTCCAGCCCCACACGGAGGCGGACGAGGCGATCAGAAGCGTCAGCGCGGCGGCGATGCCCGCGCTGCCGAGCCGCATGCCCGACCCTGGCCTCGGCTGCGCGTCGACGAGCTGGCCCTTCGCCTGCGACAGTCCCCATCCGACCGCCGCGGCCAGCGGCGCGCCGATGACAGTGATGGCGAGGACCGCGACCGACGTCCACGCCATCGCCGGTCCCCAGCGGTCGCGAGCGCCGAGACCCAGCACCGCCGCAAGACACAGCGATGTCGCGAGCGCGCCCGCGATTCCGACCAGCAGCCAGAAGACTCGGTCCGAGGTCTGCAGCTCGCTGCCGCCGATTTCGATGACGGCGGCCGTGATGATCGTCGCGATGCCGAACGCGACACCGACCCACAGGACGATGGACACCCATGATGCGAGCCCGCCTCTGCGCGCCGCGGGCTGCTGCGTCCCCCACGCCGGCATCGGCGTGTACGCGCCGTACGCAGGCGGCGGCGTGGCGACCGGCGCTTGTGGACCGCCGTATGCAGCGGGCGCATACGGCGACTGCATCGATGGCGCTGGTGTGTACGCGGGAGCAGGCGCCGTGTACGCGGGATACGGAATCGCGGGCGGCGGTGTGTAGGTCGGGGGCGCTGGAGCCGATGGCGGCGCCGGCGTCCTCGGCGCGACATAGGTCGGCGTCGCCGGATACGAGGGTGACGGGGTCATCGGAGGCTGCATTCCCGACGGAGCCGGTGGCTGCGACGCAATCGGCGGCGGGGTGAACGGATACTGCGTCGCGGTCGACGCCACGGCGATGGCGAGCTGCTCGATGAACTCCGTCGCCGTCTCCTGCCGCTGGCGCGGATCCTTCGCGAGGCACGTGAGGATCGGCTGCACGACCGACTCCGGCAGGCTCGGATTCAATTTCCGCGGCGAAGGCGGAGGCGTCATCTGGTGCGCAGCAATCACGCCGAGCGGTGTTGGCGCGTTGAAGGGCACGCGGCCCGTGATCATCTCGAACGCGATTACCCCGAGCGCGTAGATGTCGGCGGGCGGGCCGGCCTCATGACCTGCGCACTGCTCGGGGGCCATGTACGTCGGCGTGCCGACCATCGCGCCGGTCTGCGTGAGCCTCTCGCTCTCGGCGGTCTCCGCGATTCGCGCGAGGCCGAAGTCGGAGAGGATCGGCACGCCGCGGCGGTCGAGGAGGATGTTGGAGGGCTTCACGTCGCGATGCACCACGCCCTCGCTGTGCGCGTAGTCGAGCGCGTCGGCGACGGGTCGCAGCAGTCGCACGCAGTAGTCGAGCTGGATCGGAGCGCCGAGCCGCGCGGCGAGCGTGCCGCCCTCGACGTACTCGCTGACGATGTACGTCACGCCGTCCTGCTCGGCGTGGTCGAAGACGGAAAGGATGTTGGGATGCTGCAGGCGCGCGACCGCGACCGCCTCGCGGTGGAAGCGGGCTTTGAAGCCTGGTTGCTCGACGAGAAAGTCGGGCAGCACCTTGAGCGCGACCTCGCGCTCGAGCGCCGGCTGGTAGGCGCGATACACGGTCGCCATGCCGCCGCGTCCGAGCTCGCCGAGGATCTGATAAGGCCCGAGGCGCGTTCCCGGCTCGAGCTTCATGGCCGCGATCATGGGCCACGTCTGCCCCGGTCGCAATAAAATCTTGACTCTCGAACATCTGTTCGATAACCTAATGGACAGCCTCCATCCCGCCCCCCTGCGTCAAACCCCGGAGGCAAAGCAAGGGAGAGATGCAGGTACAAGCACGTCCACTCGGTGGCAAGACCGAGACGCTCGACCACGCGATCGAAGCGATTCGGGTCCGCTTCGGAAGCCAGGCGCTCACGCGGGTGGCGGAGCTACCGCCCCCGCTGCCCTGGCCGAGCGGAACGCCGCTCGATCGCCTGACCGGGATCGGCGGCCTGCCGCGCGGGAGGCTGACGCTGCTGACGGGAACGGGAACCTGCGGCAAGCTCACGCTCGCGCTGGCGCTGCTCGCTCAGGCCACGCAGGAGTTCGCTCACGCAGTGGTCATCGACCCAGCGCGCCAGTTCGACCCGTGGGCGATGCTGCCGTTCGATCCCGACCTCGGCTCTCTGACTGTCATCACTCCTCCCTCTGCGGAGGCGGCCGGTGAGGCCGCCTCCGCGCTCGCCCGAGCGGGGGCCGGCTTCATCCTATTAATGGGGGAGATTCCAGAGCCCTGGCTGGCGCCGATGGAAGCCGGGGCCGCCCGATCGGGCGCCGTGGTGGTCGGCGTGGTCGACGCCCCCGGCCGCGCGCTGGCACACGCATCGAGCCTGAGCCTTGGCTTCAGGCACGCCGGATGGATCTACGAGCGAGGCCAGCTCGTCGGCCTGAACGTGGACGCCCGCTGCTCCAAGAACAAGCTGGCGGCGCCGGTAGGCGAATCAGACCTTGAGATCTTCTACCCGGCTCCTCCCCACCGTAATGGGGGCGCCGCTGAAAGCGGCGGTGTAAGGAGGGGGCGTCAACTCAGCGCACTCGAGCAGCAACAGGACGTCGAATGCGAATCTGCTGCTGTCTAGCCGGCCACCTCGAGCTGGCGCGCCGGCGCGACCTGTACGGGACCCCCGTCGTCGTCGGAGATGCGGACGGCCACGTGCTCGCCGTTTCCGAAGAAGCGCTCCCGTTCAGCGTCGAGCCCGGGCTTCCCGTTCGTCAGGCCGAGCACCTGTGCCCGCACGCCACCCTCCTCAGCTCGGATCCAGTCGCGGCCGATGGCCTGCGAGAGCGAATTGCCGCGGCGCTTTACGACCTCGCTCCGTGCGTCGAGGTTCGAGTCGATGGCATCGCCTGGCTCGACCTCGAAGGCGTGCCGTCACCGTCCGAATCGATCCGTGAGGCAAGGCGTCGCCTGCGCACCGCCATCGGACGCGAGCCGCGTCTCGGCCTCGCACCTGGACCTTTCTCCGCTCGACTGGCGGCGGCACGCGCGCGCCCGGGTCGCCTGTTGAAGATCGACGACGCGCGAGCGTTCCTCGCCCCACTCCCCACGCGCGAGCTCTGGCTCGACGACGAAAAGATGGAGCGCCTCGACCTTCTCGGGCTGCGCACGCTCGGCGCGGTCGCCGCGATCGGGCCGCGCGAGCTCGAGAGCCAGCTCGGGCGCGAAGGCAAGCGCGCGGTGCTGCTCGCATGCGGGCTCGAGCCGGATCAGCTGACGCCGTGGCAGCCGCCGATGTTCACGAGCGCGCACCGGCAGTTCGAGCCGCCGGTCCAGGATCGTGAGGCCCTGCTCTTCGTCGCGCGCGCGCTGTGCGGGGACCTTGCAGATGAGCTTGGGCTGCGAGGCGCCGGCGCCAAGCAGATGCGCGTGCGCCTCACCTGCGAAGACTGCGACGTCGAAGCGCGCGAATCCGTCGTGCGCCATCCGCTCAGCAGCGCCGCGGAGCTGTTTGGACTAGCCGGCTCGTGGATCAAGTCGTGGCAGCCGCACGCCCCCATCACGGAGATGTGGATCGAGCTGCCAGTTCTCGAGGCCGCTGGCAGACGTCAGTTGAGGCTGTGGACGGGCGGCGATGGCAACAGCGACGAGGTCACGGCCGCGCTCGAGCGCTTGCAGGAACGCCACGGCGATACGGTCATCCGCAAGCCTCGCCCGGTGCTTCCCTCTTCACCCATTCCCTCACAGCGATTCGCGTGACGCGCCTCATAAACCCGCCCACCCCCGTCGCGGTCACGTTGAACGCCGACGGCACGCCGGCATATATCACCGGGTCGTGGTCTGGCCCTGTCGATCCCATTGCCCGCTGGAAGGTCGAGACCGAGTGGTGGGCTCAAGCGGTCGTGCGCGAGTACTGGAAGGTCGTGCTCAACAGCGACCTGCTGTGCGAGCTGTTTCACGACGTGGCGCGGGACGAGTGGTTCATCGAGCGCGTTTACGACTGAGTACTCGCAGATGGCGAATTTCTTACTTTGTGCACAAAAACACGTTATTCCGTGTTCAGAACGTGTAATTGCGCACAAAAGCGGATGCGCGGCGCGCGCAGTCGCGTGATGAGCGCGTCGCCGTACGTCGAGCTTCACTGCCACTCCAACTTCTCCTTTCTCGACGGCGGCTCGCACCCGTATGAGCTGGCGATGCGCGCCGCCGAGCTCGAGATGCCTGCGCTCGCCATCACCGACACAGGCGGCGTCTACGGCGCGGTCCGCTTCCTTCAGGCGTGCCGCAAGGTCGGCGTCAAACCGCTGATCGGCGCCGCCCTCGAGGTCGACGGCGAGGAGCTCGTGATGATCGCACGCAACCTCGCGGGCTATTCGAAGCTGTGCCGGCTGCTCAGCGTCGCCCACCACGACCAACCCAAAGGCGAGGCACGGGCCTCGCTTCACACGGTCTCCGAGCATCGCGGCGACCTCTTCTACCTCAGCGCCACCGACGACGAGCACCGCCTGCGCTCACTGCAGGAGGCGCTCGGCCGCGACGTCGTGTTCAGCGAGCTCCACCACCACATGTCGCCCGAGGACGCATGGATCCTCGAGGGCCGCGCGGCGATGGCGCGATGTTGCGGCGCAAACGTCGTCGCAACCAACGAGGTCCACTACCACGTGCGCGAGCGGCGTCGAATGCATGACGCGCTGGTTGCCATTCGCCACCGCAAGACGCTAGACGAGGCACGACCGCACCTCTTCCCCAACGCCGAGCACTGCCTCAAGTCCAGCGACGAGCTGCGCCAAATCTTCAAAGACCACGCAGAAGCCCTCGCCACGCCGTGGGAGATCGCCCAGGAGTGCGACATCGACCTCGACTTTCGCAAGGTCCGCTTCCCTGGCTATCCCGTGCCGCCAGGCGAGACGCCGTTCTCTTACCTCTACAAGCTCTGCTTCGAAGGCGTGCGCGCGCGCTATCGGCCCATCACCCCGGACGTGGCCAAGCGCCTGCAGCGCGAGCTCGAGGTCATCGAGAAGACCGGCCTGGCCGAGTTCTTCCTCATCAACTGGGACCTCATGCGCTTCGCGCGCGAGCACGGTGTGCCGGGCCAGGGCCGCGGCTCAGCCGCGGACTCCATCGTCGCCTACGTCCTCGGCATCACGCGCGTCGATCCCATCGAGCACAACCTCCTGTTCGAGCGCTTCCTCCACGAGGAGATGACCAGCACCCCCGACATCGACATCGACTTCTCGACGGAGCACCGCGAGCAGGTGATCCAGTACGTCTACGACAAGTACGGCTGGGAGCGCACCGGGATGGTCTGCAACGTCGTCACGTTCCAGCCCCGCATGGCGATCCGGCAGATTGGCAAGGCGCTCGGCTTCTCGGCCGAGCTGCTCGACCGGCTGGCCAAAGGTGTCGACCGCTGGTTCAGCGAGGACGTCGAGGACTCGATGTTCGGCTCGGTACCGCCGCCGGACACGAGACCGCAGAGCTGGCAGCACTTCCTCGAGCTGAGCCGCGAGGTGATCGACTTCCCGAGACACCTGTCGATCCATAACGGAGGAATGCTCGTGACGGGCGAGCCCCTGGTGGACATCGCGCCTGTCGAGCCGGCGGCGATGGAAGGAAGACGCGTCGTCCAGTTCAACAAGGACGACGTCGAGGACCTCGGCCTCATAAAGATGGACATGCTCGGGCTGCGAACCCTCTCCGTCGTCGCCGAATGTCTCGAGCTCATCAAGGAGAGGACCGGCACAAAGCCAGACCTCGACGCCCTGACCCTCGACGACCCCAAGGTATTCGAGACGTGCGGTGAGGCCGACACCATCGGCGTCTTCCAGATCGAGTCGCGCGCGCAGATGCAAACGCTGCCGCGGACGAGGCCGAAGACGTTCAACGACCTGGTGGTCGAGGTGGCGATCATTCGTCCCGGACCGATCCAGGGCAACGCCGTCCATCCCTACATCAATCGCAAGCAGGGCCGCGAGCCGGTGACGTACGCGCACCCGCTGCTCGAGCCAATCCTCAAAGACACGCTAGGGGTGATCCTCTACCAGGAGCAGATCATCGAGATCGCGATGTACGTCGCCGGCATGCGACCGAGCGTCGCCGACGGCTTCCGACGAGCGATGACCCGTCACCTCAACCGCGTGGAGATGTCCTCACTGGAGGACGGCTTCATCAACGGTTGCCTGGCGAACAGCGTGCCGCGTGAAGTGGCTGATCAGCTCTTCACCGCAGTGCAAGGCTTCGCTGTCTACGGCTTCTGCCGCTCGCACGCCGCCGCGTTCGCCCGCACGTCATACGAAACGGTGTGGCTCAAGGTCTATCACCCTGTCGAGTTCGGCTGCGGCCTGCTGAACAACCAGCCGATGGGCTTCTACCACCCGAGCGTTCTGGTCGAAGACCTGAAGCGCCACGGCGTCAAAGTCCTGCCGGTCGACATCAATCGCTCGGACGTGCGCTGCCTCCCCGAGCAGCATGGCGACGAACACGCCATGCGCATCGGGTTCAACTACGTCCGCGACCTGGGCGAGGACGGCCGCAGCGCGATCGTCGAGGAGCGCGCGACGAACGGCCAGTACAGATCGTTCGACACCTTCCTTGACCGCCTCAGAGGCAAACCCATCGGCCCCCGCGCAGTCCGCAACCTCGTCATGGTCGGCGCGTTCGACGGCCTCGGCGAGCCGCGACGCAACCTGCTGTGGGGCTGGCAGGAGCGCTGGCACGGCCGCGGCCTGAGACGCGGCATCGAGTCGCAGCACAACCTCCACCTCGACGCGGCGGCGCCAAAAGCAATCCCGGATGTCGACGAGTTCGACGCCAACCAGCTCGAGTACCGAATCTCAGACCTCTCGACAGGCCATCACCTCATCCACTTCTGCCGCGAGAGGCTCGACCAGCTCGGCGCGCTCCAGAGCAAAGCGCTGCCCAAGATCCCAAGCGGCAGGCAGGTGCGAGTCGCCGGTCTCGTGATCACACGCCAGGCGCCGTCGACCGCCAAGAAGATCCGCTTCTTCACGCTCGAGGACGAGTTCGGCCACGTCAACGTCACCATCAAGCCCGACGTCTACGACCGCTACCGACGAATCGCCAACCAGAAGCCGATCCTCGTCATCGACGGCGTGATGCAGCGCCAGGACGGAGTCTGGTCGGTGCTCGCGAACCACATCGAAGCGCTCGAAGGGATACCGAGGCCAAAGACCCGCTCGCACGACTACCGCTGAGCCGAGCAACAGGCATCATGAGCTGTCGTGTCGCGCGAGCACTGGGACCGGCAGGCCTCCAACTGGGCCCGATGGGCCCGCACGCCCGACTTCGACGCGTACTGGAAATATTCGCCTGCGTTCTTCGAGCTCGTCCCACCTCCAAAAAACCGTACCCTCGAGATCGGCTGCGGTGAAGGGCGCGTCGCGCGGGATCTCCAGAAGCGTGGCCACCAGGTCATCGCTGTAGATGCGACGGCCGGACTGATCGCTCTCGCCCGCGACGCAGATCCCGCAGGCATCTATCTCCGATGCGATGCGGCCGCCCTCCCTTTCGACTCCCACGCGTTCGATCTAGCTGTTTTCTACAACTCGCTCATGGACATCGACGACATGGAGAGCAGCGTCCAGGAGGCGGCGAGGGTTCTGGAACCGGGAGGCGCGCTGTGTGCGTGCGTCACCCATCCCATCGCCGACGCCGGACATTTCGAGTCACGCGAGCCCGGCGCACGATTCGTCATCGAAGACAGCTACCTGGGGCAGCGCAGGTGGGTCGAGGCACCGATGGAGCGCGGCGAGCTGCGCATGGACTTCGCCGGCTGGGCGTATCCGCTAGAGGGCTACTTCGGCGCACTCGAGCGTGCGGGTTTCGTCATCGAGGCGCTGCGGGAACCACCACTCGCCAACGACGAGCGCTGGAGCAGGATTCCCACCTTCCTGATGTTGCGGGCGCGAACGCATTAGCCCTTCACGACTTACTTTCAGTAGCCAACCCAGGGCGATTTGAGCGAAGCTATCAATCAAATGGCCATTGGCAGAGAGATCGAAGACATCGCGCGCGAGCTGATCAGGCATCAGCACGACCACCCGCCCGTCCGCGACCTCAACCGCGAAGTCGACCGCAAGCAGACCATCGCCGACCGCATGGGCGCCGACTTCGCAAGGCTCATCGGCAGCTGGATCTTCGTCCTCGCGCAGCTGGGACTGATGGTCGTCTGGGTGATCCTCAACGCCATCGCCTCGTTCGCGCACTGGGATCCCGCCCCCTTCCAACTCCTCAACTTCGTCCTCAGCCTCGAGGCCACTCTCTGGGCGAGCCTCGTCCTGATGACCCTCAACCGTCAGTCCGACCGCGACCGCCTGCGCGCCCAGCACGACTACGAGCTCGACGTCAAATCAGAGGAAGAGATCAAGGCGCTGATGAACCACCTCATGCATCAGGACGAGATCCTGCTGCAGATCGTCAACCGCCTCGACCGCAGCGACAGCGAGATGAAGCGGCTGCTGCGCCGCCTCGAGGGCACTGACAACGGCGGCACCGGCCACGCGCCTCAAACCGAAGGCGCCAGGCGCCCGACCTAGCCCGACTCCGGCTCCGCCACCCGATACACGCGGTACTCGCCGTTGTCGTAGACCAGCGTCCCGTGCTGCGCCCAGTACGAGGCGTTGGCGCCATGCAGCGGCGACAGCTCCTGCGGCCCGATCAACACGAAGCTCACGTGGTACATCTTCAGCAGCTCCGGCGTAGACGGGTCGCCCTGCAGCATGAGCTGCGCGTCGTTGGTCTTCTGGCCGTAATCCGCAAGGCCATACGTGAACAGCCAGCCGGGGTACCCGATCATCACCCGCCGCCCTGACAGCGTCGGAATCGGACTGTTGTGCTCGTCAGCAACGAGGAAAATCGCGCCGGGCGGCGTGTGCGAACGCACCCAGTCCGCCAGCTGCAGGCCGCGCGTGTCGACGAACTGGTATGAGCTGACGGTCGTGTCCCGAGCGCGTGCAAGATCGAGCCCGCCGCTGAACACCATCAACACGAGCATCACCGCCGCCGCCACCGACCCCAGCGCTCCGCGCTGAAACAGCGCCGCCAGCACCCCGCCGACGACGATGCTGCCCAGCAGCGCAAAGAAGATGAAGAACTTCGTGTTGTCCCAGTCCCACGGCTGCAGCACGATCATCGACGGAACCGCGAACCACAGCCACATCGGCGCAAACCAGGTGGCGAACCTCGTGGGAACCCAGCGGTTCACGATGTGGCCCGCGATGATGAGTGGGATCAGCAGCGACGTGTTCTTGATCCAGAACCACACGAAGTCGGGCACCGCCCACAGCAGGCCGTCGCGCTTGATGTCCGTGAAGGCCAGCCAGCCCGGCTCGATGCAGTAGCCGAGGAAACCCCCGCTGTCGCCGCAGTAGCTGTTGTTCGCGGGCGGCCACATCCACACCAGGACCGGCAAGGCGAGCACGACCGCGGGCACAAAGAACGCGAACCACTCGCGCCGCCGCGTGAACAGGAACCAGAACGCCGACAACGCGACCACGGTGCCCCACGCGTGCACGTGAAACGCCGGCATCAGCCCTGTCACGACGCCCGCAAAGAGATATACGGGCCAGCCGAGCTCCTCGCGCGTGGCCGTCCACACCAGCACCAGCACGATCAGGGCGAGGCTGAACCCAAACAGCGTCGTGCGCTGCGGCACCAGGTAAGCGAGCACCGGATTGAGCCACTGGAAGTTCAGCTCGCGGTCGAGCGTGTACTCCCGCGGCAGATGCGCAACCACGCGCAGCCCCCGCGCGGCAACGTCCCCAAGCAGATAAACGAAACCGATGCCGCCGCTCATCAGGAAGACAAGGGTCGCGATCGCCGCGGCTGCCCGGCCGCCCGTGAACCGCCTGGCCGCCAAATACATGACTGCGGGGAAAGCGAGGCCGAGAAGTCCCGAGGTCAGGACGAGCGATGACGTCAGCGATGAACCCAGCGGCACGAGGTTGGCCGCGAGGAAATCCATCATGAAGGGGTAGCCAAGGTGGTTCCCCGGATCGATCGGGAACTCGGGCGGGAAGTTGTGTCCGTATGCGAACGAGCCGGTGAATGAAAGGTGCGCGGCCCAGTCGCCCCAGATGTTGATGTAGCCCGCGTACAGCCCGTCCGGCCGGTACTGGTAAGCGACGCCGAGAAACGGCACCGTCCACGCAGCGCACACAAGGAAGACCGCGGCGAGCGGCCACGGATGACCTGGTGACCTGAGCGGACGCGTCCAGCGCGCCCGCGAGTCGACAAGATCGGCGGCAAGCTTCGCTCGGTTCAAAACCAGGATCGCCACTGCGACCGCGGTGGTGGTCAGCATCGCGATTAGCACGGTGGCGAGGGTCACGTCGCGTATGGCCATCGACAGGATGAAGCTCACCGACGCTACCGCCATCGCGCCGAGCACTGTCCCGAACGCGATCCGCTCCTCGAGGTTGAGCTCGACCTGGCTGAGGTAGGTGACCCCGAAGCCGGCGACTACGCAGGCCGCAAGCAGGAGCAAGGCGCGATCAGTTCCAGCAGAACAGCTGCGGCTTGCTGGCCGGCAGCTTCGG
>Ga0209057_1003820_pt1 | contig 10965 bp, 10 predicted proteins | sample GraSoiAngelo_146_FD_185903 | JGI IMG/M metagenome (GOLD analysis project Ga0209057, IMG submission 185903) | Grasslands soil microbial communities from the Angelo Coastal Reserve, California, USA - 14_1009_05_30cm (SPAdes) (version 2) | ecosystem: Environmental > Terrestrial > Soil > Grasslands ... | reverse complement strand
GGTGTGTGCTCCTTTAAGACGCGGTGCTCGCCTTTTCGTCCGCTCCGCCGTAGACGGCTTCCGCCTCGATCTCCACGAGGATCTTCGGGTCGATGAAGTCGACCTTCACGATGGTCGAAGCGGGGCGGATGTCGCGGAAGGTCTCTCCGTGCACAACGGCGACGCTCTGGATGTCGTGCGAGTTTTGCACGTATACGCGGGTCATGATCACGTCGTTCATCGTGCAGCCGAGCTCCGCAAGCGCTTCCTTCATCGTCTGAAGCGCGGCGCGCATCTGCTCGACGACGTCGTCGGACACAACGCTGCCGTCGGGCCCGATTCCCGCCGTACCCGAGACGCGGACGACGGTGCCGTGCCGGATCGCGCGTGAGAAGCCGAATTGGAACTCGCCACGGCTCCCGGTCGTGTGCCAGTAGCGCTTCGGATTGGTCGGATCGGTGGTCGGCATCAGTTGCGCATCCGCTTGATTACGGCGTCCGCGAATTCCTTCGTCCCGACCGCGGTGGGATCGTCGCGGTTGGCCTTGAGGTCGTAGGTGACGTCCTTGCCCTCCGCCACCACCGAGGCGATTGCGCGCTCGAGTCGATCGCCGGCCTCGCGCTCGCCAATGTGTCGAAGCATGAGAACCCCCGCGAGCATTAACGCCATCGGGTTCACTTTGTTTTGGCCCGCGTACTTGGGCGCGCTGCCATGGATCGCCTCGAACATCGCGACGCCGTTCTCGCCGATGTTCGCGCCGGGAGCCACGCCGAGGCCGCCGACGAGCCCGGCCACGAGGTCGCTCACGATGTCGCCGTATAGGTTCGGTGCGACGAGCACGTCGTACAGGTCGGGCTTCACGACGAGCTGCATGCACATGTTGTCGACGATGCGGTCCTCGAACTGGATCTCGGGATAGTCCCGGGCGACCTCTCCCGCGACGCGCAGGAAGAGCCCGTCCGCGAATTTCATGATGTTCGCCTTGTGGATCGCGGTGACTTTCTTGCGCTTGTTGGTTCGCGCGTAGTCGAACGCGAACTTCACGATTCGGCGTGAGCCCTCGACGCTGATCGCCTTGATCGCGAGCGCCGAATGCTCGCGGATCTTGGATTTGCCGACCCGCTCGATCACCGCCTGGACCTCGCGCTCTTCGGGCGAATCCACGTCGAACTCGATCCCCGCGTACAGGTCCTCGATGTTCTCGCGGACCACGACAAGGTCGACGTCGCCGCGCGGCGCGGGCACGCCGGGGTAGGTCTTCGCCGGCCGCAGGTTCGCGTACAGGTCGAACTCCTTGCGAAGCGCCACGTTCACCGAGCGAAAGCCGGTGCCGAGCTCGGTCGTGAGCGGTCCCTTGAGGGCGACGCGGTTGCGCCGCACCGACTCGAGGGCCTCTTTTGGAAAAGGCGTGCCGCTCTTGGCCATCGCGGGCATGCCGACATCGTGAACGTCCCACTCGATCTTCACGCCGGTGGCTTCGATCGCACGACGTGTGGCCTCGACGATCTCCGGGCCCGTCCCGTCACCCGGGATGAGCGTGATGGTGTGCGTCAGGACCGCCTCCCCAAGACCTCTGCGCGAATCGAAATCGTACAGGCGGGGGCCGGCTCGCGCAGGGGCTGAATCGCGGCTACCGTTTCGCCCCTGAGGGGCGGCGATGATCAAGACACGACTCACTGAGCTGCTCGGCATCCACCATCCGATCGTGCTCGGCGGCATGTCCGGCGCGACGGGGGCGGATCTCGTTGCCGCCGTGAGCGAAGCGGGCGGCCTCGGTACGTTGGGAGTGAGCTCGATGACCGCGGAGGAGATCCGCGCGGCCGTCGAGAACATCCGCGCGCGTACCACCCGTCCGTTCGGCCTGAACCTCTTGCTGTTCACGGTCGACGAAGATCAGATCGACGCTGTCGTCACGGCACGCCCTCGCGTGATCGCGACCGCTTGGCCTCGCCCCGAAGATGACCTGCGCGCGCTCGCGGAGCGTGCGCACGCGATTGGCGCGGTCTACATGCACCAGGTCGACACGGTCGGTGAGGCGACGCGCGCGGCCGAGGCCGGCGCGGACGCGATCGTTGCGCAGGGGACCGAAGGCGGAGGGCACGTCGGGGTGATGGCGACGCTGCCACTCGCGCGGATGGTGATCCGCGCCGTTCCCAAGATCCCGGTGGTTGTCGCCGGAGGCATTGCCGACGGCGCGGGGATCGCGGCGGCTCTCATGCTCGGCGCCGACGGCGTTCTGCTGGGGACCCGGTTCCTTGCGACGCCGGAGTCGCCTTACCCCGACGGGTACAAGCGCGCGATCGTCGCGAGCGATGGGCACGACACGGTCATCACCGAGATCCCGGACATCGTGAACGGCACGGTCTGGCCGGGCGCGTACGCGCGCGCGCTTAGAAATGGATTCATCGAGAAGTGGCTGGGCCGCGAAGGCGAGCTCCGCCGTCGCTGGAAGGAAGTCGTTCCGACGGTGCGCGCAGCCCGGGCCGCGGGGGACGCCGATCGCGGCACGTTGCTCATGGGCGAGGACGCCGGCCTCATCGACTCGATCGAGCCCGCGGCCGCGCTGGTCGAGCGCCTCGCCGCGGAGGCGGAGGCCATCCTGCGCAAACGGGCGCGCGATCTTGTGACTGGATAAGAAGAAGGGGAGGACCTGTGTCCTCCCCTTCGCGTGTGCGGATCCCGAAAGCTAGACGCGATGCGGACGCATGCCCATCGCATTCTTCGGCGGCTTGGGCGGCTGCAGCGTCGTGCCGTTCGTGTTCGCCGTGGTGATGTTCCCGGTGAACGTCGGCTGCGTTCGCGCGTGGGTCTTCGCCTCGAAACCCGAGGCGAGCTTGATGAGCGTCGGCTCGCTGAACGCGGTGCCGAGGAAGCTGATGCCCATCGGCATCCCGAGCACGTTCGCGGCAGGGACCTGGACGATCGGGTAGCCGGGACCTCCGGCGAGGCCGGAGCTCGCGAAGACGAAGTGGTCCGACATGATGAGGTCGGTCGTCCATCCGGGGCTGTCGGTCGGCGCGACCACGGCGTCGAGATGGAATTGGCTCAAGGCCTTGTCGATGCCGTTGGCTCCGGCGTTGTGATCGATCGCGAGCGCCTGGTTGTAGGTCATCCCGCCGAACGCGGCCTGCGGGTTGTCCCCCGGGTTCGGTCCGCTGATGTCCATGGACTGCGCGAGCTCGAAGATCTCCTGGAAGAAGTACGGCATCTCGGTTGACGCGTTCGCGTTGTTGAACGCGATGGCGTCGGCGAGAGTCTTGTTCGCCATCGGGACGCCGACGCGCGTCGCGAAGTACTTCTGCAGGTCGATCTTGAAGTCGTACACGAGAACGAGGAACTCGCCGTCGGCCGGTGCGAATGTGAAGCCCGCGCCGTCGAGATCGACGACGGTCGCGCCGGCGCTCTGGATGCTCGCGATCGCGTTGTCGAATGCCGCGACGACCTGTGGCGGCCCGTTGTCGATGCCCTGTCGCGTCACGCCGATACGCGTGCCACGGAGGCCATCTGCGTTGAGGAAGGCTGTGTAGTCAGCGGGAAGCGCCGGCCGGGCGCGGCCGGTGCCCTGCCATCCGAGCGGGACGCCGGAGGTAGCGGCGTCGCGCGGGTCTGGCGTGCGGGCCGCGAGGACGTTCAGCAGAGCGGCCGCATCGGCGACGGTCCGCGCGTGCGGGCCCGGGGTGTCCTGCGTGTGCGAGATCGGGACGATCCCCGCGCGGCTCGCGAGACCGACCGTCGGCTTGATGCCGACGACGGCGCTGACGTTCGCGGGGCACACGATGCTCCCGTCGGTCTCGGTGCCGACGGAGATCGCGGCGAAGTTCGCACCTGCGGCCGCGGCTGAGCCCGAGCTCGAGCCGCAGGCGTTGCGGTCGGTCGAGTACGGATTGTGGGTGAGGCCGCCGCGACCCGACCAGCCGCTCGTGGAGAAGAACGACCGGAAGTTCGCCCATTCCGAAAGGTTCGTCTTGCCGAGAATGACCGCGCCGGCCGCGCGCAAATTCGCGGCGACCGTCGAGTCGTCAACAGCGGGCTTGCCGGCGAGCGCGAACGATCCTGCGGTCGTCTGCATCCTGTCGCCGGTATCGATGTTGTCCTTCAGGAGGACCGGGATCCCGTCGAGCGGACCGATGACCTTGCCTTGCGCGCGACGGTTGTCCGCGCTCCGCGCGAGCTTGAGCGCGTCGGGGTTCAGCTCGATGACGCTGTTCACGTTCGGCCCGGACTGGTCGAGCGCTGCGATGCGGTCCAGGTAGTACTGCGTGAGCTGCACCGAAGTCAGCCGTCCGCCGGCCATCTCCGCCTGCAGCTGCGCGACGGTGAACTCGTTGTACGCCGTTGGTGCCGCGTTGGTCGTGTTCCCTGTGAGCGCTGTGGTGCGTGCGACGACGACCGATGGGATCAGCATGATGATCGTGAGGATCGCGAGCACGTTCCTCCGCATGTTGTTGCTCCTCCCTGGCGATTCGCGCGCGCTGTGCTAACACGTGGTGCCTTGGCGAGCAAAACAGGGCAAAGTTCCCGTGCTGCTAGTGCGCGGCTCGCACGGTGCCCCTGTCGTCGAGATCGCTCGGCACGTCGACGTCAGCGAGCGAGCCGAGGGCAGGGGTGACGTCGACCACCGCGACATCATCCCGGCCAGCGAGGATCTCGCGCATGCCGACGTCGCCGCTGAGCGCGAAGGCTGCGGGCCAGAGGCTCCGGTGAAGGACCGCGGGTGGCGAGCGCCGGCCGCGCCACGACGAGACGACCGCCGATGCGCGGGTCTCCCGACCGCGAGCGACCAGCTCATCGATCAACGCGGTCGTCACATCGGGCATATCTCCCAGGAGCACGAGCGCTGCGTGCAACTGGTCATCGAGCACGCTCAGGCCCAACTGCAAGGAGCTCGCGAGGCCGCGGACGGGGTCGGGGTTGCGGACCGTCCGCGTGCGACCCGGGTCAAGGTGCGCGACGAGATCGTCGGCCCCCACGACGAGCACGATGTCCTCGAGACTCGAGGCGTTCGCCGCGTCGATCACGTGCTGTACGAGAGGTCGCCCGCCGAGCAGGGCGAGCAGCTTCTGAGAACCGAATCGGTTTGCTTGGCCCGCCGCGAGGATGATCCCGCCAATGCGGGGCGGATCGAGCTCAGCGTGCCGCGACAACGGGCTCCGCGGAGAGGCTTCGGCCGCCGCGGTGACGGCGGACCGCGACGATCTCGGCGAGGATCGCGAGCGCGATCTCCTCGACGCTCGTCGCGCCGATGTCCAGGCCGATCGGCGCGTGGATGCGCGCGATGTCGCGGTCGGCCACGGCCTGCGACCGCAGCCAGGCGACCCGCTTTTCGTTGGTCGTACGGCTGCCGATCGCGCCGACGTAGCCCGCCGCGCTCCGGAGCGCGGCGACGAGCGCGGGATGGTCGAACTTATCGTCGTGTGCGAGGATCGCGATCGCCGAGCTCGGCCCGAAGCGCAGAGTCGCGAGGCCCTCTTGCGGCCATGCCGCGACGATCTCCATTCCCGGAAAGCGCTCGGCATTGGCGAGCGCCTCGCGCGGGTCCACGACGACAACGCGATATCCCACGGCCTTGGCCAGATGGGCGAGGGCCTGCCCCACATGCGTCGCGCCGACGATCGCGAGGAGCGGTGGCATCGCGATCGCCTCGAGGAAGACCGTCGCATCGCGCTCGCCAAGGCGCGCGGTGACCGTTCGCGATCGTCCCTCGCCAAGCGCGGCGAGCGCGCCGACTTTGAGCTCGGCCAGCTCGGGCGACCAGCCCTCGGCACGATCCTCGGTGAGAACCGCGACCGTGCCTGCGCGATCGGCAGGTGCGACCACGCGCACGAGAAGCGCGGGACGTTCGGACCGGACCGCCTCGAGCGCCGCGCGGTGGAGCGCGCCGACCGGCTCGACGAGCACGTCGATCGACCCGCCGCACGAGAGCCCGACCGTGAACGCGAACTCGTCGCTGATTCCGTAGTTCACGACGCGGGCGCGGCCGTCCTTCAGGACGGCCATGGCCTCCTCGTAGACCGCGGACTCGACACATCCGTTGCTGACCGAGCCCGCGATCTTCTCCTCGGCTTGTGCGACGAGCGTCGCGCCGAGCGGACGGGGCGCGGAGCCGCTGATCCGGACGACGGTCGCGATCGCCACGGGCTGGCTGCTCGCGAGCCACAGCTCGAGCTCGGCCGCAACGTCTTTCACCGCGTCGCCGCGAGCGCGGAGGCGGGGTCCTTCACGAAGCGGCGGCGGCAGCCCTCGCCGCAGAAGTAATAGATGGTGCCTTCGAAGTTGGCGCGGAGAGCGGTGGGCGTGATCGCGACGACCATGTCGCAGATCGGATCGACGGCCTCGGCCACCGGCGCGGTCGGGTGCAGCATCTGATGCGGCTGCTGCGCCGCGGCGCGCGCGAGATTCGCGCGGATTGTGAGGATCTGCGCGAGGATCGAGAGCGCGATCTCTTCATCGCTCGCGTGACCGAGGTCGAGGCCCGCCGGATACACGAGCCGCCGGAGCTGCTCCTCACCGAGTCCGCGCCGCGCGAGCGTGTCGCGGATCACGTCTCCGCGGGTCCGGCTCGCCACAAGGCCGATGTAACTCGCTCGAGTCCGGAGGGCCGCCTCAGCCGGGTCCTCGTCAGCATCGCCGCGCATCGCGATGACGATCGACGTGCGCTCGTCGACGTTCACGTCCGACAGATCGCTCGTGATTCGGTCAGCGGTCGGAAAGTCGACCTCGGTGACGTTCGGCTCTGCGACCACGACGTAGCGCCCGAGCGCCGACCCGAGCGCGACGAGCGCGCGGGCGACGGGCGTCTTTCCCAGGACGACGAGCTGCTCGGTCGGAAGAAGGGGTTCGATATGGATCTCCAGCGTGCCGCCGGAGTGGCACGTCATGGGAAAGTGTCGCACCCCCGGTCGCGGCGCCGCGCTGGTCTTGGAGATCTCGATGAGCCGAGCCTCGCCGTCGGCGATGGCCGCGACGGCTTCGCGGATCACGACAGGCGCGGCGCAGCTGCCACCGATCCATCCGGTGAGCTTGCCATCGGGCGTGATGATCGCCTTCGCGCCGGGCTTCGCGGACGTGGGTCGGTCCGCACGGACGACGGTCGCGGTCGCGAAGGGCTCGCGTCGCGCAAGCAGCTCGGCGGCGAGCTCGAAGAAGGCTGCGCTCACGTCGCACCAGATCGCCGCACCGGCCGCCCGCGGCCGACGTCGCCGAGGAGCTCCGCGATCCGCGAGAGGCCGTCGAGCGTGTTCGCCGCGAGGTGGTCGTCGGCATGACCGCTGAGCGCGCGGGCGCCGCGCGCATCGGGCGAGTAATCGCGGGTACCAGAGAGCGGGTCGAGCCAGATGAGGCGGTACGCCGCACGCTGCAGGCGCGACGCCTCCTGCTCAAGCCGAGCCGGATCGCCGCGCTCCCACCCGTCGGTGACGAGCAAAACGATCGCCCCACGGCCGAGGACCCGCCGCGACCACCGCAGGTTGAACTCGTGCAGTGCGTCTCCGATGCGCGTGCCGCCGGACCAGTCGGAGACGGCGCGCGAGATGTGCGCGAGCGCAGCGTCAGGGCGCCGCTCGCGAAGCTGTCGCGTGATGCGGGTCAAGCGCGTGCCAAACGTGAACGTTTCGACCCGGCCCCAGCCGCGCGCGAACGCGTGCGACATATGCAGGAGGAGCCGCGTGTACGCCTCCATCGATCCGGAGACATCGCACAGGATGACCAGCGGCCTTCGCTTCACGCGACGCGCCCGGCGAATGAGGACGGCGGGCTCGCCGTCCGCGGCGAGCGACTTTCGCAAGGTCGCGCGCGCATCGAGGCGTCTGCCGTTTCGCGACGAGCGGAAGCGCCGGCTCGGGCGCTGGCCCGGAGACCATCGCATGCGCTCGAGGAACCGCGCGGCCGCGCCGCGCTCGGCGGCGGTCATCGCCGAGAAGTCGGTCGTGCGCAGAAGCTCGGTCGGGCTTGCCATCACGCGGACGATCCGCGGGACGAGCGATGTCATCCGGCTCGGTATCTGCCCCAGCGGGACCTCGATCTGGTCCGACTCAGCCTTCGGAGGGCGGGCACTCGGGACCGCCGCGGTGAGACGCCCACCACGGAGGAGGGACCAGAACAGGTCGAACGTGATCTCGAACGGGGCGAGGTCCGCCTGACGCGACACGAGGGCCGTGCGGCTCGCCGCGCGCACGTCCTCGGGTCGCTCGAGATCGATCGCTGCGATCGCCTGCAGGTACACGCGAGCGCGCTCGGCGTTGACGTGAACTCCGGCGCGCCGAAGAAGGCGCGGGAGCATGAGGAGGTCGCGCGCGACGCGGTCATCGCCGAGCGCGCTCATCACGCGTTGGCCTTCCGCCGGATCGGGAGAAGGGTCTTCGGTGTTCCGGGCGCGCTCAGAAAATCGCTGATGAAACGAGTGACGAGGTCGGGCTTCTCGAGCACGACCGCATGCGAAGCACCGGGGATGACCGCGAGCTGACCGAGCGGCAGCGATTCATAGAGCGAAGTGGTGTGCGCGAGCGTCAGCAGATCGTCGTCGCCGGCCACGACGAGGGTCGGCGTGGAGACCTTTCGGAGATCGTTCGTCGTGAGCGTCGGCTCGCTGGTCCACATCGTTTGCGATTTCGCGAGAAACGTCGCGAAGTGCTCGCCCCCGTCCGGCGACCGTGCGGCGTAACGGTCGCGTAGCGCCTGAGGGCCGGACCCACCAGGCTCCGTAGGCATGTTCCCGTTGAAGTGGTAGTTGGCTCCGATGAGAACCAGCGCTCGGACGAGATCCGGGCGCCGCAAGGCAACGAGAAGTGCCGCATTGCCGCCATCGCTCCAGCCGACCAGATTGGCCGGGCCGCCGACGAGCTTGTCGATCACCGCGATGGCCTCGGCGGCCATGTCGTCGTAATGGAAGGCCGCGTCCGTGTCGGCCGTGCGTCCATGCCCGCGACGGTCGAACGCCAGGACCCGGAAGCGCTCGCCGAGTGAAGGTCCGAGCCGGTCGAGCAGCAGCTCGCTGTCGCTCAGACCTCCGTGCAGGATGAGAAGCGGATCGCGCGTTCCGCCAGCGTCCGCGAACCAGGTTTGATGGCCGCCGATGTCCGTGTACCCGCGTGTCTGTTTCGCCGCGGCGGTCGTCATATCGGGACCGACGCCTCGAGCTTCGTCTTGATGCAGGCAAAGAGCTGCTGGGTGATCTTGTCCGCCGCGCCCTGCATAAGCCGCGCGCCGACCTGCTGGATCATCCCGGACACGGTCACCTCGCTCGACCACTCCATGACCGTGTGCGTGTCGTCAAACTCCGACAGATCCATGTTGCTGACCATCTGCACGGCGCTCCCCGGCGCCTGGCCGCGCGCCAGGACCGCGGCGTGCTTGGGCCGCTCGAGCTCGAGGAACTGCACGTTCATCGAGAACGTGCCCTTGATCGGGCCGACACCGGCCCGCACCACGACCTTGAAGTGATGCGGGTCACTGACGTCGAGGCTCTGTACGTCAGGCGCGCACGTCGTCACCTGGGTCGGATCCGTCAGGAAGGACCACACCCGATCGCGCGGTGCGGCTATGTCGAGCGTGCCCTCGAAACGCATTGCCTCTAGGTCACTCCGCCACGCCTTTTTCTTTGAGGATCTTTTGCACCTTCCACGGTGTGATCGGGATGTCGATGTGCCGTACGCCGAGATCAGCGAGCGCGTCGACGACCGCGTTCGCGATCGCCGCGGGCGCGCCCACCGTCGCCGACTCGCCGACGCCCTTGGCCCCGATCGGGTGGTGCGGCGACGGTGTCGTCGTCTTGGCGGTCTCCCAGTTCGGGGTCTCCATCGCGGTCGGGAGCAGGTAGTCCATGAAGTTGCCGCCCTGGATGTTGCCGTCGTCGTCGTAGTTGATCTGCTCGTAGAGCGCGGGCGCGAGACCCATCGTCAGACCGCCATGGATCTGTCCCTCGACGATCATCGGATTGATGATGGTTCCGCAGTCGTCCACCGCGACGAAGCGGCGGACTTTCACCTCGCCGGTGCCGCGGTCGATGTCGACGACGCAGATGTACGAGCCGAAGGGGAACGTGAGGTTCGGCGGGTCGTAGTAGTCGACCGCCTCGAGCCCCGCTTCCATGCCCTGCGGGTGGTTCGTGTACGCGGCGAACGCGACTTCCTGCATGGTCTTCGACTTCGCGGGCACGCCCTTGACCTGGAACTTGTAGTCCTTCCATTCGATATCGTCGGGGCTCGCCTCCAGCAGATGCGCGGCGATGAGCTTGGCCTTCTCGCGAATCTTGCGCGCAGCGATCGCGGTCGCGCCGCCCGCGACGGGCGTGCTGCGTGAGGCGTACGTGCCGAGGCCGTAGGGCGCGGTGTCGGTGTCGCCCTCCTCGACGGCGATGTCGCCGACCGGGAGCCCGAGCTCCTCGGCGACGATCTGCGCGAAGGTCGTCTCGTGCCCCTGGCCCTGCGATTTCACGCCAAGCCGGACCATGGCCTTGCCGGTCGGATGTACGCGAATCTCGCAGGAGTCGAACATCTTGATGCCCAGGATGTCGAAGTGCTTCGACGGCCCTGCGCCGACGATCTCGGTGAAGCTCGAGATGCCAATGCCCATGAGCTCACCCTTGGCGCGCTTCGCAGCCTGCTCCTTGCGGAGCTCGGCATAACCGATCTTGTCCATCGCGAGCTTGAGCGCGCGGCCATAGTCGCCCGAGTCGTACTCCCACCCAAGCGACGAGGTGTACGGGAAGGCCGTCGGCGGGATGAAGTTCTGCATCCGCAGCTCGGCCGGGTCCTTCTTGATCTCGAGCGCGAGCACGTCGACGAGCCGCTCGATGGTGAAGGCAGCCTCGGTGACGCGGAACGAGCAGCGGTACGCGATGCCTCCCGGAGGCTTGTTGGTGTACGCCCCGTCCACCTCGACGAACGACTTTGCGAACGGGTAGCTGCCGGTGATGATGTGAAAGAGCCCCGCCGGGTATTTGGACGGATTCGCGGCCGCGTCGAATGCGCCGTGGTCGGCGACGGTTTT
>Ga0209057_1003810_pt1 | contig 10980 bp, 7 predicted proteins | sample GraSoiAngelo_146_FD_185903 | JGI IMG/M metagenome (GOLD analysis project Ga0209057, IMG submission 185903) | Grasslands soil microbial communities from the Angelo Coastal Reserve, California, USA - 14_1009_05_30cm (SPAdes) (version 2) | ecosystem: Environmental > Terrestrial > Soil > Grasslands ... | reverse complement strand
TGACCAGCAGAAGAATAGCTGTGAGTGACGACTGCTCCAGAACCAGTAGACCCATCCCCGAAGTTCCAGGAGTACGAGTACGGCAGGGTTCCACCGGCAGACGTAGCTGTAAACGCAACACTCACACCGATGGCCGGATTGCTCGGGGAGAAAGTGAAGCTCGCGGACAAGGGAAGAGGACCCCCAGAGGCGAACACGTCGTTGAACATGTATCCCGCACTTGCTGCGGCGGTGTCGCCCTGAGCTAATGGGGAGAATCCCCAATTGTTTTCAATCGTCCTAACGGCTGCGTACTCGTCTATCCCTGTAAGATCGGGAGATACATAGCCCTTCTTCACGGGTGTGCCATAGAGCAGGTTGGGGGAGGCATTATTGGCATCACAGGAGCCATTGCTCCCACCGCACTCGTCCCACCAGAGGTAAAGTAGAGTACGATAGTTTGGGTTCGCGAAGACATTGGAGGCTAATAGAGAGCCGGAGGCAGGACTTGCTATGCTGCCAGATCCTACGAGGAACGATTCTAGATAGTTGTCTCCCGTAGAGACACTGACGTCATGCATGTTATGGCTGTCAGTTGGAGTAAACCAGAGAAAGTTTGGAGGCGTAGCCGCGTTGGCGGCAGTGATAAAGCTACCAGTTGAAACTGATGAGTCGGTAAATGTGTTTGTACCTGAAAATGGAAAGTGGTCGTCTCCTCTAGGGCAGCCAGACTCGCAATAGGCCTGCCAAGTAAGGCCAGCAGATGAGAGACTTGTTACGAATTGTGGGTTGCCGCTCAGTGAACTGAACGAATAACCATCGGTGACACCGTATGTGTAGCCGAGCATGAACCCTACATAGCATGCCGCAGAACAGCCGTTGAAGTCATTAGTGTCAGCAGCCGTCGCGCCGTAGCTGTTGTAGTTGGGCAGGCTTGAGCCGAGAGGAAGCATACCGCAAAGGAACGGAGCGGAACTCGCGGGACAGCTCGAGACCGTACCCGATCCGAACACGGAAGCATACGCAGTATTCTCCATCGCAATAATTACAATATGATCGAAATTGGTCCCTGTCGGTGCTGCTGAGGCAGGTCTTATTGAGGTAGCAAGCGTGGCGCTCAACACTGACAGAGATACGAGTAGTAGTGCCAAACCTATCCGGTTCGGACTATGGGCTAATCTCATGTGGTTCCAATCCTATTTTCACGGTCTCGGTTTCCCTACGCCATTGGCAAGGGATCAGTTCAGTGTCGGAGCGAAGAACCAGACTCTGTTTGTTTGAGCGAGTTCCCCGGCAAGAACTACTATAGTCCGAAGATTCTCAAAGGCAATCCTGAACCAAGACAAAACTGACCTGGTTCTTGTGCCCATCCTCACGTGGACTATAGTATGTGCTGACTCATCTCAGAACCTAGCCGATTACAGGGTCGGTATTTCTTTCGCTCCGATTCCAATACTCTTCACCGCGTCTAAAGCGAGGAGGGTCACGGCAAACCGAAAATTGCTTGTGATGTGTGAGCGCCATTGAGTCCTACCATCAAGTGGCCAGAGTTTGGCTCTGACCACAATCCGCACGGAATCGCGGAGGCGACTATTTTTGTCGTGTTTCTAGGTCTACAGGGAGATGCTCGAGAGCTGAACCCCTCTTTTCTGAGTACGACGCGTGCAGCGAGAAGGAAATTTTTTGCCGGGCTCTTAGTTCTGCTCGTTGTCTCCTTTCAGCAATTGTTTGGCCGGTTTCTTTCCGTCGATCCGACTTTGTGTTGGTTCACCGGCACGTCTGTGGGTTTTCATGAGCGGACGAGATCTCAAGTGCTTTGTGGTGTCGGGAAATCTTGCACGCATCTTGATGGTAAGGAGGGAGAGTGTGCATGCTACTCCTATGATTACGCCTACGAGCAGGAACCATGCGACGGCGAGGATCCCATTCTCAAGATTGCAGGTTACGCAGCCACTTCCGGATACTCCCGGCGAAGGCTGAGTGCTAGGCGGAGTGCCCGGTATGCTTCCCGGAGTGCCACCTTGAGTGTTGCCTGTTTTGTCTACGTGTATCGGCACAGTCTGGGTACTTGTCCATGATCGGTTGCTGCTGTCTGTTGCTGTGAAATCGACTGGGAACGTCTGACCGGACTGGCTCGCGCTTGGTGTGAACGAGAAGGAGCCCGTTGCGGGATCGAAGCCCATATTGGAGGTGAGCCCGATTGCTGATAGAGTGACCGTTCCTCCGAAGCCGGTGGGATCGCTCGCAGAGATCGTGAAGTGAAGGGTTGCTCCAACGGTCGCGTTTTGTGGACCCGGTGCGATGATGACAGGGAGAACGTTCGTTGCGATGACTGTTATGACGAGGTTGGCCTCGGTTGACGAGACGCCGTCGGTGACAGTGAAGGTGATGGTGTAGGTTCCTGGTGCTGTTGTTGTACTGGGTGTCCAACTGAAGATGCCGGAGACAGGAACGGGTCCTTGGATCGTTGCAAAACTCGCCCCCTGAGGCAGGCGAGTAGCCGAGAGCGTAAGGGTTGGTGAGGGGATGGACTCGTCGGTGGCGTTCACCATGAAGCTGATCGTTCCCAACTGGCTGACGGTCTCTGCAGATGGAGCCGCTAAGACGGGTGGAACATGTTTTCCAACCTGGACTGTTACGGTTGATGTCCGTGTGAGCGATCCGCTCGTGCCTGTTATAACGACAGTGTAGGTGCCGGCCGCTTCAGAGCTGACCCCGAGACTAAAGTTACCTGGGCCTATGACCGAGTTACTGCTCAGAGTTGTCAGGAGACCAGATGAACTGTTAGAGTCTATCGTCACGTTTCCTCCGAATCCATTCAACGCTTCAACCGTAATCGTCGAGACTCCTGTATCGTTGATGTTCAGTGAGATGGAGGTTGGGTTAGCTGAGAGGGAGAAGTCGACAGCTGTTATGAAGAAGGTTGAAATGTGAACCAGGCTTCCACTTGTTCCGGTTAGGGTCACAGGGTAGGTCGATGCGGCAGTTGGGCGACAGGATATGGTCGCGGTTCCTGACCCCGTCACGCTAACGGGTGTGATTCCTGTACAGCTCAGCCCCGATGGGACAGTGTCAGCTATAGTCACCGTCCCAGCGAACCCGTTCTGTCCAGCAATTGTGATAGTGGAACTGGCCGATTGTCCTGTGTTCAAGTCACTCTGTGAAGAGGCAGAAATAGTGAAATCAGGTCCGGGTTGAGATAGGTTGACGAACTGCAAGAGACAGCCCCAGCCCTCCGGGTTGCTGGCGCAGTTCATTGCTCCGTATACAGAGCTTGTAGTGTCTGTCCAGCTTCCTGCAGGCCACCAGACCCAGTTTATTCTCTGAGGGCTATTGCTATCATAGAGTTTAGTGAGTGTTTGGATGAAGTGCAATGTCACATTTGTGTAGCCTGCGCTGCCGCCCAGAATCGTATCGGGTGGAGTGCTGCTACAATGATCGCACAACGGGTCCGTTCCACCTTCTGTATTCAGCGCTGGCCAGCCTGTCTTTGAAATTCCAGCTACCACTGTCTGATAGTAGGCGAGGGCTACACTTTCTGCGATAGTATTGTTCCAGCCCACTGAATCATAATAGGAGTTGAAGTCCATGTAGCTGTGAAGACTGATGAAAATTCGGCCGCTCTGTGACAGCGTGCCCAGTGGATCTGACACTCTGGGGTAGCCATCGACTGCAGATGGGCATGCTCCGTCGCCTGCTGGGCAGAGGTTGCAGCTGTAGCTGCAAAGGTTCTGAACCACTATCCAGTGAGTGTCGCCGAGTGACCGTGCTTGGTTTATCCACTGCTGATAGGCACTGCTGAGATAGGTTACGCACGAGCTGTCGCTGGAGCAGGGAGCGCTCGGACACGACGACGGGCTATTGTTACAGCTGGTCGTAGGCTCGTTCTCGGGCTCCCATATGATCTGGGAGTACAATGGTCCGATGTTCTGTATTATCGGCTTCCAGTAGTTGAGCCAGCAGCTCGTGTTACGGAATATGTCCGAGTAGCCGTGATAGTCGATGATGATCCAGAAGCCATAGTGTTGTGCAATATGGACTGCTCGTTGAGCGTTCGTCTGAGAATAGACGCTCATGTAATTGTAATCGACTGTGTCGGTACAGTATGGGTCGAAGTCGACCCTGACAGTATTGTAGCCCTTAGCCTTCAACAGCATCAATGACAGCTCCATGTTCGAAGCGTTCTCGCCTGGGAAGACTGCTGATGGTGGCCCGCCCAAGTTCGAAGTGGACTCGTCCATCCGCACACCGCCCCAGCCAGTCAGTACAGGAACAGAACCAACGCCTGTGGAGGATGGTAGAACAACTAACGACTCAGAGCTGGTTGCGGTTTTGCCGGCATTATCCGTGACAACGAGTGAGATTACGTGTGTCCCACTTTCGAAAGATTGCGAGACTGGGTTGCCCGTTTTGCCATTCCCCGAAAGGTTCCAGCTGTAGCTATAGGGGTTCTTCCCGCCTAAGGCTGTAGCAGTAAAAGTTACCGTCTGCCCAGCGTCAGGGATTGTAGGACTGGCTGTGAAGCTCGCAGCAAGAGGAAGGATGGGAACTATTCGTACAGCTTGGGTAAACACTGCGGAGCCGCTGGCAGAGTCGTGGGCTGTCAAGATTAGGGAATAATTTCCTACAGCAGTGTATGTATGAGTCGTCGTCCTTCCTGTGCCCGACGCACCATCCCCGAAATTCCAAGAGTATGTGTAGGGAGGTACGCCGCCAGATGCTATTGCTGTAAGACTTATGGTAGCATTGACAATCGGGGTGAATGGCAGGAGAGTGAAGCTTGCAGAAAGCGGGAGTGGGCCTATTGTTCCGAAGATGTCCGAGACTGGTAGAGCGTTAGCGCTGCTCACAAGTGTCCCGAGGTTCCAGTTGTTCTCCATCATTCGGAGGGAGCTGAACTCGTCATAGTTCGCACTTGACGTGTAGCCTTTCCTGATCATGCTGCCATACTCTACGTTTGGTGAAGGGTCGTACTCGTCCCACCAGAGGTAGAGGAGAGTGCGATACTGTGAATTTCTGAAGAGCGATGAAGCTAAGAGTGAGCCGGATGTCGGGGTTAGTACAGTACCATTACCTGCTAGAAATTTCTTGAGATAAGCGTCGCCTGAAGATACGCTATTGTCGTGCATGTTGTGGTTATCGGTGGGGGTGAACCAGAGGAAGTTTGGAGGACTAGCCGAGTTAGCGGCGGCGATGAACTGGCTCGTGCTTACGGAAGAGCCTGTGAAAATGTCCGGACTATTGGCATCGCTTGCAAATCCTGTGAATGGGAAATGGTCGTTTCCTCTAGGGCATCCGCTTTCGCAGTAGGCTTGCCATGTAAGTCCAGCGCTCTGCAATTGGTCGACCAGCGTAGTGCCGGTAAGACAGCATGAATAGCCATCTGAGACGCCACTATCTGAGCCTGAAATGAGAGCTACATAGCAAGCGGCTGAGCATCCGTTGATGTTGTCGCCCGAGAACGAATTTGCGCCGTAGCTGTGATAATTAGGTATGGTGGTTCCTTGGGTGGCGAGGCTGTTAATGAACGGAGCTGAAGGACTCCCGATGACATCGCCATAATTCTGGTTCTCCATTGCGATAATGACAATATGGTCGAACTGGAGTCCAACCGGGGCTGCTGCGAGAGGCCGCATAGATGTGACTAGTGTGAGGCTGAATATCGAGAGAGCTAGGAGTAGTGATACCAGAATTATTCGATTGGGACTGCGCTTTACGGCAGCGGAACTTCCCTCCCGATTTGATGGTCTTTTTCTGCGAACCATTCTCTCTAGAATTCCCTGTGCGGGGGGAAGCGAGCCAAACTCCGTCTGGTTGAGCGAGTCCTCTGGCCGGCAACATCGACCGCCGGGAACTGACTATTGGCTTTCTCAAATCCACATTCTTGGCTCAATTACTTCCCTCTTCATGCAGTTCTGGAGGAATGAACGGTGAGGTGGTCTATGCAGGAGGTACTAGTTTCGTGCCCGGATGCTTCAGGCCGAAATTAGGCTCGGCACTGGCGCCATAGACGCTACTGAAAAAAAGGTTGGATCTAGACGCGCTGGCTCCCAGGACCATGTGCGAACTATTGTCGGGGTTCAGGAGAAGGGTCAGAAACAGGCTCTCTACGACCCATCTCTCTGATTCCGCCTGCGGGGAGCGGTTGGAGAGACCTATCGTCTCCATCATTCGCCAATTTTATTACAAGTGGGAATGGTTTAAAACTCTTGGGGTTCTTCGCGGATATCCGCGTATGTACGGAGTGGTTTGAGACTTCCGGTAGGAATCTGCAGTCCAGCCTTCGCCGATGCATACAAGTGTACTAGAAGTAGCGCCTAATTCTCCAACAAAAGACTTAACGCTCCATTCATCCTCTGCAAATCCCATGCGACGCGGCAGATCGAGTGTCGCGAACACCATGGACGGCTGGGTTTCTGGTCGCTCGGCCGCGAGGGGGCCAATCTCGCTCGAGACTAGGCCTTTCTATGAGGAGATCGGGGTCGGAGGGTTTGCGGTTTTGGCTGGTCTATTGACCGTGTCTGTCTCGGCGTGGTTTTTCTCGGCGGCCACCGTGCGCATAGCTGTAATCCCGCCAGACGCATTCTTCTATGTCAGCCAGCTCCCTGCAGCCTACTGGCTGGGCCTCTTCTCAACCCTCGCTCTGTTCCCAGCCAGAACGCTCGTCGTTGGTAGGGTCAGAACAATTCTTGAGATCTCGAGTCTGTTCCTGCTTTCTCTCTACTTGATTGGACTCCCCTCCTTTGCCTACCAAAACCCGAGATTCCTCGATACCTATCAGCATGAGGGAAATTCCCTGAGTCTTACGAACTTGGGAGGCTGGTTCAACAACCCCGTGTGGTATGTCTACCAGTTTCCAGGTGCGTATGTCTTCCTTGCGGACTTGACGTCGGTGGCCGGGATAGACCCGTTTCAGTTAATGCTCTACTATCCCGCTGTGCTCTCATTGATCGTCGCATTCTTCTCCTATGTGATAGCGAGAACCTTCGGCAACCGGTTTTCTGTGATCGTTGCTTCGGTTATCATGAGCGGGTTCTGGTTCCAGCTTCATCTCTCTCCCCAGAGCCTCGAGCTGATCCCGTATCTCGGCTTCATGTATCTCCTCCTCCGGAAGTTCGAGGATAAGACTCACTTGCGACTCTTGACTCTGATGTTGATTGCTTCTATACCAGTGTTCGTATTTAGTCATCCCGAGACCTCTCTCGTGACGAGTCTTGGAACGATCGGTTTCCTAATTCTGAGGCCCATAGTCTCCTCTGGGCGGCTTCAAGCGATCAGATCGAATATCTCTAATGTCGGGCCGTTCTTGCTTACCCTCCTCGCATTTGTAGCAGTCTGGTGGTTTGGTGTAGCCACGGCCGCGCTCGGAGTAGTTTTGGGGATCGCAGACGCTGCGGCTTCAGCCGGGCTAGGGGGCCTGCCTTACCTACCTCCCAAAGCCCCTCCCACACCGTTGCCCAGCTACCAAGTGGCTCTTCTGGTGGAGGAGGGTATGTCTGCAGCTATCTGGGTGTTGGGGCTGATCCTATTGGTCTTCATCAAGCGATTCCGCGATAGAGAATACTTTCTAGCAGGATTATTCCTGGCAGCAGTCTCTACGATACCCGTCGCACTGTTCGGAAATCCGGATGTTCTTCAGAGGAGCTACCTCTTCGCGTTGATTCCCTTCGCGTTCCTTTCCGCTTCGTTGCTCGAGCGCCGAGCAGACCTCAGGATCAGGAGCTGGTCTTTTCTACGGCCCTTTGCCGTTGCGCTTATGGTGGTGGTTGTCGGGTTCTCTATAGTGATGCCGCTGCCCCGCTACGCTGGAGACTCCTTCCAGTACCTGCCTCAATCGGACCTGCTGGCTGCTAACGTGGCCGCGACGACCAACGTGCACTCGCTGCTGGTGGCCCATCCGGGATGGTATGGGGAAAAATACTACGCTCCATTCTACGGCTATGAAGGCGCGATTCTGCTAGAGCAATCGGACATCACAGGCAAGAGCGGCATTTACATCAAATTCGGTACTTATGGTGCAAACGCTGGATACAATCTCACTTTCACTAGGGCAGACAGTACCGCCGACTACCTGCTCATCCAAGATTTCTTCGATAACCTCTACATCATGAGATTCGGCTCTAACTCCACTTACTATGTCAACCTGAAATCAGCTTTCGAGATCGACGCCTCTCACAGCTTCAACCTGGTCTACTCCACGGGCACCGACCGTTTGTATGAGAACAGGCATCTCGGCTGATCATCCGGGGCGGGCGCGATTCTAGCCGGAAGGGTTGAACCAGACTTGGAGCCAAACACCTGTTGAACCGTTCTGGGGACCGTAGCCATAGTGGAAGCAGCCACAGACTAGGTCGTAGGTCCAGAGCTCAAAGATCCACCGAAAGCTATCTCCGGTTATTACGACCGGTTTGCCTTCAACATCCAGGTTGAGCAAGAGTCTTCCCCCAGACTGGGGCGTGACGGATTGGAGAGCCCAGTTGAAGCCGATATTCGAAGTTTCGCCATCTCCGACGAAACGCTCCGGCGCGACAATTTCGGGAAAGGTGGATGGGGTTGAAGAATTAGAGGACGGGAAGGTCGAGTTTGCCATTCTTGCGATTATCATAACAAACTGGGCCGAGCCCATATCGTTGGTCACGGATAGGGTCCAGTTGAGTCTGTCCCCGCTCGTGACCGACGAGTTGGTCGCAGGCACAGTATACCCCAGAAGTCCTGTTCGCGAGTAGATGCCCATGGCCATGAGGGGCTGGGAGGCTCTAGGGCTGAGAGCATAGAATGTTGCAGAACTGAAAATTGCAGCGAAGGATACGAGTAGGATGAGGAATACGACCAGCTTATCTTGCAGGATTATCTTCTCCATATACAATTCGGGCTCGTCGGAGTCGATTCTTCTGGATGAACCGTATCAGTCTGGGAGCCCCGACCACCCCGAGGGCTGCGACGGTCGCGGCCGTCAACGCGAGACCATAAGCAATAACTGACCTGCGTAATGACGCGCTCTGGGCTTCATCCCCAAGGCGTTGGGCTTGGAGCGAGACGTTCGTAGAAAGATTGATCGATTGCAAGGCATAGGCTGTTGCAGTCGGATCAGTCGGATCTTGTTGTTGGAGAGCAGTGGCGTTCTCCTCGTATTGGAGAGCAGTGTTGAGCTGAATGATCAGGGGAAGAAGATCTGTGTTGGAGGCCCCTTGCCTTTGGGCTGTCTGTATGGACTGGAACGCGGCGACCAGGTCGGTTCTTGCCGTGGTTATGGGATCAGTCCCAGCAGACGCGTGTTCTGTGTTCATTAAGAGGAGTATTGAGGATAGTAGGATGCAGAACAGCAAAGCGAGGGGGCGTGTCCGCAAAAGTTTGTTTCCTCGTCGATTTCTGAGAGGCTCAGGTCCTTGACTAATATAAGGAAGGAGCTAGTTCTCGCTTACATTCGCAGGTATAAGCCCTCGACCATCAAGGAGTTGGAGAGCGGGCTGAGCCAAGAGGGGATTCGTTCTACAGAAGAGGACCTGCTGCAGATTGTAAGTGATCTTCAGAGGAGTGGCCTCATCAACTTCGAAATGGCAAGATATGATTCCTTGTCCCGCTTTCTAAAAGCGCCAGCCGAGGCTTGGTGGATCTATGCCACCATACCTGTTTCCGCTTTGGAAGTCGTTCTCGTAGTCTTCCAGATACAGACGATGCCTCTGACGTTTCTCCGGATCCTCTTCGGGCTGGGACTGCTCGGTTTTCTACCGGGCTACTCCACACTCCGCTTCATGTTTCCAGCCGATAAGTTCTCCCAGCTTGAGCGTATTCTCCTCAGTATTTTCTTGAGCGTGGTCGTTTCGATTTCGCTAGGCGTTATTCTAGGGGCAGGTTATTTCTTCACAGGAGCTTCCAGCGCGACCGTCTTGATGAGCTATACAGTGGCTCTGACCATGCTCGCTGCCTATAGGCGATACTCGCTACTGCGGAACTCGCCGAAAATTTCTAGGACCCCAAGCAGCGGCTAGGTCGCGAGTTCTATGGACGAACAATACTTGTCCACACCTTCTTCAAGAGACAAAGGAGTGACACCGAAGGTCTTAGTCATCAGAGACGTGTCCGCGTGGGTCCGTTCAAGATAGTTTATCGGTTTGTTGATGTATCGGGGCGTGACTTTCTTGCCCAGTCTCCGGTTCAGCATCTCGACAACCTGGTTGAAGGTGTGTGATTCCCCGCTTCCAGCATTGACTATTCCAACCGCGGGGCTCTCAGCGGCTCGCATCATGATCTTTACCACGTCACCTATGTAGATGAAGTCTCTGGACTGGGTTCCGTCCCCGTAGATTATAGGTGGTTCGTCGGAGGCAATGGATCTTAGGAAGAGGCCTACGGGGCTTGCGATCTGTCCTTTGTGAGCTTCTCCAGGACCGTATCCTGCGAATATTCTCAACATCGTCGTCGGGGGTGGATCTTCAGTCCCTTCGATCATCTGCTCGCACGCCAGCTTGGCGACCGCATATAGATTCGTCGGTCTCGGAATTGTCGTTTCTTTCTGCGGTGGGCTTGCTCGGCCATACACGCTTCCGCTTGAAGGATATACTACCTTCTTGACACCGTTCGTCTTAGCGTATCTCAGAACATTGATCATGCTTATGGTGGTCGTGGAGAAGCACTTCTGAGGCTCCTTACCATAGAGTATCACCGATGAGGGGCTTGCCAAATGGAAGACGTAATCAATGTCCGGGAGCTTGGCGAACGAAGATTCCTCCATCACGCTCCGCTCGACAATGTCTACCGGCAGTCCTGAGAGGTTCGTACGTGGTGCGGCTGAGAAATCGTCCATCACTGTTACGTGAGAGTTGGCCGCGCATAACTCGCGCACGAGGTTCATGCCGATAAAGCCGGCGCCTCCGGTCACCAAGGCCGTTTTACCGCTCCACTTCACCTGTCACTCATCTCCCATCAGAAAACCTGTTCAACCCACAAGACTTTCGCTTCATCCATTTTCCATGTCGACCTCAACTCGGAATGACTGGGGGC
>Ga0209057_1003807_pt1 | contig 10984 bp, 11 predicted proteins | sample GraSoiAngelo_146_FD_185903 | JGI IMG/M metagenome (GOLD analysis project Ga0209057, IMG submission 185903) | Grasslands soil microbial communities from the Angelo Coastal Reserve, California, USA - 14_1009_05_30cm (SPAdes) (version 2) | ecosystem: Environmental > Terrestrial > Soil > Grasslands ... | reverse complement strand
GAGCGTGCGCAGCTTCTCCCGGGTCGGCTGATCCAGGCTGTTGACGACGTCTTGCAGATCGACCGCGCGCGCCACCTGCTCGTGGGGAAGCCGGGTCCCCGATTGCAGCTCGCCCGAGCGGCCCGGCTCGAGCGCCATGTATTTCTCACCGAGCAGGCTCTTCGGTCGTACCGTAACCGTGGCGTCCGCGTGTACCGGCGCGTAGGCATCGTCGACGGCGATCGTCACCAGGGTCTGCGCCCCCTCGACGCTGATGTCGCGGACGCTTCCGGCCCTGGCGCCGGCGATCAGGACGTCGCTCCCCGGATAGAGGCCGTCGGCCGAGTCGAGCGGGACGACGAGCCGATACTCGGTCAGGCCGTTGACGATCCGAGACGACACGATGGCCAGCAGCACGACCACCGCGAGAACCAGGCCGGCGCGATACCTGGTGACCCAGGCACGGATGGCGTCCACCTATTCCATGCCAAGCGGGCCCTCGACCGCGCCCTTGATGAACTGCTGGGTAAAGGGGTTGCTCGACTTTTGCAGCTCTTCCTTGGAACCCTGGTCGACCACCTTGCCGCCGTGCAACAGAATGATGTGGTCACCTATGTTGAAACAGGATTTGATGTCGTGACTGATCACGACGCCGGTCGATTTGTACTTTTGCTGGATTTGCTTGATCAGGTCGCAGAGCAGCGCGGTGCGCACCGGGTCGAGGCCAGAGTCCGGCTCGTCGAAGAGCAGGATCTCGGGCTCGAGCACAAGGGCGCGCGCGAAACCGGCGCGTTTGCGCATCCCGCCCGACAGTTCGTTGGGCATCTTCTTGACGGCCTCGGTCAGGCCGACCTCCTCCAGGCGTTGCATCACGACCACTTTGATCTCGCGCTCAGACTTTTTAGTGTGCTGTCGCAGCGGGAAAGCGACGTTGTCGTACAGGTTCATCGAGCTGAACAGGGCGCCGTCCTGGAAGAGCATGCCGACGTTGCGCCGCAGCTCGAGGAGTTCCTCTTCGCGCAGACTGGGCACGCTCTTACCGGCCACCCGGACGTCGCCCTTGTCCGGGAAGAGGAGGCCCACCACGTGGCGGAGGAGCACGCTCTTGCCGGTCCCCGATGGCCCCATCACGACCGAGATCTTGCCGGTCGGGATCTGGCAGGTCACACCCGTCAGTACCTCATTGCCTTCGAAGGCCTTGTACAGGTCCTCGACCTCGATCATGTTCTCGCCATTCCTTTGCATGCCCATATGCCCTAGGAGGGGATCGGGAGATTCGGGTTCTGGCCCCAGAAGATCTGGGTGAGGATGGCGTTGACGACCACGATCATGACGAGGCTGATCGCCATGGTCTTGGCGACCGCCCGGCCAATGCCGACCGCGCCGCCTTTTACGTGGTAGCCGTAGTAGACCCCGACACAGATGACGAGGAAGGCGAAGATCACGGCCTTGATCAGCGAGTAGCCGAAGTCGGTGAGATTCGTGAAACGCCAGAAGTAGGAGAAGTAGACACCGTTCGACACCAGGCCGATCTGAAATCGCTGCACCACCCAGCTGGCGAAGAAGCTGGTGGCAAGGGCGAGCACGTACATCACCGGGAGCACGAGTAACGCGGCCACCATACGCGTGGTAACCAGGAAGGGAACGGAGGGAACGCCCATCGTCTCCAGGGCGTCGATCTCCTCATTGATGCGCATCGTTCCGAGCTCAGCCACCAGGCCGCAGCCGACCTTGGCGCCGATCGCGAAACCGAAGAAGAGTGGCGTGATCTCGCGCATGTCGCAGAGCGCATTGAAGATGCCGGCCAGGCTCTCGGCCCCGCCCAGCTGGTGCAGCGAGTAATAGGCTTCCACCGAGCATTCCGAGCCGCTGAAGTAGGTCATCACCAGCGCCACCGGCGTCGAACCGAGTGCCAGAAAAGCTGCATACCACCAGATCTCCTTTCGGTAGCGCAGCGCCCGCGGGACGGAGCGGAGCGCGCGGACGGCGAAGAGCACAATCTGGCCGAGGACGTCGAAGAGATCAAGCCCCGGCGCCCAGAAGCGGCCGGGGACCGGGCTGAGCTGCTGGGCGGGCGGCCGAACCGATGTGGTAGCCATCGTCTAGCGAAGAACGTTCTGGTTGTGGAACAGTGCCAGAACGGTTGGCGTATACAGGTACTCGAGCGCCTGGATCCCAACGAAGCACCAGACGACGCCCGAGTGCACCGCGCGCGCCACGCCCTCGGCGCCCCCCTTGGCACTTATACCTTTATATATGCAGATGGCCGCGACGAGCGCGCCGAACAGAATGCACTTGATCTCGCCGCCGAAGAGGTCGACCAGCGTGCCCTGGGTAAAGAAGCTCGCCAGGAACGCGCCCGGGTTGACGCCCACCACCGCCACCGCGATGAAGAAGCCGGACAACGTGGTGAAGACGATCATGGGGATGTTGTAGAGCGCCGTCATTACCATCAGCGCCAGGGCCCGCGGCACGACGATGAAGAGAACGTTGGAGAGTCCCATCACGCTCAGCGCCTCGAGCTCCTGGCGAACCTGGCGGGCGCCAAGATCGGCAACGATCGCCGTGCCGCTCACGGCGGCGATCATCAGTCCGGTGGCAACCGGCGAGAATTCGCGGATGTTCGCCATCACGGTGAAGCCGCCCAGCCGGTACTCGCTGCTGGCGGCCTTGAAGAAGTGCCCGGCCTCCAGAGAGACGATGATCCCCCAGCCCACCCCGGTGAGCAGCAGGGGGATGAAGTTCGCCGTCAGGATGAAGCGGCATTGATCGAAGAACTCTTTCCAGTAGAAGGGTCGGCGGGTCGCGCCGCGCAACGCCGCCCAGAAGAGCAGGCTCAACTCGCCGACGTTGGTCACGGAGCGTTGCGCCCGCCCGATCACGTCGCTACTCCCGCCCCCGAACCCATCTGCCACCCTACGGGTGGCGGCTCACCCATCCTTACAGTATTGTATACGCCTTTCCCCACAATGCCTTGACACCTCATCCCGGCGCCGCCCTATACGGAGGGAGCCGGTCGCCCTTCGCCGCCTGTCACTTTTGCGACCCCGGCGGTGCATACGGGCTGGATGCTGCAGCTCGATGCCTGGCGCCTGCGGGTAGCTCCCGTCCCGTTGAGCGCGATTAACGACCGCGTGCCGGCTTCTTTCGAACGGCTGTTCCTGCAGGAGTATCCAAAGGTCGTCGCCATCGCCTACCGGGTGCTTGCCGACCGGCCCGCGGCCGAGGACGTTGCCCAGGAGGTCTTCCTCAAGTTCCACCGGAGTTTCTCCCCCGACTCCGAGCGGGCTTCTGGTTGGTTGCATGCGGCCGCGGTTCATTCGGCGCTCAACGTGATTCGCGGCGAACGGCGGCGCACGCAACGAGAGACGGCACATGCGCTCGACCCAGGGAAAGCATCGATCGCGAACCCGGAGCGCATCGTCGAGGAGGCGGAAGGACGGCGCGAGGTTCGCCGGGCCCTCCGCCGGCTTCCTCGGCGCACGGCAGCGCTGTTGCTGCTTCGGCACAGCGGCTTGAGTTACGCGGAGGTCGCCACCGCGCTCGGGATCAAGGTTGGAAACGTGGGAACGCTGCTGCGCCGGGCTGAAGACGCCCTGCGCAAGGAGGTCAATCGTGCGACATCTGAGTGACGGGGCGCTGCGACGGATCTACGATGAGCCGTTGGCGCTAACGGCGACCGACCAGGCGCATTACGAGACCTGCGCCGAATGCAAGGCGCGCTTTCAGATGATTGCCAGTACAGCCCGGGCGACGACCGCCCTGCTGGATGTGCCCGCCTTTGCGCCCGAACCGGTTGGAGCCTTTCGGTCGGTGCAGGATCGCATCCAAAGGGAAGAGGCGGCCCGGCCGCCCCGCTGGTACGAACGCTGGCGCGACCGGACAGCGCTCCGCTGGCGGCCGTTGGCCACGCCGGCCATCGTTGTGTTGCTGGCGGCCGCGCTGGCCACCGGCCTCGCCGTGAGCGGCGCTGCCGGGAGTCTCATTCGGGTGTTCGAGCCGCATTCGATCGTCGCCGTCCAGGTCTCGCCCTCAGACTTTGCCGGCAGCGGCGCGGTGCTCGACTATGGCGAAGTCACGTGGCTGCCGGCAGCGCCGAAGCCGGAGCTCCTCAGCGATGCCGCCGCGGCGCATGCCCGGTCAGGCCTGCCCGTGCTCACGCCGGCCTCCCTGCCCAAGGATGTCTCCGGTCCGGTGAGTTTTGGCGTCGTTTCACACGCGACGGGATCGCTGAGGTTCGATGCGGAGCGGCTGCGCGCATCGGCTGCGCAGAAGGGTGTGCGGGTCAACCCCATGCCGTCCACCATCAACGGCAGTAACTTGATCGTCAACGCCGGTCCGGCGCTGATCGAGGTGTGGGGGCTGTCGGCGAGCGCCGGTGATGCGCAGATCCCCACCCTTGTGATCGCGCAAACCCGCATTCCGACGGTCGATTCGACAGGCGCTACCGCGGCCCAGCTCGAGGACTACCTCCTGTCGCAACCGGGTGTACCACCGGACATCGCGGCTCAGCTGCGGGCCATCAAAGACCCGACGTCGACGCTTCCGATCCCGATCCCAAAGGGCCTGGCGACCACGGAGCCGGTGCAGGTCAACGGCGTGTCCGGGCTGCTGATCAAGGCGGCCATTGGGGCGGGCGTGGTCTGGGAGAAGAATGGCGTAATCTACGCCGTCGGAGGCCAACTCACTCCCGACCAAGTGCTCGCCATTGCAACAACCCTCCACTGATCGCAAGCTGAATCCAATGGAGGCGGCCGACGCCGCTTCCCTGGCCGTTCACACCCAGGACCTGGCCAAGCGTTATGGGAAAACGGTAGCGCTCGACAGCCTGACAATGAGCGTTCGGCGCGCGGAGGTCTTTGGATTCCTGGGGCCCAACGGCGCCGGCAAGACGACTGCCGTCAAGCTGCTTGTCGGGCTTGCCCGCCCGACCGCCGGCGAAGCGTGGGTCTTGGGCGCGCCGGTGGGCGACCTCAAAACCCGCGGGCGACTTGGTTACCTGCCGGAGCTTTTTCGCTACCAGGGTTGGATGAAGGCGAGCGAAGTGCTGAGCCTTCATTGTGAGCTGGCCAGCCTGCCGCGCTCCGAGTGGAAGGCTGAGATCGCCGGCGCGCTCGAAACGGTTGGGCTCAGTGACCGCGCCGATGACCGGGTGGAAGGTTTCTCGAAAGGGATGCAGCAGCGCCTGGGTTTAGGGGTCGCCTTGCTCGGGCGGCCTGAGCTGGTACTGCTCGACGAGCCAACCTCGGCGCTGGACCCGGTCGGCCGGCATGACGTGCGAGAGATCATTCGGCAGCTGAAGGCCAGAGGCACCGCCGTCTTCCTCAATTCCCATCTGCTGACTGAGGTGGAACAGGTCTGCGATCGGCTGGCGGTGGTCGACCATGGCCGCGTGATCGCCAGCGGGACGATGGCGCAGATCCTGGGACAGGATGGAGCGGTCCGCATACGGGTGACCGGGCTGCAGCCGGCGGGCCGTGCCTCGCTGGGCTCCTACGGCAATCTGGAAGACGAGGGGGAGTGGCTGACATTCCGCGGCCTTTCGCAGGACCGCGTCCCCGAGCTTGTCGGCGAGATCGTGCGCCAGGGCGGCCGGATTTATGCCGTGGAACCGCGCCATGAAACGCTAGAGGACCGCTTCCTGCAGTTACTCAAGGAGCAGGAAGGTTGATGCACGTACTCACTATTGCCCGACTGACCGTCCTCGAAGCATCCCGCCGAAAGTTGTTGCTCGCCCTTGCGCTGCTGACCCTGGTGGTGATCGTCTTGACAAGCTGGGGCTTCAGCCGCCTGCCGACGATGAAAGGCGTGACCTCGGCCGAGGTCCGAGTGGCGGCGTCGCAACTCACGATCCTGGTGGCCTTCATGTTCAGCGGCGTGCTGGCGCTAGGCTCCACGCTGGTGGCGGCGCCCAGCATCGCCAGTGACATCGAGTCCGGGATCGCCCTCGCGATTCTGCCCCGGCCGATCCGGCGGAGCGAGGTCCTCATGGGTAAGTGGCTTGGCCTGGCGTTACTCATCGCGCTCTATGCCGCGCTCAGCGGCGTCCTGGAGATGATCGGCATCCGGTGGGCGACCGGCTATCTGCCGCCGAACCCTGCCGCTGCGCTGACCTTCGTCGCCGCCGAAGGCATCGTGCTGATGACGCTCGCCCTGCTCCTTAGTACACGGTTGGCGCCGATGACGGGCGGGGTGATCGCGCTCGTTCTCTTCTTCGTCGGTTGGATCGGTGGCATCGCGCTGGCGATTGGCCAGACGTTCGCGAACGACACCATCATCAATATCGGTGTGGGCAGCCGCCTGCTGATCCCGACGGATGGCCTCTGGCACGGCGCGATCTTCTACCTGGAGCCGTCCGACTTCCTGGCCGTCGCCCGGGCCGCCGGGCGAGCCCGAGCGGGGAACCCGTTCTTTGCGGACTCGGCCCTTCCGGTTCCGTATCTCCTGTGGATCGTGACCTGGATACTGATTGTGCTGGTGCTTGCGAACTGGAGCTTTGCCAAAAGAGACCTGTAGCGGCGGGTCATCGTTCGAGTGCGCGCACCGTCACGAGCGTCGCGCCCTGCACCGACAGAGCGAGCAGGGTGGCGAGCGCGAAGGACAAACCGATACCAAGCCGGTCGAGGCCGAGGGCCAGCACCAGGAAGAAGCTGGCAAACGCGAACAGCCCCAGCAACAGACCCCTGAGGACCTTGTTCGCTGCCGCGCCGCCATCCTGGCGATGGGCGAAGATCGCCAAAACGCCGGCGTAGACCGGAAAGGGCGACAGCAGTCCGCTGAGGTGGGCGCCGATTCGCGGCGCGATGCCGGTCAGCACCAGCACCAGCCCGGTGGCCAGCACCATCCGGACGGGTAAGTCCCAGTCTGGTGCGACAGCACGGGCAGAAGCCGGGCCTTCGCGTCGCCGCATGAACAGCACCCCGATGACCAGCGAGGCGATCACGGCTCCGTAGGCCGGCCAGGCTGACAGCCTGACCTGCTGAAAGGCAATCGTCGCCAGGGCGAAGGTAAGAGACCCGGCCACAGCGGCGGGGAGCCAGTCGTTGCGGACGGCAACCCTCGCGTAGGCGATCGCGAAGGCGGCCTGGGAGATGGTGCCGAGGAGGACGGCCAGGGATGCGGTGGTGGCAAACGATGTGCCATGGTCCAGCGCCAGGAAGAAAACGACGGGTGCCGAGGTCAACGGCAGCCCAACCAGCCAGCCGCTCATCGTTTCGCCCCAGCGGCGACCCACCAGCGTGGCGGTGGCAATGAGCGCGGGCGTCAGGACCACCTTGAGCAGCAGGCTGGGGGGCAACGGGCTGTAGTGTAGGCGCCAAAGCGCCATTGACTTAGGCGTTCGCCAACCGTACATTTAGCTCGCAAAAACGGCGACTGCGAATTCAAGGAGGGGAACATGGGAGTAGCGACCTACGCACCGCCGGCGCAGCGAATCGGGGAGGAGCTCGTCTATCCGGACGGCCGGCACGAGTTGGCCGACGATACGGCGATTCGCGACAGCCCGCTCTACAACGCCGACCTGGCGCCGGTGCCGATCAAACACCGCACCTGGACGACCTATAACTACATGGCGCTCTGGATCGGAATGGCCCACAACATCCCGACGTATTTGCTGGCATCCGGCCTCGTCGCGCTCGGCATGGCCTGGTACCAGGCGATCCTGACGATCGCGCTGGCCAACATCATCGTCCTGGTTCCAATGCTGGCAAATAGCCACGCCGGCACGAAGTACGGCATCCCCTACCCGGTCTTCGCCCGGGCGTCGTTCGGTGTCTTCGGCGCAAACGTCGCGGCCCTCCTCCGGGCAGGCGTCGCGTGCGGGTGGTTCGGGATCCAGACGTGGATCGGCGGCAGCGCTCTCTATGTGCTCGCTGGCAAGCTGTTCGGGGCGAGCTGGACCAACTCGGCGATGGTGGCGGGCCAGCACTGGACCCAGTGGCTGAGCTTCGCGATCTTCTGGGCGATCAACATTTTCATCATCCTGCGGGGTATGAACGCCGTCCGCCGGTTCGAAAACTGGGCGGCGCCGTTCGTGCTGATCGTCGCGCTCGGACTGCTGGCCTGGATGGTGGGCAAGGCGGGCGGCTTCGGACCGATCCTCAGCGAGCCGGGCAAAGTGGGCTGGGGTAGCAACTTCTGGTTGGTGCTATTTCCGCCCGCGCTGATGGGGATGATCGCGTTCTGGTCGACACTGTCGCTCAACATGCCCGACTTCACCCGGTTCGGTAAGAGCCAGCGCGCCCAGGCACTTGGCCAGGTGCTCGGCCTGCCGACCACCATGACACTGTTTCCCCTGGTGGCTGTGCTGATCACGGCGGCCACGCAGAAGGTGTACGGGGCACCGATCTGGGATCCGGTGACGCTGACGGGAAAGTTCGACAATCCGCTGGTTGTGGTCTTCGCGCTCTTCACGCTGGCGGTCGCCACCCTGTCCGTCAACGTGGCGGCCAACATCGTGAGCCCCTCGTACGATTTCTCGAACGCCCTTCCTAAGCTGATCAGCTTCCGCACGGGCGGCCTGATCACCGGTGTCCTCGGGATCGTGATTGCGCCCTGGCGGCTGATCGCCGACCCGAACGTGTACATCTTCACCTGGCTCGGCTTCTACGGTGGCGCGCTGGGCGCGATCGCGGGGGTCCTGATCGCCGACTACTGGGTGATGCGCAACACGAATCTCAAGCTGGGCGACCTCTATCGCGTCAATGGCGAATACCGATATTCCGCCGGCTTCAACTGGCGAGGCCTGGTCAGCCTGCTGGTAGGCGCAGTACTCGCGGTGGGAGGCGCCTACACGGCGCCAGGTACGCAAGGGCCCTTCCCCGCGAAGGGGATCATCGGCCCGCTCTACAGCTGGTTCCCATTCCACGTCTATGACTACAGCTGGATCGTTGGCCTGGTCGCGGCGTTTGTCATTTATCTGGCGCTCTCAGCGATGTTCCCGGTGAGCGCCGTATCGCGGCGACCGCGGGCAGCGGCGGCGACCTAAACTCGGAGCGATTGCGCTGGAGCCCCTTCCTCGCGGCGGGGGCTCCAGCCTTTCAGGAGATCGATGGCACGGTTGAGCTTCGGCGTCTGCTTCGCTCCGGATCCTCCCCCCAGCCGGTGGGTGGATCTGACGAAGCTTGCCGAGTCACAGGGCTTCGACTACGCCTGGCTCTTCGACTCGCACGTCCTCTGGCAAGAGGTCTACCCGATCTTCACGCTGATGGCCGCCAATACCCGCCGGATCAAGATCGGTCCCTGTGTCACCAACCCGGCCACCCGCGATCCGACGGTGACCGCCAGCGCGCTGGCCACGCTGAACGAGATCTCCGGCGGCCGGATGGTGATGGGTATCGGACGGGGCGACAGCGCCCGTCGGGTGCTCGGTCAGAAGCCGGTCTCAGTCGAGCAGATGGAGGCGGACTGCCGGCTGATCCGCGACCTGGCCGCCGGGCGAGAGGTCAGCTATGACGGCGTGAAGATCCGGCTGAAATGGGCCGAGCACGAACTACCCATCTGGATCGCCGGCTACGGACCGAAGGCCCTTCGGGCGGCCGGTCGGGTGGCCGACGGCGTCATCATTCAGCTGGCCGACCCCGCCATCATCAAGTGGTGCCTGCAATTCGTGCGCGAAGGGGCTCAGGAGGCCGGGCGCTCCTTCGATGACATCCAGATCCAGGCGGCGGCCCCGGCGTTCATCTCCGACGACCTGGCCGCGGCGCGGGAGCAGGTGCGCTGGTTCCCGGCGCTTGTCTCGAATCACGTTGTCGACCTGCTCAAGCGCTACGACGCCCAGGACCTGCCCAGGACGCTCACTGATTACATCAAGGCGCGTGACCACTATGACTATGCTGACCATGTCAAGCGAGGCGCGACGCATGCCGACTTCGTGCCCGACGACGTCATCGATCGGTTTTGCGTGATCGGGACGGTGGAGCAGAGCCGGCAGCGGATCGAGGAGCTGATCGACGCCGGCGTCGACCAGTTCAACCTCTACCTGATGGTGGAGAAACCCGAGAACGTGATCGAGAAATACGGCGAAGCCATCATCCCGGCTTTCAGTTAGCGAGGAGGCGAAGCATTCATGGCCAAAGTGCGGGCGGCGCTGATCCAGGCGTATGCGAACATGCCCAAGGACGAGGCGATTAAGAAACACGAGGAACTGATCGGACAGGCGGCCGCGAAGGGAGCGCAGATCACCTGCCTGCAGGAGATCTTCTTCGGGCCCTACTTCCCGGCCGAGCAGGACACCAAGTGGTACGACACCGCCGAGCCCGATGACGGTCCCACCATTCGGCGAATGCAGGAACTGGCGAAAAAACACAAGATGGTACTGGTGGTGCCTTTTTACGAAGAGGCGCAAACCGGCGTCTACTACAACACTGCGGTCGTGATCGAGAACGACGGGACGGTGGTCGGCAAGTACCGCAAGACGCACATCCCGCACGTCGGGCCCTGCTTCTGGGAAAAGTTCTACTTCAAGCCGGGAAACCTCGGCTACCCGGTCTGGAACACGTCTGTCGGCCGGGTCGGCTTGCTGATCTGCTACGACCGGCACTTCCCGGAACCGGCGCGGGAGCTTGGCCTGAAGGGGGCGGAGCTGGTCTTCAATCCGTCTGCGACCGTCAAGTCGCTATCGCGTTATCTGTGGGAGCTTGAACAGCCGGCCCATGCGGTGGCGAACGGCTACTGGATCGGCGCCATCAATCGCGTTGGAGTGGAAAAGCCCCTCAATGAGGCGCAGTTCTACGGGTCGAGCTACTTCTGCGACCCGCGCGGACGGATCATCGGCAAGGCCTCCGAGACGGAGGACGAAGTCCTGGTGTGCGATCTCGACCTGGACATGAACCGGGAGGTGCGCAACACCTGGCAGTTCTTGCGCGACCGCCGGCCGGAGACCTACGAAGATCTGGTCAAGGCGCTGCCGTGAAGACCCTGATCCGGAACGGGACGGTGGTGACGGCGAGCGACACGGCGAAGACCGACGTGCTGATCGATGGGGAGAAGGTCGCCGCGATCGGCA
>Ga0209057_1003796_pt1 | contig 11003 bp, 7 predicted proteins | sample GraSoiAngelo_146_FD_185903 | JGI IMG/M metagenome (GOLD analysis project Ga0209057, IMG submission 185903) | Grasslands soil microbial communities from the Angelo Coastal Reserve, California, USA - 14_1009_05_30cm (SPAdes) (version 2) | ecosystem: Environmental > Terrestrial > Soil > Grasslands ... | reverse complement strand
CCTCGGCGTAGGCGTCGAGACCGACGACATCGTGCGTGGACTGCGGCAATAGTCTCTGGACCGACACCATCCGCCGGGAGAAGCAGTGCCGACCGCTGCCACTTCTTCGGCTCGGGCGAGAGGGCGGCGAGGTGGGCGCGCGCTTCGGGCCCTCGCTCATGCCGGGCGGGCATCCGACCTCGTGGGAGCATCTCCGCCTGATCTGGGAGGCCATCGCCGCCAAGGGACGCGCCGCGGGGGGAAGTTCTTCCACGTAGACTGGTCAGACCTGAAACGTCCGCAGCGGCCTGTCTGACCGCTCGTCCGCGACCCGCGCCCGGCCTCGGCGATCACAGGGTCTCTACCTTGATCAAGTTCGTCATTCCGGCACGCCCCACGGGGACGCCGGCGGTGATGACCACGGTGTCCCCACGTTGCACGCGCGCAGCCGCCAGCGCGGCGCCGACGGCTCCGGCGATCAGCTCATCCGTCGTCGGCTGGCTCTGATTCAGCAACGGCGTGATGCCCCAGACGAGTGCCAGCCGACGGTAGGTCTCGGCGTGCGGCGTTGGAGCGAGGATCGGGGCCCGGGGCCGGTACCGGGCGACCCGTCGGGCGGTACCGCCCGACTGTGTGCAGGTCACAATAGCCGCGGCATCGATGTCAGCGGCCATGCTGCACGCGGCCCGCGCGACCGCGTCCGGAAGCGGGCCGCCGGTCTCGAACCGGTGTATCCAGGCTTCGAACGGAAAGACTGACTCGGCATCAGCTGCGATCGCCGCCATCATCCTCACGGCCTCGAGGGGAAACCGCCCGATCGCGGTCTCTTCCGACAGCATGATGGCGTCCGTGCCGTCGAGAACGGCATTCGCTACATCCGTCACCTCGGCCCGTGTTGGCCGTGGGCTGTCTTGCATGGAGCGTAGCATCTGCGTGGCGGTGATGACAGGCTTGCCCGCTCGATTTGCCTTCCCGATCAGCATCTTCTGTAGCCGAGGTACCGTCGCGAGCGGGACGGCCACGCCAAGATCGCCACGGGCCACCATGACACCATCCACGCTGTCGATGATCTCGTCGATGCTGGTCAGCGCGTCTTGCGTCTCGATCTTGGCGATCAGGGGGACGGTGCTTCCGTGATCCTGGATCATCCCCCGCACTTCGAGGACGTCCGCGGCCGTCCTGACGAACGACTGAGCCACGTAGTCCACGCCGTGGCGGAGGCCGAAGGCCAGATCGTCGCGGTCCTTGTCCGTCACGGTCGGCGTCGTGATCGAGCGGGCGGGGAGGTTGATCCCCTTGCGAGAGGCCAGCGTGCCGCCCGTGATCACTCGGCAGTGGACATCCTCCCCGGTGGTGCCGATGACCTCCAGTTCGAGATCGCCATCGCTCAGGAGCAGCCTGTCGCCGCGCTGGACGTCTTCGGTGAGGTGCGGATAGTCAACGAAGACCTCCTGCCGGGAGCCGAGGACCTGGCGCGTGGTCAAGGTGAACGGCGCGCCGGCTTCCAGCATAACAGCCCCCGATGCGATTTCCCCGATCCGGATCTTCAGTCCGGCGAGATCCTGGAGGATGGCAATGGACTTGCCCAGGCGCTCGGCGATACGCCGAACAGTCGTGATGACCTCGAGGTGCTCTGTCTGCGTGCCATGAGAGAAGTTCAACCGCGCGACGTCCATTCCGGCTCGGATCAGTTGCTCCAGGGTTTCGGGAGACCGCGACGCGGGCCCGATAGTGCACACGATCTTCGTTCTGGCCATCAGCCATCACCTGACGCGACCGCGCACACGAATGCGCTGGGAAATCCCGAGGAGCGGAACGCAGCTCGACGGGCGGCCCCTCAGGCGGCGCGCCGGTCCGGGCCGCGTGCGCCAACGACGGCGCTGTGGGCGGAACGATCTCCTTGAGGGAGACCCCTGAGCGCGAGGACGTGGGTGATGTCCTTGAGGGAGAGGTACCCCACGAGCCGTGAGTCTTTGAGTACCGCCAGCCGCCCCAGTTGATTTCGCGTCGCCTTGCCCAGCGCGTCGAACACCGAATTATCCGGCCCGACGACCAGTTCGTCGGTCAAGGGCCGCATGAGCTCGCTCACCCGCCGCTGCGTCCGTTGCTCGGGTGGCACCTCGTGCACTTGCTGCAGGCTCGCGATCCCGCGCACCGTGCCGCCGTCGACGACAGGAAAGCTCGTGACGTGATGTGACCAGAAGGCGTCCGCGAGCTCCCCGACGGTCGCGTCCGGCCGCACCGTGATGACTTCGCGCGTCATGACGTCGCGCACCGGTAGTCGCGCCAGCGCTTCCCGCAACGCCATTTGCGAATAGCTCGCGTCCGCGGCGCCCCTGAGGAACATGCCGATGATGATGAACCAGAAACCGCCGAGGACGGCGCCGCCCAAGATCTGCCAGACGCCGAGCGCCATGAGGGCGAACGCGAAGCCGACGCCGACCCGGCTCGCGATGTACGTCGCCTGAGCAAGGGTGCCCTTCCACTTCCAGAGAGCAGCACGCAACAGCCGCCCGCCGTCGAGCGGAAAGCCTGGAACGAGATTGAAGATCCCGACGGCGACGTTTACCAGCACGAGGTAGGTGACCACCGCCTGCGCCCACACGGGCTGCACAAAACCGGTGGCGCTGATCGCCCACAGCACCGTCGCGATGGCGAAGCTCGTGACCGGGCCCACCACGGCGATCAGGAACTCGGCGCGCGGGCTCGGCGCCTCATCCTCGAGGTGCGAGACGCCGCCGAACACGTGCAGAGTAATCCCGCGCACGGAGAGCCCGTGCGCCATCGCCACGAATGAGTGCGACAGCTCATGGAGCAACACGGAGACGAAGAGAAGGAATGCCGCCAGCAGCCCGTTGGCCCAGTGCGCGGCGGCCGGGAGATCCGGCAGCGCGCGCGGGAAATAGCCCGTCGCGAGCGTCCATGTGATCAGCCCGTAAATCACGAGCCAGCTCACGTGGACGTTGATCGGTATGCCGCGGATCGTGAGCACACGCATCGTCCCACCCACGGTACGCCCCTCCTCAGCCGCGATGCGCCCGAGAGTCGGCCCGAAGAGGCCTCGTGTCAAGCCGAGACAACTCCCTCGGTACTGGGTAGAGAAGCCTGCCGGAGCGCACCCTGAGGAAAGTCGTGCGCTTGTGAGGCCGGGCGGTATGACGACTCTGGATGTGGAGTACTCGCCACCGGGCCACCGTCAGCGCGTCGGCGATCAGGGACCGGTGGCATCGCCACGGCACCGCCTCGGCACACATGATGGCCGTGGGGCGACGGGACGCAAGCTGCTCAAGCCGCGCGAGGCCTGCGGCGAAGTCCTCGCTCTGCATGTAGTCCGCGTAGCCGCGGAAGGAAGCGTTGCGCCAGCCGAGATTGGTGGAATCGGGACGCGCGTGGCGTAACCCGCCCAGCGCCTTCACGTGCCGATAGCCGATCTTGACCGCGCGGAGCGCGCGCGATAGCGCAGGGCGGTTGAACTGCGGGTTGTGACGTGACTTCGGAATGGTGCGAACGTCCACCACCTGCTTCACCCCGTGAGCGCGGAGCAGCTCGATGAGCTCGCGCGCGTTGCGCGTGGAGTGGCCGATCGTGTAGAGAGTCTGCGCCGCGCCGATCGTCTTCCGCACGCTCACGTTGCGGTGTCGTGGGTCACCGAGCTCGGCTCTCGGTGCGTCCCATCGCGGTGGATTTCTTTGCGTTGGCCGTCCTCGAGGTGAGCCGACCCCGTTCGCGCTTCCCGGCGCCGTGGCGTCCGGCCTGTCGCTCCAGCAGATACTCGCGCAGGACCACGGCGCCGTTGTGAAGGACGTCGTGGGCACTGTAGAGGAGCGTCACCGTGCCGCGTTTTTCGGCGTCGAGGATGGGTTCCCAGGCATCGGGGTGCGCGGCCAGCTCCTTCCGGTAACGCCGGCGAAACTCCTCCCAGCGCTCCACCCGATGGTCGAACCACTGCCGCAGCTGGGTGCTGGGGGCCACCTCCTTCATCCACGCATCTGCAGCGACGGCTTCCTTCTTCATCCCTCGTGGCCAGAGGCGCTCCACCAAGATCCGGCGGCCATCTCCGTGCGCGGGAGCGTCATACGTGCGCTTGATCCCAAGCATGTCGGCGTTCCCTCCTCGGATTCTCCGCGAGTTGTTCAGGTCCATGACGGTGGCCTGATCGTCAGTGGCCCGCTCCGCTCGAAGACAGGGAGCTTGCCGGCTGGGCATCCGCCCACTTGAAGTACCGGATGAATTGTCGGATCTCCACGTCGGAGAGGTTCTGATTGGGCATCGGAAGGTTGTTGTATTCCTTAAGCATCACCTTTGCGTCTGGATCGCTCTCTAGCATTTCCCTGGGAGATCGAAGCCACCGCGTGAGCCAGTCCTGGGTCCGGCGCTTGGTCACCCCCATCATGTCGGGCCCCAGCTTCCGACCCTGACCGAGGGAGTGGCAGGCCACGCACTTGCTCTCGAAATTGAGCTTCCCCAGCGCCGCCTCGGGCTCGGTCGGTGTGGCAGACGCCGGCAGGTTGTGGTGCTCGAGCTCCGCGACGTCGGCCTTCCCCGTCGAGATCAGCCCAATCGCGCCCTGCGAGGCGTTGGCAAAGTGGTGGTCGACCATCATGTACGAGCCGTCTTGGGGAATCACGAACTCGACGGTTGCACTATTAGAGGAGCCGAGCAGGATGGTCTGCATGCCCCGGAACTGGTTGTCCGGGTTGCCCTCGATCCACACGCGGTCGAAGATCGTCCCGACGACGTGGAAGCTCGACGTCTTGCTGGGGCCGACGTTCAGCACGTAGAGCCGTATCCGCTCCCCGGCCTTCGCCGGTAGCGGCTGCTTCACCATACCATTGTGCGCGCCATTGAAGACGGTGTGGGTGGGCTGCGCGGCCCGCAGACGATCCCCATCGAGCACGTACAGGGGGGCGCCGTCGACCTTGCGCTTGTCGGGGTCAGACTTGACATAGAACTCGCTCTGAATGATCACGTACTCGCGGTCCACCTTGGTGGGGAAGCCGGCCCGAGGTTCGACGACGACGGCGCCGTACATTCCCGCGGCGATGTGCTCCAGGACCATCGGCGTCCCGCAGTGATACATGAAGATACCGGGGTAGTTGAGGGTGAACTCGAACTCGATGATTTGTCCCGGCGCGATGGAGCGGTACTTGTCCTGCGGCGACAGCATGGCCGCGTGGAAATCGACCGAATGCATCATCGGCGCCGTCGTCACGCGTACGCCGGGCACGGCCTCGTCGCTGCGATTCGTCATCTGGAAGCGAATCTTGTCGCCGACGCGCGCGCGGATGGTTGGTCCCGGCACCTGATCGCCGAAGGTCCACGCGGCAAATTTCACGCCCGGTGAGATTTCGATGATCTTGTGGGTCACGTCGAGGCGGACATCCTTCACAGGCGCCGGATCGAGCGGCTTAAGCGCTGCCGTAGTGGACAACGCGCTGCCGGCCGCGAAGGCGCCTGTCTCCCGCGCGGTGGTCACTCGGGCCAACGGCGACTTGAGGTCCATCGCAGCAGGGTCATAAGCATCAGAAGTGGTCGGCGGCCGCGCGTCACAGGCGGCAAGAGCAAGCGCCAGAAGCCACAGCCACCGCCACGCCAGGCCGTGTTGTGGCATGCCAGAAACGGTGCGACCATTCATGGATCTCCCAGCCTGTCTATGACCACGCAGGCATGGTTCGCGGCACCTGCGCTCCCTCCGACGCGCGCGGTCTTCCCTTCGATCTCACTCATCGTACTCGCCCGGGCGTGAGGACGAAGCGCAGGCAATGATTTCGATCTCTCTATGCGTTCGCGTTCAACTTTCTAATCGTCGGCGGCCCGATGCCAGGGTACATAGGGTACGTAGGGATGGAACCGCGCGACGCGGTCCGGTGATCGCTTCGATATGGAGAGGCCGCCATGAAGGCCGACGAGATATTGGTCCCGCTGGATGCTTCCCCGCTCGCCGAGGGGGCACCATTGCGGTCCGACCCTGATCTTCATGCGTGCCGCCGAGGCGACAACGCTGCCCGCGGCCGATCCGAGTGACGCCGAGGGGGAAGTGGTTGGCGAAGCGGCGTCCTATCTGAAACTGTTCGTCGCCTGCTGCGGGGGCGGGTGGTCTGCAACGAGATCGCGCGAATCCATCGCGGCGCGCGCCGTCACGGGTCATGACGCCAACAGTGCGATGACCAGGATCGCCAAAAGGAGGAGCTCATGACGATCAAGCGGATGCTGTGTGCGACTGATTTCTCACCGGCCTCGCGGCCCGCTCTCCGGCTCGCCCAAGAACTGGCGCGAACTCTCAAGGCCAAGCTCATCCTGTTTCACGCCTACGAGCGTTCCGTGCCTATCGGCGACGGCGGGTATCTGCCCTCGTCGGTCTTGCAGCAGATGTGGTCGGCTACCCAAGAAGCCGCGCGCCGTAACCTGAAGCGACTGGCCCTCTCACCGCAGGGGAAGGGCGTCCGAACCTCCATGCAGCTTGCCGAGGGGCCGGCCCCAGCAGCAATCGTCCGGGCCGCCAAGAAGACCCGCGTCAATCTCGTGGTCATGGGCACTCACGGGCGCACCGGCGTGCGACGACTGCTGATGGGCAGCGTCGCTGATCGCGTGATACGGACGGCCTCGTGCCCGGTGCTCATCGTGGGTGGTCGGCACTGATCGCCTGTGACCCTTTGAGACACGACGACACCACTTCGTGGATGCTTTGTCGAACGCCCCTAGCGTTTCGGTGCGTCCGCTCACGGCACGCTCCGTTGACACCTAGCCGACCGTGCCCGCTGCATCAAGCAGTCGGCGACGCCAAGAGGCACGAGCCGGGCGCGGCCGCTGGAGGCTCTCGCCAAGCTGCTAGTTGTGAAGGAGGCGGTCGACCGGAACGCGCTGACCACACTCCTCGCGACATTCGGGCTCGATCATGACGTGGGCAAGCTGACACCTCAGATCATGAACGCGACCCCTGACGCAGCCCCGGGATGGCCCGGTATTCCAGCGCGATGGACGTCCAGCGCCAAGACGGGCGTGGGAACAGCGTTGGGCGCCACCAGCCGGGTCTGGTACACGCTCAGCCACGGGATCCTCAACGAGGTCTACTTCCCGCGACCCGACCAGGCCCACACTCGCGACCTGGGCCTCATCGTGACCGACGGCGTGACCTTCTTCTCCGAGGAAAAGCGCCATGCGCGGTCCAAGACTACCTATGGCCGTGAGGGCATACCCACCCACCGACTGATCAACACGTGCCGGGACGGACGTTACCGTCTCGAGAAGCAGATTCTGGCAGATCCCCGACGCGACGTCGTCCTTCAACGAATACAGTTCGTGGCCCTCCGAGGAGCCCTCTCCGACTATCGCGTGTATGTATTGCTGGCGCCGCATATCGCCAACTGTGGAAATGGCAACACAGCATGGGTGGGAGAGTACAAGGGAGTGCCGATGCTTTTCGCCGAGCGGAGAGGAACCGCACTGGCTCTCGCGTGCTCCGTGCCGTGGCTCAAGCGGTCCGCAGGTTTCGTCGGATTCTCCGACGGATATCAGGATCTCATCCGTCATAAACACATGACCTGGGAATACCAGAGGGCCGAAAACGGCAACGTGGCTCTAACCGCAGAGGTCGACCTCGCAACGGCTGCGGGTACCTTCGTGCTCGCCTTAGGCTTCGGGTGGAATGCCGCCGCCGCTGGCCACCAAGTCCTGGCCAGCCTGATACAAGGCTTCGATGCCGCAAGGTCTGACGTCATCTCAGCGTGGCAGGACTGGCAATCGTCACTGCGTCCTTTGGCGCCAGCGACGCCGCGAGATCTGTACCCCGTGAGCACCGCGATTCTGCGTACGCATGAGGCGAAAGGATTTTCCGGCGGCATCATCGCGAGCCTTTCGATCCCGTGGGGGTCCGCCAAGGGAGACGAGGACCTTGGTGGATACCACCTCATCTGGCCGCGCGACCTCGCGGAAAGCGCCGGAGCACTTCTCGCTGCCGGCGCCAAAAGCGACATTCGCCGCGTCCTCCATTACCTCCACGTGACTCAGGATGCCGACGGTCACTGGCCCCAGAACATGTGGCTGGAAGGAACACCCAGGTGGGATGGCATCCAGATGGACGAGACCGCGCTGCCTATCTTGCTGGTTGACCTCGCTCGACGCGAAGGCGCCCTCGAAGCCGATGGCGTGGCTGCGCTCTGGCCAATGGTGCACCGGGCTGCAGCCTTCATCGTGTGCAACGGGCCGGTGACCCAGCAGGATCGATGGGAAGAAGACCCGGGATATTCGCCCTTCACCCTGGCAGTTGAGATCGCTGCGCTCCTGGTCGCCGCCGAGCTGGCTGTCGCTCATGGTGAGCTCGCGCTGGCGCGATATCTTCGGGAGACGGCGGACGCATGGAACGCGAGCATCGACCGGTGGATCTATGTGACGGACACCGATTGGGCCCGCCAGATCGGCGTGGATGGCTACTATGTGCGGATCAGCCCGGTGGATGAGGGGGGCGCGGCATCGCCGCTCGAGGGTTTCGTTCCGATCAAGAACCGCCCCCCGGACCAGAGCACAGCACCCGCCGCCCATCTCGTCAGTCCGGATGCCCTCGCCCTGGTGCGATTCGGCTTGCGCGCAGCCGACGATCCACGCATTCAAAACACGATCGCGGTCATCGATGCGTTGCTCAGAGTCGAAACACCGAATGGTCCGGGCTGGCACCGATACAACGGCGACGGTTACGGGGAACACGAGGATGGCTCGCCGTTTGATGGAACCGGGACGGGTCGGCTTTGGCCGCTGCTCACCGGGGAAAGAGGCCACTACGAGTTGGCGGCTGGACGCCCGGAAGCCGCCGAGAAGCTGCTGCGAGCCATGGAGGAGTTTGCCAACGAGGGCGGCTTGCTCCCGGAACAGGTGTGGGACACAGCCGACATTTCGGAGCGGGGCCTCCATTTTGGAAGACCGTCCGGATCCGCGATGCCCTTGGTCTGGGCTCACGCCGAATACGTCAAACTACGACGGTCGCTCGCCGACGGCCGTGTCTTTGATCTGCCGACGCAGACGACGCAGCGCTATCTTGTCGATAAGACAGGATCGCCGCACACGATCTGGCGGTTCAATCACAAGAGCCGCACGCTGTCCGTCGGCAACACATTGCGCTTGGAGATGCTAGCGCCGGCGATCGTTCACTGGAGCTCCGACGCGTGGCGGACCGTTCACGACACCGAGACGATCGACTCCGGAATCGGCATGTACATTGCCGATCTGCCAACAGCGCAGCTCCTCGACGGCAGTAACATCGTCTTCACGTTCTATTGGTCGCGGGTCAGCCGTTGGGAGAATGTCGACTTCACCGTAGTCGTCCGTTCGACGCCTTGAATTGGGCAGTGCCGTGGCGCTGCGCTGGAGGGCCGTACTCGTGACGGCTGATGGGTGTGAGAGCTAATGAATCTCGCGCAACTGGGTGACGCCTCTCACCCTCGTAGACCCTCGTCACCGCGATTCACGAGAGTCATTAGCCTGTGAGCGGCTGATCGCTGCCGGCTAACGCGCGCTCGGGAGAACGGCGAGTTCAACCCTCAGCCTTTGGAGCTCCGCGGCCGCACAAGCACCACGACCGACCGCGGCCCCGCGGTGTACCGCTCCGAGGTCAGCGGCACTTTCCGCCCAGGCTCGCGGATGTCGTCCGGGCTTTCTTGCCCCGTGTCCACCACTCGCTGCCACTGGCGCGGCCGTCCCTCCTGCACGACGAACTGGAGAGGTTCCCAGTACGCGTTGACCATCACGTAGAGGTCGTGGTCGGCCTGCGAGGCGCCGCTCAGATGGTAGGCGAAGCTATGCGAACCATGCGACATGTCCACCGACGGGCCGACACCGTACCAACGGACGTCGTGCCGCCAGAAGCGGCTCCGGCAGAGCGAGGGATGGGCCTTGCGAAAGCCGATCATCAGCCGGGCAAACCGGAAGACGTCTCGGTGTGCGTCGAGACGACTCCAGTCCAGCCATCCCGTCTCGTTGTCCTGATTGTACGGGTTGTTGTTGCCGCCCTGCGTGTGGAGGAACTCATCGCCGGCGCGCAGCATCGGCACGCCGTTGGCAAGCAGGAGCAGGGTAAGGAAGTTCTTCGCTTGGCGCCTACGCAGGGCGACCACTTCGGTCGGGACGCCCGTGTCCCCCTCCCAACCGCAGTTCCAGCTTAGATTTTCATCCGTCCCGTCTGCGTTCCCGTGTCCATTCGCCGAGTTGCGCTTGGTTTCGTACGAGAGGAGGTCCGCCAGCGTGAAGCCGTCGTGCGAGGTGACGTAGTTGACGCTCTGGTACGCATGGTACGCGCTCGCGCGGTCGTCCGGGAATAGGTCGTCGCTGCCATAGAGCCGCCGCATCAGCGAAGGCACCATGCCGGCGTCGCCGCGCACGAACCGGCGCACATCGTCCCGGAAGCGGCCGTTCCACTGCGCCCAGGAGACGCCGGGGAACGCTCGGCCGAGCTGGTAGACACCCGCCGCGTCCCAGGGCTCGGCGATCAGACGCAGACCGGCGAGGTCAGGGTCCGACGCGATGTCGCCAAAGATGGGAGGGTCCTTGTAGTCTAGCGAGCCGTCCGACCGGCGCGCGAAGACCGAAGCTAGGTCGAAGCGGAACCCGTCCACGCGCATCTCTCGGGCCCAGTAGCGTAGGCTGTCCAGCACCATCCGCCGCACGTACTGATGCGCAGAGTTCAGCGTGTTGCCCGTGCCCGAGAAATCCGCGTAGGGGGCGTCCGCCCGGCCCGAGAAGATGTAGTAGGTGTCGTTGTCGAGCCCCTTGAAGCTGTAGACGGGGCCCGTGTGGTTCCCTTCACCCGTGTGGTTGTAGACCACGTCCAGAACCACCTCCAGCCCAGCGGCGTGAAGCGCCCTTACCAGCTCTCGGAACTCAGTATGCTGTTCGCACATCCCACACCGGTACGCGTACGCGCTGTTGGGCGCGAAGAAGCTGATCGGGTTGTAGCCCCAGTAGTTGCCCTCTCCGGGGTCGAACTGGAACACGGGCATGAGCTCGACCACGGTCACCCCGAGCTCGACGAGATACGG
>Ga0209057_1003791_pt1 | contig 11013 bp, 10 predicted proteins | sample GraSoiAngelo_146_FD_185903 | JGI IMG/M metagenome (GOLD analysis project Ga0209057, IMG submission 185903) | Grasslands soil microbial communities from the Angelo Coastal Reserve, California, USA - 14_1009_05_30cm (SPAdes) (version 2) | ecosystem: Environmental > Terrestrial > Soil > Grasslands ... | reverse complement strand
TCATGCTGCGACCGTTGTAATGGCAGGGACCGCCCGTAGCTTCGCAGACCTGGTCGGTGAGCATCTTCGTCAAGCGCGCGAGGTCCGTCCTTGCGAACTTCAGGTTGATCCGGTCGTCTCCGGCCACCCGGTCCCTGAAGTCTTCGACGACCGCCTTAATCGCGTCTAGTCCACCGAGTCGCTCATACAAAGTGCTTGCCATGGGGTTCCCCTCCGTGCGAACCAGGTTCGTGGAGTCGGGTGCCTTCAAACGGCATCCCCTCGCCTCGACTATTCGCCTTACGGGCGAACCTGTCAATACATGCCGTTGGCGCCAGCAAATGCGTCTCAAGCCGGGCGACACGTAGCGTTGGCGCCAGCGAGGCGCAATTCGGCGGCTAGCGTCAGCTGGTAGCCCCGGCGGGATTCGAACCCGCGATCTCAGCCTTGAAAGGGCCGCGTCCTAGGCCACTAGACGACGGGGCCTCGCTAGAAGTCTAGGTACTCTAATCGCTGGCCTCTGCCCGAAGCTCACGCGGGGCACCGGGAGTCAACGAGATGCGGGCGTAGCACAATGGTAGTGCGCCAGCCTTCCAAGCTGGTCACGTGGGTTCGATTCCCATCGCCCGCTCCAACTCATCGAACGACGAAGGGCGGCCGAATGGATGGCCGCCCCTCGCTCACGCGTCAGCTGTCGACGTTCTGGATCTTGCCGAACAGGCCGTGAGCCTCGCCATCGATCCCCGCCGCAAAGAACAGCGAGTTCACATCGCCGCCGCTGCCGCCGTTACCGAATAGAAGACCCCACAGGCCTTCGATCTGGAGAGGTTCGTTCGTCTCCCTCTTCAGCTGCCCGCGGAACCGTCCGTCCGGCGTGTACGCGTTGATCCGACCGTCGCCGAAATTCCCGACCAGGATGTCGTTGTGAAAGTTGCCGAAGGTGGACGGCGCCAGGGCCAGCCCCCACGGCGAGTTCAGAGTTCCGCCTGTCGCGAGTCGGCGGACCAGGCCTCCCATGGTGGTGTAGACGTCCACGACTCCATTGCCGGCGCCGCTCACGTCATCGTGCATGTCTTCGTCCTGCAGCGCGTAGGTGACGTAGATGAAGCCACCGATGTTCTGGATCCCGAACGGAGCGAAGTGGGCCGGGAGCGAGGCGTCGGTGAATGCGCCAGGCCATGTCACCTGGTGAAATTGGCCATCGAACACGTCGACGGTGGCGGACCTGAAGTTGGCCGCATATAGAAAGTTGCTCGTCCCGGATCCATTGGTGACGGATCCATTGGTGAGGCCCTTGTAAACCGCGCCGTGCTCACCCGAGTTGTCGACCTTGATGGTCGCATTGCTGCCACCGGCCCACCCGAGCACAGTCCCGTCCTCGGTGGCAAACAGGAACCGGCTTGGCGCGGGGCCCGTTGGCGATGGGACCACAAAGTCGGAGGTGATGTTGGAGACCGTGCCGGTGGGCGTCCCCGTAAGCGTGCCGTCGGGCGCTGGAATATGCACTGTCAGGTTCACCTTGTCGCCCGCACCGGTGTAAAGCGTCGATACGCTCTTGCCGTTGTCCGAGACCCAGATCGGGCTCGTCAGTCTCGATGAAAGGCCCCACGGATTCACCAGGTTCGGGTCCTTCAAGGGCGCAAGCCCGGGGACGTCCGAGACCAGGTTGGTCTGGCGGAACGAACCGCGCGCGATGCCGGCCTGCGCCGGCAGCGCCTGAATTACGAGCGCGGCAGCCGCCAGCAGCACCAATCCGACGCGAAGGAATGATCGATGTCGATCCATACCCATATCTCCCCGTAAACCCCAAAAAACGGTGTCGATACCGATTACTGGGGCCGGTTACTCTCCGCGGCAACGACGCCGACCACGGTCGTGGCCTTACGGACGGGTCGTCACCTTCGCCGCCACGCGACGCTGCGCGACCACCGGGAGTCGAGCGCGCGCCTTGGCCAGGCGTTCCTTCGACACCTCCGAAACGGTCACTCCCTCAGCCTCGGCGAGGCCCGCCACCACCACGCCGAGCGGGTCGACGATCATGCTGCGCGCGCAGTAGCCAGGCCCCGTCATGCCCGCCCCCGCGACGTACATCGTGTTCTCGATCGCCCGCGAGCGCACCGTGACCGCCCAGTGGTCCTCTTTCAACGGACCGGCAACCCACGCCGCGGGCAGCGCGAGCACGTCCGCTCCCGCGTCCGCCGCCTGCTGGATGAACGAAGGGAAGCGGAGCTCGTAGCAGATCGCGACCGCGACGCTGAAGCCCTCGACCTCCACCAGCGGCAGGTCCTCGGTCCCGGCGAGCATCCGGTCCGACTCCTTCTCGCCGAATGCGTCATAGAGGTAGCGCTTGCGGTGCGATGCGACGATGCCGCGCTGAGGGTCGACCACGACCGCGGTGTTGTAGATGTGTCGGTCGCCGGGAATGGCCTCGAACATGCCGGCAACGAGCGTCAGTCGGAGCCGCGTCGCGAGCCGCGAGAGCTCGCTGACGAACCTGCCGTCCAGCGACTCGGCCGCCGGCGAGAGGTCGTCGGTCAGCTCGCCGAACGTGTGCATCGCGCCCTCCGGAAAGACGACTAAACGCGCGCCGGTGCGCGCGGCCTCTTCGGACAGAGTCGAAATGCGTTCGAGGTTCGCGCGCTTGTCCGATCCCGCTGCGAACTGACTGACCGCGATTTTCATCGACGCGCGCACTCCTAGTTGGTCGACAGAAACACGTTCTTCAGCTCGGTGTAGTAATCGAGCGCGTCCGGGCCGAGCTCGCGACCGATCCCGGACTGCTTGAACCCGCCGAACGGAGTCGTCACGCGCACCGAGTTGTTGGAGTTGATCGAGATCGTGCCGGTCTCGAGCCCTCGCGCGACTCGCATCGCGCGACCCGCGTTGTTGGTCCAGATCGAGCCGGACAATCCATAGACGGTGTCGTTGGCGATGCGGATCGCCTCCTCCTCGCTGTCGAACGGGATGACCACCGCCACCGGTCCGAAGATCTCCTCGCGAGCCGCGCGGTCAGAGTTGGAGACGGGCGACAGCACGGTCGGAGGGAACCAGTACCCGGGTCCGGACGGCGCGGTGCCCCGGATCGCAACCGGCGCGCCGCCCTCGACGTAGGACGCCACCTTGGCGCGCTGGTCGGCCGAGATCAGCGGACCCATCTCCGTCTTGTCATCGAGCGGATCGCCAACCTTCAGTGCTTTGACCGCATCGTCCAGCGCCTGCATGAAAGGGTCGAGCGCTGACCGCTCGACCAGGATGCGCGAGCGCGCGCAGCAGTCCTGGCCCGCGTTGCCAAAGACGGCGAGTGGCGCCGAGGACGCGGCCTTGTCCAGGTCGGCGTCGGCGAACACGATGTTGGCCGACTTGCCACCCAGCTCGAGCGTGACGCGCTTGATCGACTGCGCCGCCAGCTCGCCGATCCGCTTACCGACATCGGTGGAGCCGGTGAAGGCGACCTTGGCGACGTCGGGATGCTGGACGAGTCTTTCGCCCACGACGCGACCTGCGCCCACGACGACGTTGAGCACGCCCTCAGGCAGTCCCGCCTCCAGAGCGATCTTGCCCAGCTCGACGGCGGTCAGAGGCGTCAATCCCGCTGGCTTCAGCACGATCGTGTTGCCGGCGGCCAGCGCGGGCGCGACCTTCCACGACGCGATGGGCAAGGGGAAGTTCCACGGGACGATCAGCGCCACGACTCCAAGCGGCTCTCGAAAGGTGAAGTCGACACCGCCGGCGACGGGAATCGTCTTGCCGACCATGCGCTCCGGCGCTCCCGCGTAGTAGTTGAAGACGTCGATCACCATGCCGACCTCGCCCCGCGCGTCGCTGATCGGCTTGCCGACATTGCGCGCCTCGAGCTGCGATAGCTCTTCGCGGTGCTTGTCGATTGCGAGTGCAATGCGGCGCATCAGGTTGGCTCGGTCTTTCGGCGCCACCGCCTTCCACGCGGGGTAGGCGGCCTTGGCGCGGGCGACTGCCTGGTCGGCCTCTTCGGCTGTCGCCTCGGGCAGCTCGGCGAGGACTTTTTCGGTGGCCGGCTCGATGACTTTCACGGTGCGGGTTTGCGTCGCCACTGTTTCATCCCCTCCGGCGCTCCGCGCCACCTCCCCACGAGGTGGGGAGGTAAATGGATCTGGACGAGATCCATTGCAATGATACTATCGACTCTCTTCGAGTCCTTATCGCCTGTTGGGGAGTCAGGGGAGACGTGATGGCCCGAGCCAGGGATGCCGTCGTGATCAGTCAAACGACGCACGTCCTCCCGCTGGAATTCAACAAACGTTATCCCGTCCTGAAGCGTGGCGACGGCGTGTGGGTCGAGGACGAGTCGGGCAGGCGATACCTCGACGCCATGAGCGGCGGCTCGATGGCCGCGACACTGGGACACGGGCGCAAGGACATCATCGCCGCGGCGCGAGCGCAGGCCGAGAAGCTCGCCTACGTGCACAACGAGAGGCTCACCAACCCCGCGCAGGAACGCCTCGCCGAGGAGCTGGTGAACGTTGCCCCAGAGGGCTTCACGCGAGCGCGATTCGTCACCGGCGGCGCGGAGGCGAACGAGATGGCGCTCCAGCTGGCGCGCCGCTATCACGTCGACCGCGGCGAGTCGAAGCGGTGGCGGGTCATCTCTCCAACGCAGGCCTATCACGGGCCGACCATGGCGACCCTCGCGCTGACGGGACGGCCCGGGCTCAAGCGCCCGCTCGAGGTGTACATGTCGGACCACCTCCACATCCCGCCCAGCACCTGGCGCTTCGACCCCTCCGGCGAGGAGGCGCTCAAGGCTTTGGATCGCGCGCTCGAGGCGGCGGGCCCCGAGACAGTTTCGGCTTACTTCTGCGAACCCATCAGCGCCGCCGCTCTCCCCGCGTACACGCCGCCGAAGCGATTCTGGGAAGGCCTCGCCGAACGCCGCGAGAAGCACGGCTTCCTCATCGGTTTCGACGAGATCGTCACAGGCATTGGACGCACAGGTCACTGGTTCGCCGCCGAAACTCTGCCGCTGGTGCCCGACATCATCGCCACCGCGAAGGGTCTCGGCGCGGGCTATGCGGCCATCGGCGCGGTGCTGTGCCGGAAGCAGGTGTACGACGCCATCGCGAAAGGCTCGCGCAAGTTCACGCTCGGACACTCGTGGGACGGCGCGCCTCTGTCATGCGCGGTCGGACTGGCGGTCGTGGACGTGCTCAAGAAAGAAGGCCTGGTCGAGCACGTAAAACAACGGGGCAAACGTCTGAGAGACGAGCTCGCGAGCGTGCTCAAGGACGTCCCGTTCGTGCACGAGGTCCGCGGCCACGGCTACCTGCTCGGCATCGAGTACGTCGACCCGCGCGACCACAAATCGTTCCTGCCACCGGAGCTCAGGACCGCCGGCCGCGTCGACGAGGTCGCGTTCGAGCACGGCCTCATCACCTACTCCACCATGCCCACGCGAGACGGATTCGCGGGCGATCAGACGCTGTTCGCGCCGCCGTTCACGAGCACCGACGCTGAGCTCGCGGAGATGGTCGAGCGCTACTCGAAAACACTGCAGCTGGTGGCGAAGGAGCTCGAAAGCAAGCTCGAGGCGAGGCCGGTCGCATGAGCCGAAGGCTTAAAGCGCTCATCCTCCAGCACGAAGAGCCGACGCCCCCTGGGTACCTGGGCGAATGGCTCGATGCGCAGGGCGCCGAGGTCGAGGTGCACCGCATCGACCTCCACGAGTGGGTGCAGGACCCGCGCGACTACGACATGATCGCCTCGCTCGGCTCGGAGTTCGCCGCGTTCGACGACTCCAAGCCCTTCATCCGGCGCGAGGCGGACCTGCTGCGGGAAGCAGTCGAGGCCGACGTGCCGGTGCTGGGTCTGTGTTTCGGCGGTCAGCTGCTCGCCCGCACGATGGGCGGCGAGTCGTTTCGGTCCGACCGCTCCGAGATCGGGTGGATCGATGTGCGAACAAAACAGCCAGACCTCATCGCCGCCGGCCCGTGGTTCCAGTGGCATTTCGACTCGTTCACGCTTCCGCCCGGCGCGAGGCTCATCGCCGACACTGACGTCGGGCCGCAGGCATACGTAATAGGAAGGAGCCTGGGGCTGCAGTTCCACCCCGAAGTGACCCCGGAGATCATGGACAGCTGGGTCAAGGCGTATCGCCACGAGCTGGATGGCGACGGGGTTGACCCCGACGCCCTGCTCGAAGAGACCATCTGGCTCGCGCCAGAGGTCAGGAAGCGCAGCGAGCAGCTGTTCACCAACTTCGTCGAGAACATCGCGAAGCTCAGGCCGGAGGCGATGCGTGGCCGTTAAGACGAACGGCACCGACGCCCCGACCGGGGTGCGCTTCGAGCGCATCCAGCAGCTTCGCGCGCACGAGTACGTGGCCGAGCAGATCCGGCGGCATATCTCGCTGCGCCTCATCAAGCCCGGCGAATCGCTGCCCGCGGAGCGCGAGCTCGCGGGCATGTTCGGAGTCGGACGCCCGACCATCCAGCAGGCGCTGCGCATGCTGGAGGCCGCGGGCATGGTCGAGTCCCGGCGCGGCCGCAGCGGCGGCACCTTCGTCACGCGGCTGGACAACGACTCGCACGCCGCGGACGGGCTGATCCTCCGGGTGCTGCGCAGCCGCAAAGAGCTGGAGGACCTGCTGCAGTACCGCAGCCTGATCGAGCCGGTCGTGGCCAGGGTCGCCGCGGAATCGCGCAAGGCCATCGACCTCAAGGCGATGCGCAAGGCCATCCAGAGCATGAAGGCCGCGACGACAGAGCCCGACTACATGAAACATGACACCGATTTCCACATCGCTGTCGCGCGGGCGACCGGCAACGCGGTGCTGACGCACGCGATCGAGGAGATCCGCATGAAGCTCAACGACGCGATGACCCTGCTGCCCGAGTCCGATGTGTGGCATCGACGCATCTCCCGCGAGCACGAGGCGCTGCTGGAAGCGATCGAGCGTTCCGACGCAGACGAGGCGGAGCGCGTGATGGAGCAGCACGTTGCGAACAGCGAGCAGAGCCTGCGGGCCGTGCTCGCCGCCATCCGCCGGCGGGGCGTGTGGAGGTAGCGATGGCAAGCGCGACCATCACCGCCGACCAGACGAAGGTCTTTCCACGCTTCCTCGACCTCGCCTATCCGAGCATCGTGGCCGGCCAGGGCGTGTGGCTCGAGACGGCCGCGGGCGACCAGATCCTCGACGCCTGTTCGGGGGGAGCGATGGTCGCGTGCATCGGGCACGGCGTGAAAGAGATCGCGGACGCGGCCGCCAGGCAGTCGGAGCAGATCGCCTACTTCTACAACCACCACTTCACGACCCGTCCGCAGGAGGACCTCGCTGACCGCGTGATCGAGGTGGTCGCGCCCGAGATGGCGCGCGTGAAGTTCGCGTCGGGCGGTTCGGAGGCCAACGAGGCGGCGATCCGCCTGGCACGCACCTATCACGTCGACCGCGGACGGCGCGAGCGCTGGCAGATCATCTCGCCGGCACAGGCGTACCACGGTTCCACGCTGGGCACGCTCGCGCTGAGCGGAAGGACGAAGTCGCTGCAGTCTCCGTACCTCGAATATCTCCCGGGCTACCTGCACATCCCACCGTCGACCTCATGGGCGGATCCGACCGGGAAGAAGGCGCTCGAAGCCCTGGACAGGGCCCTCAAGGAAGCCCGGCCCGACACCGTTTCGGCTTTCTACTGCGAGCCGATCAGCGCCGCAGCGCTGCCCGCCTACTCGCCGCCCGACAACTTCTGGCACGGACTCGCGGAACGCCGCGAGAAGTACGGATTCCTCGTGTGCTTCGACGAGATCGTCACCGGGATGGGGCGCGTGGGCAGCTGGCTCGCCGCGCACCAGCTGCCCATCGACCCCGACATCGTCACGATCGGCAAGGGTCTGGGCGCGGGCTACTGGCCGCTCGCCGCGGTGCTGTGTCGCGAGCACGTCTACGACGCGCTGGCGGAAGGGTCGGGGGAGTTCGACCTCGGCCACACATGGGATGGCGCGCCGCTGCCGTGCGCCGTCGGTCTCGCGGTGCTCGATTACCTGATCAGAAACAAGCTGGTCGATCGCGTCCACGACCGCGGACCCAGGCTTCGCGACGAGCTCGAGCACGCATTGAAGGGCTCGACCATCGTCGGCGAGGTGCGCGGCCGCGGCTTCCTGCTGGGCGTGTCGCTGGTGGACCCTCGCGATGGCAAGTCCTTTCTGCCGCACGAGCTCGACGCCGCGACACTCGTCGACGACGTCGCATTCGAGCACGGGCTGCTGGTCAGCTCGACCCACTCGACGCCGGACGGGTTCGCCGGCGACGAGGTGGTCCTGGCGCCCGCGTACACGAGCACGGACGGCGAGCTGCAGCAGATGGTCGCGCGATTCGCCGAGACCATCGCCGCTGTGGAAAAAGCCGTCAGGCAAAAGCTGTGAGCACCATCGACGCGGAAGCCAGGCCGGCGCAACGAGTGCTGCACGAAACCCAGCGGATGGAAACAGACGACGGCGGTTTCATCCTCCTCGGCATCCCCGACGTCAACGGATCGATCCGGGGCAAGGCTTTGCGGCCCGCAGCTTTCGAATCGGCACTGCGGCACGGCACGGTGATGACCGACCTGCTCCTCGCGCTCGACCCGACCGACGCGCCGATCAGCGATTACACGAAGTTCGGCATCCGCACCGGTGCCGGCGACCTGGTCGTGCATCCGGAACCGGCGACGCTGCACGACCTGACGTGGCGGCCGGGCTGGAAGGTGTGCCTGGCCACGCCGAGCTGGCCCGATGGCAGCAAATGCGAGCTGGCCTCGCGCGAAGTCCTGCGTCGCGTCCTGGAGGGCCTGGCCGAGCTGGGCTACGAGGCCGTTTCCGCGGTCGAGTACGAGGTCAGGTTCTGGGATGCGAACGACAAACCGCTTTCGAGCGGGTTGAGCTACAGCCTGACCGAGGTCGGGGGTTTCGAGTCGTTCGTGCGCGCGCTCGCGCCGGCGCTGGAGGCGCTGGGCGTCGAGCTCGACGCGGTCCACACGGAGGCCGGGCCTGGGCTGCTCGAGCTGAACCTCGGAGCGCGCCCGGCGTTGCGCGCGGCCGATGACGCCGCCCTGACGAAGATGGCCGTCAAGGACCTCGCGGCCACGATGGGCCTCCGCGCCAGCTTCCTCGCCAAGACGAACCCGGGCGAGGAGGGCTCCAGCGGCCACGTCCACCTGTCGTTCTGGAGCGACGGCGCCAACGCATTCGGCGGCGACCAGTCGCCCCTTCTTCGCTCCGCCATCGCAGGTGTTTTGGAGCACCTGCCCGCCGCGTCGCTGCTCCTGAACCCGACCATCAACTCCTACAAGCGCCTGGTGCCAGGATGGTTCGCTCCCGTCAACGCGACCTGGGGAGTCGAGAATCGGTCCTGCGCGGTCCGCGCCATCGTGAACAAGAATCACCCCGAGCTCTGCCGGCTCGAGTGCCGCCGGCCGGGCGCCGACGCCAACCCGTACCTGGCGATCGCGGCCATCGCGGCGTCCGCCGCGGATGGGATCAAACGTCAGCTCTCACCGCCCGACCCGATCGTCGGCGACGCGTACTCGCGGACCGACACGCCAGAGCTGCCTGGCTCGCTGGAAAGCGCGTTGCGCGCGTTTGCGTCGGACGACGTGCTGCGGAAGGCGCTCGACGAGCGTTTCAGCGACTACTACGTGACCTCTCGCGAGTGGGAGGTCAAGGCTTTCCGCGAGACAGTGACCAGCTGGGAGCGCGACCGCTACATGAGGTCCGTCTAGTGGCGCAACCGAAAACTCAACTCCTCCCCATTTATGGGGAGGTGCCGGCCGAAAAACTCACACCTGAATCCAAGCTGGTTTTGAGGTTCGGCCGGGAAGATTCGTCGCATGGATCGAACCCGCGTGATTTTGTTTGCGTCAGTCGTAGCCGCGGCAATGGTCTTCGGTGGCGTGCTGGGGGCGACCGTGCTCGCCCGCTCGACGTACACCCCGGCCAGCGCCGCCCTCGCCGCCACCTCTCCGTCTCCCGCTGCCACCTCCAACGAGGCCACCGCCCACGAGGCTGGTGAGAGCGCGGCCCAGGAAGCAGCGGAGAACAACGGAACCGCCCGACCGCACGGACCGGGGGCAGGTGGTTCCAACGAGGACCCGGCCCACGAGGCCGGCGAATCGGCAGCCCGGGAAGCGGCTGAGAACGCCGGAGGCACCGCAGCTCCGAGCACCACGACCCCGAGCGCGACCAACTAAAAACGACCTCCGGCTAAGCTCGGCCATGTGAGTAAGGGCACCCGGGTCTATCTCGAAGTCGGTGGCACGCGGACCTTCGCCAGCGCCGCCGACTGGCCCGGGTGGTCCCGCTCCGGCAAGACCCCGGAGGCGGCACTGGAAGCGCTCGCCTCCTACGCGCCGCGCTACGCGGCGATCCCCAAGCTCGCGCGAATCGAATTTCCCCAGGACGCGACGAAGTTCGAGGTCGTCGAAAAGCTCGAGGGCAACGCCACCACAGACTTCGGCGCCCCCGGCATCCCGGCGAAGGGCGAGTCGAAGACCATGACCAAGGTCGAGCACGCACGCCTCATCTCGCTGCTGCAAGCGTGCTGGAAATACCTAGACACGGTCGTCGCCAAGGCGCCGGCCGAATTGCGCAAGGGACCGCGCGGCGGAGGAAGGGACCGCGACAAGATGTTCCAGCACGTGCTCGACGCCGAGCTCGAATACGGCAAGGGGATCGGCGTGCGCCTGAAGGCGCCGGACCGCAAGGCTCTGCTCGCCGGCTTCCGTAACCCGAAATCGGACGGAAGATGGCCCGTCGCCTACGCGATCCGGCGCACCGCCTGGCACGCCCTCGACCACGCGTGGGAGATCGAAGACCGCATACCCTAGTCCGTCTATGGAAGAGCAGAAGGGTGGCCTGCTCGTCGTGATGGCGCATCCCGACGACGAGTCGATGGGCTCGGGCGGTCTGATCCTGCGCCACACGCGCGCGGGCATCGCGACCCATCTCATCTGCGCCACCTACGGCGAAGCGGGGTGGACTGGCAAGCCGCCCGGCGCGAAGAAGGAGGACCTGGCCGAGATCCGGGCCAAG
>Ga0209057_1003790_pt1 | contig 11014 bp, 10 predicted proteins | sample GraSoiAngelo_146_FD_185903 | JGI IMG/M metagenome (GOLD analysis project Ga0209057, IMG submission 185903) | Grasslands soil microbial communities from the Angelo Coastal Reserve, California, USA - 14_1009_05_30cm (SPAdes) (version 2) | ecosystem: Environmental > Terrestrial > Soil > Grasslands ... | reverse complement strand
ACGATCACGACGTTGCCGGACCGCGCGGCCTCGGTGATCACCTGCTGCGTGTACTCGAGCACGGCGCGGCGGGGGTCGCTCTGGGGGTCGGTGTAGGGCGGCGTCCAGGTCGGCGACTCGGCGGTAACCGCGTGCTCCGGGCTGGCCGCGGCCAGGGCGATCAGCAGGCGCTGGAGAAAAGATCCCGGCTGCTCATCGGCGGCCTCGACCTCTTCCTTGGGCAGCTCGAGCCGGTGCGCGACCTCGTCGATCAGCTGGGGGCCGAGGAAGTCGGCGTGCAGGCGGTCGGCGACCATCTTGCCCACACTGTCGCCCCCAGCCCCGAAGTGGCGCGCGATCGTGACGACCGGCACGCCCTCAATTGTTCACCATGGCCGGAGATCACGCCCTTTTCAGGTGTGCTCGCGATGGGAGGAGGTGGTGGTGGCGGCGGGCACGGGCGCGGGCCGGTGGACGGGATCTGCCCAGCGCCCCACCCACAGCAGCAAAAGCGTCACCACCGCCAGCACGAGTGCAAGCACGCCCAGCGACGGCAGCTGCGAGATCACATCGATGCCGGCGCGGGGTGGCTCGAAGCCGGCCAGGCCTGCTTTGCCGGATCGGATGTCGGGCGTGTAAACGAGGTGGTTGGCCTCGTCGTACGCGGCCGAGTTTCCTCCCGCACCCGTGGTCACCGACGTCAGGTAGGCGATCGGGTTGCCACCGAATATGCCGACCGCGCTGGCGGCAGCCGGCGACGGGGCGGCCACCAGGAATCGATCGGCGACGGCGTCATAGCTGACCACGTCACCTCTGGACACCTGGCCGAACGCCTCCACGTCGGCCGTGTTGCGCAAGTTCTGCCTCATGACGAAGTTTCTGCACGCGATGAGAGCCTGGTCGAGCTTGGGATTGATAGCCAGCCCGTAGGGGACGCACTTGTCGAGCTTGATCGTGGACTTGATCACGCCCTTGCCTGGATCCACCATGAACAGGGCGTCAGCATCCGGGCTCGTGACATAGAGCATGCCGTCCGCGGGGTTGAAGCGAGGTTGTTCGAGAGGGTGGCCGATGGCGAAGTGCGACTTGACCACCCCGGTCGTGGCGTCGATGGTCGCGATCGAGCCGCCGTCGCCATTGCTGGCGAAGACCATGTGCAGAGCGGGCGAGTAATCGATCAAGTCGGCGGACTTGCCGCCGGTAGGCACCACCTTGACTACCTTGTCGGCCGTGGCTGACGCGGGATCGGTGTCCACCACAGCCACCGACCCGTTGCTGGTCCCGGCGAAGACCCGCTGCAGGTCGGGGGCGACCGCGAGGCCGCTGGGGCTGGCGCTCAGCGCGATCGTCTTCAGGTATCGGGCCGGCGCGACGGACGTGTCGAAGATATCGATGCCTTGATCCGTCCGGTCGGCTGCGTAGAGGCGTTGGGCCGCCTGGTCGATCTCGACGACGTCGAAAGACGCGGCCTTACCGGCCATCGCCGGAACACCGCTGTTGGCGATCGTGACGCCTGGGTGAGCTCCGGCGCCGCACGCGGCTACGAAGACCGCTATGGCGACGATGAAAAACCGAAGCCGATCTCTCAAGCCCGCCTCCAGTCGAGTCAACGCCCCGACTGAGCCGCCTACCCGGCGAGCGGTTTCAGGAGTGCGTGTGCCGGCACTCGAACGGCGGTGGGCGGTTTCAGGGGCGCGAGTGCCGGCACTCGGCCGAAGCGACTACTCCAGGTAGTCGCGCAGCTTCTTCGAGCGGGATGGATGGCGCAGCTTGCGGAGCGCCTTGGCCTCGATCTGGCGGATGCGCTCACGCGTGACGCCGAACCGCTTGCCGACCTCTTCCAGCGTGCGCTGGTGGCCGTCGATCAGGCCGAATCGCAGCTGCAGCACGCGCCGCTCGCGGGGCGTGAGCGTGTCGAGCACGTCCTCCACCTCCGAGTGCAGCATCGTCAGCGAAGCCGCATCGGACGGGGAGACCGCCTCGCGGTCCTCGACGAAGTCGCCGAGGTGGGAATCCTCCTCCTCGCCGATCGGAGTCTCGAGCGAGACCGGGTCCTGCGAAACCTTGACGATCTCGCGCACCTTCTCGGGCGTGATGCCCATCTCTTCGCCGATCTCCTCGTCAGCAGGCTCGCGGCCGAGCTCCTGCAGGAGGCGTCGCGAAACGCGCACGAGCTTGTTGATGGTCTCGACCATGTGCACCGGGATGCGGATGGTCCGCGCCTGGTCGGCGATGGCGCGCGTTATGGCCTGCCGGATCCACCACGTCGCGTAGGTCGAGAACTTGTAGCCCTTGTGGTAGTCGAACTTCTCGACCGCGCGGATCAAGCCCATGTTGCCTTCCTGGATCAGGTCGAGGAAGGACATGCCGCGCCCGATGTACTTCTTCGCGATCGACACGACGAGCCGGAGGTTGGCCTCGGTCAGGCGCTGCTTGGCCTCATAGGCACGTTCGTAGCGCTCGGTCAGCCGGTAGCGCGCGATGCGGTACTGCTCGACGGCCTCAGCGCGCACCCGTGGGCGGGCGGCGCCATTGGTGGCCCGCCGGCGGCGCTCGGCTGCGGCGGCGTCGAGAAGCGACTGCAGCCTGGACAGGTCGGTCAGGCCGAGCAGCTCCTGCGCGATGTGCGCCTGCTGGCCCTTGCGCTTCACTGTCGCAAGCCGCTCGATGATGTCGGGCAGCATCTCGTCCAGCCCGCGCTGGCGGCCCTCCGCCTCCTCCGCCACGCTCAGCGCCTTGAGCGCGTCGTGCAGCGGCTTGGCCTCGATGGCCTGCGCAAGCTCAACCTCGTCATTGGCGGTCAGCAGCGAGACGCGGCCGATCTCCTTCAGGTACATGCGCACCGGGTCGTCGAGGGAGACCGAGTCCATCATCTCGATGTCGAGCAGCATCTCGTCGTCGATCTGCTCGACCTCCTCGAAATCCTTCTCGCCGTCGGTGACCTCGATCCCGATCTCCTTGAACGCGGCGAAGATGCGGAAGATCTGGTCGGGCTCGGCGTCGATCTCGGGGAATCCCTGCAGGATGTCGTCAGGGGTCAGGTAGCCCTGCTCCTTGCCCTTGACGATCAGCTGCTCGGCGACCGCCATCAGCTCGTCTTCGAGCTTGTGCTCCGGCTTGTCCTGCGCCTTGCTACCTGCTTTGGTCGCGACCTTGGCTACACGTGCGATGACTAGCTGCTCCTCTCCATGTCATTGATGGCGCGCGCGAGCTCCCTGGCTTCTGCCTCGAGCCTCGCCACCCTTTCCGCTTCCCTCCCACGTTCCGCTTCGGAAAGCTCACGGATTATTCCAGAGTGACGGCCCTTCATGCGGTCAAGACGCAGACGCGCGACCAATTCCTCGGCCACCTGGCCGTCCACATTTGGCGGCGGCGCCGCCCAAGCCCTTCTGATCAGGTCCTGAACCTCCGCCGGGTAGCCGCCCAGCTCGTTCTCGAGCCCTGACGCCCCGGCTCGATCGTAGGTTTCCAGCATTCGCAAGTAAATTCCGCGATCCTCATCGTCCAACTCTTCGGGCGTTAGCTTTGTTCGTATCCGCTCAAAGGCGGCCGGATTGACCGCGAGCAACTGCAGCAGATATCTGCTGACTGTCGTTTTCTTCCCAGCAATCTGCCGGCTCAAACCGTTGGGAGCCTGCTTCAACTCGCGTTTCGGCTCCGGCGCTCTCAGCAGGAGATGCCGCGAGATGCCGGTTCGGCGCTCCGCAACCTCCACATAACCATCACGAAGGCCTTCGGGAAACAGACCGATCCACTCCCGCAACCGCCCGGCCACGATCTCCATCTGGTTGGCATTGCTGGGGTTGAAGCCGGCGATGTCCTGAGCCACACCCGCCTCGAAGCTCGATGGCGCGGAGTCGACCACCGCCTGCCAGCGCTCGGCCGCCTGCGCACCCGACGAGCGCAGAAACTCGTCAGGGTCCATGCCGTCGGGCAGCGTCGCCGCCCGCGTTCGCATCCCGTGCTGAGAGGCAAGCACCGCCGCCTTGCGCATCGCCTGCTGGCCCGCCCGGTCAGCGTCGAACACCAGCAGCAGCTCGTCGGTGAAGCGCTTCAGCAGGCGAACCTGGTCCTCGGTGAGCGCGGTGCCAGAGCTGGCCACGGAGTTGCCAACGCCGAACTGATGCGCGGTGATGACGTCGAACTGACCCTCCATCAGCACCGCGTGGCCGCGCCGCGCGATCTCATCCTTGGCCAGGTCGAGCGCGAAGATCACGCGTCCTTTTACGTATGAAGGCGTCTCCGGCGAGTTGATGTACTTGCGCTGCTCGTCCTGGCGAACGGTCCGCGCCGTGAATGCCAGCGGCTGGCCGCGTTCGTCGCGAATCGGTATCACCAGCCGCTCGGCGAAGAAGTCGCTGCCGTCGCGGCGCATGAGTCCTGCGGCCTGCGCATCGGCAAGCGAGCGCTTCTTCGCGCGCAGATACTCGGCGAATCCTCGGCCGGCCGGCGCGTAGCCGAGCTGAAATCGCCGCGCCGTCTCCTCGCCCACCTGCCGTTGCACCAGCAGCCTCCGGCCCGGCTCGCCGGCGGGGCTCGACCACAGCACGTACTCGTAGTACTGCGCCGCCAGCTTGAGCATCGCGAGCAGACGCTTTCGATCATCCGAGCGCTCCCTCTGCTCTGGCGAGAGCTTGCGCAGCTCGACGCCCGCGCGCTCCGCGAGCGTCTGAAGCGCCCCGCGCTTGTCGGTCTTCTCGATGAGCTCGACAAACGTGAACACGTCGCCATGGCGCTGGCAGCCGAAGCAGTACCAGGACTGCATCTGCGGATTCACCTTGAAGCTCGGGCTGTCCTCCTGGTGGAACGGGCACAGCCCCCACAGCTCCCGGTTCCGCTTGGTCAGCCGAACATGCTCCTGGACGACCTTGACGAGGTCGACCTTGGCCTTGACCTCGGCGAAAGCGTCGTCGGAGTTAGCGGATGAGGACACCGGCACTATTGTGGGACGCGATGGCAAGGCGCTCCATCGCATGGGTCAAGGACGATCAGCAGGGCGCGGAGTTCGCCGACGTGATGATCATCCGCGGCCGGCTCACCGCGGTGGGCACGGCCATCGGCTTCGACCCGGTCCCCTACCGCCTCGACTACAAGCTCGAGACGCGCGGCCGTTTTGTGACCTCAGGCCTGCTCGTCAATGCGCGAGGCGAGGGCTGGAGCCGGAGGCTGGACCTCCGCCGGCTATGGTCCGGGCGCTGGACTGCGCGGACCAAAGTGCGCGGCGAAGTCGACCTGCCCGCGCCGGGCGGCGACATGTCCGCCGCCGGAGGGTGGACCTCCGCCGGCTATGGTCCGGGCGCTGGACTGCGCGGACCAAAGTGCGCGGCGAAGTCGACCTGCCCGCGCCGGGCGGCGACATGTCCGCCTTCAAGTCCGCGCTGGACTGCGACCTTGCCCTCTCTCCACTGACGAACACCATGCCGGTGCTACGCCACGGCCTGCTGTCAGGCGGCGGGCCTGTCGACCTGGTGATGGCCTGGGTGTCGGTGCCGGATCTGGCCGTGCACGTGAGCCCGCAGCGATACACCTTCATCAGGCGCGAGGGCGACCGCTCAATCGTCCGCTATGAGTCCGGGTCGCGCGACTTCGTCGCCGAGCTGGTCTTCGACTCCGACGGATTCGTGATCGCCTACCCCGGAATTGGCCACCGCATCGGCGACAGCTCATAGAGCGCGCGATAATCGCCGCGCCCGCCATGGCCACGCCAAACAATCTCCCCGCCGAGGTCAGCAGCTTCGTCGGCCGCGAGCATCAGCTGGCCGAGCTGCGGCGCCTGCTCCACCGCTCGCGACTGGTCACCCTGACAGGGCCCGGCGGCGCGGGCAAAACCCGGCTGGCGCTGCGCCTCGCCGGAGACCTCATCCAGCGACATCGCGACGGCGTCTTCCTCATCGAGCTCGCGCCCGTCCTGGATGCACGCCTTCTCGAGCTGACGGTCGCCACCGCCTGTGGCGTGCGCGAGCAGCGAAAGCGGCCGATCCTCGAAGTCCTCCTGAAGACGCTTGCGACCAGCCGGATGCTGCTGGTGCTTGACGGCTGCGAGCACCTGGTGGAGCCGTGCGCGGCGCTGGTCGGCCGAATCCAGCGTTCGTGCCCGAAGGTAACGGTGCTCATCACCAGCCGCGAGCCGCTCGGTCTCCCAGGCGAGGTCATATGGCGCACGCCCTCGCTGAGTATTCCCGACACGGCCGGCGGCACGCGCCCCGAGATGCTGCTGCAGAGCGAGGCCGTGCGGCTGTTCGTCGAGCGAGCGCGGCTCAGCCGGCCGGGACTCGAGCTCGACGCAACCTCGTCGCCTGCTGTCGCGCAGATCTGCGCTCGCCTGGAAGGCATCCCGCTGGCGATCGAGCTTGCGGCCGGCCTCGCGCGCGTCCTGACCTTCGATGACATCCTGCTGCGACTTCACGACCGCTTCCGGCTGCTGACAGGAGGCAGCCGCACGGCGTTGCCGCGCCACCAGACGTTGCGCGCCGCTGTCGACTGGAGCTATGGGCTGCTCAGTCCCGAAGAGAAGGACCTCTTCATCCAGCTCTCTGTGTTCGCCGGCGGGTTCGAGCTGGCGGCCGCCGAGGGTGTCGCGGACGGCACCTCCGGCGACGTACTTTCGACGCTGACCAGGCTCGTCGACAAATCGCTGGTGGTCGCCGAGCCCGGCGCGGCACGGCAGACGCGCTATCGAATGCTCGACACCATCCGCGAGTACGCGTTCGAGAAGCTGCATGACGGGGATGAGGCCGAGATTCGGCGCCGCCACGGCCAGCACTTTCTCGAATTCACCCGCCGCGGACACACTGAGCTGCGCGGGCGGCATCAGCTCGACTGGCTGAACCGTCTCGACGAGGAGCAGGGCAACATCCGCCTCGCGCTCGAATGGTGTCTCGGGGAAGACCCCGAGTCGGCGCTGAAGCTCGTGGCCAACATGGACCGGTACTGGATCATGCGGGGCCGCCTCGAGGAGGCAATCGGTTGGATCGACCGAGCCCTGGAAACGCCAGCCGGCGAGACCGAGGCTCGGACTGACGCGCTGCTCACTCGGGCCCGGCTGCGCTGGCTGCAGGGTGACTATCCCGGTGCCTCGCGCGACGCGGATGTCGGCGCGGAGATGGCGGAGAGGATCGGGCCCAGCGTTTCGCTCTTCTCTGCGAAGTCGCTACGCGGCGTTCTCAGCAGCGGCACCGGCGACTGGGCCACCGCCGCGCGCCTTCACGACGAGGCCTTCCAGATCGCGTGGCAGCTCCGCGACCCGTGGTGGGTGGCGTCGAGCTTGAACAACCTCGGGCTGATCGCGCTGGAGCGCGGCGACTACGAGGTTGCGCGCGGCCGCCTCGAGCAGGCGCTGGAAGGGTTCCGCCAGGCGGGTGACGAATTCGTGACCGCGCTCAGTCGCGACAGTCTGGCCCGCATATACATGAAGCTCAAGAACACCGAGGCCGCTCGCCACAACTGGCTGGAGGCGGTGGCCCTTTCAACGCACTTTTCGGACGCGGTGACCTCCTCGACAGTCCTCGAAGGGCTGGCCGAGGTCGAGCATGCCGAGGGGCGCGATGAGAGAGCGATCACGCTGATCGCCGCGGCGAAGGTGGTGCGTGCTCCGACCGGCGCTGAGCCGCAGCGCGAGTGGCAGAAGAGCACCGACGAAACACTTACAGGCTCCAGGGCAAAGCTGCCTCGAACCGTCGCGGATGCCGCGTCGCGGCGCGGCTCGAGCATGACCACTGCCGAGGCGATCAGCTACGCGACCGGCTCGCCGGCGCCGCCTGCAGCCCCGACCGACTCCAATGGCAACGGGCCACTCACCTCTCGTGAGAAGCAGGTGGCGCTGCTCATCGCGGACGGGCTGACCAACCCCGAGATCGCAGGCCGGCTGCGGATGGCGGAACGGACCGCAGACGCGCACGTCGAGCACATACGCAACAAGCTTGGGTTGCGATCGCGATCGCAGATCGCGGTGTGGGCGCACGAGCGACTAGGTACCGCCTAGGAGGTATCTAGGCCCGGGCTGGAAACAAAGTCGGTCGTTCTGCCGATGGCCGAAACGCGAAACGGCGATAGCTTGCATGCGCGATGGGCGTTCCGAACCAGACGCGAACGATCCTCAACATGGAGCCCGCCCCAGTGGCGTATGAGGTCGCCATGGCGATCGCGGTCGCGAGGCGCCTGCGCCCGCCCATGAAGGTGTTCGCTCAAGGCGCCTGCGCCCGCCCATGAAGGTGTTCGCTCACGAGGTCCAGCGAGAGCTTGGACGGCGATCACTCAGCGCGCGCGCCATTTACGCGTGGGAGCGAGGCGAGGCGCGCGTGCCGGCCGAAGCCCTGCTGGCGGCGGCTCGCGTGAGCTCGACCACGGTCGACCAGCTGCTGGCCAGGGCGCGTCACCTCCGCCGCCTCGGCCTCCTGCCAGGCGAGTGATGCGTCTTGTGAAGCGGGGCTTCAGAAAAGCTTGACCGCCTTTTCGAGTGCGGCGAATGTCGCGGTGGGTCCTCAGGACCACATGCGCCGGCCAGCTTCTATGGGGAGGAGAGATATGTCACGTCGTATCCCGGGCAAGGTCGCCGCAGTGATCGTCGCGCTCGCAATGACCGCTGTGTTCGGAACCTCGGCACTTGCCTGGACGGGAACCGGCCGGGCACCGGGGTCCGGCTATCTGCCGCATTCGTGCGACTACATCCGGACCAACGTCTGGCTGAGCACGATGTCCTGGAACTACTACTTCAACACGCAGTCGTCCACCTGGGTCATCGGCAACTGCCCGTACTACCCGTACATCACCGACGACGTCCAGTACGTGCAGGTCAACGGAGTCGCCATCTCGGTCTCCTTCCCGTGGGCGGTGGGGGTGTCCGGCACCACGCTGAGCAGCTCTTACTTCGACTGCGAGGAGATCTACACCGGGTACTGCGGCAACGTCGTCTACAACATCCACGTCACCGGCGGGATCTGGTGGAACAACTACGAGCATGACTCCAGCCGCACCATCCTCTGGTACAACACCCAGCCCTATTACGGCGGGGCTGACACCACTGGTTGGTGGTGATCGTTCGCAATCCTCCGTGGCCCGGGCCGCAGGCAGAGCGCCAAAGCCCGGGCCCACGGGTTAAATTGGGCAGCCTGATCCCGACCATGGCTCCCGGTCATCCTTACGTTCGCATCGCAGACCTGACAGTTGTCTACAGGTCGGGGGCCGGTCACGAGGTGGAGGCCGTGCAGTCGGTCACGATGGATCTGCCTCGTGGCAGGTTCGTCGCGTTGGCTGGGCCGTCGGGTTCGGGCAAATCGTCGATGCTCTACGTCCTCGCCGGGCTTCTTCGGCCGACACGGGGCACAGTGTCGGTCGACAACAATGACCTGACCTCGATGAGCGCGGATCAGCTCGCGCGTTATCGCTGCGCCAACGTTGGCTTCATCTTCCAGTCCTTCCAACTTCTGCCGCACCTCAGCGCGTGGGAGAACGTCGCGCTGCCGATGATCCCGCTCGGCGTTACCGCCTCCCAGCGCCGCACGCGGGCGTGCAAGCAGCTGTCGAGCATCGGGCTGGGCGCGCGCATCACACACAAGCCCGGCGAGCTTTCGGCGGGCGAGCAGCAGCGCGTCGCCATCGCGCGCGCGGTGATCAATTCGCCAACATTGGTCCTGGCGGATGAGCCGACCGGCAACCTCGACGCCGCCAACGCGGCGCTCGTAGCCGACGAGATGGAGCGGCTGGTTCGCGATCTCGGGGCAACCGTTGTCTGCGCCACCCACGACGAGCGAGTGGCCTCGCGCGCTCAGGTGGTGGCCCGTATGGACCACGGCCGGCTGGTCGAACAGTCCTGATGCAGGATCTGATCGGGTTCAGCTGGACCGAGCTGCAGAGGCAGTGGCGGCGCGTGCTCCCCGGCGTGATCGGAGTGGCCGCCGGCGTGGCGATCCTGCTGACGGTCCTCGCCGGATCGACATGGCTCGGCGCCGTCACCGGGCAGGGCATCCTCTCTCAGCGCGCGCTTTCCCAGATGACGGTCACGCCAGGTTCCGAGCCGACCTTCACCAACGCGCAGGTGCAGTGGATGCTGTCGCTGCCCAAGGTCGACGGCGGATACCCGATCGTGATGGGCGCATTTCCGGCTGCCATCGGCGACGACGGCTCGGTCTTCCAGATGCTCAACCTGCCGGCGGCCGTCGATCGCCCGGCGCTCGCCGCAGGATCATGGCCAGGCGAGAACCAGGTAGTGCTCCCCGATTCGGGCCTGATGTCGCGCAAGACCGGCTCGACGATCGACTCGCGTGCTCTCGTCGGCACGACCGTGACGCTGACGATCCCCATCGCCCAGGGGATCCAGGGATCGAAGACCCACGTGGTCACGGTGGCCGGTGTGTACCACGTCGACGCAAGCCCTGACAGCTTCGGCATGCCCGCCGTCTACTCGACGCTGTCGACGCTCGAGGGGATCCTGATCGAGCAGGGCGTGTGGGCCGGGACGGCCGACCCCAACGGCTCGGCGGGCTTCGGCCAGTTCGTCATCGACGCGGCGAAGCCGGCTGACGTCGCGGGCATCGCGCAGCAGCTCGAGGGCAAGGGCCTCCGGCCTCAGTTTGTCGAGCAGTCGGTGCACGGCCTCAGCAGCAGGATCGGGCAGATCCAGGCGGCGGGGGGCGTCCTCGTGGTGCTCATCGTGCTGTTCGCGTCGCTCTCGATCTCCAACGTGCTCGTGCAGGCGGTGCGGCAGAGGCGCAAGGAGATCGCGGTGTTGCTCGCGGTCGGCTTCACGCCGCGCTGGATCGGCGCCAGCCTGATGGCCGAGGCCGCCCTGGCCTGGGTCGCGAGCCTGGTCATCGGCCTGCTGGCCGCGGAGGCCGTGGCCTTCGCCGTATTCCTGCTGCAGCCCAGCGTCGGGCTGCGCATCGACACCATCTCGGTGTTGCTCGTTGGCATCGGCGCGCTCGTTTTCTGTCTTGGCGCAGCCTGGATTCCGTCGCGGCACGCGATGCGCGTCGACCCCGTCGAGGTGCTGCGCGAGGCGTGAGGCAGCACCGCGGTCCCGCGATCATGGCCTGCCTCG
>Ga0209057_1003786_pt1 | contig 11022 bp, 12 predicted proteins | sample GraSoiAngelo_146_FD_185903 | JGI IMG/M metagenome (GOLD analysis project Ga0209057, IMG submission 185903) | Grasslands soil microbial communities from the Angelo Coastal Reserve, California, USA - 14_1009_05_30cm (SPAdes) (version 2) | ecosystem: Environmental > Terrestrial > Soil > Grasslands ... | reverse complement strand
CATGTACCCCTTGTCGGCCAGCCTGAAGGTGCCGATCGTCTCGCCGACCGCGGCCGCGCCCGGCCTCACCGACAAGTTCCGTCCGTGGGCCTACACGATGAACCCGGGCGCCGCCCGCGCGCTCGGCACGGGGCTCGCCGCGCTCCGCAAGCACCACCCGGAGGTCAAGAAGGCCACCGTGCTCTATAACCAGGCCGACGCGATCTCCAAGGCCGAGGCGACCGTGGTGATGCCGCCGACCTTCCAGCAGGCCAACGTCGAGCTCCTCGACTCGATCACGTTTCAGACCGGCGACCTCGATTTCAGCGCCCAGGTCACGCGCGCGCTCGCGAAGCAGCCGGACATGCTCTTCCTGGGCTCGGCCTCGCGCGAGGCCGCGCTGATCGCCAAGGAGGCGCGCAAGCAGGGCTTCAAGGGGCCGATCCAGGGCGGCGTCGCGACCGCCACACCCGATCTCGTCACGCTCGGCGGCGACGCCGTCGAGGGCTGGTACACGACCACGTACGCCTGGAACGAGCGGCCGATCCCGCGCATGCAGACGTTCGTGAAGAAGTTTCTGGAGCGTTCCGGGGGCAAGCGCCCCAACTCGTCCGGCCCCGCGATGTACGACCAGCTCTTCATCGCCAAGACGTGCATCGAGACGACGGGCGTGACGAACAAGCCCGACGATCTCGAGAGCGACCGCGACCGCCTCGCGAAGTGCTGGGCGGGGCTCAAGGGCTACGACGGCGCGATCGGGGCGATCACGATGAACGAGGTGGGGGTGAACGTCGGACAGATCTGGGCGCTGACCGTCAAAAAGGGCGTCTTCACGCTCTCCGAGTAGCGACACGTGACCGCCTCGACGCTGCCGATCCTCCCCACGACCGTCGTCGGCAGCTACGCGATCCCGGCCTGGCTCTGGGCCGCGTACGAGAAGATCGAGGCGGGCGGCTTCGGCCGGATGGACGTCGCCGAGACCGAGAACGACGCGGTGGCCACCGCCGTCCGCGATCAGGAGCGCGCCGGCGTCGACGTGATCTCCGATGGCGAGATGCGGCGCCAGGGATTCATCGTCTCGATCTTCAAGTACTTCCACGGGCTCAAACCGATCGAGCCCCGCCGGAAGGTCGGTGTGCTCTCCTACGACGGCCACGTGCTCTACGAGCCGGTCGAGCGCATCTCGGCGCCCGACGGCCTGGGGACCGTGAGGGAGCTTCAATATCTGCGACAGGTGACGGCGCGCCCGTTCAAGATCACGCTCCCGGGCCCGCTGACGCTGGCGACGCAGATCACGAAGGGCGGACCCTACCGGGACCGCGTCGAGGTGGCCACGGATCTGGCGCCGATCATCAACCGGGAGCTTCGCGCGCTCGCCGCCGGCGGCGCCGAGAACCTCCAGATCGACGACGTCTACCAGAGCTTCATGATGGAGCCGAAGCGATTGGTCGAGCTCTATGATCGCTGCTTCGAGGGCGTGGCCGTCACGCGGCGCTTCTGGCACATCTGCTTCGGGACCCTCGAGGGGTTCGGCTTCGGCGAGCGGACCTACCGGCCGCTGTTTCCGATGATCTCGAGCGCCTCGGCCGACCAGCTCGTGTTCGAGTTCGCCAACCGGGAGATGGCCGAGACCGGGCTCTGGCGCGAGTTCGATTGCCCCAAGGAGCTCGGAGCCGGCGTGCTCGATCTCAAGAACTTCTACGTCGAGAGCCCCGAGCTGGTCGCGCGGCGCATCCGGAGAATGCTCGAGAGCGTGCCGGCCGAGCGGCTCTGGATCAACCCGGACTGCGGGCTCGCGCGGCTTCCCCGCCACCTCGCGTTCGCGAAGCTTCAGGCGCTCGTCATCGGCACGAGACAAGTCCGCCAGGAGTTGAGACCGGGCGTGACGGAGCCGCTCGCACGACGGATGACCGGGCGTGCGGAGCCGGCTCGCATAAGGGTGGAACGGGCGTGACGGAGCCGCTCGCACGACGGATGACCGGGCGTGCGGAGCCGGCTCGTATAAGGGTGGAACGGGCGTGACGGAGCCGCTCGCACGACGGATGACCGGGCGTGCGGAGCCGGCTCGCATCTATCTCAGGCCACCCTCGATGGTTCCGAGCAAAAACCTCCGATAAATGAAACTTTACAAGCCAGTGGTCGAAGCCCAGAAGTTCTGGAACCCGCACACGCAGACGATGCCGAGGGCCGACCTCGATCGGCTCCATCTCCGGAAGCTCCAGACCGCGATCGAGTACGCGTACGCGCGCAGCCCGATGTACAAAAAGCTTCTCGATCGTCACAAGGTCAAGCCTGAGCAGATCCGGACCATAGACGACTTCGTCAAGCGTCTGCCGTTCATCGACAAGAAAGAGATTCTCGACGCGCAATCGGTCAGCCCACCGTTCGGTGACGCCCTCGCGATCCCGGAAGACTTCTTCCACCAGCGCTTCGCGACGTCCGGCTCGACCGGCGCGCCGCTGCACATCCCGCTCACGTATCACTCGGCTGAGCTGTGGGGCGAATCGTGGGTGTACCTCTATTGGGCGGCCGGAATCCGAGCGCGCCACTCCTTCTATTTCCCGTTCAACTGGGGAATCTTCGCCGCCTTCTGGTCGGCCTACATGGGCGTACGCCGGCTCGGCGCCACCGTCGTCTCCGGGGGCGGGCTCGACAGCAAGGCGCGGCTGCGCCAGATCGAGCAGTACCGTCCCGACGTCATGCTGGCGACGCCGACGTACGCGCTCTATCTCGGCGAGACCGCTCGCGAGATCGGCATGGATCTCGCGAAGACGTCGATCTCGATCGTGATCGTGTCCGGCGAGCCCGGCGGCAGCATTCCGGCGACGCGCCACGCGATCGAGGATCTGTGGGGCGCCAGGTGCTACGAGCTCTACGGGATCGCCGAGATCGGTCCGACGAACCCGGGCTGTCCCTTGCAGGAGGGCGTCCATCTCTGCGAGGACTGGTATCACGCGCTCGTCGTCGATGAGTCGGGCAACCCGGTGCCGTACGGCGAGGTCGGCGAGCACATCGTCTCGAGCTACATCCAGGACGGTCAGCCGCTGATCAAGTACCGCACCCACGACCTGGTTCGCTGGACGGACCGAGCATGCGGCTGCGGCACGACGTGGCTCTACTATCCGGGCGGCGTGCTGGGGCGCACGGACCACATGATCATCGTGAAAGGCGTCAACGTGTACCCGGCGGCCGTGGAAGCGCTGCTGCACCGGGTCGCGGGTCTGTCCGAGCACTACGAAGTCCACGTCGACCGCGACACGACCAACGACTTCGTGACCGTGAAGGCCGAGGCGCGGCCCGAGATCGACGGCGCGCGCTACGCCGAGCTCGGGCGCGATGCGGCAGGGGTCTTCAAATCGGTCATCGGCGTCAGCATCGACGTGACCGTGCAGGCCCCCGGCAGCCTGCCGCGCTACGAGCTGAAGGCCAAGCGCTTCTTCGACCACCGGCCGGCGGGGCACCGCTGGCAGCTCGCGGGCAGGGGGCAGGCGTGACCCGTGAGGAGACGCTCGAGCGCATTCGCGACGTGCAGGCGCGTGTGCAGGAGCTCCGGCAGGCGAGCGACAACCCCGCCATCGAGCGCACGATGCAGCTGCTCGACCTCTACTGTCACATGGCGCGCTGGGAGCTGGGCGACATCCGCGCGATGAACCCGGAGGCGGAGAGCCGATGATGGACTGGGCGGCTCTCGGCGACGAGACGGTCGATCTGCTGCGCCGCTATCTGACGATCGACACCACGAACCCGCCCGGAAACGAGATCGCGGGCACCCGGTTCCTGGCCGAGGTGCTGGCCCGCGACGGGATCGAGAGCGAGACGATCGAGGCCGCGCCCGGCCGGGCCAGCCTTCGCGCGCGCCTCGCCGGCGACGGCTCGCTCGGCGGGATCGTCCTGCACCACCACATCGATGTCGTGTACGCCGATCGCCGCTACTGGACCGTCGACCCCTTCGGCGGCGCGATCGCCGACGGCTATCTCTATGGCCGCGGCGCGATCGACATGAAGTCCACGGGCATCCTGCATCTCGCGGCGATGCTGGCGCTCAAGCGCGCGCACGTGCCGCTCAAGCGCGATCTCGTGTTCCTGGCCACCGCCGACGAGGAAGCGGGCAGCGAGTTCGGCGCCCAGTTCATCGCCGACCGGCGGCGCGAGTGGATCGCGGGGGCCGAGTACGCGATCTCGGAGCTCGCGGCGATCCAGACGCACCCGAGCCTCAAGGCGCCGCTGGGGGCCATCGTGATCTCGGAGAAGACCGGGCTCGCGCTGGTGCTCACCGCGCGCGGGGAGCCCGGCCACGGCTCGATGCCGTGGCCCGACACCGCGCCGAATCGACTCGTGCGCGCGCTCCATCGATTGCTCGAAGCCGAGCGGCCGACGCGCGTGCTCCCGGAAGTCCAGGAGTTCTTCTCGCGGGTGTCGGGGCTGATGACGGCCGGGAGCGGCGCGGGGTACGACGACCTCGAGCGGAGTCTGCGCGATCCGGAGTTCCGCGCTCGTTTCGTGTCGAACCGCCAGTACGCGGCGATGGTCCAGACGACCTTCGCGGTGACGATGTTGCGCGGCAGCGAGAAGAGCAACGTCATCCCGCCCGAGGCGACAGCCCAGATCGACTGCCGCATGCTGGCCGGGGACGACCCGGCGGAGATCGCCGCCTGGGTCCGCGGCGTGATCGCCGACGAGCACGTGCAGGTCACGATCGCCCGGGAGCCGAAGATTCCGAACCTCTCGTCACCGGACACCGAGCTCTACAAGGCCATGGCCGACGCGCTGCAGCGGCGGGCGCCGGGGGTCGTGGTGGCGCCGATGATCCTGGTCGCCTTCACCGACAACTGGGTGTTCCGGCGTTGCGGACTGCACGGCTACGGCTTCAGCCCCTTCATCCTCGACGACGCCGAGGTTCAGTGGATCCACGGCAACGACGAGCGCATCTCGCTCGAGAACCTGCGCGAGGGCGCGCGCATCTACACCGAGATGCTGATGAAGGTCGCGGGCGCGTAGCCCGGCTCCGGCGCGATGCGGGATTGGAGAGATCATGAGCGAATCGATCAAGTGGAAGAACGGCGCGCGGTGCGCGGTCGCCCTCTCGTTCGACGTCGACGGCGAGAGCCCGTGGATCCATCGCGATGCGGCGCTCGCCGAGCGCCCGCTGCACATGGGCATGGGCGCCTACGGCCCGAAGACCGGCATGCCGCGCATCATGCGGGTGCTCGACCGCTACGACGTCAAGGTGTGCTTCTTCATCCCGAGCTGGATCGTCGAGCGCTATCCGGAGATGGCGCGTGAGGCGCTGCGCCGCGGTCACGAGCTCGGCCACCACGGCCACCTGCACGAAAAGCCGTTCTTCCTCTCGGGGCGCGAGGAAGAGGAAGCGCTGCTGGTGAAGAGCCTGGACATCTTCCAGAATGTGCTCGGCGTGCGCCCGCGCGGCTCGCGGGCGCCCTCGTGCGACCCGAGCAAGCACACGATGGAGCTCCTGCGCAAGCACGGCTTCGTCTACCACAGCAACCTGATGGACACCGACCTTCCGTACTGTCACAAGACCTCCTACGGCGAGCTGGTCGAGCTGCCGACCTCGTGGGTGAACAACGACTGGGTGTACTTCGGGTTCAGCGCGGTGCCGCCGGTCGGCAACGGAATCTGGAGCCAGGAGGACGTCTTCGAGATCTGGAAGGAAGAGTTCGAGGGCGCCTACGAGGAGGGCGGGTTCTTCAACCTGATGGGCCACCCGCAAGTGATCGGCCGGCCCTCGCGCATGCGGATGGTCGAGCGGCTCATCCAGCACATCCTCGCCAAGAAGGACGTGTGGATCGCCCCCCCGATCGAGGTCGCCGAGCACTACTTGAGCCAGCGCTAGTGGCGCCCGCGGACCCCGCGTTCCGGGAGCCGAGCCCGCTCGAGCGCGTCTTCAACCGGGCCTTCGGCCTGCTCGTCGGGCTCGGACTCGCTCCGGCCGACTACTACCTCCTCGAGGTGAAGGGCCGGAAGTCGGGTCGCGTGTACCGCAACCCCGTGAGCCTGGTGCCGCTCCACGGGGTGCGATTCCTCGTCACGCCCCGCGGGCGCACCCAGTGGGTCCGCAACGTGGAGGTCTCGAACGACGTCATCTTCAAGCGAGGCTCCAGCAGCCGGCGGTTTCGTCTTCGCGCCCTCGCCGACGCCGACAAGCCGCCGGTGCTGCTCGCCTATCTCGAGAAATACCGGTCGGTCGTCCAGCGCTATTTCCCGGTGCCCGCCGGCTCACCCCCCGGCGCGTTTGCCGCGATCGCCGCGCGCTATCCCGTCTTCGAATTGGTGCCGATCGACACGGAGGTGCGCCGATGAAGCTGAGCGTCGACAGTCTGACGACCGGCCTGCAATTTCACGGCGAGGTGCAGGGCAAGCGGCAGCACTACTACGTCCTCTCCAGCGCGCGGCAGTATTTCGTCATGTCGCTCTCGCTCAGTAAGCGCGACGCCGGCAACTTCAATCTGGTCAGCCGCTCGGCGGTTGACCAGCTCCATCGGCGGCTCCGCGGCCGGCGCGGGCTCACCGCGAGGCTCGTCTACTCACGCTCGAAGAACCGTCGCGCCGTGCCCTCGGCGCTGACCGCGCTGAACATGCTCTACGTACTGGTCGCGACGGATCGGGCGATCATCGATCCCCGCCGTAAGGCCGCCCGTGAGATCTTCTTCAACGTGAAGCGCTAGCATGCCCACCCTGTCGATCCGCCGCGGGACGCCGCGCGACGTGCCGGTGATCGTCCGGCTGATCCGCGGGCTCGCCGAGTACGAGCGCCTGGCCCACGAGATGGTGGCGACCACGAGCCAGATCCGACGCCATGGATTCGGGCGGCGGCGTTACTTCGAGACGCTCATCTGCCGCCGGGGCCGCACGCCCGTCGGCTTCGCGCTCTACTTCTTCACGTACTCGACCTTCCTCGGGCGCCCGAGTCTCTACCTGGAGGACCTGTTCGTGCTCCCCGAGGAGCGCGGACGGGGCGCGGGCCACGCGCTCCTCGGCGAGCTGGCGCGGATCGCGAAGCGGCGCGGCTGCGGGCGGATGGAATGGGCGGTTCTCGACTGGAACACGCCCTCCATCAGGTTCTATCAGAAGCTCGGGGCGAAGCTGCGGCGGCAGTGGATCCTGACGCGACTGACCGGCGCGCCGCTCAGCCGGCTGGCTCGTCGCCGGGCGGCGACCACGACGGCGCACTGAGCCTCCGCTTTCCGTCGGTCGCGAGCCTGACCGCCGGGTCGGCGGGATCGAGCTGACGATCCCAGAGCTTGCACGTGACCTGCTTGTGGCGCTGGTCCAGGCCCTCGCAGTAGTTCGTGAACTCGCAGCGCCGCACGCGGTCACCGTGGCCGAGCCGGATCTTCCTGAACCAGTCGGGGTCGGCGAGGGTCTGGCGAGCGGCGGCCACGCAGTCGGCCTCGCCCCGCGCGAGAATGCTCTCGGCCTGCTCGAAGGTGGTGATGCCGCCGCTGGTGACGACCGGCGTCGACCGGCCGGCGTCGTGGATCGCCCGGCGGATCGACGCCGCCAGCGGCACGTTGCGCCCGAACGGGCCGCGCTCGTCCGAGAGGACGGTCGGCATGCACTCATAGCCGGACGCGCCGGTGTAGGGATAGACGGCTTCGCCGACTTTTGGCTGCTTGGCGTCCTCGAACCGCCCGCCCTTGGAGACCGAGAGATAGTCCACGCCGGCCTCGGCGAAGCGCGCGCCGAACCAGATCGCGTCCTCGAGATCGCTGCCGCCGGCCACGACCTCGTCGCCCAGGTAGCGGATACCGACGACGTAATCGTCGCCGACCCGGGCGCGGACAGTCGCGAGCGCCTCGAGCGGTAGCCGGACCCGGTTCTCCCGCGCGCCGCCGTAGCCATCCGACCGCACGTTCAGGCGCGAGAGAAACGACGCCATCGTGTAGGCGTGAGCGTAGTGCAGCTCGACCCCGTCGAAGCCCGCCTCACGCGCCCGCCGCGCCGCCTCGGCGAAGAGCGGCGGCAGCACGTGGGGCAGCTCCCGGATGTGGGGCAGGTGCATGTCCCAGATCCGCTCGCGGTAGCCGTAATCGAGGGCTTCGAGCTCGCGGTCGGTCAGCACGGTCTCGAGCGTGACGCGGTCGGCGGCGCTGAGGTAGGCGCGCACGTCGTCGTCCTCGGCTTCACGCCAGCGCGGCTCGTCGAGCCAGAGGGCGATCTGAGCCCGCAGTGAATCGGTGATCTCGAGGTAGCGGCCGAAGAATCGGCGAGGCTCGGGCCGCCGCCGGACCGCGACGAAGTCGAGGAGCTGGATGAAGAGCCGGGTCCGGCCGCGGCTCCGCTCGCGCACCGTCTCGACCAGGGTGCGCAGCCCCGGGATGAACCGGTCGTCGCCGATGCGGAGCAGCGGGCCGCTCGCGACGTCGCGGATGCCGGTCGCCTCCACGACGAGGACGCCGGGCTGCCCCTCCGCGAACCGCGCATACCACTCGAGGACCTCCGGGGTGACGAAGCCGTCGGCGGTGGCGCGCCACGGCACCATCGCCGGCACCCACGTCCGCTCGGCGGCGGTCACGGTCCGCCCGAGCCGGATCGGGGAGAACCAGCGGGAGCGCGCGGCCTCCTCCACGGTCGGCCAGCGTGCCGGCGGGAGAGGGTGACGGACCCGATGCCCGAGCTGATCCAGCGTGTCTAAACCTCTTTGTTTAAACCTGGACTATCTAAATATATCCTATCTCGCCCCTCGGACGGCGTGCGCGGCCGCGCTGGCGCGGAGGCGGTCGAGCAGTCGGCGGAGCACGCGGAGATCGCGGGCCGGCATCCCCGCCAGGAGCGCGGTCAGCACGCGGTGATGACGGCGCTGCGCCCGGCGTACGAGCCGGCGGCCCTTCGGGGTCAAGGTGAGGCGAAAGGCGCGGCGGTCGGCCGGGTGAACGCTGCGCCGGACGAGGCCCTCCGCGTGGAGGCGATCCACGATGCCCGTGAGGTTGCCCGCGGTCACCAGGAGCCGGCGCGAGAGCTCGACGAACGTGAGCCCGTCGCGCTCGCGGTCGAGCTGGCTCAGGACGTCGAACTGCGGAAAGGTGCAGTGATCGGCGACGGCGCGGCGCAGCTCGCGCTCGATTACCGCGTAGCCGTGGAGCAGCCGCAGCCAGGTGCTGACCGCCAGATGGCGGTCGGCCGCCCGCCTCACTCGGCCAGGCAGGCGAAGCCGTCGATCTCGATCATGCACCCCTCGGAGGCGTCGTAGAGGTCGCGCACGCCCACCAGAGTCATCGCCGGATAGTGCTTGCCGAAATACTCGCGGTAGACGACGCCGATCGGCTGGCCCTGGCGCTTGAACTCGCCGGCGTCGAGCACGTAGATCGTCAGCTTCACGACGTCGGTCAGACGCCCGCCCGCCGCCGTGACGAGCGTCTTCAAGTTCTCGCACACCTGACGGAACTGGGCGACCAGGTCGCCCTTGCCGACGACGCGGCCGTCGCGGTCCTTGGCGACCTGGCCGGCGAGAAAGAGCGTGCGGCCACCTCGCGTCTGGGCGGCGTGGGAGAAGCCCACCGGCTTCATGAGCTCCGGCGGATTGAGGAATTCGATCTCGCGTGCCATCGAGAACCTCCTGCGCAAACCTATCGGCTTCCGTCCAGCACGATCGCTTCGCCGTTCGTCGCGTCGTCGCGGATCAGCTTCGCCGCCACCGCCGCGACTTCGGCCGGCTCGATGAGCCGCCCGCCGGGGTTGAGGCGCGCCATCGCCGCCACGGCCTCCTCGAACGATTTCCCGGTCCGCGCCGCGACGTTTCGCGCACCGTTCCAGACGATGTCGGTCGCCGCGAACCCCGGGCAGATGGCGTTCACGGTCACGCCCTTGCCGGCGACCTCGGCCGCGAGCGCGCGCGTGAGGCCGACCAGCGCGTGCTTCGAGGCCGTGTACGCGGTGACGTACGGCGCGCCCACGAGCCCGGCGAGTGAGGCGACGTTGATCACGCGTCCCCAGCGGCGCTCGAGCATCGCGGGCAGGACGGCGCGCGCGAGCAGATAGGGGGCGGTGGCGTTGACTCGAAGGTGGCGCTCCCAGAGCGTCGTGTCGGTCTTGACGAACGGCGCCGACTCGGCGATGCCCGCGTTGTTGACGAGGACGTCGACCGGGCCGAGGCTCGCGGCGATCGAGGCGACACCCCGCGTGACGGCGCTCTCGTCGGTGACGTCCAGCACGAGCGGCATCGCCCGGACGCCGAGGCCGGCCACCGCGGCGGCCGTCGCCGCCACCTGGTCCGACGATCGCGCGACGACCGCGACGTGACAGCCTTCCCGGGCGAGCGCCAGCGCGATCTCACGACCGATGCCGCGGCCGGCGCCGGTGACGAGGGCGACCGGCTGCGCCGGCGCGCCCATCACGGACTTTCCGCGCAGAACAGGAAGAAGAGAGGACGACTGCCCGACGCGTCGTCGCGCGATGGGTCCGTCAAGCAGCGGACCCGCGGGGAACTGCTGTCGCGCGACGCACTGCCGCTCCGGCTGCTCGACGACGACGCGGACGTGCAGCCGGCGAGAGCGACGAACATCACCAGCAGCGCGAGCGAGCGGCGTCGGCGATTCATGCGGCCATTCTATCCCGGGATCGGGTATATATAGCGTCGCGATTCATGCCGCGCGCGTTCGCCCGTTCCTCGCTCGCTGACGCGGTCGCCCGGCTCGGGCCGGCGATGAAGGTGCTCCTGCCGCCGGCGTGTGGAGAGCCGGCCGGGCTCGTCGCCGAGATCTGTCGCCAGTCGGCGCGGCTGCGCGACCTGACCTTGCTCGGCGGTATTCACCTCGGCGACTACCCGTGGGCGCGGCCGGAGCACGCGTCCCTCCGCTTCGCGACGTGGCACATGTCGCCTCGGCTCGAGGAGGCGCGCCGGCGCGGGCGCGTCGAGTTCGTCCCGATCCGCTACTTCGATCTCGTCACGCAGTTCGCGGCCGGCGGCGCCTGGGCGCCGGACTGCGTCCTGGTTCACTGCGCGCCGCCGGATGCGCGCGGCTATCTGAGCCTCGGCGTCTCGGTCAGCGTCGCGCTCCCGGCGGCGCGCCGGGCCCCCCTCGT
>Ga0209057_1003784_pt1 | contig 11028 bp, 4 predicted proteins | sample GraSoiAngelo_146_FD_185903 | JGI IMG/M metagenome (GOLD analysis project Ga0209057, IMG submission 185903) | Grasslands soil microbial communities from the Angelo Coastal Reserve, California, USA - 14_1009_05_30cm (SPAdes) (version 2) | ecosystem: Environmental > Terrestrial > Soil > Grasslands ... | reverse complement strand
AAATCGGAGCCTGGCGGGGCTCGTTGCCCGCACCCGGTCGCAGCAACCGTGGCGAGAATCAGAAATTGCAATGCGCGTCTCACATCAAAAATGTAGTTCACACACGGGTGACGCGAAAGCCTGTAGCGGCCCGTTCTCCGCAACGCAATACATCGATGTGCCGCCGGGCGCCGGCCTTACTTCGGCGCGCCGGAAGCGACGATTTTTTCGAAGCGCGGATCGCCGCGCAGCGGATCCCAAAACGGCAGCAGTTTCAATTGACCATAACTGACGGTACTTGGCGGACGCACAGCGATGGCAAGTTGCTCGCAGGCGAGATTTTTGTCGCCAGCCCACGCAGCGATCATGGCCAAGTATGCAATCATGAGCTGGCCGTTGATTGAGTCCTTTTCGACTGGAAGAAGCTCAACTGCGCGCCGGCCTTCGCGCATTGCTTCGTCTTTGCGTCCAAGAGCAGCATCGATCAAACCAAGTACGCATAGCGGCGGGCCGTAATTTGGCTGAGCTCGGATGATTTTCTCCTGCTCCGCGCGCGCCGCAGTGAAAGCGGTGCGGGCTTTGCCATCGTCTTTTGTCATACGAGCGAGAAGACCTTCCATAAACGGACGATTTAGATGAACCGCATAGTCGGTCAGGGGTATGTCGCCGAATGCGTTCAGTGCATTTCTTGCTCCAGCAACATCGCGCTCGGCCAGCGCGCAGCTCAACCAATTATCGGCGACACTCGGCAGAGCGCTGGGATTTGTGGCTCGAATGGAATCGATGGCCTGACGCAATGGTTGGGTGTTGGCCTTCCAATGAAATTGAACCGACGCAAGCGCCACTTTTGTGTCAACATTGTTTGGCTCGATGGTCAATGCGCGATCCAGCACGGACGTCTCTTCAGCGTAGCGCCGGAGAACTCCGTAGCTAATCGCGATCTGCTGTAGCGTGTAAAAGTTGCGCGGGTCGAGATCAATCGAGTGCTCCAAGTTTTGCGTGGACTCCTGCCAGCGGCCCTGGCGCCTCTCGATGTAGCCCTTTAGCGCAAATACTCGGGGATCATTCGGCAGACTCCGGCGCGCGATCTCCAGTTCAGCTAGAGCGCTATTATAATCGAGGTATCCATGATAAAGATGTCGCGCACGCGCAAGATGCGCTTCGCCTGCATCCGGACGAACGCGAAATGCTTCCTGGATCGCCGCTTCAGCTAAGGCCAGCCGTGCAGGAGTATGGTCTAGACCAAGGAAGTAGAGTGTGTCATGAGCATAGGCGAGTTGGCAATACGCTTGGAGAAACAATGGGTCACGCGCGACCGCCTGATTCAGCAGATCAGCCGCCCCGAGCAATCTCGCTTTAGCGGCGCTGCTAAAGGTCGTCAGAAGAAGATTGTTGGCACGAGTGTAAAGATCGAACGCGGTTATGTCGTCTGTGGGGGCTTGCTCAATCGCATTCTGTTCGCCTGGCGAAAGCCTGGCCTGCAATTGGCGAGCAATCGCCATTGCGATCTCACTTTGGATCGCGAACACATCGGCAAGGTCGCGGTCATAGGTCTGCGCCCAGAGTTGCCGGTCGGTCCGCGCATCGACCAGCTGTGCATTGACACGCACGCGATTGCCAGCGCGCTGGACACTTCCCTCCACCACATGCGCCACGCCAAGTGCCGTAGCAATTTCGCGCAGGTTGCGTGGAGCGCCGCTCTTGTATTGCAGTGTCGATACGCGGCTGATCACTTTCAGGTCGGCGACCTTGGCTAGGCCTGTCAGAATTTCATCCTGGACGCCATCTGCAAAGTAGGCGTTCTCTTTTTCCTTGCTTAAATTCTCAAAGGGGAGAACCGCGACACTCTTCTCAGGAATAGAAACTGGCGCGTTGTTCGGTGCAGCTCGGGACACGGTCAATGTAACCGCCGGGGGTGGTGCTCTGTAAAAAAAGATTAAAGAACTAATTGCCAGAGCAACGGCCGAGCCGGCGAATGCGACCGCGAGCAACTTTGGGAACCGAGGCTGGCTAATTGGGCGGACCGGAACGGAGTCCTGCTTCCATCTTTTTCGCTTGAGCTTCTGCGGGATCTGTGGGTTGCCAAGATTATCTTTATAGAGGTTAAACAAGTGCAGGTGCAGACCGTGCTTCACCTCGCACTCGCCCAGATCGTGCAAATACGGCTGCCAGTGCCGGTACTGAGCCAAATCCTCGGCCACATGCTTGGATAAAAGAATGTGCCCGGCATCGCCACAATCCAGTACCCGCTGCGCTACATTCATCCCCGATCCTGCGATATTTGTCTTGTCGTTCACATCCGTCACTCGATTGACTGGGCCGCTGTGAACTCCCATCCGCAATTGAATGTGCGGATGGTCTTGCAACGTTTTGCTAATCTCGAGTGCACATCGCACCGGCTCCTCCGGAGTGCGAAAAAAAAGTAGCGCCATTCCATCGCCGGTCGGCACCCGGATCAATTTCTCGCTTGTTTCCGCCGCTCGGAAACATTCGGTGTTCCGGACGATCCAATTCAACTCGTGCAGCAATTCAATCTGCTCATTCACGAGCAGCTTTGAGTAACCCACAACGTCGATTAACAGCAGATGCGCGATCTCGAGCGGAAGATCGAGCGTCGATTCCGCGGGCCTGTCTTGCGCGTTCACCGCCATTGCGAACATATCAATATTCACCCCTTTTTCACCCGTTTATCTATTGGTTCGCAAAAATTTCGCACGGCCTTACAAAAAGTTTGCTGCTCCTGTTACGAGGATAGCAATACCGTCGCGGGCTCAGTTGGCTGAGCCGCCTCGGACCAAGGCACTGCTGGGAACGTCTTCGTTTGTTACCTGCGCGCGCGATTTCCTTTGGGTTGCAGTAATGGGCAACTCAGCGGGACAGAAAACCCAGGGACTGAGCGACAGGCGTCAGGGCCCGCCGGTTGCTCAACGCGACACGCCCTACGGCCGACACGAGACGCCGTCGATCTTCCAAATGTCTCCGGTCAGGGTGACGACGTACGCCCTGTTCCCGATGAACTCGAGCGAGGTCGGCCGGTCCAAGGGGTGCGTGATGACGGTGAAGGTGCCGTCTCCGTTGACCATGACGAGCGAGCCGGTGTTCGGCAGTGCCGGAGAACCCGGATCGCCGCCGACCGGGAAGATACCCTGGGAGAGGGCGTAAAGACGGTTGCCGGGGCCAAATTCCACGTCAACGAGGAGGGGGGCGCCTGAGGCAATCTCTGTGGCGGTGGGCGAGTTTGGCCCGAACGACACCACCTTGCCATTCTCGGGAAGGTGGGGGATAGGGCCGGCCTCGGCCATGTATACTCTATTGCCCCTCACCTCCAGCCCGGTTGGGACGATGTTGTCGAACTGGATCGACACGGTGATCTCGCCGTCGAGTGTGACCCGCAGCACCCGGTTGAGGTGCCCATCGGTGACGAGGAAGGCGCCACGGTAGCTTTGCAGCGCGAACTGGAGTCCGGTCGGGACGTCGAACGGAGTGGGCGGCGGATTGGCCAAGTTGAACTCGCCAATGTCAGCCACGACGGTGAAACTGTCAGGGCCGTCCACTCGGTAGATGCCGTCAACATCGCTGCCGCCGACGTCAGGGCTGACGAGGGTGACCAGCACGTACGCGATGTTGTCGATGAACGCGACGTCGATCGCCCCACCGATGAACGCCCCACCGATGCTGATGATGGCAGGCGGCAGACCACTGGCGAACGTTGTCCTCTCCCCGGTCTGCGGATCGACGCGCGAGATCCTGCCGGCTACGCCTTCGGTGACGTACAGCGCGCCATCGGGTCCGACGGTGCTGCCCTTGGCACTCTCCAAGCCTGTATCCAGGCCCGTAACTAGTAGTGTGGCGGTGGGCCCCGGGCATGCCCGCCGGCCGCTCGCCGCGGACGGCGTGATCATTGCGACCAAGGCCGCAGCCAACAAGAGCACAATACCGATATCGACTGATTTCGTCACGCGCATCGCCGGTTTTAGAGCAAGCGCGAGAATGGTTTGCTTCTTCATGATTCAATTTCCTTTCTTTGTTGAGGCTGGATGGTTGTTTGTGTGGTTACAGTTAGAGATGTACAGCCGGAAATTCGGCCTGAGGTTACACGGAAAATGCAAAAAACTTTTGAGACCACAGATTGCGCTGATGAAACGGATGAGTCGTTGTTTTCCTCGAACAGGAAGAAGTACGGGCGGCCAACTCCGAAAGATCTTCCGGGATATGGTAAAAGATGAGCGCCATGCCATCGCCCGTCGCAAGTTTGAGCAGCCGTTTCTCGCTTTCCGCTTTGCGGAATTCGTCCGTCGATTGGACGATCTGATTTAGTTTCTCAATGGCTTCGCGCTGATCGTCGATCGACATCTTCGAATACGCGACGATGTCGATGAAGAGCACATGCGCGATTTCTAGCGCGATTTCTTTTTTAACTCCGCAGCCATGCGAAAAGTTATTTCGGCGCAGGCGAGGCGACGAGTTTTTGGAAACGCGGATCGCCGCGGAGCGGATCGAACATTGGATCGAGCCGGAGCGGCGCAGGAGTGAGCGGCACGTTCGCTACCAGTACACCTGTGCACCTTGGTCGGTCTCGAGAGTATTTTTGGAAAGCGGCGATGCGGGTAATCGGGCTTCCCATGCCCACCGCTAACCGGGCGAGGATCTCGATCGGAATGGCACTTCCGATCAAATCATTGCGGGAAGCCCACGCGCCGCACAAGGTTGCGATTAATTGCGCTTCAACTGGGCCAAGAAGTTCTTTGGATTCATGGTGATGGATCTCTCGACTTCTGCGTCGAAAAGACTTTTGCCATCAGCGCTTCGAAACGCGGATCGCCGCGCAATGGGTCAAGCAACGGCTCAACTCTGATGAATTCAAGATCATTACCGGCGCGATACTGATAACTTTTTTCAAGCCAGCGGAGCGCCTCCTCTTTATCGCCGAATCCGATAGAGACAAGGGCAAAGCTGTACGCCGAGACATATCCCTCTCTGAATAGTGTAGCTAGTTGATCCCGTAGTTTTATTGCCTCGGTCTTATTCCCCGAGAAGGCATAAGCGCGGGTGAGCAGTCCGAGCACCAAAGGATCATCGTTTAAGGCTCGCGCCTTCTGGTACTCTCCAATCGCTTCGCCAATCGCTCCTTTCGCAGACAGCGCCGAACCGAGGTTCCAGCGCGCGTAATAAAAACCAGGATCCAGTTCCAAGGTTTTATGCAGTTGCTCGATTGCCTCATCGTAGCGGCGCGCGCGGTAATAAGTCGCGCCTAAATCCGTGTTAATAACGAGTGAAAGGGGATCAAGCTCGATCGCCCGCTTCACCTCAGCGATTGCTTCATCGAACCGACCTAATGCGACCAGCGCTGAGTTGCCGTACCATTGGTGCGCAGTTGCATAGTTCGGATTCAGCTCAATCGCGCGCTGAAACTCGCTAGTCGCTTGAGAGAAATCGAAGTCATAATAGCAATGCACCTGAGCTAAGGCGGTATGTGCCTCCGCTAACGCGTCTTCCTGCTCGAGAGCTTTCTTCGCCGCCGCCTTCGCTCTCGGATAGCAATCTCGCGGAGCGCCGACGGAATAGAACGGCATCAAAACATAAACGCCGGCGAGTCCTGCGTAGGCAAGCGCGTAGTTCGGGTCTGCCGCGATAGCTTGGTTAAAATAATCGGCCGCTTTTTTCAAATTTTCACCGGTCCGTTTGTTCCAGAAAAATCGTCCCTTCAGATAAAGCTGATACGCGTGGGTATTCTCTGTAGGCCGAGCCGCAATGGCATTCCGCTCGGCGCCCGTGAGCTTCGCCTGCAGGGTCTCGGCAATTTTTGTGGCCACCTCAGTCTCGACCGAAAAAATGTCGGTCAGTTTGCGATCAAAGGTGTCGGCCCAGAGATGGGAATCATTAGCAGCTTTGATCAACTGCACGTTCACGCGCACGGTGTCGCCGCTCTTCTGCACGCTTCCCTCCAGGATGTGGGCCACGCCAAGTTGTCTGGCGATCTCGGGCAGGTTTTCAGGCGCGCTTTTATAGTGTTGTGTGGATGTGCGCGAGATCACCTTCAGATCGGCGATCTTCGATAAGCGCGTCAGAATCTCGTCCTGGATGCCCTCTGCAAAGTAGGCGTTGGCTTTGTCTTCGCTTCGGTTTTCAAATGGAAGCACCGCGATTCCGGTTGCGACGAGTTTCTGGAAGCGTGGATCATTCCGGAGCGGATCGAACATTGGATCGAGCCGCAGTAGCGCAGGAGTGAGCGCGCCCGCAGGGAAACAACCGTACGGGATCAAGAGGAGTTTCTGTAAAGCAGTGATGGCGCGGTCGGGTTCCCCCATTTGCGCTGCCACCCGTGCGAAAATCTCGAGCGACTCAGGACCACTCAAGGCGTCCTTCTCGATCGGATTCGCGGCTATGGCCCGTTCGATCAGTTTGAATGCGGCGGCTTTGTCACCAAGGCCCATGTTGGTCAGCGCGAGATCTTCCAGGAGTTCGGGACTTTCGGGCTGTTCTTTGAGAAAAGACTCCAGCTCGCTGCGCGCCTGCCGCCAACTCTCCTGGGCGGCGGCATGGTCGCCGGCGATTTCTTGCGCCCAGCCTAACCAAAAGCGAAGCTCACCATTGGTATAACCCAAGGCTGGATCAGACTTGGCCAGTATTTCCTCTAGCCGAGGGATGATTTGTGCAGGGTGGCGCTCCAGGATCGCTTGGTAAACTTGTGTTACCAAGGCTTCCGGGTTATCGGCGTTCGGATGCAGCGGAGCGAGTAGCGCAGCAGCACGCGGCAGGTCGCCCTCGGCTTGTGCGATAGACGCCTTCAGCGCGAGGGTATCCACGTCGTCCGGCGTAATATTGAGAACCTGATCAAACTTTCGCAGCGCTTCGGGGAAACGACGACGGTGTTTGTACGTTTCGGCATGGTGGGTGAGTAGGTGGACGTTGCGCGGGTCGAGCTGCTCGGCTTCGTTGAAGTACGACTCGCTCCGGTCCCAGTGGCCTCGTCTCCGCTCCAAAAACGCCAGCGACTCAAAAATCCGGCTGTTATTCGGCAGGAGCTGGCGTGCCTGCTCAAAATAACGCACCGCGGTGTCGTAATCTCTCAGGCAGGAGTAGTGGTACCGGCCCTTGGCCAATATGGCCTCGCCGAGATTGGGCTGAAGAGTGAGGGCGGTTTCGGCTGCTTGCCGCGCCTCTTCGCGGAGGGCGACTGTTGGTGGAAGAGTGTTGCTGCGGTAGCCGTCCGCATCAACATATGAAAGCAGCGCCCAACCAAGGGCGAATTTCGGGTCCAGGCGCACCGCTTCTTTGAGATATTTCTGTGCTGCAAGGTCGTCAGCGGGTCTCGTGCCAGCTTTCAGTGTATAAGCCAGGCCACGCAGGTAGGCATCGTAAGCTTCCACATTATCCGTCGGTTTAGCAGTGATGACTTGCTCTTCCTGGCCGGTAAGTTTCGCTCGCAACTGTTCGGCGATGGTCTTGGCCACCTCACTTTCGACTGAAAAGATGTCGGTCAGTTTGCGATCAAACGTATCAGCCCAAAGATGAGAATCATTAGCAACTTTGATCAGCTGCACGTTCACCCGTACGGCGTCGCCGCTCTTCTGCGCGCTGCCTTCCAGGATGTTTGCAACGCCAAGTTCCCGCGCGATCTGGCGGAGATTACGCGCGATGCCGCTCTTGTATTGCATCACACTTGTTCGACTAATCACTTTCAAGTCGGCGATCTTCGCGAGATTGGTGAGAATTTCATCCTGCACGCCGTCGGCGAAAAAGGCGTTATCGGGATCGCGACTCAAGTTTTCGAATGGAAGCACTGCAATGCTTTTGTCCGGCGCTGTCGCCAAGTCTGCGGCACCGAGAGCACTGGATGTTGATGATTGCAGCGCAACTGGCTGCTTTGATTCTTCGACGAGCTTTTCAAAGCGCGGGTCGCCCCTCAGCGGATCCCAGAACGGCAGCAGTTTCAATTGACCATAGCTGAGGCTGCTTGGGCAGCGGATGACGCTGGCAAGTTGTTCGCAAGCGAGATCTTTGTCGCCAACCCACGCAGCGATCATGGCCAGATACTTGACCATGTTCGCGCCATTCATTGAATCTTTTTCCACGGGAAGAAGCTCGACCGCGCGCCGGCCTTCGCGCAGCGCCTCCTCTTTGCGCCCGAGAGCAGCGTCGATCAAACCAAGCACGCACAATGCCGGGCCGTAATTCGGTTGAGCTTGGACGATTTTCTCCTGCTCCGCGCGCGCAGCAGTGAAAGCCGACCGCGCTTTCTCATCGTCTTTTGTCATACGCGCGATAACGCCTTCTGCGAATGGACGATTGAAAAGAACATTATCGGTGAACTGAATTGGCTCCTGGCCAAACGCGATCAAGGTATCTTTTGCAGCCGCGGCGTCGCGTTCGGCGAGTGGGCAAATAATCCCAAAATGACTGGGCACCGCGGCAGGATTTGTGGCTCGAATTGAATCGATTGTTTGATGCAACGGTCGGGTATCGGCTTTCCAATCAAAGTCGACGTACGCAAGCCATACTTTCGTAAAGGCATCGTTAGGTTCGAAAGCCAATGCGCGGGCCAACCACGGTTTTACTTCCCCATAGCGCCGAAGAAGTGAGTAATTACTTGCAACCCCCAGTACCAGCGTTTCAATATCGCGCGGGTTCAGCTCCAATGCGCGCTCCAGATTTTGCGTAGATTCTTCCCAGTGCCCCTGACGCCTCTGGATGAGACCCGTCAACCCGAATATCCGCGCGTCATTAGGCAACGTCTGGCGGGCAAATTCCAGTTCAGCCAGAGCACCGTCGTAATCGCCGTACGCCCAGTAAAGATTCTGCCCACGCGCGAGATGCGTTTCACCAGCGTCCGGACGAAGGTGAGAGGCCGCTTGAAGGGCTGCTTCGGCTAACGCCAGGCGCGCAGATGTATGGTCCTCGCCAAAAAAATAAAGCGCGTCATGAGCGAAAGCGAGCTGGCAATAAGCATCGAAAAACGATGGATCACGCGCGACAGCCCGGTTCAGCAGATCGACTGCCTGGAGCTTTTCCGCTTTCCCGATCAAGCCCTCCGTCAGAAGAATATTTTTGGCGCGCGCGTAGAGATCGAACGCGCTGATGTCGCTCGTCGAAGAACGTTGGATTGCGTTCTCTTCACGCGGCGAAAGTTTAGCCTGTAACTGATCAGCAATCGTCTTCGCGATCTCGCTTTGAATGGTAAACACGTCCGCAAGATCGCGCTCATACGTCTGCCCCCATAGGTGCCGGTCCGTGCGCGCATCGATCAATTGCGCATTGACGCGCACCCGATTCCCGGAACGCTGAACACTTCCTTCGACCACATGCGCCACACCTAATTGCCGGCCGATCTGGCGTAGGTTGCGCGCAATGCCGCTTTTGTATGGCATCACACTCGTGCGGCTGATCACTTTCAGATCGGCCACTTTCGCGAGGTCACTCAGGATCTCGTCCTGCACGCCATCGGCGAAAAAGGCGTTCTCTTGTTCCTTGCTCAGATTGCTGAATGGCAGCACTGCAATGCTTTTCTCCGGCGGCGCCGCATTCGAAGGTGCCGAACGCTCTGATTCGGTTCTCCAAATCATCACGCCTAATGGCACGGCCAAGACGAGAAGCATCGCCGCCATTACCGCGATACTCGGATTGCGTCGCACCCACTTTCTGCCACGGGTGACGAGTCCGGTGCGCCGGGCGCGGATCGGTTCGTGCTTTAGCCAGCGTTCAATATCCTCGGCCAGCGCCAGAGCGGAAGGGTACCGGCGCTGCGGATCTTTATCGAGGCACTTCAAGCAAATCGTGTTGAGGTCGCGATCTACTTTTGGATTTAAGAGGCGCGGCTGCCGCGGCTCAGTGTCTAAGACCAATCGGACCGTTTCATAGGTCGTGCCGCCAGCAAAAGGCGCATGACCCGTGAGCAGTTGGTAAAGCACTGCGCCCAGTCCGTAGATATCCGTGGCGCTCGTGACGCTTGCATTATTTCCCACCGCTTGTTCCGGTGCCATGTAGCTGGGCGTGCCCAAAACTTCCATCGTGCGCGTGACGGTACTCTCTGTCTCGACCAGCCGGGCCAGCCCGAAATCCGTGAGATGCGGTTCGCCTTTTGCGTCGAGCAGAATATTTCCGGGTTTGATGTCTCTATGAAGGATGCCGTGTTCATGCGCATGGTGAACTGTGCGGGCCAGCTTGGCGATCAGTTCCACTGCGTGACGAATCGGCATCGGTTCGCGCTTCGCGACGGCATCGAGTTGACCGCCCTCGACCAGTCCCATGCTGAAGTAACACGCACCGCCGCGCTCTCCGACTTCGTAAATCGGGACGATGCACGGATGGTTCAGGCTGGCGGCGGCTTCTGCTTCGAGACGAAAGCGCTTTACGTGTGCTTCTGTCGCCCAGTGAGCGAGACCAATCACTTTAAGCGCCACAATCCGGTTGAGACCTTTTTGTCGTGCCCGATAAACCACGCCCTGGCCACCGTGTCCGATTTCTTCGAGTACTTCGTAATCGCCGAAATCTTTCGACATTCGTGCGAAGGTTGGTTCAACCTCCTTGTCATCTTTGTTGTCGAGTAAGGCGAGACCAGTCCGAAACAGGCAAACGCTGCAAACTCCCTGCGGCGCATCCGCGAACACGGTGGCCCCGCATTCTGCGCAAACTCTGCTGGCATTCGTCATCGTGTTTTCCGGCCGATTCACCGTCTCCAGTTGTACTGCCGGAAATTCTTTCACAGGTTACGTTTGCAATACGGCGATGAAATGTCGCAGCTCATCCTCGACGTCGTCCGGTGCCGCGACCGTGTGCGCAATCTCTTCCTCCAACAACTGCCGATAGCGATGGCGCATGCGGTGAAACGCTTGTTTTACGGCGTTTTCAGTCATTTGCATTTCGGCGGCTATCTCAGCCTGCGAAGGTTGGGCAGATTCCCTGGCGAGCAATTCTTTCAAGCGATCGAATAACGGCAGTTTGCCAGCGGCTTCATATTCGGTTCGGAGCCGGGTGAGGACTTGCTCCAATAATGTTAATGCCCAACGACGCTCGTAAATGTGATCAGCGCTCAATTTGTGGGCCGGCTCC
>Ga0209057_1003781_pt1 | contig 11031 bp, 7 predicted proteins | sample GraSoiAngelo_146_FD_185903 | JGI IMG/M metagenome (GOLD analysis project Ga0209057, IMG submission 185903) | Grasslands soil microbial communities from the Angelo Coastal Reserve, California, USA - 14_1009_05_30cm (SPAdes) (version 2) | ecosystem: Environmental > Terrestrial > Soil > Grasslands ... | reverse complement strand
CCCACCCTGGTCAGAAGTCGACCTGGGTGCCGAGTTGCAGGCGCCTCCCGTCTGTGATCACACAGCCCGGCTTCCCGAAATCCTTGTTCGTGTTCGGCGGGGTTGGAATGAAGTTGTTGATGCACCCGAAGTTCTGGTAGTTGAACGCGTTGAACAGGTCGGCCGTGATACCCCACCGCGCGGCGCCCAGAGCGGGCAGGTCCTTGCGGACGTGTAGATCCACGTTTCGGTACGCCCAGGCGCCCGGGATGATGAAATTGAACTGCTCCGGAGTTCCCTCCCCGCGCCGCAGCACGTAGGTCCCGCTCGACGCGTCGCCGATGTCGAACGGCAGCCCCGACCCTAGGGTAATCAGGCCGCTGAACTGGATGCCGGCGATGTAGGGGACATCCGCGATCCAATTGAGGACCACGTTGTGCCGCTGGTCGTTCCCCGTGCGGAACCTGGGATAGTTGGCAGGATCCGGGAAGTCGAAGCTGAACAGATCGCCGCCGATCTTTGTGGCCTTCCCGAACGTCCACGCGAGTCCAGCGCCCCAGCCGGTGGCGCCCGTCCGCTCGTAGGGACGCTCGATCTTCACGTAGAGGGCGTCATACCAGGTCCGGATGTCGTCGTGCGAGATGAAGACCGGGCCGTAGGCAGGGACGGGCGACGCGAAGCAGTTAGGTGGCTGCTTGTCAGGGGTGGCGCCCGCGAGGTTGCCACATCCGTAGGTGAACCCGTGATAGCTGCGGACTCCCGTGTAGGTCGCTGACGCCGCCCATCGCCCTAAGACTCTGCGGATCCCGAGACTCCATTGGGTAGACCGCGGCGGTCGCGTGTTGTTGTCGACAAGAAAGATCTGCGGCCTACCGGCCGTGCCGCTCGCGATGAGCGAGTCGAGCGCCTTCCGTCTCATGAGCGAGGGATCCCACTTGATGAAGCCCGGCGGCGGCGTGCTGCTGTTGTCGAAGTCGAAGCGGTAGATGGGCCACTGGCGGCGGAATTTTTCGTCGAGCGCGTTGTTGTAGACATCCCGATCGTAAAACAGGCCGACACCGCCGAACACGGTTGTCTTGCCCTCGTCGTCTAGGGCGTAAGAAAACCCAAAGCGGGGCTGGAACGCCCCGGTGAAGGCCGGGCGTTGGGTGCCGTCCGTGAAATAGTGCGATGGGACGATGGTCGAGAGCGAGTCTCGGACGTTGGGAGGAGTGACGTAGTCGTTATTGAGCATGTCCGACTCATAATCCCACCGCACACCGAGGTTGAACGCAAGCCGTTGAGTCGGGTTCCAGTCGTCTTGGGCGTAGATCCCTATTTGCGTGTTATGCGCGCTCATGTCCGGATTGCCGGCGCCGTATTCTGCGAAGTACGGGAACGCGAAGTTGTCGGACGAGCGGAAATGGAACACCGGGTTGCCGAGCTGCTGCTTCACGATGTGATAGCGGAGGAAATCCATGTTGGCGCCGAACTTCATCACATGCGAGCCACTCCACTGCAGCCCGGAGTAGGTAAAGTCGTTGCGGAGCGATAAGCGGTTCTGCGTGAAATCCTGGGGTGAGTCCCTGCCCCCGATGCGGCCCAGCCCCTCGTACTCCGAGGCGGGGAGATCGAAGTTGACGGGGTTCGGGTTGTACTTGTAGCGTTGGAAACTCGCGCTGGCTTCGTTGACCCAGACCTGCCCGCGGTATGTGTGCTTGAGGATGCCCATCCCCACATCGTTCTTGAAGTTCTCGGCGTTTTCGAAGCTCGCGCACTGGCAAGCAAAGATGTTGCCGAAGCCCCGAACATCTGTTTCGTGCCGGAAGTTGGCGCTCAACTCGAGGGACTGACGCGCGTTCGGGTCGTAGGTCAGCTTCCCAAAGAATAGGCTGGAGCGGAACGGGGAGGTGTGGATCTCGCCGTTTTGGGCCTTAAGGGGCGCGGGCCAGATCGTCGGGTCCCCGAGGAATTGGGTGCGCCCCTGGCGGTTCTGATAGTTTCCCTCGTAGGAGGCGAAGAGGAATAGCCGATCTCGCTGGATGGGGCCACCGAAGGTCGCGCCGGTGAGATAGCGGGAGAGGTCAGCCTTGGGCCGGCCCGCGGCTTTGTCGAAGTCGCTCCGGTCTACGAGACCCTGGCCCATGCCGGAGAAGAAGGCACTACCCTGCCAGTCGTTCGTTCCAGATCTGGTGGTGGCCGTGATGATCGCGCTAGATGCCTTCTGGTACTCCGCTTTGAAATTCTGCGTGATGATCCTGAACTCCTGGACCGCGTTGCGGGGGAAGGGGTTGCCGCGACTGTCTTGCTGCCCAGCGACGCCGCCCGGGAGCACGTCATTTTTGAAGCTCGCGCCATCGATGAAAACGTTGATGCCCTCTGCTCCTTGAGCGCCACTCGAGAACGTCTTGGATGTGCCGTCGAGTCGATCTAACGAGACCTGCGTTCCCGGGGCCAGCGCCGCTAGGTCGAGAAAGTTGCGGCTGGAAGAGGGAAGGTTATTGATCTGTTGTTGAGTCACGTTGGTGGCGACTTCAGACGTGCGTGTTTCTACACCGGCTGCCGCAACCACCGTCACGGCCTCTACCTGGATGGCTGACGCCGCGAGCTTGAAGTCCAAGGGGTACACCTCGCCGATCAACACGCGCACGTGAATCCTTTGAGGTGCCATACCGATCTGACGCGCGGTAACGTCATATTCGGCGGGCACGAGGCCGAGCATGGCGTAGAACCCGTTGCTCTGCGTAGCGACTTCACGCTGCGTCGACGTCAGAGGGTTCACCGCGACCACGCGGGCCCCCGCGATCGGCGTGCCGCCCGAGTCGGTCACGTACCCCCGGATGCTGCCGGTGCTGGTCTGCGACACGGCCGCCGGCGCGGCGATCACGACGAAGGACAGGCCGAGCAACAACCGCCGGCCGAGTTGCGCGAACGATGTGCGGCTCATGAGCCCGTCTCCTGTACACGTGTTTGCATCCCTTATCACGCGCACTCTGGGGTTTGTCAAGGTCGGTGAGAGCCGGATAGATTGGGGGCGCCGCCTTCCAATATTTCTCTTTTCTGAAACTGGATCCCGATGCGCCCCCATAGTGGTTTTCTCACCGCGTTGCCGGCCGCCCTGGCGCTCTGCATCGCCGGACCTGCGTTCGCACAGCGCTCCGCCGCCGAGCAGAAGATCGACTCCCTCCTCGCCCGCATGACCCTGGAGGAGAAGCTCGGCCAGCTGAACCAGCTTTCGGTGGACCAGCAGCCGACTCCCGAGCAGCTCGCGCTGGTTCGCAAGGGCCTGGTCGGCAGCTTCTTGAACCTCACCGGGGCGGCCGCGACGCGAGACGCGCAGCGCATCGCCGTCACGGAGTCGCGCCTCCGCATCCCGCTGATCTTCGGCCACGACGTGATCCACGGCTACCGCACCATCTTCCCAATTCCGCTCGGCGAGGCGGGGTCCTGGGACCCGGAAGCGGTGCAGGCGGCCGCTCACGTCGCCGCCCGAGAGGCCGCGGCGGCCGGCGTACACTGGACGTTCGCGCCGATGGTGGACATCGCCCGCGATCCCCGCTGGGGTCGCATCGCCGAAGGCTCAGGGGAGGATCCCTACCTGGGGTCGGCCATGGCCGCGGCGCGCGTGCGGGGCTTTCAGGGCGCCGATCCGCGCTCGCCGGACGCGGTGCTCGCTACCGTGAAACATTTTGCCGCCTATGGCGGCGCCGAGGGCGGCCGGGACTACAACACCGTCGATCTGTCCGAGCGCACGCTGCGCGAAGCGTACCTGCTGCCATATCGGGCCGCCGTGGACGCCGGCGCGGCTACGGTGATGACATCGTTCAACGAGATCGGCGGGATCCCGAGCACCGCCAGCCCCTGGCTCATGACCACGGTGCTCCGCCGCGAGTGGGGCTTCCGGGGCTTCGTGGTGAGCGACTGGACCGCGATCAACGAGCTGCTGAACCACGGAGTCGCTGCGTCACGCGGCGACGCGGGGAAGCTCGCGCTCGAGGCAGGCGTCGATATGGACATGGTGAGCCGCATCTACGTGGACGATCTCCCGGCTTTGGTCCGGACGGGGCGCATCCCCGTCGCCCTCGTGAACGAGGCGGTGCGTCGCGTGCTCCGGGCCAAGGCGGCCCTCGGCCTGTTCGATGATCCCTACCACGGCGCTAGCCCCGAGCGCGAGCGAGCGGTGTTGCTCGCGCCGGAGCACCGCCGGCTCGCGCGGCGCGTGGCCGAAGAGGCGATCGTGCTGCTCAAGAACGACGGCCAGCTCTTGCCGCTCGGGTCCCGCGTGCGCAGCGTCGCCGTGATCGGCCCCCTCGCCGACGACAAGGTCGCCGCGCTCGGCTCCTGGCCCGGCCGCGGCGACCCGCGCGATGCCGTGACCCCCCTGGAAGGGATCAAGACGCGAGCCGGCAGCGTCAGCGTCGTGTACGCGAAGGGCTGCGGCATCACCGACACCGCGACCGCCGGGTTCGTCGAGGCTGTCGCGACAGCGAAACAAGCGGACGTCGCCGTGCTGGTACTTGGCGAAGCGGGGGACATGAGCGGCGAAGCGGCGAGCCGCGCCAATCTCGACCTGCCCGGCATCCAGCCGCGGCTGTTCGAGGCCATCTACGCAACCGGCACGCCCATCGTGCTCGTGCTCATGAACGGCCGGCCGCTTACGATACCCTGGGCCGCGGAGCACGTGCCGGCGATCGTGGAGTCGTGGTTCCTCGGGATCGAGACCGGTCCCGCCCTCGCCGCCGTCCTGTTCGGTGACGTGAGCCCCAGCGGCAAACTGCCTGTGACCTTCCCGCGCGCCGTCGGTCAGATACCCCTCTATTACAACCACAAGAACACCGGGCGTCCGACCGGGCCCGACAAGTACACGTCCAAGTACACCGACCTGCCCGTGACACCGCTCTTCCCGTTCGGCCACGGCCTGAGCTATACGACCTTCAGCTACTCGGACTTGCGGCTCAGCTCGCCCCGCATCACGCCCGCGGGAACAGAGAGCGTGTCGGTCACCGTCACCAACACCGGTAGCCGCGAAGGTGTCGAAGTCGTCCAGCTGTACGTGCACGACGAAGTGGCGAGCGTGACGCGGCCCGTCCGCGCGCTTGCGGGGTTCCGTCGCGTCTCCCTCAAGCCGGGCGAAGCGCGCACGGTGGAGTTCCAGCTCACCCCCAAGGAGCTGGGTCTCTACAACCAGAACATGAAGTTCGTCGTGGAACCCGGGAGGTTTCGGGTATTCGTCGGCGGGAGCTCGGTGGGCGGATTGGAGGCGGAGTTCGAGGTCGGGCGCTGAACAGCGCGGATGAGTCTCGTTGCTATTCGCCCTCGTCGGTCTCGCCGAGCGGGTGCAGCTTCAGCGTCGCCGCGATCTTAGGGTGCACGTGCCACAGGTAATACCCCATCCCGAAGGCCGCGATGGCGTTGCCGATCGCCACGTTCCACCAGGCGAGCGAGCCGAGCAGCGGCTGCGCCAGGATCGCGACGGTGACGTAGAACCCGAACTCGAAGATCGCGAAGAACACGACGACGAGATACAGCGTGTGCGGGGCCACTTCGACTTCCGCCGCCAGCAGGGCCGAAATCGTGCCCACGATGATGAACGCGCTCACGTGGATCATCGTGTAGCCGATGATGCGGGAATACTCGATCACGACCTGCGAGGGGTCGTGCACGCCCCAGAACACCGCGGAGCCGAGCATGGCGGGTGTGAAGAACGGCCGGCCGGCGATCACGTCGACGATCAGGAACCAGAGCGCGACCGCGCCGGCGCCGATCAGACCGGCGATGAACCCTTCGCGGAGAATCCGCGACACCTGCATGCGGCCAATATAGCGTGGCGTCCGGCGACTGCTAGATTGAGGCCTGTGATTCTCCGTCCGTTGATCTATCCCTCGTGTCTGCTCGTCGGCGCCCTGCTCGTGATCGTCGCGGGAACGTTGCATCCAGATCTCGTGGGTGATGGTGCGGCGCAGTTGACGACCATCGCGCAGTGCCGGGCGTGGCGCGCCATCCACTGGACGTTCCTGTTCAGCTTCCCGCTGGCCCTCACGGGCCTCGTGGGCCTGGCGCGCGTGCACGCCGGGAATCCGGGGGAGAGCGCGGTCCGCGCCGGTCTGATCGTCGGGACCTTCGCCTACGGGGCGTGGACGGTGACGGTCGCGTTCATGGGCGCTGCCGGGTCGTCCCTGGCGCACAGTTTCACCGTCGCCGATGCGGGGATGACCGCCACCCGGGCGGTGTTCCTGTTCGACATGATCCATCCCTTCGCGCTCGCGACCCAGCGGGTAGCCGGATTTGCGCTCGGGCTTGCGACCTGTCTCTTCGGCTGGGGCGTGTCCGACGGGAAGGTATTGCCTCGGTGGCTCGGCTCGGGGGGTTTGGCGGCGGGGGCGGTCGCGATGGCGTTCGCCCTCGTGTTCCGGGAAGACACGAAGGCCGATCAGGCGGCCTTCGTGCTTCCCGTGTTGTGGCAGGCGGTGACGGCCATCGTCATGCTGCGGCCGGTCGGGACGCGCGGCTGAAGCCGCGGCTCGGCACTTACCGCTTAAGCGGCAGAGCGGCGTCAGTTCACTGACACGTGCCGAGTCGCGAGTTTACTCGCGGGCTCCGGGCGGGCGCTCGCTGAATGATCAGCGCGCCCGAATCCGCACGATACGTCCGGCCCAGCCGTCCGCTGCATCGGGGCTGCGTGACAGCACCTGCAGCGTGACGACGTCGCCCGGCTTGACCTTGCGCAGCGCCTCGCGGAACGCGGCGCGCGTGCGGGTGGGCACACCGTTCACCGCGACGATGATGTCGGGCCCCCCGGGGTCGTCGCTCGCCTGCAGCCGCTGGTAGGCGGGCCCGTCCGGCGACACGTCCGACACCACCAGGCCGCCGCCCCGCTCGAGCACCGAGCGCAGCCGGACGTCGCGCGCGTCGTCCTGTGTGAGCGGCTCCACGGAGATGCCAAGCATCTCTTCTTTGCTCGCCGCGTCGCCCCTGGACTTGGACGACACCGCTGCGACCTCGCTGTCCGCCTCGCCCGGCGCCCGCGCGAGCCGCACCGTCATGGTCTTCTTCTCGCCACCCTGGCGGAGGACCGTGACGTCGACGGCGTCTCCCGGCTTCTTGAATGCGACCCGCTGCTGCAGCTGCGGCGTGTTATCGACCGGCTGGCCGTCCACGGCGACGATCACGTCGCCCGGCTGGATCCCGGCCTTCTTCGCCGGTGAGTCGTCGCTGGTGTAGCTGTCCACCACCACGCCGGTGATCTGCTTCAGGCCCACGGCGTCGGCGTCCTCCTGCCGAGCGTCGTGAATGGAGACCCCCATGACCGCACGCTCCACATGCCCGGTCTTCACCAGCTGGTCCATGACGGTGCGGGCGAGGTTGATCGGAATGGCGAAGCCGTAGCCGGCGTAGAAGCCCGTCTCGCTCGCGATCGCCGAATTGATCCCGACCACCTGGCCCCGGATGTTCACCAGGGGCCCGCCTGAGTTGCCGGGATTGATCGCCGCGTCGGTCTGGATGAAGTCCTGGATCGAGTAGCGGGTCTGCTGCAGGCCCTGGAGGAGGCGACCTTTGGCACTGACGATGCCGGCGGTCACCGTGAAGGCGAACGCCTCGCCCAGCGGGTTGCCGATCGCGAGCGCCCACTCGCCGACGCGCGTCGAATCGGAATTGCCGAAGCCCGCCGTCGGCAGGCCGCGGGCGTCGATCTTGATCACGGCGACGTCGGTATTGGGATCGGTCCCCACGACCTTCGCGATGAACTCGCGCTTGTCGTACAGCCGCACGGTCACCTTGTCGGCGCCGGCGACCACGTGATTGTTGGTGAGGATGAAGCCGTCGGCCGAGACGATGAAGCCCGACCCCGAGCCCTGCTCGACCTGCGGCCGCCGGCGGAGATTCGGAAAGAAGTCCTGGAATCCCGGCGGCAGCCGCTGATTGTCGCCCCGCTCTACGTGCTGGGACCGGATGAATACCACGGCCGGCTTCACGTGCTCGGCGATCGCGACGAATGCGTCGGACCAGTCGCTCGCCGCCCGCAGCGCCGGCGCGGAGAGCTCGAGCGCCGCCGGCTGGGGCGCGGGCACCACTACGGTCTCCGCCGCCCCGCTCTTCTTCGGGAGGTTGAGCGTCGACGCGAACGCCAGCCCGAAGACGAAGGCGATCGCCACCAGAGTTCCGAACTTCAACCAATCCCGCGTGCGTACCGGCATCGCCGTTTCATCCCTGATTAGATGGTGTTACTTCTTCTTGTTGTCGTCGTCCACGATCTCGTAGTCGGCATCGACCACGTTGTCCTTCTTCTCCGCGCCAGCCGCTTGGCCGCCGGCCGGTTGTTCGGCGCCCCCGCCCCCGCCCGGGGCACCCGCGCCGCGCTGCGCCGCGTACAACGATGCGCCCGCGGCGGAGTACGCCTGCTGCAGCTCCTCCAGTGCCTTGGAGATCTCGTCGGCGGCTCCTGAGCGGAGCGCCTGCTTCGCGCCTTCCACGGCCTTGTCGAGCCGTGTCTTGAGCGAGGCGTCGAGCTTGTCGACCCATTCCTTGGAGCTCTTCTCCACCTCGTACACCAGCGTGTCGAGGCGGTTACGCCGCTCGATCTCTTCCCGCCGCCGCTTGTCCTCCGCGGCGTGGGCCTCGGCATCCTTGACCATCTTGTCGATGTCCTTGTCCCCGAGCCCCGACGAGGCCTCGATCCGGATCTTCTGCTCCTTGCCGGTGGCCTTGTCCTTCGCCGACACGTGCAGGATGCCGTTCGCGTCGATGTCGAACGTCACCTCGATCTGCGGCACGCCGCGCGGAGCCGGCGGGATGCCCGTCAGCTGGAACTTGCCGATCGTGCGGTTGTCGGTCGCCATCTGGCGCTCGCCCTGGAGCACGTGGATCTCGACCGTGGTCTGGTTGTCTTCGGCGGTCGAGAACACCTCCGATTTCTTGGTAGGGATCGTGGTGTTCCGGGGGATGAGCACGGTGGTGACGCCGCCCAGGGTCTCGATGCCGAGCGAGAGGGGCGTCACGTCGAGCAACAGGACGTCCTTCACCTCGCCCGCCAGCACGCCGCCCTGAATCGCGGCGCCGATCGCCACGACTTCGTCCGGGTTCACGCCCTTGTGGGGCTCCTTGCCGAAGAACGCCTTGACGATCTCCTGCACCTTGGGCATCCGGGTCTGGCCGCCCACCAAGATGACCTCGTCGATCTCCGTGGGCTTGAGGCCCGCGTCCTTGAGCGCCTGTTCCATCGGTGGAAGGGTCCGCTTCACCAGGTCGTCCACCAGCTGCTCGAGCTTCGCCCGGGTGAGCGTGATGTTCAGGTGCTTCGGCCCCGACTGGTCCGCCGTAATGAACGGGAGATTGATCTCCGTCTGCATGACGGTGGACAGCTCCATCTTTGCCTTCTCGGCCGCCTCCTTGAGCCGCTGCAGCGCCATCGGGTCCTTGGAGAGATCGATGCCCTGGTCGCGTTTGAACTCCGCCACCAGCCACTCCATGATGCGCGCGTCGAAGTCGTCGCCGCCCAAGTGGGTGTCGCCGTTGGTCGACTTCACCTCGAACACGCCTTCGGCGAGCTCGAGCACGGAGATGTCGTACGTGCCGCCGCCCAGGTCGTAGACGGCGATCTTCTCTTCCTTCTTCTTATCGAGGCCGTATGCCAGCGCCGACGCCGTCGGCTCGTTGATGATGCGCACCACGTCGAGCCCGGCGATCTTGCCCGCGTCCTTCGTGGCCTGCCGCTGCGAGTCGTTGAAGTACGCGGGGACTGTGATGACGGCCTTCTCGACCTTGTGGCCGAGGTAGTCTTCGGCGGTCTGTTTCATCTTCTGGAGGATCATCGCCGAGATCTCAGGCGGCGTGTACCGCTTCCCCTGGATCTCGACCGAGGCGAGGCCGTTGGGCCCCTCGACCACCTTGTAGGGAACCCGCTTCGTCTCTTCCACCACCTCGCTCATCCGGCGGCCCATGAAGCGCTTGATCGAGAACACGGTGTTCTGCGGGTTGGTGACGGCCTGTCGCTTCGCCACCTGCCCGACGAGCCGCTCGCCATCTTTCGTGAACGCGACCACGGACGGGGTCACGCGCCCGCCTTCGGCATTGGGGATGACGACGGGATCGCCACCCTCCATCACCGCCACCACCGAGTTGGTGGTGCCGAGGTCGATCCCGATGATTTTCTCAGCCATGACGAGTGCTCCTTATCCTGAGGTTGATGCGTGCTGCTAACGGCTGGTCGCAGAGGCAAGCCCTGTGCCCGGAAAAGGTGTCAATTTGACAGCCTGATGGCCGCCAGCCTTATCTTACCTCCGTGATTCCCTACAAGGACGAGAACCCCACCGAGCTCACACCCCTCGTCACGCTCGGCATCATCACCCTGAACGTCCTGGCCTGGCTGTTCGTTCAGGGAGCGGGTACGCCGGAGGTCCTGGCGCGCTCGGTCTGCCACCTCGGACTGATCCCGGGCGAGGTGCTGCACACGGTGCCCCCCGGAACCGCCGTGCCGCTCGGCGAGGGGCTGCGGTGCGTTCTCACGGCCGACGCGAACTGGTGGACGATCCTCACCTCGATGTTCATGCACGGCGGTTGGCTGCACCTCATCGGCAACATGTGGTTCCTGTGGGTGTTCGGGAACAACATCGAGGACTCGATGGGCCACACGCGGTTCGTGGTGTTCTACCTGCTGTCCGGAGTCGCGGCCGCGGCGACCCAGATGCTCGTCGATACCGGCTCCCGAATCCCGATGGTCGGAGCCTCAGGGGCGATCAGCGGGGTGATGGGGGCGTATATCCTGCTCTACCCGCGGGTGCGCGTGCATACGCTCATCACGCTGGGATTTTTCCTGACGACGGTCACGCTGCCCGCGTATGTGATCCTCGGCTACTGGTTCGTGCTGCAGCTGCTGTTCGGGACCGTCGGCGCGCTCTCCGGCGCGCAGGGCGGCGTGGCGGTCTGGGCGCACGTCGGTGGCTTCGTCGCGGGCCTGCTGCTCATCAAGCTGTTCGCGAATTCCGAATACCTGGAGCGGCGTCGCGCTGGGGTGCTCATCCTTCCGCGTGGTGCTTGATCGTCTTACCCTCCACGACGAAGACGACGTCTTCCGCG
>Ga0209057_1003777_pt1 | contig 11035 bp, 9 predicted proteins | sample GraSoiAngelo_146_FD_185903 | JGI IMG/M metagenome (GOLD analysis project Ga0209057, IMG submission 185903) | Grasslands soil microbial communities from the Angelo Coastal Reserve, California, USA - 14_1009_05_30cm (SPAdes) (version 2) | ecosystem: Environmental > Terrestrial > Soil > Grasslands ... | reverse complement strand
GAGAACGAGAAAGAGGATGAAGCAACTCGACGCCCGTTAGCCGCCGCGTCGGCGCGCTGACGGGCCGGAGAATAATTGACAAATAGAAGAATGAAACGCCGCGGCCAGTAGCGCGCAGGTCGCAAACAGGAGCGCGTAGGCGCTTATGTTCTGCACTTGGCATATTGCAAGAATGAATTTGCCGACAGCGACGTCGGCACCATCCAGTGAAGATTCAAACCTTTGATAGAAATCGTTCGGCCGTCCTCTCCAACTTGTCGTGCTGCCGTTAACAATATCCGTCGGCGACGACTTTGGATTTCTTGCTGCTACGAGGTTGGTACCCTGCCTTGTGCTGGGCGTCAGAATTCGCACCGTCATGAAATGCGGATGCCTTTTTGCCCAGGCGAGTGCCTTTTGTTTGGTATCGAAAAAACGATCGACGACGATGGCGTCGCGCTCCGCTGCAGTCCGCCCGCACGAACGCGCAGCTTTGCGGTTGACCACGTCCGGTCCGCTGTCTACGGCCACACATGTCGCATCGTGAAAGACGACTTTGCTGCCATAAGGGATTTTCTTTGGATCGACAGCGCAATGCCTTTCGTGGAGCCGTGCCCCGTTCCAAGATGCATGCTCGCCCGAACCTTCGCCACGCCAGTAAATGGTGACGCGCGCGAGCACTGAATGCTCGGCGGAGAACGCTTGGCATGCGAAAAGCAAGCCGAAGGCGACTGCTGTAATTGAGCCTTTCATACTGTCCTCCGCTATCCCTGCGGTAGAAATCCGGTGAGATGCAAATCGATGACGGAAAATGTGAGGCAGTCGTTCCAAAATAGGATTCGTAACTGCCTCGCCGTTTGGTCTCTTATTGCCGCTCGTCGAGCAATTTGCCTTGCTGACTTGAGCTTTAGCGTTGGATGTTGAGCGTTGGACGTTGAGCGTTTAATTTTACCCCATGCGTTTCCGCACTTACAAAAACACGGAGCTGACGGTCAGCGAAGTCGGCTTTGGTATGTGGACCATTTCTACAGGTTGGTGGGGAAATTTTACCGAGGGCGAGGCGGTCGCGCTAATGCACAAAGCGTTCGACCTCGGCATCACATTATTCGATGCAGCTGACACGTACGGAAACGGATTAAGCGAAGAATTGATCGCGAAGGCGTTCCCAAATCAGCGAGATGAAATCGTGATCGCGACGAAGGTCGGCTACGATTTTGTGCATCACGGTCAGGCGCGTGGGCGCGGGCAACGCGAAATTCCGCAGGATTTTTCTCCGGAAGCTGTCACGCACGCGACGGATGCAGCGCTAAACCGGTTAAAGACAGATTGGATCGATCTACTCCAACTGCACAACATTCGGATGGAACAGGCCTATGACGACGCGCTCTGGACGACCCTCGAACAATTAAAGGCCGAAGGAAAGATTCGTTACTACGGCATTGCGCTCGGGCCTGCGATTGGGTGGTTGTACGAGGGAACAAATTGCATTCGCGAGCGCGACGCCACCAGCGTGCAGCACATCTACAACATGCTGGAGCAACATCCCGGGTGTGCCTTTCACCAAGCCGCGACCGATGCGCGCAAAGATACAATGTTTCTGATTCGTGTGACGCATTCGTCCGGAATGCTCGAAGGAAAATACACTGCGGAGACCACGTTTCCGCCGACCGATCATCGCAGCCATCGTCCGCGCAGTTGGCTGCTCAACGGGATTAAAAAGGTTGAGAAGTTGCGATTCCTTGAAAATTCTGAGCGCACGATAGGGCAAGCGGCATTGCAATGGCTGCTCGCGGACGATCGCGTGGCGTCGACCTTGCCGAACATTTACAACGAAGAACAACTCGTTGAATTCGCCAAGGCGCCAGAATGTCCGTCGCTGACCAGCGATGACATGGCAAAGATCGACGAACTTTATTCCGACAATTTCGGAATCGAAGAGGAACCGCCAAAGTTCAAGGGAACGATGGAGCTGCCGAAGGAAACGGCGGCGGCATAGACACGAATTTCACGAATTCACACGGATTAACCCACGCGGATTGAATCGAGGTTGTGAGATTCGCGCCAATTCGTGTAATTCGTGTATCTAATCTGACTCGTCTTCTTCCTCTACCGGCTCGGCGCGGCGCACCTCCGGTTCTTCGCGAGGCCGCCGCTGCTGATGGCTGACTACCTTTTCACCCTGGTAAATATCCTTGAACACATCTGCGATCATGGGCGCGGCGGCAGAACCGCCATGGACCTTGCTGCCGACGTCGCCTTCGTAAACCGCCGCAAACGCATATCGCGGTTGATCGGCAGGTAAGAAGCCGGCGAACCATGCTGCTGTGCGCTCTTTGTTTTTTGGTCCCCATTGCGCGGTGCCGGTTTTGCCTGCGACTTCAACATTGTCGAGGCTGGCCTGATGCGCAGTGCCGCCTGCGCCGTTCACGACATTAATCATTCCAGTGCGCACTTGGTCGCTCGTCTCAGATGAAAGATCGAGTGTTCGCTTGGCGCGTACTTGGTACGCTGTCGCGATTTGATTATCGAAGGTCTGCACCTGTTGAACGAGTCGTGTTTGATATAACGTGCCGCCATTTGCGATAGTGGCCATGGCTTGTGCCATCTGCAGCGGAGTAACTTGTATGTCTCCCTGGCCGATCGACATGTTGGCGATATCGCCGTTGAGCAATTTGCGGCCGTGGGTTGCCTTCATGTATTGGTCATTCGGAATGCGGCCTTCGGCCTCGCCACGCAGCGGGATGCCGCATTTCGCGCCGAAACCCAGCTTTAACGCCCAGTCGATAATCGGCGCCGCACCGGTCTTGATGCCAACTTGATAAAACCAGGTGTCGCACGATTCAGTGAGCGCCTGCACGAAATTTAGCGCGCCGCGATCGCCCTTTTTCCAGTTGTGAAAAGTGACGTTGCCAATCTGAATTGACGGCACGCACTCATATTGATCGTCCGGATAAACTGCGTGGCTTTCCAGCGCGGCAATTCCCACCGCAATTTTGAACGTCGATCCCGGCGGATAGGATGAACGATACGCGCGTGGCAAGAGCGGAATGTCCGGGTCGTCTTGCAACGCCTTGAGTTGCTCGGTCGAGATGGATGGAACGAACAAATTGGGGTCGTAAGTAGGCCATGACGCCAACGCGAGAATATCGCCGTTGTTTGGATCCATAATCACCATCGCGCCGCGTTTTGCTTTTGCTTCCAACGCCTTTTCCGCCAGCTGCTGAAGGTGCAAATCAAGAGTAGTGACCACGTTGAAGCCCGGCTCAGGCGGAGTGATTAGTTTCTCGGAAGTCTTCCGGCCATCCTTGTCGAAAGTGAGTTTGTATTCGCCGTGCTTCCCTGTGAGCATCCCATTAAAGGTTTGCTCAAGTCCCTCGCGTCCCTCCGTTTCTGGCCAGAGCGTTTCGTGATTATCGACAATGCCATCGGGATTTCGCCCGGTCTTCCCGGTGTACCCAATAATCTGACCAGCAACTTTTCCGTTTGGATAAATCCTCACGTAAACAGGCCGCACCATCATGCCAGGCGGCAGATCATCTTTGATTTTTTCGTATTCTTGCTGACTAAGGTTGTGCGCTATCTCCAGCGGCATGATTCCCCGGTTGCGATAGTGACGAAGGATCGCGTCATCAGAAATGCGGAGCTCGCGCCCGATTACCTTGCCTGCCTCGCCTATCCTTTGCCTGGCGAAGTCCAGCGCCTGCGCATCGGAAAAATCAAGAGGAGTAAGGAAGTTGATAACGAGATTGTAACTGAGTCGATTCTGCGCGAGCGGCGCGCCATTGCGGTCTGTGATCTGCCCACGCGGAGCCGGAACATCGAGAATGTAGGTGCGCGCCAGCTTTTGCGTCTCGAACGTCGGAATAATCGTCTCTTCTTCCGACGAAGCGCTTGGACTCGGCGCAGGCGTCGGCATTAGCGTTTGTGCGCGCGTGGTTGCCGATAGCGCGAAGATCGACAGCGCGAGCCACAGATTACGCAGATTTTCACAGATTCGGGCAGACGCCATTTCAGTTAATCTGCGTAATCTGTGGATAAATCAATGCTGTTGAGGGCGGATGCGCGCGTCTCGGCTCAATACCCCGCCGGTTGTGCTCCGGCTACTCCACTGATGTGCAAAGGAGTGAGCATTATCGCGTTCTCGCCGTCAGGCAGTGCGACGACCACGGTATGTGCGACGATCGCGCAGTTCTCGGGATGTTCCACACTAAAGACCTCGCCCGCACTCGTGTGAATCTGGAATGGCACAAACGGGACGGCCCGAAGGAAACGGCGAATCTGTTCTAACATTGATTCAAAAATATCTGTTTGTCACGCTACGCGCAACCGCGGATGAGCGGCGTTCGCCGGAAATCTGCGGATAAATCAATGCTGCTCCAGAAATCGGTGCACTTCTTCGGCCAGCTTTCGGCCAATCCCCTCAGTGGAGGCAATCTCCTCGACGCTTGCTTTGCGGAGACGGTTCACCGATCCGAATCGCCGCAGCAACAGATTTTTCCGGTTCTGGCTTACACCGGGGCAATCGTCGAGGATACTTTCTTCGATCCGCTTTTTCATAAGCAGTTGATGGTAGGCGTTGGCAAACCGATGCGCCTCATCGCGGATGCGCTGAAGCAACCGCAAACCAGGCGAATCCATTGGAAGTCGCAAAGGCAACGCCCGGCCCGGCCGGTAAATCTCCTCGCGCTCCTTCGCCAAGCCAATGATAGGGAGATCGTGCAAGCCTAGTCGCTGCAACTCACGACATGCCGCCGAAAGCTGGCCTTTTCCACCATCGACAATGATTAAGTCTGGAAGACGAACCAACGATTGCGGATGGCGGATTGCGGATTGCGGAAAGTTGTAGTTCTCAAGCCGACGAGCTGTTTCAAACGCGCTTTCCTGCGAATGCTCGGGTGAAACATCGACAACGAGATTCACGTCTCCGCTTTCCCGTTTCCGATTTCCGGTTTCCGAAATTTGCAACAAGACACGCGAGTACCTGCGCCGCACCACCTCGGCCATGCTCGCAAAATCGTCCTGTCCTGCAACGGTGCGCACGCGATAGCGGCGGTAATTGGTCTTGTCTGGCACGCCGTTCCGGAAACAAACCATCGACGCAACGACGTGGGTCGTGGAAATATTCGAGATATCGAAACATTCCATCACGCGCGGGACATTGGGCAGCCGCAGTGCAACGGCCAGCGCCTGAACGTCCGCCATTGGATCGATTGCGCTGGGCAAAGTACCGCGCGTGAATCGACGCGTTGGTCTTGTCGTGCTGCGTAAGTCCCCAATCATGTTGCGAAGTTCGGCCGCTTTCTCGAAATCCATTTTCTCCGCCGCCTTTTGCATTTCGCTTTCGAGCGTTGAGATCATTTCCCGTGAATGTCCCTCCAGAAAATCGCCCGCCTGTGAGACGCGCTCGCGGTATTGCTCGGCGCTAATTTCGCTCAAGCGCACCGGCACTTGATAGGTCGAGGATTTCAACTCCCGCTCTGTGGGCGCACCCCGCCCAAAGGTGAGCACACCAAATTTTTTGCGCATGAAATTCAATGTCTGCCGCAGCGCTCCTGCATGCGCGTACGGACCAAAGTAGCGGCTGCCATCGTCCTTTTTGAATCGAGCCAGCCGAAAACGCGGCCATTCTTCCGACATATCGACCCTGACGACGAGGAACCGCTTGTCATCACGAAAGGAAACGTTGTAACGCGGCCGGTATTCCTTGATCAGTTTGCCCTCAAGTAAAACAGATTCCGCGTCGCTTCGAACAATATGCGTCTCAAAATCCCATGTGGCCTCCAGCATGGCACGTGTTTTCAGATCGGCTTGCGCCAGTTTCGACGGCAGGAAGTATGAACTTACCCGTTTGCGCAGATCGCGCGCCTTACCCACGTAGATCACCCGGTTGAACCGGTCACGCATCAAATACACACCCGGCTTATGCGGCACTTCGCGCACTTTCTCCTGCAAATCCGGTTTTTGTTTTCTGAATGCAGCCATGCGGCTGCAAATTTACGTGAGATGCAGACGCTTGGAAACTCGACGCTGCAGTGCAATCAACAAGAGCGAACTATGGAGATGGAAAATGACGAATGTCGAATGTCTAATGACGAAGGAATCACGAATTTGGAATGACGAAAGAACACTGATCAGTTTGTTTGTTCAGGTTATTCGGACTTCTTTCGTCATTCGTCATTCGTGCTTGGTCATCCCTTACGGTCTTGTCGTTGTCGTGGTCGTCGTCTCCTCATGTTTAACGACAACAGGCTGGGCCAACACCACTTTGCGTACTACGACCCGGTCGCCGACTGTTGAATAGTACACTGTCGCTGGCATGTCTGGACGAATCGCCGACAAACTCACAACGCGACCTTCCGGATCTACAACCGACGTTTCTTTCGTGTAGTAATACCGGACGGGTGCCGCATTCGCCGCTGTTCGGAACGTAAAGTACTCCGAATCCGGCGTATAGGTCACGATGTTGCCCACAGAGCTGGTCGTTGTCTGCTGAGTCGTTGTCGTGCCGGTTACGGGATCCGTCGTTGTCGTTGTAGTGCTGGTTTGCGCCAGCGCCATCCCCACCGCTGCCGCGGAAACCATGCCAACCGCCAATATTTTCGCTAATCTCATTTGTTTCATATTTCTCCCTCTGCTTTGATTAAATGAATGTTCTCCATTTTCTCCGGTCTGCTAGCACCGGAGGCTGTTCAGCTATGCCCTGATATCGTAGATTCCGACTCGCGTGGTCGCATCCGAAGGGTTGATCCCTTTTCTCGCGCCAAAGGAGTATGACGTGATGTTTATGCAGCCTCTACCCGGTTTTCGTGATTTTCTTCCCGATGACTGCGCAGTGCGGAATTACATCTTTGCCAACTGGCGCGAAGTTGCCCGTCGCCATGCGTTTGTGGAATGGGACGGTCCTCTGCTCGAGCCGACCGAGCTCTACAAGAAAAAGAGCGGCGCAGAAATCGTTGACCAGCTTTTCAATTTTACCGACAAGGGCGAGCGCGAAGTCGCTCTGCGGCCAGAGCTGACGCCAACGCTCGCTCGCTTAGTCGCGGCACACGGACGCCAGTTTAAGAAACCGCTCAAATGGTTTTCGATCGGCCAGTTCTTTCGGTACGAGAAACAACAGCGCGGCCGTCTGCGGGAGCATTTTCAGTTGAACTGCGACATCGTCGGTGAGTCCGATCTCGCCGCAGACATCGAGCTGGTCGCGCTCTGTATCGATGTGCTGCGTGCGTTCGGATTGAGCGAAAACGATTTCGTCGTCCGAATCAGCGACCGCGAATTCTGGACAGATTTTCTGCGTGAAAGAGACGTGCCGGCAGATCGCTGGGACGAATTTTTGCAGACGATTGACAAATTTGGGCGCGAGCCGCGTGAGAAGACCGCCCAGAAACTCGGCAACCTTGCCGATCCCGTCTTTGCGACTTTGAAAAGCGCCGGCAAAAGCGAGAAGCTCGGCAAACTGGTCGACGCTCTGCACGGGGGCGGCCTGGCAGATTTTGTGGCGATCGATATCGGGATCGTTCGCGGACTTGCTTATTATACCGGTATCGTGTTTGAGGTGTTTGATCGCGCGGGAAAATTTCGCGCCATCGCCGGCGGCGGACGTTACGATAAGCTGATCGCGCAACTTAGCGACGGCGCCGTGTCACTGCCTGCGCTCGGTTTTGCCATGGGCGATGTCGTCCTCGGCGAATTGATCAATGAAATCCCGCGCACCCGGGCGGCGATGCAGAAAGCAATCACCAGCCGGAGCAAGATCGACATTTACATCGTAATCGCGAAGGAAGAGCGCCGCGCCGATGCATTGAAACAAATCCAGCAACTTCGCGACCGTGGCTACCGCGTCGATTACCCGCTCACGCCAACGAAAGTTGCTCGCCAATTCCAAGCCGCCGAAGACGCGGGCGCAGCGCTTGCCATGCTTTACGGTGATGAATGGCCACAGGTGAAAATGAAGAAAATGGCAAGCGGTGATCAAGAACTTGTGCCGCACGATCGCCTACTTGCACACTTGCAAGCGCTACCCAGCTTGTCATCCTGAGCGCAGCGAAGCGGAGTTGAAGGATCCCGCGGCTTTGTGGATTTGGCAACGGGTTTCCTCGACTTCGCTCGGAATAACAAAGAGATGTACCGCACACACCACTGTAATTCACTTCGCAAGACCGACATCGGCAGGCAGGTCATCCTTGCCGGCTGGGTGAATGTGACGCGCGATCATGGTGGCGTAATTTTCATTGACCTGCGCGACCGCGAAGGGCTGACACAGGTTGTTTTTCGGCCTGAGGAAAATGCGCAGCTTGCAAAGCAGGCGCACACGTTGCGCGGGGAAGATGTGATTCAAGTTTCAGGTCGAGTCGCTGCACGGCCAGCGGGCACCGAAAACCCCAACCTCGCCACGGGCGAAATCGAAATCATTCCGAGCGAGCTGAAGATCCTTAATCGTGCAGACGATTTGCCGTTCCCGATTGATGCGGAGCCGCACAATGAAGATTTGCGGATGACACACCGATATTTCGATCTCCGGCGGTCACGTTTCTCGCGCAATTTGCGACTGCGTCACCGGGCCGCAAAAGCGACTCGCGATTACCTCGACCGCCAGGGGTTTGTCGAAGTGGAAACACCAATTCTTTCCAAGAGCACGCCGGAGGGCGCGCGCGATTTTTTGGTCCCTAGTCGAATCACGCCCGGAAAGTTTTACGCGCTGCCGCAAGCGCCGCAGCAATACAAACAACTGCTCATGGTCGCGGGCGTGGAGAAGTATTTTCAGATCGCGAAATGTTTTCGAGACGAAGATTTGCGCGCCGACCGGCAACCAGAATTTACGCAGATCGATATCGAAGCGTCGTTCGTCACGCCCGAGGACATTTTCATGGTTACCGAAGGAATGCTCGCGGCGGTTTTTAAAGCAGCGCTCAACGCCGAAATCAAAACGCCTTTTGATCGCCTTCCTTATCGCGAGGCGGTTAGCCGATACGGCAGTGATAAGCCGGACCGCCGTTTTCAAATGGAGCTTGTCGATCTTGGAGAAATTTTTCGCGAAAGCAGTTTCAAGGTCTTTCGCAGCGCGCTCGATGCAGGCGGCGTGGTGAAAGCGATCAACGCCAAGGGTTTTGCCGGAATCACGATCGGCCAGGCCGACGAACTCACGGAAATTGCGAAGTTATACGGCGCAAAAGGTCTCGCTTCCATCAAGATCGAGAATGGCGAATGGAAATCACCCATCGTGAAATTTTTTAGCGAAGCTGAGAAGGCCTTGCTGAAATCGAAACTCAACATCGAAGAAGGTGACTGCGTTTTCTTCGGTGCGGACAAATGGGAAATCGCTTGCGAAGTGCTTGGCCGATTACGGCTGCGCATCGCCGAAATGCAAAAGCTCATGCCTGCCGTTGAAATCTGGGACTTTCTTTGGGTTACAGATTTCCCGCTATTTGAATGGAGTCCCGAGGAAAACAAATGGAACGCGATGCATCATCCGTTCACCCGACCCAAAACGGACGACATACCGCTGTTTGAAGCGAAGAAATTCCCGGAAGTTCGCGCCGAGGCGTACGATATCGTGCTGAACGGGGTCGAGATCGGCGGCGGCAGCATGCGGATTTACGAGCCGGACCTGCAGCAGAAAATGTTCGAAGCGCTTGGGATCAGGCCGGAAGATCAGCAATCCCAATTTGGGCATCTGCTACGCGCGCTGCGGCTCGGCGCGCCGCCGCACGGCGGCATCGCGCTGGGTCTCGATCGCCTGGTGATGCTGATTTGCGGCGAACAAAGCATCCGCGACGTGATCGCATTCCCGAAAAATAATCGCGGCATGGACCTGATGACCAATTCGCCTGCCGAAGCCGATCCACGCCAGTTGCGCGAGCTGGGAATTAAGTTGGCAAAAGACAAATGATTCAGAGCGGCTGTGTCGCCGCATTCGTGAACCGCAGACGGAAATCCCGGTGGCGGCCCGGTCATTTAATAGCCGAGCGCCGCTTTTCGCTCCGCCGCGGTGGGCAGGGGTTCCTTGCGGGCTGTGATCGCCTCCCCGCCCGAGTCCTTTACCTCCTGTGCCTTAACTGCATTGAACTCGGTATCTTTCGTGAATTCCGGAGGCAGATCCGCATCCGCATAGATGGCGTGCACTGGACATACCTCTACACATGCCATGCAATCAATGCATTCATCGGGGTGAATGATCACCTGAGTCTCGAGTTCATAGAAGCAGGCGACCGGGCACACTTCTACGCAGTCGGTAAACTTACATCCGTTACATTTCTCGGTGACGATGTGGGCCATGGGATTGAGTGGATAAAGGTTACGTAAAAAGTGACGTAACGCATCAAGTAGTTAGGAACCCGTGATAGTCAATTCCTGTTTCAATGCTGCGTTAAGCCGCGGTCGGGCGATGTTCGCGGTCAGTCCGGAAAAGAATCGCTACCGAGAGAGTGACGATTGTTCGAAGGCACGACACACCAAGACCCGCTTGCTCAAGCGTCCGACGTCGACCTGACATGCGCTCCGGCAGTCGCGATCTGGCTCTCCGGCGTACGGAAGAGGATGCTGATCGCAACCGTCACGAGGCACCCGACACAGACGAACCATGGCCAGGCGATCTTCGGCCACCAATCAGGCATGAACCAGCCGAACTTCCAGTCCGCGTGTTTGAACTCGCCCCGTAAAAGTGCACCGACATCGAACGCGGGCAGCGCGACTTTGCACAGGATCAGTACCGATGTGATGCCGAGGATCATCGCGATGACGTTCGCTTCGTCGCGGCCGCGACTGCGCGTGAGCATCCCGAGAAGAAAGACGGCGAGCAACGCTCCGTAGGTGTAACCGAGAATTCCGATCGCAATCGGTATAATCGTCAGTTTCGCGTCCTGCAAAACCGCGTTGGCGGCCATCGTGGCGACGAGGATCATGAGAATACCAAACACGGATGTGGCGATCCGCGCGGCACGGATAGCCTGCTGGTCGGTTGCGTTGCGGTTGATGTAGGGAAGGTAAAAATCCTTTGTGAAACTCGTGGCGAGCGCGTTCAGCGCTGCCGAGGTCGAGCCCATCATGGTTGCAAAAACGC
>Ga0209057_1003775_pt1 | contig 11043 bp, 8 predicted proteins | sample GraSoiAngelo_146_FD_185903 | JGI IMG/M metagenome (GOLD analysis project Ga0209057, IMG submission 185903) | Grasslands soil microbial communities from the Angelo Coastal Reserve, California, USA - 14_1009_05_30cm (SPAdes) (version 2) | ecosystem: Environmental > Terrestrial > Soil > Grasslands ... | reverse complement strand
ACGGCGGCCCCGCGACCGCCGCGCAGCTCAACGCACCCGTTGGCGTGGCCCTCGATCCCGCCGGCAACCTCTACATCGCAGACCGCGATAACCAACGCATCCGCAGGGTCACCCCCGGCGGCACCACCTCGACCTACGCCGGCAGTGGCAGCTTGGGCTTCTCGGGCGACGGCGGCCCCGCGACCGCCGCGCGGCTCAACATGTCCCTTGGCGGCGTGGCCCTCGATTCCGCCGGCAACCTTTACATCGCGGACTTGCTCAACGAGCGGATCCGCAAGGTCAGCCCCGTGGGCACCATCTCGACCTACGCCGGCAACGGTGGGTACGGCTTCTGGGGCGACGGCGGCCCCGCGACCGCCGCTCAGCTCAGCCTCCCCCACGGCGTGGCCCTCGATTCCGCCGGCAACCTCTACATCGCCGACTCGAACAACCACCGCATCCGCAAGGTCACCCCCGGGGGCACCATCTCGACCTACGCAGGCACAGGTACGGAGGGCTTCTCGGGCGACGGCGGCCCCGCGACCGCCGCGCATCTCGACCGGCCCGACGGCGTGGCGCTCGATTCCGCCGGCAATCTCTACATCGCGGACTTGGGCAACAGCCGCATCCGCAAGGTCACCCCCGGGGGCACCATCTCGACCTACGCCGGCAACGGTGGGTACGGCTTCTGGGGCGACGGCGGCCCCGCGACCGCCGCGCAGCTCCGCCCACGCGGCATGGCCCTCGATCCCGCCGGTAACCTCTACATCGCGGACTTCGGCAACAGCCGCGTCCGCAAGGTCACCCCCGGCGGCACCATCTCGACCTACGCCGGCACAGGTACGCCAGGCTTCGCGGGCGACGGCGGCCCCGCGACCGCCGCGCAGCTGAGCTTCCCCCAGGGCGTGGCCCTCGATTCCGCCGGCAACCTGTACATCGCCGACTCGAACAACAACCGGATCCGCAAGGTCACCCCCGGCGGCACCATCTCGACCTACGCAGGCACAGGTCTGCAGGGCTTCTCGGGCGACGGCGGCCCCGCGATCGATGCGCAGCTCTGGTTTCCTGTCGGCGTGGCCCTCGATTCCGCCGGCAACCTCTACATCGCGGACCAGGAAAACCAGCGCATCCGCAAGGTCACGCCGTAGGGTCAGGGCAACCGTTCTGTCGCGATCGTCCGGCGCCGACCTGCGAGTGCGGCACGAGCTTCTCGAGCACACCCTGGACTTGGGGCCGTGGCTCTCACGGAAGTCAGGGCGGAACCGCAGGGCTGGCCAAGCGCACGTCGCCGGGTGCCGCGTGACGACGCCGGACGACGTCGCGCTCGATGTCGGTTGCGACGAGGGGCTCATCGCCTTGGTGCGCAGAGAGCGTCGGCGACTCGGGCGTGGACTTGCGGACTGCTGAACGACGATCATCAGCCTCGCGGTCGTGGTAGTGGATGACACCCAGCCCGCGGCGACGACGAGACCCACGACAAGTCCACGCGCTGCGCGCACCCTTTTCTCCGCCGGAAGCTGCGCCCGCTCATTCTCACTCCAGAAGACTGACGGGAGCCGCGAACGCTCCCCGCGGTCGACGTGCAGCAGTTTCGCCGTCTGCCACGTCTCCACTCAGATGGACCGAGGAGACAAGGCGTGAATCTGCGTGAAGACGTTCCCTTGTCCGCGCGCTGCGCGATCCCCAAACGCTGCCCCCAATCGCGCCTCTAGCATCTCCGGCGTGAAGCGGCGTTTCGGTGTGGAAGTCGCGGCCGTCGGGCTCCTCGTTATCGCATGCACGGCGGGTCCGTCGGACAGACCGAGCCCGCCTGCAGCAGCCTCGTTGTCTGCGAGCCCGGGTCCGACGGTCGCGGTGTCGTCGACACCCGCGCCAAGCGCGTCGGCGTCGCCCGCCGCTGAGCCCCTGTCGACCGTCCACACAAATGCGCTCGGTCAGGTCACCGGCAACTGGCTCTTCTATGGCGTGCAGATCCCGCGGCCCGAGCGCAACCGGATCGAGATCCAGATCGTCGCGGTCCCCGTGAGCGGGGGCGCCGCGACGACCGTGGTCGCGTTCGACGCTGCGATCCAGACGCAAGGGATCTTCGACAACACGCCGTACTTGCGACGGCAGTTCTCACCAGATGGTCGACGCATGGTCTTCTCTATCGATGGGCAGCTCGTCGTGATCGACCTCGTGACCGGCCAGGCCAAGCGGCTCGGCGTCCGAGGTTTCCACCCATCTTGGAGCACCGACGGCTCGCAGATCGCGTTCATCGTCGAGCCATCGGTTGCCCGCCACTGGCCCGTGCTGCCGGCGGCGATCGGTGTCGTGCCGGCGGCCGGAGGAAGTCCCAGGGAGCTGGTGGTCGTGGGTTACCAGGGGCAGTCGGTCGAGTGGTCGCCGGACGGCTCGCGGTTCCTGTTCACCGACTCATACCAGGCCGCTCATGCATCAGTCATTGCCACGATGGAGGTCGCCAGCGGACTGATCAGCAGACGGTACGAGGAGGTCTCTTCCACAGCCGCGTCGTCAACGCATTGGCGCGCCGCCGCTCCCCAGCTGGCGATCGCGAGCAGCTGGTGCGGCGCAAGGCGACCTGAAGGCTCGGGGACCCCTTTTACGTTCATCGCCATCGGTGATGGCGCGGGCACCGAATATGTCACGACGACCCGCTTCAACGCGGGGTCGCCGCCCATACCAGCGACGTCGGCGTGCGGCTTCGAGCCGCGCGACCCGCGCTGGAATCCGGCGGTCGCCGACGAGCTCCTCTACGTCGAGGCGCAGGGGGACGACTCCGCGACATTTGTTCTGAACATCGCGAACAAAGGAACTTGTTCGCTCTTCGTGTGCACAGGGGGAACAATCACGTTGCTTCCGATCTCCGCGTACGAGGCCACGTGGACGCCGGACGGATCGGCCGTGGCTTACCTCCTGGGTTCGAGCTTCGGCTCGGCGGTTCGGGTCTGGAGGCGCGATGGGAGCGGCGAAACAGAACTGCGCCACGCCTCCGGCGGAGAGGCCTTCTTCAGCATCGCATCCGTCAGCTACTGATCTGCCGGTCGGCGAGGCCATTCGTCATCGAGATCGGTCGCGGCGTCAGGAAACGAATTTTGAGCTGGCCGATGCACTTGTTGCGCGCTGCGCGACCCCCTAGCGCTTCCCCCAATCGCGCGGCTAGCCTGTCCGGCATGAGGCGGGCCTTCGGTCTGGAAATCGCGGCCATCGGGCTCCTCGTCATCGCATGCACGGCGGGTCCGTCGGAGAGTTCGAGCCCACCTGCGACCGCCTCGTCGTCTGCGAGCCAAGCTCCGACGGCCGCGGTGTTGCCGACAGCCGCGCCCACCGCGTCCTCGTCGCCCGCGCCGACCGCGTCGGCCTCGCTAGCCGCCGAGCCCCCACCGAACGTCCGAACGACTCCGCTCGGTCAGGTGAGCGGCAACTGGCTCTTCTATGGCGTGCAGATCCCACGGCCCGAGCGCAACCGGGTCGAGGTCCAGATCGTCGCGGTCCCCGCGAGCGGGGGCGCCGCGAAGATCGTCGTCGCGTTCGACGCAGCGATACCGACGCAAGGCGTGGGGTACTCGGGAATCTTCGACAACGCGCCGTACCTCCGCCGGCAGTTCTCACCAGATGGTCGGCGGATGGTCTTCTCTATCGATGGGCAGCTCGTCGTGATCGACCTCGTGACGGGCCAGGCCAAGCGGCTCTTCCTCGACCTCTTCGAGCACAGATGGAACCTCGTCCAGGGTTTGTACCCATCCTGGAGCAAAGATGGCTCGCAGATCGCGTTCATCTTCGCCGAAGCGATCAACTTCGCCGGCCGGATCGGCGTCGTGCCGGCAGCCGGAGGAAGTCCCAGGGAGCTGGCGGGCGAGATCTCCGCCGGAAATTCCCTCGAGTGGTCGCCGGACGGCTCGCGGATCTTGTTCATTCGGCCAGGCGGTGATGCAGCGTTCATGGCAATCATGGATGTCGCGAGCGGACAGGTCCACGGGCTGCCCGAACTAGCCGGCTCTTCCTCGCCTTGGCGCGCCCGCTCGCCCGAGCTCGCGATCGCGATCCAGTACTGCACCGAAGGCCAGGTGGGACCGGGAAAGCAGGCGAAGATTGTCACCATCGATGTCGGCACCGACAGCGTGAGGACCCTCGTGGATGTGGCCGATCCATGCGCGGTGGGACTGGGCGGCCTGCGCTGGAATCCGGCCGTCCCGGACGAGCTCCTCTACATCGCGGCGGGGGTGAACAACTTCGAGACCCATGTGCTCAACATCGCGACAGGAAAGGACACGCGGCTCCCGATCTCGGCGTACGAGGCGACCTGGACCTGGGACGGATCGGCCGTCGCCTACCTCGCGAAGAGCCCGGGTTCGAGCTTGGGCTCGGCGGTTCGTGTCTGGAAGCGCGACGGGAGCGGCGAAACGGAGCTCCGCCGCGCGACCGACGGAGAGGCGTTCTTCAGCATCGCATCCGTCAACTACTGATCCGCCGATCGCGAGAGCGTTTCCCTGGATTGCAATAGGTGCGCACGCGGCAACCGGCGAGCGGGGAAGCTGAGCCATCCGATGGTGCTTGCCGGCGAGCTTCTGCTCGTTGCGATTCTGGCATCAGTCGATTCCATGCACCCGCGGAAGAGAAGAGAGGGAGGAGGAGTGGTCGTTTCTAGCCCACGGTCTTGTACGTTTGACTCCCTGATTGGTGCGACACCAATCCTGCGCGTTTTCTTCGGGATCGCACCAAAATCTAGCGAGGAGTCTGCAAAACCTTCATCGCGGGTTCGATTCCCGCCGTCGCCTCAGAATCGGATAATTCGCGGATTCGCGACTCATGAGCCCAAGGCTCGATAGAACCCATCCACCCGCCTTCCCGCTACCTAGCGTCGAGATGATCGAACGAGCTTCAGTTCGGTGGTGTCCCATCGCCAGGTGTTTTCGGACGTGATGTGGGTGCCGCCGATCCAACGGTCGATACCGAGGAGTTCGACTCGGTCGGCTTCGCCGCGGAGCGTGTGTTCTCCGGTTGCCGTGAGCCGCAGTTGGAGGCGTGCGAAGTGCTGGCTGTCGCTGAGCGGAGGAGGCGGGGGAAGTGGTGCGCCGTCGCCGGTCTCGAGGAGCCTCGTCTTTCCCTGGCCGAGCGCTGAGAGGGCTCGGTAGAACCAGGCGTCGCCGAGGAAGGGCGCCTGCTCGAGTCGTTGCACTGCAACGAAAGCAGCGGGAGGTGAGTGCGCGCCTGCGGCGACCGCGTGGAGCGCTCGTCGTTCTGTCCCGGAGAGCCCGTCTGCCGGCGCGGGGAGTTCCTCGAGCATCCGTCGTAGCGCGGGCGCGAGAAACGGCAGCTCCGCGGTGTCGCGCGTCGCCCACTCGGCCAATGTGGTGGGCTCTGGCGCGCGGAGGGCGGTCCAGGCGCTCGTGGCCGCCTCAAGCACAGCCGGTGTCGCGCGGCCTCGGGAGGGCCAGAGTGTCTCGAGCTCGCTGGCTGTTAGCTCGCCCAGACCGGCGAAAGATGGCCTGCCGGGGAAGGAGCCGACGACGATCAGATCGGGCGCGCCCGCCTCCGTGTGGGCGAGCGCGAGGACGTCGAGGAGTTGGAGCTGGTCGTAGAGGTCGTGCTCGAACCAGAGCACCACCTGGAGGTCATCGCGGAGCGCGTCGAGCAGCTGCCGGTCGCGCCGCTCGAATGAGGAGAGCAGCGCCTGCTCGCGGCCCCAGCCACACTCGGCTAGGAAACGGGCGCGCGTGCGCAGGAGCTCGTGCCGTGACTGCGCTGGTACCGGCCCCTCGTGGAGCGAGTCTTGCCAGGGCAGCACCGCACCGCCGAGCGTGGTCTGCCGCAGGGTGTTCCCGGCGCTTTCGCCGTTGGTGATGTGGAGGAGCGCCGGCCCCTGCGTCGGCGCGGCGCCGCGGCGGGCGAGGTAGGCGGCGCCGCAGGTGCAGTGGTCGAGCGAGGTGCAGGCGCAGCCGACGACGCGCGCGAGCTCATCGCGCATGCGCCGTAGCGCCGCGATCCGCGCGTCGGTCTGGTCGATCTTCGCCGCCATTCGCACCCGCAGCGCCTCCGACGGCGCGGTCGAGCGGCGTGCCGCGCGCAGGTACTCGGCGATCTCTGCCAGCGTGAAGCCGACGGCCTGTGCCTCCTTGATCGCACCAAGGAAGCGCACCGTCTCCTCGTCGTAGCGGCGGTGCCCGCTTGGCGTGCGAGCCGGCGTCGGCAATAGTCCCCGCCGCTCGTAGTAGCGGAGCGTCTCGACATTCACTCCTGCGCGTTCCGCGACCTCGCCGACTCTCACGGCCGTGACAATAGACCCGTACCTAGATACGGAAAGCAACTGCGTATCAGGAGAGACTGATCTGCCGGCAATCGAGACTGGAAGTCTTCTCAACCCCAGATCGTTCGTATATACTAATGTATGGCAATCTGTCCCGCAGTTGTAATACTCTTTGATCGAGGATGGACAGCCGTCCAGTAGTCTGGGACGCGACAAATGTTCGCCACATCGGGCGAGACCATCCCGAGCGCGGAATTACTCGGGCGGAAGTAACCGAGGCGCTGACTGACGCCGACCGAATCGAAACGTCGGAGGTGCGCGGAGAAGGTACTTACCACCTCGTGGTCGGACGAACGGCGAAGGAAAGGCTTCTCGTCGTTGTGTGGGTCGATCACCCGGATGGCCGCTTCCCGATTCATGCCCGCCCGGCCGAGCGGCGGGCCGCAAGGAGGTACTACCGATGAAGGTGTCGCGGAAGTGGATCGATCCTTTTGAGGAGATGTCGGATGAAGAATTCGATGAACACGTGGACAAACTATTCGCGGCGCGCCCGGCAACCGTGGCGGTCTCGCTTCGAATAGCGCCAGGGCTATTGAGCAGGTTGAAGCGTCAGGCCGCGAGATCCGGCGTCCGCTACCAGACGTTCATGAAAGGCATTCTCGAGGCTGGGGTCTCGCGCCTCGAACGCACCGACTCTCGTTCGAGCCGGCAGGCGACGCAGCGCAAGAGACCTACACGGAAGGTGTCGTAAGCGCGAGATTCGGATGGCGCATGGCCTTCTCCGTCATAAGCCACTTTCTCGACGGACGGCATTGGCCATGCGCACTAGCGCCGACTCGACCGCGGCAGCTTCGCCGTCCTCGATGTATGCCGCGAAGTGGCGTTTGACGTGCTCCAAGTGGATCGGTAGCGCCTGCCGGTACTTCTCCTCGCCCGCGTCCGTCAGCGCGATGTGCAGACTCCGCCGATCTCCCGGGCGGGCGAGCCGCCGGACCAACCCGGCCTCTACCAGACGGTCAACGAGCCTCGTCAGGCCGCTCTTGCTGAAGAGGAGTGCGGTCGCGAGTTGGCCCATCGTGAGGCGCTGGGCAGGCGCCATCCGCAGTTGGGCGAGTGCGTCGAACCAGGTGAGCGGCAGTCCACAGGCCGATTCGAGCTCACGACTGAGGATGGTTTCCAGCGCTTTGTGCGCCGTGAGGAACGCGCCCCAGGCATTTAGCCGTGGGAGCGTCAGAAGCTTCCGGCCGAGCTCCGAAACATGCGCATCTTTTGTGGCCCGCGGCGTCGAGGACGCCTTGCTCGCAGACCGGGTTACGACTTTCCGGCTGACGACGCTCACCGCTTAAACCTAAACGATTGTTTGTTCCGCGGACAGTTCATGAATGATCCTTACGCTTGACGATAGTACGCATAGCAACTATTGTCTACGCACATTACCCCATCCGAGGAGAACAGACATGAGCTGGACAGTCGATCCGATGCACACCCAGGTTGAGTTTTCAGCCAAGCACATGGGCCTCATGACCGTGAGGGGCCACTTCACCGGCGTGCGGGTTTCGATCGATCTCAACGAGGAAGACTTCACCGCCTCCTCGGTGAAAGCGACGATCGACGCTGGCACGCTCATCACCAACGACCAGCGCCGTGACGCGCACCTCAAATCACCCGACTTCCTGAACGTCGAGCAGTTCCCGACCATCACGTTCAATAGCACGCGGGTCGAGCGCGCGGCGCACGACCGCTACAAGATGACGGGCGACCTCACCATCCGGGACGTCAAGCGGCCGGTCACGCTGGACGTCGTGTATTCCGGGCAGGCAAAGGACCCGATGGGCGGCGTGCATGCGGGTTTCAGCGCCAATACGGCCATCAACCGTAAGGACTGGGGACTCACCTGGAATGTCGCGCTCGAGGCCGGCGGGCTCCTCGTGGGCGAAGAGGTGAAGCTCGCGCTCGAAGTCGAAGTGGTCAAGGCCGCTGAAGTGGCGACCGTAGCTTGAGCGGTCAAGTTCAGGTGGCAACGAGGAACGGACAGGCCAAGAGGATCCGCGTCGGCATCATCGGGGCGAATCCCGATCGCGGATGGGCGGCGCAGGCGCACATACCTGCGCTCCAGTCTCTGGGCGACGATTTCGAGATCACGGCGCTCTCGACGACGCGACGCGAATCGGCCGACGCCGCCGGCAAGCTCTTTGGCGTACCCGCCGCGTTCGACAACCATCAAGCGCTCGTGATGAGCCCGACCGTGGACGTCGTCGCCGTGACCGTGAAGGTGCCCCACCACCTCGAGCTCGCGACCGCGGCGCTCGAAGCGGGTAAGGCGGTGTACTGCGAATGGCCGCTGGGCAACGGCCTGAGGGAGGCGGAGATCCTGGCCGCGCTGGCGAAGAAGCAGGGCGTCCTCGCGGTGACCGGTCTGCAGGCCCGCTCCGCGCCGGCCATCGCGTACGTGCGGGACCTCATCAAGCAGGGCTATGTCGGCGAGGTGCTCTCGACCACGTTGATCGGTTCGGGCATGGGGTGGGGACCGACGGTGGAGCCCTTCAACGTGTATCTGAACGACAAGAAGAACGGCGCGACGCTGCTCTCGATCGCGCTCGGCCACGCGGCCGACGCGCTATGTCACTGCCTCGGCGAGGTCCGAGAGCTCTCCGCCACCATGACGATGCGCCGAAAGTCCTTCACGGTCGCGGGGACAGGCGAAAGCAAGCCGATGGCGGCGGATGATCAGGTGGCCGTGAGCGGGCTGCTCGAGGCCGGGGCCGCATTCTCGATCCATTACCGCGGCGGAATCTCGCGCGGCACCAATCTGCTCTGGGAGATCAACGGCACCGAAGGCGACCTGCAGCTTACCGCCGACGGCGGCCAGGCCCAGCTCTTCGAGATGACCGTACGCGGCGGCAAAGGGCGGCAGTCTTCGCTCGAGGTCCTCGCTGTGCCGGACGAGTATCGCTGGGCCCCGCCGCAACCGGGTCTTGGCACGAACGTCGCCCAAGCGTGGGCGCGCTTCGCCTGCGACTATCGCGAGGGAACGCATCTCTGTCCAACGTTTGACGACGCAGTCACGCGCCATCGCATGCTGAACGCGATCGAGACGGCAGCCGCGACCGGTAAGCGTCAAAGCCTCAATTGACCTCGCGAGTCCTCGCCGCGAAGAGTCCCGACCGCATCTTCACGCTCGGATTCATCCTTGTCGGGCTCGCCACGCTCTCGCAAGCGTCCAGCCTGATGCTCGTGAATATCTCCATTGGGCTCCTGGTCGAGCGGGAATTCAGTCTGGGTCCCCAAGTCGTTGGCGCGGTCATCGGTATCCAGGCGACGTGCGCGCTCCTGTCCCGTTTCCCTGTCGGCTCGTGGAGCGACCGCTACGGCTCGCGGCTCTTCGCGTTCGGCGGCGCCGCGCTGATGGTCGTCTCATGTGTCGCGTTCATCCTCTCGATGTCGTTCCGCGCCGCCATCCCCATCGGCGGCGGCGTGCCGATTCTCCTCGTACTTGCGTCCATGCTCAGCGGCGTAGCGCTCAGCATGTTCTCCACCGCGGCAAGCACGTACATCGCGTACACCGTGCCGATCTCGCGGCGCGCGGAGGCCGTCGGCTACTACGGCGTCCTCCAAGGTCTCGCGCAGGGCTTCGGCGCGGGCGTCAGCATCGTCATCGTCGACGGCATGGGCTTCGGCGCGCTCTACGCGATCGCCGGAGTCGCGACGGTCGCCGCCGCGATCCTGTCGCTGGGCCTGCGCGAGGACAGCCGTCCGAAGAGCGCGACACCGATGGGAGCAGGGTTCCGCCTGCACCGCGGCGTGGTCGCGCCGTCGCTTGCCCAGTACTCGGTGATCGTGGGCACCGGAGCCGCGTTTAGCTTCATCCCACTACTCGGCATCTCGCGCGGCGTCACGAACCCGGGCCTCTACTTCACCGCCGTCGCGATCTCGTCGATCGTCGCGCGCCTGCTCACCGGAAGGATCGCCGACCGACGCGGCCGCTTCGCGGCGATCGTGCCAGGCATGATCGTGACGGCCGTCGGGATGTACATCGTGTCGAGCGCCGCCAGTGCCGAGGCGTTCCTCCTCGCCGGCGTGGCGGTGGGCATCGGCTTCGCGACAGCCCAGCCCGCGCTCCAGGCGCTTGCGATCGACCTCGCCGGGCCGGCCGAGCGAGGCACCGCGATGGCGACGTTCTGGGCCTTTACTGACTTCGGAGTTATCACCGGCTCGTTCCTCTCAGGGCAGATCGTCGCGGTATCCGGGTTCGGCGCCGTCTTCGTCGTCTCCGCTGTGATGCCGCTCGTCGGCGTCGCCGGGCTCCTCGCCTGGCGGCAGCTGAGGTCACCGACCGCTCGGGCTATTTGACCGCAGCCCACGCGCAGGCTGCCGGAATGCTCCTCGGTCGTGCGACGTTCGCACCGGTAATGGAGCGCACGCGCCCACGCATCGGGCTGAGCCGCGACTTCGATCGGCTTTGGCTCGGCGAGAGCGTCAGTGCCGTTGGTACGCAGCTCACCGCCCTCGCTATCCCGACGCTGGCGATCTTTCAGCTTCACGCCACACCATTCGACGTCGGCGTGCTCACCGCGTGCACGTTCGCGGGCTACCCCCTCGTCGGAATCCTCGGCGCGCCGCTGATCGATCGCATCGCCCGCCGCTCGATGCTCCTCGTCATGAACATCCTGCGCGCCGCCGCCCTCGCGACAGTCCCCCTGGCCGGCGCCTTCGGCCTTGTGTCTCTGGGACAGCTCGCCCTGGTCGCTCTCATCGTCAGCGGCGCGACCGCACTCTTCGACACGGCGTACCAGTCCGCGGTACCGCAGCTGGTCCGC
>Ga0209057_1003772_pt1 | contig 11054 bp, 6 predicted proteins | sample GraSoiAngelo_146_FD_185903 | JGI IMG/M metagenome (GOLD analysis project Ga0209057, IMG submission 185903) | Grasslands soil microbial communities from the Angelo Coastal Reserve, California, USA - 14_1009_05_30cm (SPAdes) (version 2) | ecosystem: Environmental > Terrestrial > Soil > Grasslands ... | reverse complement strand
TGGTACGGCGGGGTGCTCGATCCCATCACGGTGGAGTCGGAGCGCGGCCCGGTAGCCGCGAAGACGCGCGTATTCACCCGGCCAACGGTCCGGTGTACCGACGCCGTGCGCTCGCACTTCAGCGCCGTATCCTGAAGGCTTGGGGGGCTTCGGCCCCCCTTGCCATTCGGCCCGCTCCCCTTCAGCGGGCCTCCGAAACCCCACCTCGCCAACCCTCGTAAGACCCGCCAGTATCTAGCTGGCTAGGAGGGCGGCGGCGATGCGGGCATTCTGGGAGACTTGGCGTACGGAGATCATTCGCGGGGCCACACTGTTTTGTGTGGTGCTCGCGATCGGTCTTTCTGTTCGCTATCTCGTGGCCCGGGCCCGCGAGCGCGTGGTGAACCGCCTACCCGAGGCGCTGCGGGAGATCCGCGGTGAATTCGATTCGGACGCCGAAGGCGGCCCCCGCACGACGGGCGCGACCTGGACCTATCGCGCCAAGGTCGCTCCCAAGCACGGGCTGTGGATCCGCAACACGCGCGGCTCCGTGATAGTCGAGGGCGGAAGGGGCGACTCCGTTCAGATCTCGGCGGTGAAGAGCTATCGGTCGTCGGATACGGCGAGCGTGCGGCTCGTGGCGGACGAGGACTTCAAAGCGGGGCGGACGCGGGGTAGCGACATCACCGTGGACTTCAAGGTGCGCCTTCCCCGCGGCGTCCGCCTCGACGCCAGGACCGTGATCGGGGACGTGCATGTCGCGGGAGCCACCGCTCCGCTCCATGTCCACACGGTAAGCGGCGACATCGACGTGGAGACCACCGAGGGCCCGGTGACGATCGCGTCGGTCAACGGCGGTGTACACGCGCGGATCCTGGGCTTCGCGGATACGGGGGGCGTGTCGATCACGACGGTCAACGGATCGGTGACCTCGGAGCTGCCGCCGGTGCTCGACGCGGATGTGGATGCACACACGATCAACGGGTCGATCTTCACCGACTACGCGCTGCCCGTGAGCGGGAAGTTCACCACTCACAGCCTCAAGGGGACCGTGGGGCGCGGGGGACGCGAGGTGCGCGTCACCACCGTGAACGGCTCGATTCAACTGAAGAAGGCGCCGCTAGCGGCTCGCTGACAGGAACCGCGCGACCTCTTCTCCGAAGCCACGCACGTCAATTGGCTTGGCGATGTAACCATCGAACCCGGCCGCGAGGGTCTTCTCCCGATCGCCGGGCATCGCGTGCGCCGTGAGGGCGACCACCTTCCACGGATGTTCCCCCTCCAGCTTCTTCAGGTCGCGGAGGACACTGAATCCGTCGCGGCCGGGCAGTTGAATGTCGAGCAGCACGAGCTCGGGCGCGGGTTGCTCGGCGAGCAGCGTGGCGACCAGCCCGTCGCCCGACGTGAGCCCGATCACGCGATGCCCCTTCATGGTGAGCAGGGCCTTGAAGAGCTTCAGATTGTCCGGCTGATCTTCCACCACGACGATGGTCGCCATTACGCTGGCTCCGGCCTGCTGTCGGCCTGTGGAAGCGTGAACCAGAAGGTGCTGCCCTTGCCGAGCTCGGATTCCACGCCGATGGTACCGCCGTGCAGTTCCACGAGGCGCTTCGAGAGGGCGAGGCCGAGTCCCGTTCCTTCGTAGTGTCGGCTCGCGCTCGCGTCGAGCTGCACAAACTCCTGAAAGAGCTTTCCCTGGTCTTCGGGCGCGATCCCGATGCCGGAGTCGCTGACCGCGATGTGCACCCGTCCGGCATCGTCGAGACGCGCGCTGAGGGCGATGCGGCCACCATCGGGAGTGAACTTGATTGCGTTGGAAAGGAGGTTGAGGAGCACCTGGCGCAGGCGCCCGCGGTCGGCCTGGATCACAACCCGGTCTCGCGGCGGCTCGATCGCCAGCTGGTGCTTCCGCGCCTCGAGCTGGGCTCGCACGCTGTCGGCCGCCTCGCGCAGGACGGTGCGCAGGTCGAGCGGCTCGAGTCGCAGCTCCATGCGCCCCGCGGCGATCTTCGAGAGATCGAGGAGCTCGTTGATCAGGTCGAGCAGGTGGCGGCCGTTTCGGGCGATGGTCTCCAGATAATCGCGCTGCGTGGCGAGGTCGGCTGCTCCCCCCTCGGCGGGCAGCATGCCCAGGAGCAGTTCGCTGAAGCCGATCACGCTGTTCAAGGGTGTGCGGAGCTCGTGCGACATATTCGCGAGGAACGTGTCTTTGAGCTTCCCCGCGTGGTCGAGCTCCGCGTTCAGCCGGCTTACCTCACGGTGCTGCTGCTCGAGTTTTTCGTTGAGGGCGGTGAGATCGGCGTTTTGGGACTCGAGCCGCTGCGCGGCATGCCGCACCTCCACAGCGAGGCGGCGGGTGTGCTGGTGGGCGGACTCGCGCTCACACGCGAAGGCGAGGTTGGGTGCTGCGAGCTCGAGGGTATTGCGAGCCTCGTCGGAGAGCTCCTCGGGCACGGCGGCGAGGAGGAGGCCGACCAGCCGATCGCGGGAGCGAAGCGGCACGACGGCCAGCGCCCCGGAGGAACCGGTCTCGCCGTTCGAAAACTGCAGCTCCTTACGCGCCGTCGCCGCGGCGGTGTCCGCGTACAGGATCACCTTGGTCGCGTCGGCTACCACGTGGCGCACAACGTCTCGAGACAGCGGCCGCGCCGTCGCCCGGCGCACGGCCGTCGGACTCCACTCATTGGAGTCGTAGTGCGGCTGGTATAGCGCCAACGCCGTCGCCCCGGTCGCCGCTGCGAGGACATCGAGGGCGGGCGCCAAGCTTCCCCCGGCTGCCGACTCCCGCGGCGGCGCGTTCAACGCCGTGAGCAGGCGGGCTTCCTGATCCTGCATTCGCTCCCGCCAGGCGAGCGCCGTCGCCATCCGGTTCACACCCCGGGCGATGATGCGAAACTCCTCTGGCTGGTCCTCTCCGAGACGTTCCTGGTAGCTGCCGGCGGCCACGCGCTCGAGCGCGCCGACCACGTGGGCGAACGGCGTGGCGAGTCGGCGGCGGTTGTACCACAGGCCGATACCCAGTGCCACAAGGATGATCGCGAACAACACCGTCGACTGCACCGCTCCCTGAATCGCGTTGTCACCGACCTCGGCCGCGAGCTCCTGCATGGCCGCGAGCTCCGCCTGCAGGGCGGGCGAGGGTGAGAAGCGCGAGAGCGCCTCCAGGCGCTGGCTCAGGGCGACCATGTCACTCTGCGTTCGGCGGGCGCTCTGCCACACCGCGATGCGGTCCGCGAGGCCGGCGATGGCGATGGCGAGGAAGACGACGGCAAACAAGCGGCTAATGCTCGGGGTGCGCAGCACCCGCCAGGACCGAGCCAGGAACCTGGGCGGCGCGCCAGCGGGGCGCAGAGCGGGATCCGGCGCCGGACTGGTCATGCGACCGCCTATAACTAGGGAGCCGGAGGCGGTCGGACAAGAGCGCCCCCTGCCCGCGCGCTGGCGAGCGCTTGGGCCGCGCTGTATCCTACGCCGTCACTCCCGTGCCCGAGCCTCTGGATTCTCTTCGTGACGCGCTCGCAGACCGCTACACGGTCGAGCGCGAGCTGGGCCGCGGCGGCATGGCGACGGTGTTCCTCGCGGAAGACCGAAAACACGGCCGGCCGGTGGCGATCAAAGTACTGCACTCGGAGCTCGCCGCGGCCCTCGGCGCCGAGCGGTTTCTCCGGGAAATCGAGATCGCCGCCCGCCTGCAGCACCCCCACATCCTGCCCCTCTACGACTCCGGCTCGGCGACAGGCTTCCTCTATTACGTGATGCCGTACGTCGAAGGTGAGTCGTTGCGTGACCGGCTCACGCGCGAGAAGCAACTGTCGCTCGAGGACTCGCTGCGGGTGGCGACCGAGGTAGCGGGGGCGCTCGCCTATGCGCATAGCCGTGGCGTCGTGCACCGGGATATCAAACCCGAGAACATCATGCTGTCGGGAGGCGCGGCCGTGGTCGCGGACTTCGGGATCGCGCGTGCGGTAACCGCGGCCGGAGAGGGCCACCACCTCACGCAGACCGGTACGCTGATCGGTACACCCGCGTATATGAGTCCCGAGCAGGCGAGCGGGAGCGGCGAGGTCGACGGCCGCAGCGACGAGTACAGCCTCGCGTGTGTGGTCTACGAGATGCTGGTCGGTGAGCCGCCATTCACGGGCCCCACCGCCCAGGCGATCATCGCGCGGCACTCGCTGGACATCGTTTCACCTCCGTCAATCGTGCGCGCCTCCATTCCCGACGCCGTGGAGGGGGCGATCCTGCGCGCGCTCTCCAAGGTGCCGGCGGACCGCTACCCGACCACCGCGCTCTTCGCGGAAGCGCTCAACAGGCCGTCGGCCGCGACCGGCGCCTACCGGCGGGCCACGCTCGAACGGGGGCTGAAGCGGCCGTCCTCCGTGGTGTGGCGCCTGCTGCCCGTCGCCGCGGTCGTAGCGGTGCTCGGCGGCTACTTCGTGATCCGGTCGGCCCGCGCCGGGCGGGGAGTGGCGACGAGCGGGATCGACCCGAAGCACATCGCGGTACTCTATTTCGATGACTTGAGTCGGGACCATTCTCTCGGCTACCTCGCCGACGGCCTCACCGAAGCGTTGATCGACGCACTGCGGCAGGTGCCGACGCTCACCGTCGCCAGCAAGAACGGCGTGGGCCTGTATCGCAGCTCGGCCGTCCGGCTCGACAGTGTGGCTCGGGCGCTCAACGTAGGGACGATCGTCGCGGGCAGCGTGGACGAGGTAGGCGGCCGCTACCGCGTGTCCGTGAATTTGATCGACGGGGCCAGCGGCGCGGACTTGGGGAAGCGCGCGAGTTTTGAGCAGCCGATTGGTGCTGTGTTGGCGATTCGCGATAGCCTTACTCGAAGAGCGGTGGAGTTTCTGCGCGTGCGACTCGGCGAAGAGTTGCGACTCCGGGAAGAGCGGGCCGGCACGCAGAGCGTGGCTGCGTGGTCGCTGGTCCAGCAGGGGGAGCGGACACGCAAGGATGCGGAGGCCCGGCTGCAGAAGGACGACGTCGATGGGGCGTTCGCCGCCTTCGCGCGCGCCGACTCCCTGCTCGCACTGGCAGAGGCAGCCGATCCGGCTTGGGTCGAGGCGATCGTGCAGCGCGGCTGGATCGCCCACCGCCGGGCGCGACTGACGAGCGACCGGAAGCGAGCGGCGCCGTGGCTCGACCTGGCGCTGGGTCACGCGGAGCGGGCGCTGCGGCTATCGCCCGGGTACCCGCGGGCGCTCGAGCTGCGCGGCACGGCGCGCTATACCAAATGGCTGCTGGAGCTCTCCGCCGACCCGGCGGAGCAAGCGAAGCTCCTGAGCGGCGCGCGGCAGGACCTGGAAGCGGCAACGCAGGCCGATCCGTCGCTCGCCGGCGCGTTCAGCACACTCAGCCACCTCTACTATCAGACGGAGGACGTAGCGGCGGCCGTCCTCGCAGCGCGCAAGGCCTACGAGGAGGATGCCTACCTGACCGCCGCGACCGACGTGCTCTGGCGTCTGTTCATCGGCTCCTACGACCTCGAGCAGTTCGGGCAGGCCACCCGGTGGTGTCAGGAGGGTGTGGCGCGCTTCCCCAGGTATTACCGGTTCGCCGAGTGCCGGCTCTGGCTGATGACGACCGACGCTGCGCAGCCGGACGTGGGCGAGGCATGGCGGCTGTACGCCGAGATCGATACCGCGACGCCCGCACCGGCCAAGCCATTGGAGATGCACCGTGCTGGGATGATCGTCGGCGCGATTCTTGCGCGAGCAGGATTGGCTGACAGCGCGCGACATGTCCTGGTCGCTGCCCGCGCCGCCGCTAGGCTCGACCCGCAGCAGGACCTTGTGGCCTTGGAGGCCTTTGCCCGGACGCTCCTGGGCGAGCAGGGTGAGGCGATCGAGCTACTGAAGCAGTATGTGGCGGCGAACCCGACCCACCGGTTCAAACGCGGTGGGGATATCTCATGGTGGTGGCGGGATTTACGAAAGGACCCTCGGTTCTTCCAGCTGGAACGCTAAGCGTCGACGGGGGACCGTGAGTGCAGTGTTCGCGCAACGACGCTGCGGCTATGCAACGGGTAGCGTCGTCCGGGCCGAAGGAGCCGCACCATGAAGCCTGTCGTCGCCCTTGCTGCAGCGCTCGCGGTGTGCGTCGCGTGTCGCGACCAGCACCTGATCACGTCGCCGCCGCGGCCGTCCGCAGACTTCTCCGACGGCAGCGTGTCGGGCGGGAACGCGCATTTCTTCTTCCTGCCGCCGCTCGTCGCGCAGCCGAGCTTCTCCGGCACGTTTAACCCGAACCTTCGGCCGGTGGTCGAGATCTGTCAGCTCGACGTCGACGTCAACAGTATCCCCATCGGCTGCAACGGCATCGCCTCGATCATCAATCCCGGAATCGTCCAGCTCGATCTCCTGGACCAGCTGTATCAGGTCAATTGGAACACGCTGCTCCCACCGATCGATCCGAGCAAGTTCTACCGCGTCCAGGTGAGGGTTGCGCCGGGCGGCACAGTCCTCGGCTTCGCCGATCTCGACCCCGTGTTGAACGGGGCCGCGCTCAGAGACGTCAACACCGGCGAATTCATCGGTCTGGTGGACGGCCGCACACTGCCGATCAAGTTCCGCATCGAGATCGGCATCTCCTGTCACACGACGGATTGCTTCGAGGGAACGGTCGGCACGGCCGGCGGCACGTTCATCACCAGCTCGGGACTCGCGGGCACGTTGTTCCCGCCGCTCGCCGTGAATCAGGACGTCCTGCTCGTCATCGACCGCGTGGACCAGCAGCCCTGTGAGCCGCTCGATCTGCCGCAGTTCACAGGATGCTACCACTTTTCCACGGACCCGCGGCCTCCGAACGGTTTCAACTTGCTTGTCACGGTCGGGATCTGCGCCAACAATGGCACCTTAAGCCACGCGCAGATCGACCTGCTGCACATCTTCCAGTTCGACCCCGGTGTGCCGCCGTTGGCCTTGACCAACGTGCCGGCCACGTTCCTCACGTGCGATCCCGCGCACTTGCTCGGGTCGCGGTTGCCGTCGGGGCTGCGTCAGTTCGCGCGCTACCTGGGCTCGCTGTTCCTCCCACAGAGCCTGCACGCGGAGCATCTCGGGGTCGGGGGGTCGTCGGGGTCCTACAGCATCTTCGGCTGGGCACTGCCGGGCATTCTGACCACGCTCGCGGGCGACGGCCAGAGCGCCCTGGCCGGCACAGCCACGGCGATACGGCCCACGGTGGTGCTCACGGATTCCTCCGGCGCGCCGATCGCCGGCGCCGTGGTGACGTTCGCCGTGGGCTCGGGCGCAGGCTCCGTTACCCAGGCCACGGATACCACCAACGCGACAGGCGTGGCGACGGTCGGCTCCTGGATTTTGGGTGCGGGGTCCAACACCCTCACCGCCATGACCCGGGGTGCCGCGGGCAGCCCCGTGACCTTCAGCGCGACCGGGTGGTGATGTGAGAGCGCATTCCGAAGCCAGCGCCCGCTGATTCCCGAGTGGGCGGACATACCCGCGCGAGGGCGGCCACGACCCGGCCGCCCTTTTCGTTTACGTGCTCGCCCGCCGCGGCCGGACGCTACTGGGCGAACGCGGCGAGGCGATCGAGCCGTTGAAGCGGTACATCGCGCGCAGGTTGTAGCAATTGTGTTACAACGCCGCCGCCGGGCGGTCCGGGGGGGGCCCGCGCACATTGCCTCGAAACCATAGATTAGCCGGGCGGTTGGCGGTGCAGGTCTTGCCCACTCGCTCCGTGCCGCGGCGGGCATCGGGCTCCTGGCCCGCGGCCCAGGCCCGCGGTCCTCGAGGCGCAAGGAGTCGACCCATGAAGCGCGTCGTTCTGGTCCTCTTGTCGTTCGTAGCGTTCGTGGCGTGCCGTGACGAGCAGTCCCCCACGGCCGCAAAGGGGCCGGCTATCTCAGCCGAGATTCGTGACGCCGTGAACGGCGGCGGCAACCCGCACTTCTTCTGGCTACCCCCTATCGTGGCCGCGCCGACTTTTACGGGCGTCTTCAATCCGCGGTTGTCTCCCGTGGTGGAGATCTGCAGCCGGAACGTATCGCCGTGCCCCGACGGACAAGTGCACGTCAGGTTCACCACGACGAGCGGCTCGGGGGGCCAGATCGTACGCGTGGATCTGACCAACCAGCTGTACATCGTCAACTGGAACACCGATCCGAGCACCGAGCCGGTGGGCTCGAGCTTTCGCATCGCCGTGATCGTTCACAAGGCGGTGCTCGGCTTCGCGGATGTGGACATCGTCGGTACGGGGCAGGTGAGGAACGCTAACACGGGTGGTGACGTGCAGCTGGTGAACGGCCGCACCCTGCCGATCAAGTTTCGCATCGAGGATGGCGCGCTTTGCCCCAGCAACTCGACCCTCGATTGCGCCGAGCACATAGCGAGCCCGGGGACCGACAACACGATCGTCAGCAACAACCAGCAGGCGGGCACATTCATTCCAGCCGGCGCGTTGAGTCAGCCGGTGACGGTCACGATCGTCCAGAATTCGACCAAGCGCTGCATCCCGGCGCCGTTTGCGCTGCCCGAGTTCGAGGACTGCTACGACTTCTTCACCGATCCGGGCCCCAACCAGTTCAATGTGCCGGTCACCGTGGCCATGTGCATCGATCGAGAGTCGGTGCCGAGCACGGCGGTACACCAGCTCCAGCTGTTCCAGTTCGATGTTGGGCTACCGGTACGAGCGCTGCAAAACGTCCCGGCGAGGTTTCTGCCGTGCAATGGAGAGTCGTCTGTCGGGTCGCGCGGGTCCGGCGTGAAGGGGTTCCTCGCTCGCTTGTGGCGCGCCGTCACGCCTCGGCCGCTGTTCGCGTCGCACCTTGGTGTGGGGGGCAGCGCCGGGTCATACAGCACGTTCACCTGGTCGTTTGTCCCGGAAATCGTGACGAACTCGATCAATCCTCAGCTGGGGGCTGTAGGAACACCCGTCCTCTCCGCGCCGACGGTGCTGCTCCGGGATACCACCGCGGCTCACAATCCGGTCGCTGGCGTGACGGTCAGGTTCACTGTCGAAGGGGGTGGCACGATTGTCCGGGACTCCGCGGTCACCGGCTCGGACGGGCTCGCCTCTGTGGGTATGTGGACGCTGGGCACGGCGCTGGGAGTGAATCGAGTCATCGCGACTGCGATCGGAGCGATCGGCAGCCCCGACACGTTCACGGCAGTCGCTGCGGCGCCGGTGGTGGGCCTGTGCCCCGCCGGGTCGGTAGGCAGCCTCACGACCTTCACGAACTTCCCGGACGCCCTCGCGGCCGTCCCGCCGGGCGGGAAGATCGAGTTGTGCAGCGGGACGTTCACGGCGGACAACGTCGAGATCACAAAACCGGTCACGATCGAGGCGGCGCCCGACGCCGCGACTCCACCGGTGATCCAGACGAACGCCGACGGCACGAACGGTTTCGCGATCGACGCAGTGGGGAGTGGTACCGTGGCCTTCCGCCGCTTGAGCTTCACGGGCCTTTTTATGATCTCGGCGATGGGCACCTATGATCAGGTGGTGGTGGACGGGTGCGACTTCACCATTGGTCCCAATGGGACGGGTGTGTTCGGCGGCTCGAGCACTGTGACCAGTGCCAAGGTGGTGGTAATGAACAGCACGTTTACTGGCGGGGCCCTTGGGGTGTACGCGTCGGGCGATGGGGATGAGGTCGGGAACCCGATCGTGGCAACTGCTCCGCACTTCGACGTGCTCAATAGCACGTTCCACGACTTCACGTTCAGCGGGATCCAGTACCAGGTGGGCGCAAGCGGGCGGATCAGCGGGAATACGGTGACCGCGTGCGGGTTCGACGGCTGCATTCGGTCGAGGTTTGACAACCAGATCGAGATCAGCGGCAATGCGGTCACCGTGGACGCTGACCGCATTACTTCCAACAGTCACATCCGTTGGGGCATTGCAGCTGACGTCACCGTGGGAGGCTCGCTGCTGATCGTCGGCAATACCGTCACTGGCGTCGGCGGGGGCGGGGACCCCTCCAACCCGGCCAGTTACGCGATCCAATTCGCGGGGATCGGACTCGGCCAGATCTCGCCCGGCGGCACCATCGTGATGCTTGGCGACGCGACGGTATCGCGCAACATCATCGTCAATGCCGACACAGGACTCAGCGCCCACGATGCCGTGATCACGGGGACGGACAACGTCATCACCGGGACGCTGGTCGGGATCGCGGGCGTGAGCGTCACCACCACGACGAGCGTGTCCCTCAATCGGAGCGACGTGACGTCCTACGTCATCCCCATCGCTGGGGTCGGCCTGGTCGATCTCACGTGCAACTGGTGGGGTACCGATGCGGGTCCGCAGAACGTCCCCGTGGGTGTTCCCGCGGCTGTCTTCACACCGTTCGCGACCACGCCAATCGCCAACAACGCCGGCCTCACGTGTGGGGGTGCCCTCGGTGCGCCACGCGTCAACGGGTTGCTGACGACGCCGCGGCCGAGCCTCGTTCCCACGCCGGGCGCCGCGGTGAAGGGCAAGAGGCCGCTCCCGCTCTAAGGCCTGAAGGTCTTCGCGCGTCGCGAGGGTGGCTCGATGCCGGGCCGCCCTCGTCGTTTGCGGGTCCCGGCGTGGCGGCTAGCTTCCATCCCGTGCGCCCCCACACGCTCGGCGTCATCGGCCTCGGCGCGATCGGAGGGTCCGTCGCGCTACAGGCGAAGCGGGCCGGCATTCCCCACGTGGTCGGTTGGTCCCCCGAGCCGGGCGAGCGCGCCGCCGCCGCGCGGCAGGGCGCGCTCGACGACGCGCCGCCGCGAGCGGTGGATGTCGCCCGCGCCGCCGATCTCCTGATGCTCGCGGCGCCGCCCGCTGCCAACCTCCGGCTGCTCGACGAGCTGCACGATCACATGAATACGGGAGCGACCGTGACCGACGTTGGCTCGGTCAAGCGGCAGATCGTCACGCGCGCCGAGGCGCTGGGCGTCGGGAGCCGGTTTGCGGGGGCCCATCCGCTCGCCGGATCGCACGCGCATGGATTCGCGGCGGCACGGCTCGATCTGTTCCAGGGCGCAGTCGTGTACATCACACCCGCGCGGAACGGCGATGGTGCCGCGCGTGAAGTGGCCCACTTTTGGGCCGACACGCTCGGGGCCCACCCGGTGGTG
>Ga0209057_1003767_pt1 | contig 11069 bp, 8 predicted proteins | sample GraSoiAngelo_146_FD_185903 | JGI IMG/M metagenome (GOLD analysis project Ga0209057, IMG submission 185903) | Grasslands soil microbial communities from the Angelo Coastal Reserve, California, USA - 14_1009_05_30cm (SPAdes) (version 2) | ecosystem: Environmental > Terrestrial > Soil > Grasslands ... | reverse complement strand
CCACGTGCTGCCTGCGCTTGCTGCCATTCATCGCGAGATGAGCCCGAACGACCTCTGAGATCTGGTCGCCAACTCTTATCACTGGATTCACCGAGAGTGCAGGATCCTGTGAAATCAGGGAAATTTCCTTACCGCGAACTCTGCGCAGCTCCGGCTCTGCCAGCGCAAGTAGGTTGCCACCCCTAAACATAATGCTACCGTCGTTGTAATGGGCATTTGGCGGAAGCAGGCGGAGGATTGCCGCGGCAAGCGTGCTCTTGCCAGAGCCAGATTCTCCCAGAACACCTATCACCTCGCCCCGATGTATCTCAAGGCTTGCATGATCCACGGCCCGGACCGGTGCCGAGCATGGCAGCGAATAAGAGATTGTCAGATCGATAATCTGGACAAGGTCGTCGTTAAAAACACTAGCCAACAGGCCTCCTCGATAAGCTAAGTCTTACGTACGTTCCAGCGGTTGACAATTGCTCAAGGAGGGGCACGCCTGAGTAGAGGCCTGCAGGGCGAGATAGAGAATTCGACCAGCAGTAAATGGTCGTATCGGCCAAGCCCTCGGAACTCCTGGACCAAGGCCGCCGATAACGATCGGTATCGCCAAACCACCGTGAGTAAGTTACCCCTGCAGTCGAGCTCCGCACCCGGGTCGACTCACTATTGACTGTCGCTGGCATCACTGAAGAAGGCTTGGTTTAGGTCCTTCAAGGCGCCGGCTTCTTGTCTTTCGCTTGTGTGCTCTGAAGCTGGCCCCAGATACGCTCAAGCGTGGAGTCGCTCAAGACAGCCTCGTAGCTCTGTGTTCGGGCAATCAGGGCCAGCGCCCTGAGGAGCATCACGGAGAGGGTGCTTATCAGGAATCCCACGGGCACGATTACGACCGCAGTGGCAGCGAGAAGTCCAAGCATTTCCTTCGCCGTTTCGGGTTTGAAAATCTGGGAGAGATCGCGGCTGCCGAGATGCGCTCCCCACAAAAGGGAGGCGATTATAAAGAACGGGGGTATGGCGAAGCGGATCTGTCTATCCTGGTCCATGTGTCACCTCTCAGGTGTCACCTAACGGACGGTCTGGCCGCTTTTTTTGCGGCTCAAAAGTATAACGCTGGGAACTGGCGCGAAGAACGTATGTAGCTTCTGCGGGGATCGCGGGAATTGGCGTAAATAACGCTGAAGGCGGAAAACCGAAAGCCTCGGGAGTTCCTGATTCCGTGATTGTGGCGATGGTGCGGCAAGCTAAGGGGTCTCTGCTCGGACACGCCCGGCTCTTTCGAGAGCGCAAGGAATTTACACGCGGGATGATGGAGGATTACAGGCCTGCGACACACCGCCGACCAATCGGCAGCGCCGCAATACAGCGAAGCAAATGTTTGCGGTAGTCCGTACAAAACAAACCGCGACTTCTTACATCTGATGAGGAACTGTCGGTGCGGAACAATTCCGATTAGCCCATCGGACGTGTATTCTTGTTCCTGTTGTATCGTCACAAATGCAAATCCTAGTGCCAAAGTAAAGACGCATGGACGCATCCGACTGGAAGTGCGATTCGAGAAGTCTTATTCGGAGCACGGCGTGCTTGCGTGTATTTTTCGCATTCGGCATTGCCTTGAATTTGCTTATATCAAACGCCGCAGCACAGGAGACCAACCAGATTTCCCACGACAAAGACCAGGAAAACGCCCGTGAGAACGAGAAAAATCCATCTAGATCTGCAAGGCTGGGCAGGCTGCCGATCGAGTGGCTGATTGGTCCATATATTCCGGTAAAAGAGACTCTGCATCCGCTCACTTGCCTGAGGCTTACCGATCCGCATGTCCCAAAACCGGATTACTTCCGGATAGCCGACCTCCATGTAAGTCTTTTGTCAAGGGAGAAAAAGATTCTCCTGACGCGCGCTTAGGAGGAGCGCGCACTATTGAAGCTATTAGAACCCGCAGCTCGCACGTGTGCCTCTCGGCGGTGGTTTCCTGCCTTCGCAGAACCGGACATCCATTCACTGTCTCAGGTCCATGCGGACCGTCACAGAAGATTGAGTGTGTGTTCTCTGCCAGTCCTGAAACAATTCGAAGAGAGCCTCGGGAGTTTGATCTCCGTCGCTCAGTCGGCAACCGCAGGACCTGGCAGTCTGCGCGCTGTGTGATCCTGTTGTTTTTTCGCCGGGGAGGGCCGCGGTTTCTAGGCCGCTACGCTCCGCGGATCTGCGAACGGTACGAAATCGCGTTGCCCCCGATCAACGGCGAGCAGATAAGCCACCATCTTCCGAGCTACGGCCAGCGTCGCTCGATTGGCATTTCCTTTCTGCTTTTCTCTTTCATAGACCAGGGCCAGATCATGATTCTGTCTGGGTGCCAGCTTCGCGGCTTCCACCAGCACACGCTGGATATGTTTGTTGCGCTGTTTGGAAAGCGGGGTGCGCATCACCTTGTCGGCCGAGCTCTTTTCATCACCGCAGAGCCCGCAGTAACTGATGGCTTCTCGGATCGAGGGGAAACGCGAAACCTCTCCCATTTCCAGTGCCCAGGTCAGCGCCGTGATCGGTCCTACTCCAGGAACGGTCCTGAGGCGTTTGATTCGCTCCGCCAGCAAAGGGTCCCGCTGTAGGGAACTGACCAGGGCGTATTCCGTTTTCTGCAGTCGCACGATGCTGTCTCGGCTCACCCGCAGCAGAGGTCGGATACTCTCATTCACCTCTGCGTTGCTTGAGAGTAGCTCACGGAAATACCCCACTTTGTGCAGCCGCCGCTTGTTGTGGCTCACTCCGGTTTCCATCAGCAGACCGGAGATCCGATTCTTCATCTGCACCATCTGGCGCACCAGCAGGTGTCGGTAGCGCAGGGTTCGGCGTCTGTCTCGAATCGCGGTGGATGCCATGTGGCATTCCGGCAGGAAGTCGCAGCGCAGGCAGTCGGCGATCTTGCCGGCATCGATGCGATCGTTCTTCTTCTTGGCCGCAGCGATGGCGCGCAGCATCAGCGGATGCGCTACCTTCACCTGCTGAGCGTGCGGGAGCAGATGATCGTAGATCCAGCCGGTGAAAATCGTTGCTTCCATGGCTACGGTCCAGGGTTGCGGAAGCGTCTTCATCCAGCCGTCCAGTTCCCAGCGTGTTGCTCCGATCTGGCCTTCCTGGTGAACCTGACCGCTCGCATCCTTGACGCAGTAGCTGATCGTCTTCTTGTGAACATCCAGTCCGATGTAATACATATGTCCTTGAGGAGCCTCCGTTCTCTGAATCAACGTTCCCGTTGAGTTCAGCTTTTTTGTACACCACGCGCTCCTCGCTGGACTTAGATGGGATGAGAAGGTCGATCCCCGATCACGGATGGCGTTAAGCTACCGGTGATCAACGCACTCTACGGTGCAATCACAGTGGATAAGGAGATCGACCTTGAAGAAGCATAGCAATTCTCCAAAGAAGAGTGAATCACGCTCGAAGCGGGCGAAGTTGCGGGGTCCGGTGCAGCAGGATACGAAGGAAGTGCTAGCGGAACTGGTGGGGAAACTGAGGGAAAAGTTGGATCCGAAAGTGGGAGCAGCCAGCGCAGGAGGCTTCTGGTATTTGCCACAGGAACTCCTGAAAAGTGGATCGAGGTGAACACCTTCGCCTCGGAACAATCAAGGCTAGACCAACATTGGTATACCACAGATATGTAAATCTGAATACTCTTGACATACATCATTTCGGTGGAGTAGCTTGGCGAACCAAATCATGACGGGGGTTTCGGTTGCGAGATCCAAGAGGGCACTCCCCGGACTGGCAAGTGAGTGCGAAACTGCTACTGATTGCCTCACTGGCGTCTGCGGCTTCGTTTGGGGCGCAACAAAAGGCTTCCAACACCCCTATTGTGGTCCGGGCAAGCAAGCTGTTTGACCCCACCTCCGGCCGCTTGCTTGACTCTCCCGTTGTGCTCATCTCTGGAAATCACATTGAAGCAGTGGGCAGCCGCGATCTCGCCACGCCGGCCAATGCGCGAATGATCGATCTTGGAAGCGCCACCCTTCTTCCAGGCTTGATTGATGTTCACACACACTTGACCTTCGACGCCGGAGGCGGTGGTTACGAATCGCTCGGCATCTCCACCCCGCGCGCTGCGCTGACCGGTGCTAAGAATGCAAGACTCACATTGTTAGCCGGTTTTACGACCGTGCGGAACGTGGGGGCAGAAGGTTACGCAGATGTCGCGCTGCGTGACGCCATTGATGCCGGGGATGTGATCGGGCCGCGTATGCAGGTTTCAGGGCCGCCGTTGGGCATTACCGGCGGACACTGCGACAGCAATCTGCTGCCTCCGCAATTTCATTACTCCGCTGAGGGCGCGGCGGATGGGGTGGAAGCTGTGATGCACAAGGTCCGGGAGGTGGTGAAATACGGCGCTGACGTTATCAAATTCTGCGCTTCCGGCGGAGTCTTCTCGAAGGGTGACAACCCCCGCCTGGAACAATACAGTCCGGCTGAGATGCAGGCTTTGATTACAGAAGCGCATCGCCTGGGCCGAAAAGTGGCCGCCCACGCGCATTCCACGGTTGCGATCAAGGACGCAGTGCGCGCCGGCGTGGACTCAATCGAACATGGGATTTTTCTCGACGATGAAGGCATTCAGTTGATGAAGGAGCACAACACTTTCCTGGTTCCGACCTCCTATCCGCTCTTCTGGTTTGAGGAGCACGCGCCGCAGATGCATTTACCGCCATGGGTCACGGAGAAAGCGGCCATCATTATTCCCGCCGCCAAGCAGAACATGACGAAAGCCTTTCACAGCGGCGTGCGGATTGCACTCGGCACAGACGCGGGAGTCTATCCGCACGGCGAGAATGGGGGCGAGTTCTGGTCGATGATCACACTTGGCCTGACTTCAGCCCAAGCGCTGCAGGCAGGCACCATCAACGCGGCTGAACTTATGGGATGGTCTGACCGGGTCGGTTCCATCGCAAAAGGCAAGCTGGCGGACATTGTCGCGGTAAAGGGCGATCCCCTGTCCGACGTACGCATGTTGCAACACGTGCAGTTCGTAATGAAGGATGGCGTGGTTTACAAGGATGAAATCACTAATCAGGGGAACTCTTTGCATTCCTGGTAGGAGCTAGCACAGGAAAAGCAGCACGAGTTCGAGGGGGAAGCATGTGGATCAGGAGATTCAACAACATAGTTGTTTTGATTTTAGCGTTGGCCTATGTTGCGCCGGGGCAAAGCACTCAGGGCGGAATTGTCGGCACCATCCGGGACGAGAAGGGTGCCGATATTTCTGGGGCAAAGGTGCGGGTGACCAACGCGGCTACTGGTCTGCGACGGGAAACGACCACCGCGGAGAACGGACTGTACCGCGTGCTGGCGGTCCCCACCGGCGTCTACGAGGTCACTGCCGAAGCGCAAGGTTTCGCCACGACCACAGCCAAAAACATCGAAGTTGGTGTCGATCAAGTCCGAACGCTCGACTTGGCGCTGCGTGTCAGTGCAAGAGCAGAATCGATCACTGTGGCAGCCAATGCCGATCTCACACAAACCGAGACCGCGAAACTTGGCGAGATTATTGATAACCGCAAAGTGGAAGATCTTCCGCTGAACGGGCGCGATTTTGCGCAACTGGCGCGGCTGAATCCGGGCGTTGCGAGTTCTGGGGGCGGAGGTGGACAGCAAGGGGGCGAAGGAGGCGTGTCGGGCTTCTCCTCCAACGGACAGCGCTCCACCTCCAACAATTTTCTGGTGGATGGCGTCGATAATAACGACTACTTCGGCGGGCAAGCGGCCCAGATTCCCTCCATTGATTCCATTCAGGAATTCGAAGTTCAGACCAACACTTTCTCGGCCGAATACGGCCGCAACAGCGGATCGGTGGTCAATCTTGTAACCAAATCAGGTACCAACCAGCTGCATGGATCGGTGTACGACTTTTTCCGGAATGATGTACTCGACGCCCGCAATTTCTTTAACGACCAGAGTTTCCCCAAATCATCATTGCGGCTCAACCAGTTCGGCGGTACTTTTGGTGGGCCCATCATCAAGAACCAGACGTTTTATTTCCTGAACTACGAAGGGTTCCGGCGCAGAGCGGGAATTACTCGCATTACGAATGTCCCCACTTTAGCGGAGCGGGCAGGCAACTTCACTGATCAGAATGGCAATCCTGTGACGTTTGCGGTGAACCCGGTAAGCGCGCAGCTGTTCAATCTATTTCCCAAACCAAATTTGAGCGATCCGTCGGGAAACTTCATCTCATCTCCGGAACAAAGTGACGGCACTGACCAGTTCCTGGTCAAAGTGGATCATCGGTTGCGCAGCTCAGACAGTTTGTCTGCGCGTTACAGCCGCGCCCGCGTCGACATTTTCTTTCCCTTTACTCCCGGACAGAGCGGAACCAATATTCCTGGTTATGGCGTGAACGATAACGGCGCCAACCACCTGGTGGCGTTGTCTTACACACGAGTAATCAGTCCGAGGACTCTGAACGAAGCACGCTTTGGTTTCACGCGTTCCAATATTTCGCTGGTCACACAGCCTGGACCAAAGGCGGCGGATTTTGGATTTAACACAGGCTGGACGCCCAATGCTCCGTTGAGTCTCGGGAATATTCCGCAATTGGCGTTTGCTGGCGGATTTGTCTCCGGCAGTTCAGCGGTGAGCAACCTTGGAGGCGCAATTGACCAGCCCAACCGCACGGCAGGTAATACCTTCCAGTGGATTGATAATCTGTCGCACACGACGGCGCGGCACGCTTTCAAGGTTGGTGGCGACATTCGGTATCTGCAACTGAATCGGCTGTACGATCTGTCATTCAGCGGGCAGATAACTTTCAGCGGGCTGGATAATACGCTCGGGGCTGGCGGCGCCAACATACCAAACGCGCTAATCGATTTCGCGGCAGGCCTCCCCGATGGCGTGCTGCAGTTTGTTGGCGATTCCCATCGCAACTTCCGCACTAGCAGTTACGGCGTGTTCGCACAAGACAGTTTCAAGCTTCGCCATAATCTGACTTTGAATTACGGCTTGCGATACGAACTGAACACCGTTCTGCGCGAAGCTCATGGGCGGCTGAGCACCTGGCGGCCACAGGATTTCACAACCTACCTTCCTCTCGCGCCTACAGTACAGACTGATTTAGCTGTCCTGCGCGCCTCCGGGGTAGTCACGCAGGGCGAGGTCGGCGGCATTTACGATCCCGACCACAACAACTTGGCTCCGCGGATTGGATTGGCTTGGGACACATTCGGCAATGGCAAGACAGTAGTTCGCACCGGATACGGAGTGTTCTACGAAACGATCATCGGGAACATTCCAGGAAATGTAATGCTGAATCCGCCATTCTTGCCCGACTATTTCACTCCATTTCCTTTTACGGCAGCACTCTGGCCCAACGTGTTCGGCCCCTCGCCTTTTCCTGTACTGACGATTACGCAGCAGAGGCTGAGAACACCTTACGCGCAGCATTACAACCTAGAGATTCAGCATGAATTACCAGGGCGGATACTTTTGGAAATCGGATACGTCGGTACGTCAGGGACAAAACTGCCCCGTTTCCGGCAGATTGATCAGGCATTTATCACGCAAAAGCAGCTAAACCAGCTTACCCCTGATCTGAGTACGCGACTTTCGCTGATGGGGCTGCCTCCTGGAGCGGTGCAGTCTTTAGTCAGCGGCATGCCGGCCACGATCCCGTTTATTCCCAGCGTTGCACGCACGCCATATTTTGGATACGCGCAGCTCTTTCAGGCCGAGAACGTGGTCAGCTCGAATTACAACAGCTGGCAAGCCAAGCTGGACAAACGATTCAGCCACGGCCTCTCATTTCTGACTTCTTATACATGGTCTCATTCAATCGATGGCGCATCGGTCTTCTTCGGCTCGGGTGCCAATGCCACTACCATCTTTCCGCAGGACAATTACAACTTGCGGGCCGAGCGTGGGAATTCGGATTTCGACATCCGCCATCGCCTGAGCTGGAGCTTGATCTACGAACTGCCGGCGATGCACCAGTTGCCAAAATTGCTTGGCCAAGGCTGGCAGGTTGGCGGAATTCTTACATTGCAAACGGGACAGCCCTTCTCTGTGCTCACGGGCAAGGGCTTGAGTGGGACGGGCTTGGGCAATGATCGCCCCGACCTGGTGGGGGATCCGAATGCCGGGCCCCACACCGTGCAGAAGTGGTTCAACACATCAGCATTCGTGGACAATCAGCCCCTGACCTTCGGCGATGCCGGGAGGAACATTGTTGTCGGCCCAGGATACCGTGACTTCGATTTCTCCATCCTGAAGAACATGAAACTCGGAGAAAGTGTCAACCTACAGTTCCGCACTGAGTTCTTCAACATCACCAATCATCCCAGTTTTGCTCTTCCCAGCAATATTCGAGCGGCTGCCAATTTCGGGGCGCTGTTCACGACCCCGGATGCGGCGCAGAACAATGTGGGCCTGGGCTCTGGCGGTCCGCGCCTCGTGCAATTCGCTTTGAAGTTGAGTTTCTAGAAGAAGGCCAATTCCAATGCGCTTGGCTCACCTTATTAGTTTCCGAACAATCCTGTTGATCTTTGTGCTTGCTGCGGTCTTTCCCGGCCGCGCGGCGCCGGTGGTAAAGCAGATCGGCCCGGGACTTTATGCCTACATCTCCGATAATGACTCGAGCGCCAATTCCACTGTTCTGATCGGTGGCAAAGGCATTCTCGTCGTCGATACCGGTTTGAATGATGAGGAGGGCGGGAAACTGTTACGGGCGATCAGGAATATCTCTGCGCTTCCCGTGCAGTACATCGTGAACACGCATTACCATCCGGACCATCAGGGAGGCAATGCCACTGTCGGCCCGGCTGCTGTCGTCATCTGTACAGACTGGACACGCGAGCGCACGGTACAGCTCCTCACCTCACTGCCGTCAGCAAACCGTTCACGATTTCGTCTGGCAGACGTAACTTTCCAGCAGAAGATTACACTGCACCTGGACCCATATACCGCCGAAGTATATTTCCCGGGGAAGGGGCACACGTCGGGCGATGCGCTGGTCTATTTCCCGGAACAGCATGCAATCGCCATGGGCGATCTATTTTTGAATCGGTCTTCACCCGCCATGGATCAGGGCAGCGTTGAAAGCTGGATCAAAGCGCTCGATGCTGTGCTGACCTTGCCCGTGGAAGCGGTAGTTCCGGGTCATTTCGAATTAGCCACAAAGGCCGAACTGTGGCGATTTCGCAATTACCTGAACGATCTCTATCAACAGGTGCGTGCGCTGTATGAGAAGAGCGCCAGCCTGGAGCAGGTCAGGCAGGGCATACACATGGAGCAGTACCAGGATTTCCGGCAGTACCCAAAGTTTGAAGCGACTTTTGCCGATAACGCCACCACGATCTATCAGCAGCTCAAGCAGCAATAGAAACTCATGTCTGATTTTCCGATTTCGTGGGTCCGGGAGTGCTTCCCCGCGCTCAATCTGGGGGACAACTTCATTTTCTTCGACAACGGGGCGGGTGCCCAGATTCCCCAGGCAGCATTGGACGCAGTGCAGAAACACCTGATCCTCCGCAACGTGCAGCGCGGAGGCCGATACCGCCAAAGTGTGGAGGTGGACGAAACCATTCAACGGGCAAGGCAGAGCGTTGCAGCGTTTCTCAACGCGAACTCGGCGGACGAGGTTGCTTTCGGCATGAATGCGACCTCGTTCATTCGCATTGTAAGTCTCGCCATTGCCGACATCATGGGAGCGCGGCGAGAAATTATCGTCACTGATATGGATCATGAAGCGAATATCGCGACATGGTTGGTGCTGGAAAAGCGAGGCGCGGAGATCCGGTGGTGGAGGATGCGGGAGGATGGGCTCCTCCATACGGAAGATCTCGGACCATTGTTAGGATCTCAAACTCGCCTGGTCGCGTGTGCCATGGCATCCAACGCGCTGGGTTCCATTGTGGACGTGAAAGAGGTTTCCCGGATGGCGCATGCCGCCGGCGTGGAGGTGTTCATCGACGCGGTGCATTATGCGCCGCACGGCCCCATTGACGTCCAGGACCTTGATTGCGACTATCTCGTCTGCTCGGGATACAAAATCTTCGCGCCACACATGGGATTTTTATGGGGCAAAGCGGCTGCGCTCGAGGCGTTGCCTACGTTCCGCGAAGATTTCATCCCAGACAAGGCACCGATGAAGATCGAAGTAGGAACGTTTGCTTACGAGAATGTCGCCGGTATGGATGCCGCAATCGGTTATATCGAAGATCTGGGCCGGCGCACAGCACCCAATGGCCATGCTAATAAGTCGCGTCGAGCTGCTTTGGTCGGCGGCATGCAGGCGATTCGCCATTATGAGGCAAAGCTCTCCGCTCGGCTACTGAAAGAGCTGCAGCGACTACCTCGTGTAAGTACTTACGGAGTACGCGACCCGGAACACATTGCGCGTCGCGTTCCGACAATTTGTTTCAATATTGGGGGAGTAAAGCCGGCAACTGTCACGTCAGAATTGGCGGACCGAGCAATTGGAGTCCGCGACGGCAATATGTATTCTCCGCGCCTGTTGAAGAGGCTGGGAGTTTCTTCCGACGATGGTGCTGTGCGGGCCTCACTTGTCCACTACAACACCGAAGAAGAAATCAATTGCTTCATCGCGGCGCTCGGTTCTCTCATTGAGAACTCGGCCTAATTTTTCAGGACATGTAGATGGAACAGCAGGCCGCAAATCTGCCGGAAGCTGGAGTTGCCTCCGCGCCGCCTTCGGCTCAAGAGCAAGAGGATCTCAGGCGAAGTCTGAGCCAAAGGCACCTGACGATGATCGCCATTGCAGGGGCGATCGGAGTGGTTTGTTCTTGGGCAGCGGCCTAACCATCCAACTCGCCGGACCGGGGGTAATCATAAGCTATCTGATAGGTGCAGCGATTGCGGCAGTAATCGCCTACTGTCTGGCTGAAATGGCGGTGGTACATCCGTTCTCCGGATCATTCGGGATCTATGCGGAGAGTTATCTGAGCCGCTGGGCTATGCTGCAGGGCGTGGGCCCGCCGACCCGAATGTCCACATCGCCGACATCAGACCCGAACAGGTTCGAAATGGGCGTCTGTACGAAGGTGTGCCCGCCGTCGTCGGAACGGGCGACATGCGTTCCGCTG
>Ga0209057_1003766_pt1 | contig 11069 bp, 7 predicted proteins | sample GraSoiAngelo_146_FD_185903 | JGI IMG/M metagenome (GOLD analysis project Ga0209057, IMG submission 185903) | Grasslands soil microbial communities from the Angelo Coastal Reserve, California, USA - 14_1009_05_30cm (SPAdes) (version 2) | ecosystem: Environmental > Terrestrial > Soil > Grasslands ... | reverse complement strand
TTCCAGGACACCAACTACGCGCAGTTCCAGCTGGTGCGCCAGCTGGTCGGAGACGCGGGCCCGCAGAACATCACCGTGGTCGGGGATGATGACCAGTCCATCTACAAGTTCCGCGGGGCGGCCATCAGCAATATCCTGACCTTCCTGGACGTCTATCCTCACGCGGCGCAGCTTGTGCTCACTCGGAACTACCGCTCTCCCCAGGCGATCCTCGATACCGGCTACCGCCTGATCCAGCACAACAACCCGGACCGTCTCGAGGTGCGGCATTCGCTGGACAAGCACCTCAAGGCGGCGCAGCACGAGGGCCGACCGCCGCAGCACGTCCACCTGGACACGCTGAGCAGCGAGGCCGACTGGGTGGCCCAGCAGATCGCGCAGCGCGTCGAGGGCGGGGAGCTCCGGTACAAGGACTGCGCGATCCTGGTCCGCAGTAACGCCGATGCCGATCCGTTCCTGCGGGCACTCAACATGCGCGGGGTGCCGCACCGGTTCACGGGGAGCCGGGGGCTGTACAACCGCGAAGAAATCCGCCTCGCGCTGGCGTTCCTGCGGGCCCTGGCGCGGCCGGCAGACAACCTGAGCCTCTACTACCTGGGCGTCTCCCCCCTGTACCTGATCCCGGCGACGGACCTGGCAAAATGCCTGAGCTACGCCGACCGCAAGAACCGCACGCTGGAATTTCTGTTCCGCCAGATCCGCGAGGCGAAGCCGGACGGCCCGTACGCGGACTTGGTCGAAGAGGTCCCGCTGGAGAGCCGCGCGTCGATCGCCAAGCTCTTGGACGATCTGGTCGAGATGCGGAAGCTGATGAGCGATTACGCCACCGGCCGGGTGTTGTATGAGTATCTGGTTACACGCACCGGCTACGTGCGCCGGCTGGCGACCAGCGGGGTGCCGGAGGACGAAGTCCGCGTGGCCAATCTGGCCAAATTCTTCGACCTCGTCGCCCGCTATGGCGAGATTGCGACGTACGACCGGGTGCCGGAATTTGTCAAGCACATGGACGACCTCATCGCCGCCGGCGACGATCCGCCCGTGGCTCAGGCCGACCTCGATCAGGACGCCGTCAATGTCCTGACGGTCCACCGGGCCAAAGGGCTGGAATTTCCCGTGGTCTTTCTGGTCAGTTGCGTGGCGGACCGCTTCCCGACCCGCAACCGCGGAGAGCCCATTCCGCTGCCGGATCCGCTGGTGAAAGACATCCTGCCCAGCGGTGACTTCCATCTCCAGGAAGAACGGCGGCTGTTCTACGTCGCGATGACGCGCGCGCAGCGGGAGCTGTACCTCACCAGCGCGCGCGATTACGGTGGGGTGCGGTCGCGCAAAGTCAGCCGGTTCGTGCTGGAAGCTCTCGACCTCCCCGCGGCGGATACCGTCGCCTTGCCCGCCTCTCCAGTCGAGGCCATCCACCGGCACGCGCCGAAGGGAAACGGCCAGCAGGGCCTGGAGGGATTGATCCCGGCCGACCAACCCATCTTCCTCTCCTACCGGCAGGTCGACGATTATGATCTCTGCCCGCTGAAGTACAAGTACACCCACATCCTGCGCGTGCCGCTGCTGCGCGACCATCGTGTCGTCTACGGGTCGGCGATCCATGAAGCGATCCGCGAGTACCACCGCCGCCGAGCCCGCCGGCAGTTGATCACCTTCGAGGACCTGGTCGCCTACTTCGAGCGCGCGTGGGTCAACGAGGGCTTCGTCAGCCGCGACCATGAAGACCAGCGCCTGGCCGAGGGCCGGGAGGTCCTGTCACACTTCTACCGCTACCAGGAAGCGAGCGGCCAGGTGCCCACATTTGTCGAGGCGCCGTTCTCCTTCCAGGTGGGGCTCACCCGGATCAAGGGCCGCTGGGACCGGGTTGACCTGCGCGGGGATGAGGCCGTGCTGATCGACTTCAAGACGTCGGATGTGCGCACCCAAAAAGATGCCGACCGCCGCGCGCGCGAGAGCCTGCAGCTGGCTCTATATGCACTCGCGTACCGCGAAGTCTACGGCACGCCACCCGCGCGGCTGGAGCTGCATTTCCTTGGACCGCAGCAGGTGCTGGTCGGGACGACGACCCCCGATGATGAGATGCTGAAGAAGACGGCCACCATCATTGAACGCGTGGCGTCGGGCATCCGCGCGGGGCAGTTTATCGCCACCCCCGATTACTATCGCGCCTGCCGCTACTGTGCGTTCGCATCGATCTGCCCGTATACGGCCACGGGCGACCCGGAGTGGCTCGAGGAGTAACGCATGCTCAAACTCCTGCACCTGGCCGATGTGCACCTGGGCAAACCCTTCCAGATGCTCGGGGCGCAGGGCGCCGCCCAGCGCCGAGCCCTGGAAGAAACCTTCGTGCGCGCGGTCGACCTGGCCATCGCGAAACAGGTGCACGTGGTCCTCATTGCCGGCGACCTCTTCGATAGCCCCAGGTCCTCACCGGCGCTGGTGGACCTGGCCGAGCGCGAGCTGCGCCGCCTGGATGACCGGGGGATCTGGGTGGGGCTGGTCGCCGGCAACCACGACGCCGCGCCCGATGGGTTCGTCGGCGGAAGCCACCGGCTGCGCGAGGCGGGTCTGCACGTTGTACTGTTCGGTCGCGCGGTGGAGTCCCATGCGGTGCCTGCACTCGACCTGACCATCACCGGCTGCTCCGCGGATCCCGGCACCCCGGCCAGCCCGTTGAGCGGCTGGCCACGCCAGCGTTCGACGCGGTTCGCCGTCGGGGTGACGCACGGCTCGGTCTATCGCGGCGGACAGGTCGAGGGCTCCGCGGCCATGCACCCCCAAGAGATCCGCGACCTGGGCTTGGACTATCTGGCGCTGGGAGACTGGCACTCCGCGTCGGAAGTGGTCCCTCCACCCGCGCCGGCGTGGTACGCTGGTTCGCCTGAGTTGCTGGCCTATGACCAGGAGGGCGCAGGACACGTATTGATGATTGAGGTCGCGGCGCCCGGGCAGGCTACGGTCACGCCGGTGCGCATCGGCCGGCGTCAGTATAAGCGTATGGAGATCGATGCCGGCACCGCGGATGAAGTGGGACTGCGCAAGACGCTCGAGGACGCCGGTGATCCTGAGGCCGTGTGCGACGTGCTCTTGACCGGCGTTGTACCGGTGGACCGCGTCGTGAACACGGCCGCCATCGAGCGTGAGTATGCCGACCGTTTCTTCCGGCTCCGCGTGCAGTCGAAGGTCCAGCTGTGGCTGGACGATGAGCAGCTGAGCCGGTTGCCGGCTGACAGCGTGCTCGGCCGGTTCGTGCGGCTCATGCGCGCGCGCCTGGCAGAAGCCGACCAGCTGCAGCGTCCGGCGCTGGAAGAAGCCCTGCAGGTCGGCGTGGCCTTGCTGCAAGGCCAGGAGATTCTGGCATGATCCTGCGGCGGTTCCACGCGCGGCGGTTCCTGGGCCTGCCGGATGAGGCGTTCGAGTTTGTTCCTGGCGTGAATGTGGTGATTGGACCCAACGAGGCGGGAAAGTCGTCGCTGCGGGCGGCGATTCACGCGGTCCTGTACGGCAATCCCGCTACCACTTCGACGAAATTCCGCGATGAGTTCCGCAGCTGGGGTGCCGAGGAACCGCCCGTCCTGATCCTGGAGTTCGAGGTTGACGGGAAGCGGTTCGTGTTGACTAAAGATTTCGCGACCCGCAAGGTGACCCTGCAGGATGAACTCGGCCGCACCTGGGACCAGCACAAGGTCGTGCAGGAGCGCGTAGCTGCGCAGCTCGGCCTGGTCACCGAGGATCTGTTCGAGGCCACCGCGCAGGTGGCCCAGGCTGAACTCGAGCGGATTCATATCAACAGCATCGCTAAGGAACTCGGCCGAATCGTCGGCGGAGGCGGCGAGGACGTCACCACCGCCATCCGGCGCCTGGACCAGCACGTGCGCGCCATGGAGAAGGGGACGAAGGCGCTCACGAAGGATCCGGGAGTGCTGCGGGCCACAGAGGACAAGGTAGCATCCCTCAAAGAGGAGCAGCGCCGCCTGTCCAGCAGCGCCGCGGCCGCGGATCGCATTCGGGTGGAATTGACCGCCATCCGCGAGACACTCACCACAGCGACTGACACACTGACGATCAAACGCGCGTTGCTAGACCAGAACCGCGAGATCGTGACCCTCGAGGACCGTCTCGCCGGCCGGCAGCGTGAGGAAGGCATGCTGGAAGAGAAAGTCAAGAAAATTGAGGATACCCTCACCAAGATTGCACAGGTCGACCACGAGCTGGAAAGCTCCACCGCCGCCGGACTTCCTGACGAAGACGCGACTGCTGCGGCGCGGAAACTTTCTGATCGTGCCGCGGCGTTCGAGATGCAGACCGGCCAGCTGCGACACCAGCTGGAACAACCAGACGACATCCCGGCGGCCCACCGGCTGTGGCGGGTGGCGGGGGCGGGCGGTGCCGCATTCCTGCTCACCGGGGCCATCCTGGCGATCGCCGCTCGCGTGCCGGCAGGCTGGGTCCTGGCGGGAGGCGGTGCGATCCTGGCGGCGGTGGGGTGGTGGCAGGTCAGCCGCGTGGCCAGAGAGCGGGCACGCGCGGAGATCCGTCGCGAAGAGCGCGAGCGGAACCTAGCGGTGCTTGAGCGGACCATCGAAAGCACACGAGTGGAACTGGGAGCCAAACTGGCGCAGCTCGGGTGCGCGACGGTTAAAGAGGCGGAGCAGCGGCTGCAGCATCACCGGGATCTAGCCCGCACCAGGGTCCAGCTGGAACAGTTCCTCACCGATCAGCGCGCCGGCCGCAGCGATGAAGACATCGTCGAACAGTGGAAAACGGTACGGCGGGACGTCTTCGGCCTCCAGGAGCGGTTGCGTACTCCAGAGGTGGCGACCCGCCGCCTGACCCCGCTTCAGCTGACCGCGCTGGAGCAGGAGGTTCAGCAGCTGACGCAGCAGGTCGCCGGCCTACAGGATAAGGAACGACGGCGTTCAGTCGAACTGGAGCGCCACACCGTCGACGCCGATGCGCTGGCCTTGGTCGAAGAACAGCTGCACGAGGCTGAGGAGCAGCTCGCCCGCGCCACGCACCGCCATGAGGTGTACAAGATGGCCCTGGCCGGCCTGCTCGAGGCGCACCAGCAGGCGCAGGTCCCGCTGCGCGAGGTCATGCAAAAGAAGGCCAGCGACTACCTGAACATCCTCTCTGCAGGGCGGTATCGGCTGTTGCAGGTCGACCCGGAGAATCAGGAGATTGAGCTGCTGGTCTGGTCGAACGACGCCGGCGGATGGGTACAAACCAGGGAGCCATCCCTGAGCCGCGGGACGGTGGACGTTGTATATCTGGCCGCGCGCCTGGCCCTGGTGGATGTATTGACCGGCGGCAAGCGGCCGCCGTTGCTGTTCGACGACCCGTTCATCACCTTCGACGAGCAGCGCCGCCAGGCTGCCGCCGCCTTGCTGCGGGAACTGGCTGGCTCCCACCAGGTCTTTGTCTTCACGTACACCCACCACTTCGACGGCGTGGCCGACCGGCTGATCGAGCTGCCTGGCCCGAGCAGGGTCGAGGGGCCCGCCCGCGGGGAAACCCCCAGGGCGGGGGTCCAGCCGGTCATGCACGAGCCGGAACCGGCTCCCGTGCCGCCTGTTGGCCCGCTGTGGGACCAGTCCCAGAGCCGCTGAAACCCAGTCAAATCCCAAGCGACAGCTGTCAATTGACCCCCCTTTCAGCGGGGGCTACAATGAATTGTGAAGTAGGGTAGCGCGAACTCGTTTCGATGAGAGGTGCTTAGCGCGCGACGTACAGTTTGAACTCTAAGGGGGTGACCCGCCATCGCAACTTCACCAATATTGTCCATGGCTCTGGCGGGGTTCGCCGGATTCCTCCTTGGATATCTGCTGCGCAGGTACGTCGCCGAGGCGCGCATCAAGTCGGCCGAAGAGGCCGCCCGACGGATCATCGAGGAAGCTGCGAAAGAGGCCGAGGCGAAGAAACGTGAAGCGATCGTTGAGGCCAAAGAAGAGTCGCTCCGCCTCAAGCGGGAGGCGGAACGGGAGATCCGCGAGCAGCGGGCCGAAATGCAGCGTCTTGAGCGACGGCTGGAACAGCGCGAAGAATCCCTGGATCGCAAGTCGGAGGCTCTAGAGAACCGGGAACGAACCCTGACCGAGAAAGAGCAGGATCTCGCCCGGGCCCGTGACGAGGCCCAGGCGCAGCAGGCCCGCCACCAGCAAGAGCTGGAGCGGGTGTCCGGACTGACCACCGAGCAGGCGCGCGAGCAACTCCTGCGGCAGGTTGAGGAGCAGGCGCGCGCCGACGCCCTCAAGCTGGTCAAGAAGGTCGAAGCCGAGGCCCGGGAAGAGGCCGACCGCCGGGCTCGGGAGATCATTGCCCTTGCCATCCAGCGGTGTGCCGCGGATCACACCGCCGAAGTCACCGTGTCAGTCGTTCCCCTGCCGAACGACGACATGAAAGGCCGGATCATCGGCCGCGAGGGGAGGAACATCCGCACCCTTGAGGGGCTCACCGGCGTCGACTTCATCATCGATGACACGCCCGAAGCCGTAACCCTCTCGTCGTTTGACCCCATCCGTCGCGAGATCGCCAAGATCGCACTGGAGAAGCTCATCGTCGACGGCCGCATTCACCCGGCTCGCATCGAGGAAATGGTGGAGAAGTCGCAGCGCGAGCTTGATCAGCGGATCCGTGAAGAGGGAGAGCGGGCGGCCTTTGAGGCCGGGGTGCACGGCCTGCATCCGGAAGAGATCAAACTGATGGGCCGGCTCCGATTCCGCTACTCCTACGGGCAGAACCTCCTGGCGCACTCCGTGGAGGTCGCCCTCCTGTCGGGACTGATGGCCGGGCTGCTGGACGGCAACGCGCAGCTGGCCCGCAGGGCCGGGCTCCTGCACGACATCGGCAAGGCGCTGACGCATGAGGTCGAGGGGACGCACAGTTCGATCGGCGTGGACATCTGCCGGCGCTATCATGAACCCCCGGAAGTGCTGAATGCGATCACGTACCACCACGGTGAGGAAGAGGCGAAGTGCATCGAAGCGATCCTGGTCGCCGCGGCCGACGCCATCTCGGCCAGCCGGCCCGGCGCCCGCAAGGAGACCGCCGAGATGTACATCAAGCGCCTGGAGGGGTTGGAGCGCATCGCGACCTCGTTCCCTGGGGTGGAGAAGGCCTACGCCATCCAGGCCGGCCGGGAGGTGCGCGTGCTGGTCCGGCCGACCGATATTGATGACCTGGCCGCACAGGCGCTGGCGCGCGACGTCGCCAAGAAGATTGAGGACGAGATGGAGTATCCCGGCCAGATCAAGGTGACCGTGCTGCGGGAGACGCGCGTCGTCGAGTACGCGCGTTAATGCGGATCCTCTTTGTAGGGGATATCCACGGGAAGCCGGGACGCCGCATCTTGCGGGACCGGCTTCCGCGGTTGCGCCAGGCGCACGACGTGGGGCTGGTCATCGTGAACGGGGAAAACTCCGCCGGCGGTGCCGGGATCAATGCAGAAACGGCCCAGGAGCTGTTTGCCGCTGGGGCGGATGCCATTACCGGCGGCAACCACACCTGGCAGCTCCGCGAGGCCTACGAACTCCTGGACAGCGATCCACGCCTCCTTCGGCCGCTGAACTACCCACCTGGCGCGCCCGGCCGCGGGGCGACTGTCGTGACAGGACGCACAGGGACGCCGGTGGGCATCATCAACCTTCAGGGCCGGGTGTTCATGCAGCAGCTCGACGATCCGTTTCGCGCCGCGCGCGAGGAGTGCGAGCGGTTGCGCGAGCGCGCACCCGTCATCGTCGTGGACATGCACGCCGAGGCCACCAGCGAGAAGATTGCGCTGGGATGGTACCTGGACGGCCGGTGCAGCGCGGTGATCGGCACCCACACCCACGTGCAGACCGCCGACGAGCGCGTGCTGCCTCAGGGCACCGCCTACATCACTGATGTCGGGATGACCGGCCCTCGCGATGGCGTCATCGGCATGGACCGCGAGGGCATCCTGGAACGTTTCCTGACCCAAATGCCGGTGCGCTTCGAGGTGGCGTCTGGCCCCGCACAACTCAACGCTGTGATCGTGGACGTGGACGAGTCGACGGGCCGGGCCCGGTCCATCACCCGTGTCAGGGAGTTGGAGGAACCTGATGCGGATTGACCTGCACACGCACACGATTGCGTCGGATGGGCTGCTAGCGCCTGAGGCGCTGGTGGCACTGGCCCATGACGCAGGCGTGGGGGTCCTCGCCGTCGCCGATCACGACAGCACCGATGGCGTCGACCCGGCCATGACCGCCGGGCGCCGGGTGGGAATGGAGATCATCCCAGCCGTCGAGATCAACACCGACATACACGAGTCGGAAATCCATATTCTGGGATACTATGTCGATCATCACCAGCCTTGGTTTCAGGAATTTCTTGGCAGGCTGCGGGACGGGCGCGTGAACCGCGCGGCGAAAATGGTGGAGAAGCTCAATGCGCTGGGGATCCGCATCGACTTTGCGCGCGTGCGCGCGCTGGCCTCGGGCGCGGTAGGCCGGCCACACGTGGCCCGGGCCCTCGTGGAGGCGGGCGTGGTCGGCAGCACTGAAGAAGCGTTTGAGAAGTACCTTGGCCGAAACGGCCCGGCTTACGTGGAGCGCATGAAACTGAGCCCGCCCGAGGCGGTACAGGTCATCCACCGCGCGGGGGGGATCCCCGTCCTGGCACACCCGGGATGGGGCGTCAAAGACGAGATGATCACGGCGCTGGTGGAAACCGGGCTGGAGGGCCTTGAAGTCTACTATCCTGACCACACCCCCGCAATGGTGATCCGCTATCTGGAGATCGCCCGGCGATTGCGGCTGCTCGTCGCGGGCGGGACCGACTTTCATGGAGGAGACCTGGCGACGAAAGTGCCGCCTGGGAGTCAGTATGTGCCGGTAGAGTGTGTCGAGAAACTAAAAGAGCGGCACGAGGCGAAAAGCCTCAGACAGTAGAACGCAGGACGCGTCGGGAGGGCCCAGCGTATGAAGTGTCCCAACTGCGGCACCGAAAACGCCGCCAGCAAGATCGTCTGCACCAACTGCGGCCGCCGGCTCCGGCCAGGCCGTCATGTGGTCGGCCCCACGGTGCAGACTGAGAAAGAGCTCATGGCCTGGGTGCGCGGCGACATGCGCCGTCTTGGGGTTGTGACTGCCATCGTCGTGGCGGTCGGGATCGCGCTCGGCTACGTCATCCACTGATCACCTGCCCGTGAGCGCCGCGGATCTTCGCAACCTGCCATCGGTCGAACGGCTGGTATCGCAGTTTGAACTGCAAGATGGGCCCGGTCGCTACCCACGGCCACTGCTTGTAGACTGCGCCCGCGCCGTAGTGGAAGAGACCAGGGCGCGCCTGTTGCGCGCCGAAGCCGTCGACACGGACCCGCACGCGCTCTTGGACGCGCTGCGCGCGCTGGTCAAGTCCCGTGGCTCGTTGAGCCTCACTCGGGCCGTGAACGGCACAGGGATCATCGTCCACACGAACCTGGGCCGCGCTCCCCTGTGCCACGCTGCGATCCGGGCGGTCGCAGAGGTCATGGCGGGATATTCCACACTCGAGATCGATGTGAGCAGCGGCAGGCGCGGGGCCCGCCACCAGCACGTTGAGCCGCTGCTGACCCGTCTGACCGGCGCGGAGGCCGCCTTCGCCGTCAACAACAACGCTGCCGCGGTGCTGCTCACGCTGGCTGCGCTCGCGCACGGCAGGCAGGTCATCGTCTCGCGCGGCGAGCTGGTGGAGATCGGCGGCTCGTTCCGCATGCCTGAGGTCATGGCCCAAAGCGGCGCGACGCTGGTCGAGGTCGGCACCACGAATCGAACCCACCTGCGCGACTACGAGCGCGCCATCACCGACACGGCGCTGTTACTGAAAGTCCACCACAGCAACTTCTCGATCCGCGGCTTCGTTGCCGAGGCATCCCTGGCCGACCTTGTCGACCTGGGACGGCGTCGTGGTCTTCCGGTCGTGTTCGATCTCGGCAGCGGATGTCTGGCGGACCTGCGGACGCGTGGCCTGCCCCACGAGCCCACCGTTCAGGAGGCGATCACAGCCGGCTGTGACATCGTGAACTTCAGCGGGGACAAGCTGCTCGGCGGGCCACAGGCCGGCCTCATTGTCGGCCGCACGAAATTCGTCGAGGCAATCCGGTCGCACCCGCTGGCGCGGTCAGTCCGGATGGACAAACTCGACTACGCCGCGCTGGCCGCGACGCTCCAGCAGTATGAAGATCCCGAGACGGCCTGGAGCACTGTGCCGGTGCTGCAGATGCTCGGCGCGCCCGCAGAACAACTCCGGGAGCGCGCGGAGCGGCTCCGTGACGCTATTGCGACGGTGGTGCCCAATACGTGGCGCGTCACCGTCCAACCCTCGGTCGCCGAAGTCGGCGGCGGATCGCTGCCTGAAGCGCACCTGTCTTCGTCGGCAGTCGCCATCACCTCTCCGATGCCACCCAACCGGCTCGAACAGGCGCTGCGCGCCCACCGGCCGCCGGTATTCAGTAGGATCGAAGATGATGCAGTGCTGTTCGACATGAGAACATTGCTGCCAGGCGATGAAACCGTTATTGTGGACGCCCTGAAAAGCGCGAATAGTGAATCGTGAATAGTGAATCCCGTACTCTCTTCGTCGTCGGCACCGCAGGCCATATCGACCACGGCAAGAGCGCACTGGTGAAGGCTCTCACCGGCATCGATCCCGACCGGCTCGAGGAAGAAAAACGCCGGGGGATGACGATCGACCTCGGCTTTGCGCACTTCGACCTTCCCAGCGGCCGGCGGGCCGGGATCGTCGATGTCCCCGGCCACGAGCGCCTGATTAAGAATATGCTGGCCGGCGCCACCGGCATCGACCTCGTGCTGCTGGTCATCGCCGCAGACGAAGGGATGATGCCTCAGACCCGGGAGCACCTCGACATCCTGCGGTTCTTACCGGTACACGCCGGCATCGTTGTCCTCAACAAGATCGACCTGGTCGAGGACCCGTCTTGGCTTAGCCTCGTCAAAGACGATGTGAAGGCACTCGTCGCCGGCACGTTCCTGCAGGACGCTCCAGTCGTTGCGCTTTCGGCAAAGACAGGGCAGGGGATCCCCGAACTGGCAAAAGTGATGGACCAGATG